>Ga0102593_1000057_pt1 | contig 319344 bp, 294 predicted proteins | sample AraplaCol_mMS_r2_2_FD_76862 | JGI IMG/M metagenome (GOLD analysis project Ga0102593, IMG submission 76862) | Arabidopsis root microbial communities from North Carolina, USA - plate scrape MF_Col_mMS_r2 (SPADES assembly) (version 2) | ecosystem: Host-associated > Plants > Roots > Endosphere... | reverse complement strand
CGCCACCGCCGCCGTTGCCATGGCCGCCGCCATTGCCGTGACCACCACCGCCGTCACCATGGCCGCCGCCATTGCCGTGGCCACCGCCGCCGTCACCATGGCCTCCGCCATTGCCGTGACCACCACCGCCGTCACCATGGCCGCCGCCATTGCCGTGACCGCCACCGCCGTCACCATGGCCGCCGCCATTGCCGTGACCACCGCCGTCACCGTGGCCACCGCCACCCGAGGTGCCGCCCCCGGAAGTACCGCCCCCGGAAGTACCGCCACCCGAAGTACCGCCACCCGAAGTACCGCCACCCGAAGTACCGCCACCGGAAGTGCCGCCACCGGAAGTGCCGCCACCGGAAGTGCCGCCACCGGAAGTGCCGCCACCCGAGGTGCCGCCACCCGAGGTGCCTCCACCCGAGGTGCCTCCACCCGAAGTGCCTCCACCCGAAGTGCCTCCACCTGAAGTACCACCACCAGAAGTGCCGCCACCCGAAGTGCCGCCACCCGAAGTGCCGCCACCCGAAGTGCCGCCACCCGAAGTACCGCCACCCGAAGTACCGCCACCCGAAGTGCCTCCACCTGAAGTACCACCACCCGAAGTGCCTCCACCGGAAGTGCCACCACCTGAGCCACCGTTGCCGGACGCATTGCCTCCACGGCCCGTGCCGCTCGTACTGCCTGAGGTACCGCCTGTCGTTCCGCCGACGCCTGCAGGTCCGACGGCGCCGTTCCCGTTGTTTCCGCCGCTACCGTTCCCGTTCCCACCACCGGTACCACCGCCGTTTCCACTGCCGTTGCCGTTGCCACTGCCGCCCGCACCGGCACCGCCATTACCGACGCCCCGGCCGGCATAAACGTGCACCGCGCACGCAGCCGGATTGGCGGCGCACGGCGATGCGTTCTCGACCAGGGTCATGATGGTGTCCGCACTGGCATTTGCGTCGGACGCGGAGTCAGGTGTGGTGTTCTGTGCGACGGCATACGAGCAGCAGCACGCCAAAGCGGCCGCGGCCAGCAAGGTTGCACGAGGGCGCCGTCCCGCCGTGCGGAACGGTTGTTTCGTCTTATGCATCATGGCCTCCCCATGCGCGCGATGCCTCGTTGCCGCGCGACTATTCACGTGTGGTGCAGGGGGGCTTAAAAGATTCGTTGTCCTATCGTCAGCCGATGGCCTCCGGGCCAGCGTTTGACGCTGGCCGCGAACGCGGATCGGCACGCGGGCCCGCCGTGCGCATCCCACTCTGCGAGATTCGTGCCAGCGGCCGCGCGGGGCCGTGGCGCAAGGCGGGCGCAGTCACGTGACCACGCATGCAACGTCGTCGGGGAGGGTTTTGTTTCCGGAATGAAACGTCGGGGCGTCGTTCAGCGCGCCGGCGCGTCGGCCGCGCGTTGCCAGCGGTGGAACAGGATCGACGCGATCCAGCAGACGAGGAACAGCGCCACGATGCCATAGCCGATCGAGCCGAAGCGGTCGCCGAGCGCATCGAGCGTGTCGCGCACGGGGCCCGTCAGCGACAGCTTGTCGGCCAGCAGGCCGGCCGCTTCGATCCCGCCGATCGCCAGCGCGACGGCCGCCGACACGAACGTGATGCTCGCGTTGTAGAGCAGCTTGCGCTGCGGATCGTCCATCGCCCAGCCGTACGCCTGAATCATCAGCACGTTGTCGGTCGAGTCGATCAGCGTCATGCCGGCGGTGAAGAGCGCGGGAAACAGCATGACCGTATAGATCGGCAGCCCCTGGCTCGCCTGCGCGGCGGCAATCGCGAGCAGGCCGATTTCGGTTGCAGTATCGAAACCGAGCCCGAACAGCACGCCGACCGGATACATGTGCCAGCTCTTCGACACGAACCGGAACAACGGCCGTAGCAACCGCGAGACGAGGCCGGCGGGACGATGATCGTGCGCGCCGTCGTGCGTGTGCCCGGACGCGCCGCGATAGCGTCGCCACACGTCGCGCAGGATCATCAGGTTCACGCACGCGAGCACCAGCAGGAAGGTGGCCGATACCGCGGTGCCGATCGTGCCGCCGATGTCGCGGAATGCATCGAATCGGTCGCGCAACGCGAACGCGGTCAGCGCGATGCCGAGCGTCGCGGCGATCACGATCGTCGAATGGCCGAGCGAGAAGAACAGGCCGACGCTCACCGGACGCCGGCCGTCCTGCATCAGCTTGCGTGTCGCGACGTCGATCGCGGCGATGTGATCCGCGTCGACCGCATGGCGCAGCCCGAGCCCGTACGCGATCGCCGCGGTGCCGAACAGCAGCGGATGATCGTGCAGCACGGCGAGCGCCCACAGCCAGACGGCGACATTCGCGGCGATCAGGCCGGCATAGAGGGTCAGCAGGCGGCGCAGGGCAGGGGTGGGCGGCATCGGGCGGGTTCCATCTGACGAATCGCCATCCATTGTGGCACGCTAAAAAAAGCTCGGCGCGCCGATCAAAAAGCCACGAACGCGATGCGCGCCGGAAGAAAAAAGCCCGTCCGGAATGAACCGGACGGGCTTTGCGCGCGTGCGCCGGAGCGCGAGCGAGCGGCCTTACTTCGTCTTCGCGTTGATCACGGCTTCCGACACGTTCGCCGGCGTTTCCGCGTAATGCTTGAACTCCATCGTGTACGTCGCACGACCTTGCGTGGCCGAGCGCAGCGACGTCGAATAGCCGAACATCTCCGCGAGCGGCACCTCGGCACGTACCAGCTTGCCGCCACCGCCCGCGATGTCCTCCATCCCCTGCACGATGCCGCGCCGGCTCGACAGGTCGCCCATCACGTTGCCCATGAAGTCCTCGGGCGTCTCGACCTCGACGGCCATCATCGGCTCGAGCAGCACCGGCTTAGCCTTGCGCATTGCTTCCTTGAACGCCATCGAGCCGGCCATCCGGAACGCGTTTTCGTTCGAGTCGACGTCGTGGTACGAACCGAACGTCAGATGCACCTTCACGTCGACGACCGGGTAGCCCGCGAGCACGCCGCTCTTCAGCGTCTCGGTGATGCCCTTGTCGACGGCCGGGATGAACTCGCGCGGAATCACGCCGCCCTTGATCTCGTCGAGGAACTCGTAGCCCTTGCCGGGGTTCGGCTCCAGCGTGATCACCGCATGGCCGTACTGGCCGCGCCCGCCCGACTGCTTGACGAACTTGCCCTCGACGTCGGCCGCCGTCGTGCGCACCGTTTCGCGATACGCGACCTGCGGCTTGCCGACCGTCGCCTCGACGCCGAACTCGCGCTTCATCCGGTCGACCAGGATTTCGAGGTGGAGCTCGCCCATCCCCGAAATGATGGTCTGGCCAGACTCTTCGTCGGTCTGCACGCGGAACGACGGATCTTCCTGCGCGAGACGGTTCAGCGCGAGGCCCATCTTTTCCTGGTCGGCCTTCGTCTTCGGCTCGACGGCCTGCGAGATCACCGGCTCCGGGAATTCCATCTTCTCGAGGATGATCGGCTTGGCCGGATCGCACAGCGTGTCGCCGGTGGTCGCTTCCTTCAGGCCGACGGCCGCCGCGATGTCGCCCGCGCGCACTTCCTTGATTTCCTTGCGCTCGTTCGCGTGCATCTGCAGGATCCGGCCGAGCCGCTCCTTCTTGTCCTTCGTCGCGTTGAGCACGGTATCGCCCGACTCGACGACGCCCGAATACACGCGGAAGAAGATCAGCTGGCCGACGAACGGGTCGGTCATGATCTTGAACGCGAGCGACGAGAACGGCTCGTCGTCGCTCGGATGACGTTCCGCCGGCTTTTCCGGATCGGCGAAGTCGTGGCCGAGGATCGCGGGCACGTCGACCGGCGACGGCAGGTAGTCGATCACCGCGTCGAGCATCGCCTGCACGCCCTTGTTCTTGAACGCGCTGCCGCACAGCATCGGCACGATCTCGTTCGCGATCGTGCGCTGGCGCAGCGCGGCCTTGATCTCGTCCTCGGTCAGCGATTCATGGTCGTGCAGATACTTCTCGAGCAGTTCCTCGCTCGCTTCGGCGGCGGCCTCGACCATCTTCTCGCGCCATTCGTGCGCGAGCTCGACGAGGTTCGCGGGGATGTCCTCGTACGTGAACTTCACGCCCTGGCTTTCGTCGTCCCACACGATCGCCTTCATCTTCACGAGGTCGACGACACCCTGGAAATGATCTTCGGCGCCAATCGGAATCTGGATCGGCACGGCGACACCCTTCAGGCGCTCGCCGATCTGCTTCTGCACGCGGAAGAAGTCGGCGCCGATCCGGTCCATCTTGTTGACGAACGCGATGCGCGGCACCTTGTACTTGTTGGCCTGGCGCCACACGGTTTCGGATTGCGGCTGCACGCCGCCGACCGAGTCGTAGACCATGCACGCGCCGTCGAGCACGCGCATCGAGCGTTCGACTTCAATCGTGAAGTCGACGTGCCCGGGCGTGTCGATGATGTTGATCCGGTGCTCCGGATAGTTGCCGGCCATGCCCTTCCAGAAGGCCGTGGTCGCCGCCGACGTGATCGTGATGCCGCGTTCCTGCTCCTGCTCCATCCAGTCCATCGTGGCCGCGCCGTCGTGCACTTCACCGATCTTGTGGCTCACACCGGTGTAAAACAGGATGCGCTCGGTCGTCGTGGTCTTGCCGGCATCGATGTGAGCGCTGATCCCGATATTTCGATAGCGCTCGATGGGGGTTTTGCGGGGCACGTGAACCTCCTGGTGGTTCGGATCGTAAGCGGGCCGGCGGATTGGGTGCCGGCCCGGGCTGGAACTAGCGAGATTTAAAGGATAGCGCTTGTCCGTGGCTTTTGCAGATGCGGGCAGCGGGCGCCGAATCAAGGCGGGCGCCGCGGGCGGACGAAAAAAAACCGGCGCCCGACAGGAAATGACGGGTGGCCGGCTGTTCGGTCGGGGCGCGGCGCGATGCCGCCGCGCGGACCGTTGCGGTTACTGGGCCCGCGGCAGGCCGTCGAGCTTCATGCCGGGCTTGATGCCCTTCGCGGCGAACCAGCCCTTGCTCATTTCGAGCGCATAGACGCCGTTGTTGCGCGGGCAGTGGTTGTCGGTCGTCTCCGCCTTCATCTCGTCGATGTCGGTGATCGTGCCATCCGCGCGGATGAACGCGATCGACAGCGGAATCAGCGTGTTCTTCATCCAGAAGCAGTGCACGGCGTTCTCGTTGAAGACGAACAGCATGCCTTCGTTCGGCGCGAGCTGCGAACGGTACATCAGCCCCTGTTCGCGGTCGGCGTCGTTCGCGGCGACGGCCGCGTCGATCACGTACATGCCGGCGCGCAGCTTCACGCGCGGGAACTCGCTCGGCTGCTTGGCGCCGGGCGGCACTTGCGCGCTGGCGGCCTGCATGCCGAGTGCGAAGACGGCGAGCGCGGCGGGAAACATGGCGGCGCGCGCAAGGCGGCCGAGCGACGGGCGCAGGGAGAATGACACAGCATGGCTCCTGTCTGGAAAACGAGACCCGCATGGTACGCGATGCGCGCCGGCGGGCACAAAAAAGAAAAAGGCAGATCGCCTTGCGGTGATCTGCCTTTCAACGCCGTAAGAACGGCAAGACTGCGTGTTCTTGACTGCGTTATTACAGCCAGCTTACTTAGTTCGAAGCAGCTGCCGGTGCTGCTGCGTCGCTTGCTGCAGCCTTCTTCGATGCCTTGTGGTGCTTCTTGGCAGCGTGGTGCTTCTTGGCAGCGTGCTTAGCCGGTGCCGAAGCAGCTTCTGCTGCTGCCGGAGCAGCTTCCGGAGCCGAAGCTTGTGCGAAAGCAGCCGTTGCGAAGAGGCCAGCGACCAGAGCGGCGATCAGTTTGTTCATGTTGTGTTCCTCAGCTTTAGTTAATTAACCAAATGACCCGGCAATAGGAGTCATGTCGTCTAACGGTGCCATCCACCTTTCGGTTGACAGACGCTTCGAGAAATTTCTCTTTGCGCTGCGGGCGCCGAATCGTATTCGAATAAAACGTCGCTTTCGTGACGCAAACACGGGTTCGGCTGCCAATGCCGGATAGCTAAGGTTGGCATCTGCGTGGTTTAACGCACGATCTCCGCAGGCGGTTGACGAAAAAGATGACGAAAAATGCGCGCGTCCCGGGTTCGTCATCCGGCGGGGGCGAAACCGTCCCACGGCGCGCGCGGCGGCAGCGCGATCGTTTCGCCCGGTGCAATGCCGAGCGCGAATATGTCCAGCGCGCCGATGCCGACCCGTACCAAGCGCAACGTGGGGAAACCGACGGCCGCGGTCATCCGGCGCACCTGCCGGTTCTTGCCCTCGGTGATCGCCAGCTCGATCCACGTGGTCGGGATCGCGGCGCGGTAGCGGATCGGCGGATTGCGCGGCCACAGCGTGTCGGGCGGCTCGATGAATTCGGCGCGGCACGGGCGCGTCACGTAGTCGCCGAGGTCGACGCCGCGGGCGAGCGCCTTCAGGTCGGCCGGCCCCGGCGCGCCGTCGACCTGCGCCCAGTAGCGCTTCACCAGCTTGTGGCGCGGCTCCGCGATGCGGGCCTGCAGCCCGCCGTCGTCGGTGAGCAGCAGCAGCCCCTCGCTGTCCGCGTCGAGCCGGCCGGCCGCATACACGCCGGGCGTTTTGACCCAGTCGCCGAGCGACGGCCGCGTCTCGTGCGCGGAAAACTGGCAAATCGTGCCGAACGGCTTGTTGAGGGCGATCAGGTTCATGGCGGGGCGTCCGCCCGGCGCCCCGCGGGGAGCGGGGGCGGGCGGTCTATGGCAAATGGCGGAATCTTAATGCATAATACGGAACGGCAAGTCCTCTGTCTTATATAAGACATAAGTGAGGTCTTGATACGCAGTGCCGCGGTTCACGCCGAAGTGCCCGGTTGGGGCGCTAGAATAGCGGCTCGCTGTTGTCGTCACGGGGTGGCCATGCCGCGCCCCCGCCGCGCGCGCAGCTTCGACCAGCATCACCTGCTCAGCCACGTCACTGGAGTCGATCATGCCGTATCAGCACATCAAGGTTCCGGAGGGCGGTGACAAGATCACCGTCAACAAGGACTTCTCGCTCAACGTTTCCGATCAGCCGATCATTCCCTATATCGAAGGCGACGGTACGGGCTTCGATATCACGCCGGTCATGATCAAGGTCGTCGATGCGGCGGTCGCGCATGCGTACAAGGGCAAGCGCAAGATCCACTGGATGGAGATCTTCGCGGGCGAGAAGGCGACCAAGGTGTACGGTCCGGACGTGTGGCTGCCGGACGAAACGCTGCAGGTCCTGAAGGAATACGTGGTGTCGATCAAGGGGCCGCTCACGACCCCGGTCGGCGGCGGCATCCGTTCGCTGAACGTCGCGCTGCGCCAGGAGCTCGATCTGTACGTGTGCCTGCGCCCGGTCCAGTACTTCAAGGGCGTGCCGTCGCCGGTGCGCGAGCCGCAGAAGATCGACATGGTGATCTTCCGCGAGAACTCGGAAGACATCTACGCGGGCATCGAATGGGCCGCGGGCTCCGAGCAGGCGAAGAAGGTGATCAAGTTCCTGCAGGACGAGATGGGCGTGAAGAAGATCCGCTTCCCGGAAACTTCCGGGATCGGCGTCAAGCCCGTGTCGACCGAAGGCACCGAGCGCCTCGTGCGCAAGGCGATCCAGTACGCGATCGACAACGATCGCAAGTCGGTCACGCTGGTGCACAAGGGCAACATCATGAAGTTCACGGAAGGCCTGTTCCGTGACGCCGGCTACGCGCTCGCGCAGAAGGAATTCGGCGGCGAGTTGATCGACGGCGGCCCGTGGATGCGCGTGAAGAACCCGAAGACGGGCAACGAGATCGTGATCAAGGATTCGATCGCCGATGCGTTCCTCCAGCAGATCCTGCTGCGCCCGGCCGAATACGACGTGATCGCGACGCTGAACCTGAACGGCGACTACATCTCCGACGCGCTGGCCGCGCAGGTCGGCGGCATCGGGATCGCGCCGGGCGCGAACCTGTCGGATTCGGTCGCGATGTTCGAGGCGACGCACGGCACGGCGCCGAAGTACGCGGGCAAGGATTACGTGAACCCCGGTTCCGAGATCCTGTCGGCGGAAATGATGCTGCGCCACCTCGGCTGGACGGAAGCAGCCGACACGATCATCGCCGCGATGGAGAAGTCGATTCTGCAGAAGCGCGTCACGTACGACTTCGCGCGCCTGATGGAAGGCGCGACGCAGGTGTCGTGCTCCGGCTTCGGCGAAGTGCTGATCGAGAACATGTAAGACCCCTTCCGGGGTGGGCCGGCACGGTGCCGGCCGCCCCGGCGCTGACTGCCGGCGCCGGAGCGTTTCGTGGATGGCAGGTTTGTTGGCAGGGTGGCCCGGCATGCGGGCCGCGGCGCCGCGAAGCGGCCCGCAAGCCCTGCAAGGTAGACCATGACGGCCCTCGCAACACCACCGCCCGGCTGAGCCGGCGCCCCTTTCGCGATCGACCCGGTCGCTCCCCGCCGGTTACCGCCGGCGATCCTCAGTCCCCTAATCACGTAGCAATGCTTTGACCACCATGTCCACTTCGCCCAAGATCATCTACACCCTCACCGACGAAGCGCCGGCGCTCGCGACCTACTCGCTGCTGCCGATCGTCAAGGCCTTCACGCGTTCGTCCGGCGTCGCCGTCGAAACGCGCGACATCTCGCTCGCCGGCCGCATCATCGCGGCATTCGCAGACGTCCTGCCGTCGGAGCAGAAGGGTTCCGACGATCTGGCCGAGCTGGGCCAGCTCACGCTGAAGCCGGAAGCGAACATCATCAAGCTGCCGAACATCAGCGCATCGGTGCCGCAGCTGAAGGCCGCGATCGCCGAACTGCAGGCGCAGGGCTATGCGCTGCCGGCCTATCCGGAAGATCCGTCGACCGACGAAGAAAAGGCCGTCAAGGCGCGTTACGACAAGATCAAGGGCAGCGCGGTGAACCCGGTGCTGCGCGAAGGCAACTCCGACCGCCGCGCGCCGCTGTCGGTCAAGAACTACGCACGCAAGCATCCGCACAAGATGGGCGCGTGGAAGGCCACGTCGAAGGCGCACGTCGCGCACATGACCGAAGGCGACTTCTACGGCAGCGAGAAGTCGGCGCTGATCGCCGAGGCCGGCAGCGTGAAGATCGAACTCACGACGACCGACGGCGCGAAGAAGGTGCTGAAGGAAAAGACGGCCGTGAAGGCCGGTGAAGTGATCGACGCATCGGTGATGAGCCGCAACGCGCTGCGCAGCTTCATCGAAGCGCAGATCGCCGACGCGAAGGCGCAGGACGTGCTGTTCTCGGTGCACCTGAAGGCGACCATGATGAAGGTCTCGGACCCGATCCTGTTCGGTCACTTCGTGTCGGTGTTCTACCGCGACGCGCTCGCGAAGCACGCGGACGTGCTGGCGAAGGCCGGCTTCAACCCGAACAACGGGATCGGCGACCTGTACGCGCGCCTGAAGGACCTGCCGGCCGATACGCGCGAAGCGATCGAAGCCGACGTCAAGGCCGAGTACGCGGTGCGCCCGCGCCTCGCGATGGTCAACTCGGACAAGGGCATCACGAACCTGCACGTGCCGAGCGACGTGATCGTCGACGCATCGATGCCGGCGATGATCCGCGATTCGGGCGGCATGTGGGGCCCGGACGGTCAGCTGTACGACGCGAAGGCCGTGATTCCGGACCGCTGCTACGCGGGCGTCTACCAGGCCGTGATCGAGGACTGCAAGCAGCACGGCGCGTTCGATCCGGTCACGATGGGCAGCGTGCCGAACGTCGGCCTGATGGCGCAGGCGGCCGAGGAATACGGTTCGCACGACAAGACGTTCCAGATCCCGGCGGACGGCGTCGTGCGCGTCATCGACGAAGCCGGCAACGTGCTGCTCGAGCACGCGGTCGAGTCGGGCGACATCTGGCGCATGTGCCAGACGAAGGACGCACCGGTGCAGGACTGGGTCAAGCTCGCGGTCAACCGTGCCCGCGCGACCGGCGCCCCGGCCGTGTTCTGGCTCGACCCGGCGCGCGCGCACGATGCGCAGATCATCGCGAAGGTCGAACGCTACCTGAAGGATCACGACACGAACGGCCTCGACATCCGCATCATGACGCCGGTCGACGCCACGCGTTTCTCGCTCGAGCGCATCCGCGCGGGCAAGGACACGATTTCGGTCACCGGCAACGTGCTGCGCGACTACCTGACCGACCTGTTCCCGATCATGGAACTCGGCACCAGCGCGAAGATGCTGTCGATCGTGCCGCTGATGGCCGGCGGCGGGATGTTCGAAACGGGTGCGGGCGGTTCCGCGCCGAAGCACGTGCAGCAGTTCGTCGAGGAAGGCTTCCTGCGCTGGGATTCGCTCGGCGAATTCCTCGCGCTGGCCGCGTCGCTCGAACACCTCGGCAACGCTTATCAAAACCCGAAGGCGCTCGTGCTCGCGAAGACGCTCGACCAGGCGACCGGCAAGTTCCTGGACGAGAACAAGTCGCCGGCGCGCAAGGTCGGTGGTCTCGACAACCGCGGCAGCCACTTCTACCTGTGCCTGTACTGGGCCCAGGCGCTGGCCGAGCAGACCGAGGACGCCGCACTGAAGGCGCAGTTCGAGGGTGTCGCGAAGACGCTGTCCGACAACGAGGCGCGTATCCTGGAAGAACTGGCGGCCGCGCAAGGCAAGGCACAGGCGATCGGCGGCTACTACCGTCCGAACGTCGAGCTGACGAGCCAGGCCATGCGCCCGAGCGCGACGCTGAACGGCATCGTCGACGCGCTCGCCTGACGCCGGCCGCGCCAGCGCGCGAGCCCGTGCATGTGCCGGCGCGGCGGGTTGAACCGTTCGCCGCCCGGCACACAAGAAAAACGCCCCGGTCGCCCGGGGCGTTTGTCGTTGCAGACTTGCCATTCAGACGTGAACGATTTCCCATTCGGCGATTTCGTCCGGCACTTCGAGCGTGGCCGTGTCCAGTTCGGACGGTTGCGCGCAGTCGCCGCGGGAGATGCGGTCGGCCGCGACTTCCGGGCACGAGAACGCGCCGAGCGAGGCGTTGCCGAACGTCGCTTCCCAGCCGCCGTTTGCCGGCAGGATGTAGAACGACCCGAGCGCTGAACCAAAGCGAAATCCCTTCATTTCCGTTCTCCCTTTCTGATCACGAGCGATTCTGTTGTGCCGCCTGCCGGCTCGGCCGGCTGTGGCCCGACTGGCTGCTTGCGCCGGGGGTCCGTATCGAACGTCGTGGCGAAGCGTCAGTGCATGGAACAAAGTCTACGTCCGCGCCCCGCTCGGATGGTGCATGTAGAACGGCTTCTCGAAACAAAAATTCTTTTTTAAAAACAATAATTTATTTTCGTCGTTTTGTATTGCGGAACGTTTTTCGGCATCGCGAAACGGGAAATTTGTGCTCTGCATCACGAATTTTTATAACGCAGTGACTTGTTCCGCATCGTGAAAAATTGGCGGGTTTGCGGACCATCGAGGCCGCGAGCGCGTATGTCAGGGCGGGCGGAAGGTGGAAATCTCGCTTGCTGGCGGCGCAAAGGGACGGCAGGTGAGTAACGATGGTTGCCGAGACGCCGTCCGGCGACGCCCGTCGTGGCGCCGTCCCTACCGCGGTGGCAACGCTTGCCGCGGCGTATCGCCGCCCGCGGGGGCGGCGGCGTTTTTCGATCCGGCCCTGCGGTTATGATGACGCGACCGTCGCGGCTGTCGCGCGGCGCTGCATGAACAACGAGGATCGATTGATGAGACGGAGAACCTTCCTGTCGCGCGCCATCGGCGTCGCGGCCGCGTCGCTGTTCGCGCGCACCGCGTCGGCGCAGCATGCCGGTCACGCGGGCATGGCCGGCATGGATTCGATGGACGACATGCCGGGCATGTCGGGTATGTCGGGTATGTCAGGGATGTCGGCGCACGAGCAGCACGGCCAGCGCGCGCCGGCCGCGCTCGCGGCCGCCGACGCGCTGCCGGCCGGCGCGCCGCTCGCGACGTTGCGCACGCTCGCCAACGAAAGCCGTGAGCCCGGCACATTCCGGGCCACGCTGGTCGCTCAACCGGTGGCGCGACCGCTGCTGCGCGGCGCGCGGCCGACGACGTTCTGGCAGTTCGGCGCGGGTACGCAAGGCCCCGTGGTCGGCCCGCTGATCGACGTGCGCGAGGGCGATACGGTCGAGATCCGGTTCGTGAACAAGCTGCCGCAGCCGTCGACGATCCACTGGCACGGCCTGCCCGTGCCGCCCGACCAGGACGGTAATCCGTCCGATCCCGTCGCGCCCGGGGCGTCGCGCGTGTATCGCTTCACGCTGCCGAAGGGCAGCGCCGGGACTTACTGGTACCACCCGCATCCGCACATGATGACCGCCGAGCAGGTGTTCCGCGGGCTGGCCGGCCCGTTCGTCGTGCGCGCCGCGGACGATCCGCTAGCCGGCTGGCCCGAGCGTCACCTGTTCGTGTCGGACCTGAAGCTTGCACGCGACGGCACGATTGCGCCGAACGACATGATGGACTGGATGAACGGCCGGGAAGGTCAATTCGTGCTGGTCAACGGCGCGCGCCGGCCGCGCATCGACGTCGCGAGCGACGAGCGCTGGCGTGTCTGGAATGCATGCAGCGCGCGCTACCTGCGCATCGCGTTCGACGACGGCCGCGTGTTCGAGCACGCAGGCACCGACGGCGGGTTGTTCGACGCGCCGCGGCGCGTGACGTCGCTGCTGATCGCGCCGGGCGAGCGGGCGGAACTGCTGGTGCGCGCCGGCGACCGCGCGTCGCGCGCGGTGCTGCAGGCGGCCGAGTACGACCGCCGCAAGATGGCGATGTCGCACGACGATGGCCACGGCAGCCTGCCGCCCGATCCGGCGCTGGCGCTGGCCGATGTCGCGTTTGCGCCCGCCGAGGCCCGCGCACTGCCTGCCACGCTGCGCGCGGTACTGCCGCTCGGCGAACCGGTCGCGCACAAGACGGTCGCGTTCGGCGAGGAAATGGACATGGACGCGATGATGAAAGGCGCGGCGCACGGCCGCCCGGCAGGCATGCGCTTCACGATCAACGGCGACACCTACGCACCGCACCGCGCGACGCTGACGAGCCGCCGCGGCGACGTCGAGCGCTGGGAGATCCGCAATACGACGGACATGGACCACCCGTTCCACCTGCACGGCACGCAGTTTCAGGTGATCGAGCGGACGTCGGCCGGTTCGCGCACGAGCGAGCCGTTCCGTGCGTGGCGCGATACCGTAAACGTGCGCAGTGGTGAAACCGTGTCGCTGCTCGTCACGCAAGACATGCCCGGCGAGCGCATGTTTCATTGCCACATTCTCGAACACGAGGATCTCGGCATGATGGGTACGCTGAAGGTCGTGTAACGAAGCTGCGGATATGTTTCACATGCGGATTCGATATCCGATCTGCATGCGTGACAAGACAATGCGCGTTCAATTATCGGGATTGAACGAAAAGGCCGGCCAATCGATTATCGATTGGCCGGCCACAAAAAAAGAAACCCGGCGCTGTGCGCCGGGTTTCTTCGTCCGATATCCGATGCCTTATGCGGCCTGGATGTTCGACGCTTGCTTGCCCTTCGGTCCTTGAACGACGTCAAAGCTCACCTTCTGGCCTTCCTTCAGCGTCTTGAAGCCATTCATGGTGATAGCCGAGAAGTGCGCAAACAGATCCTCACCGCCCTCGTCGGGAGTGATGAAACCGAAGCCCTTCGCGTCGTTGAACCACTTAACGATACCAGTTGCCATTTTCCTACTTCCCCTGTCACACAGTCGCTGCTACTTACCACGAGCACGCTCGAAAAGCTAAACGACCAAAATACGGCCGTTCCCCCCTCACAAGCTCACCTCGGCCTCTTTCGTTTCGCCAATCGGCGAATTGAAAAAAGTGCCAGCTTGATTGTTGGCGCTCTTTATTGGAGTGTCAAGTGGAATTTTTAGACGTTTAGAGGGTCGTTGTAAAGAACCCATTTTCAGGGTTTTTCCGGCTTTGCTTTGCAGCATGTGGCCAAGCGCGGGGGCTTGAAAAGCCGCATAATCGGCTCATATACCAGGCTCGAGTGACACGCGTTCGAGTCGTCCCGGCTTGTGGGATACTGGATGCGGACACGACGTTCCGGTGAGCTTCCCCCTGACGGTTCGTGTTCCGCGCCATGCGTGAAAGCCGGCACCGCAGCCGGCTTTCGTATGGCGCGAAGACGATCGCGTGTTCCGGGACACCGGGGAGGGCGCCGGCCGGTCGGTCGGGTAATGGCAGGATTGCGGGCCTGTCCGAGTTGTTTAGAATGGGTGTATGGCGATTATCCCGGACAAGCAGGACAGTACCGTCCTGGAACGCAAGCAGCAGAAGCTCAAGCCGCCTTCGATGTACAAGGTGGTGCTGCTCAACGACGACTTCACGCCGATGGAGTTCGTCGTGATGGTGGTCCAGGAGTATTTCAAGAAGGATCGCGAGACGGCCACGCAGATCATGCTGAAGGTCCATCGCGAAGGGCGAGGGGTTTGTGGGGTCTATACGCGGGACATCGCGTCGACCAAGGTTGAGCAAGTCGTTACCCATGCGCGGCAGGCAGGGCATCCGCTGCAGTGCGTGATGGAGGAAGCATGATTGCCCAGGAATTGGAAGTCAGCCTGCACATGGCGTTCATGGAAGCACGCCAGGCGCGCCATGAGTTCATTACGGTCGAGCACCTGCTGCTGGCCCTGCTGGATAATCCGACGGCAGCCGAGGTGTTGCGCGCGTGTGCGGCCAACATCGAGGACTTGCGTCAGAACCTGCGCAATTTCATCCACGACAACACACCTACCGTCCCGGGTACCGACGACGTCGATACCCAGCCGACGCTCGGTTTCCAGCGTGTGATCCAGCGCGCGATCATGCACGTCCAGTCGACGTCGAACGGCAAGAAGGAAGTCACCGGCGCGAACGTGCTGGTCGCGATCTTCGGCGAGAAGGATTCGCACGCCGTGTACTACCTGCAGCAGCAGGGCGTCACGCGTCTCGACGTGGTGAACTTCATTTCGCACGGCATCGCGAAGACGAACAACGGCGAAGCCGCGAAGTCGACCGATGCGAACGCGGAAAGCGAAGACGCGAACGCGCAGAAGGAAACCCCGCTCGCGCAGTTCACGCAGAACCTGAACCAGATGGCGAAGGACGGCCGCATCGATCCGCTGATCGGTCGCGAGCCCGAGGTCGAGCGCGTCGTGCAGGTGCTGTGCCGTCGCCGCAAGAACAACCCGCTGCTCGTCGGCGAAGCCGGCGTCGGCAAGACCGCGATCGCGGAAGGGCTCGCGTATCGCATCACGCGCGGCGAAGTGCCGGACATCCTCGCGAACGCGCAGGTGTACTCGCTCGACATGGGCGCGCTGCTCGCGGGCACCAAGTATCGCGGCGATTTCGAGCAGCGGCTGAAGACGGTGCTGAAGGAGCTCAAGGAGCGCCCGCACGCAATCTTGTTCATCGATGAAATCCATACGCTGATCGGCGCGGGCGCCGCGTCGGGCGGCACGCTCGATGCGTCGAACCTGCTGAAGCCGGCGTTGTCGTCGGGCACGCTCAAGTGCATCGGCGCGACCACGTTCACCGAGTATCGCGGCATCTTCGAGAAGGATGCGGCGCTGTCGCGGCGCTTCCAGAAGGTGGACGTGACGGAGCCGAGCGTCGAGCAGACGGTCGCGATCCTGCGCGGGCTGAAGTCGCGCTTCGAGGAGCATCACGGCGTCAAGTATTCGTCGGGCGCCCTGTCGGCCGCGGCCGAGCTGTCGGCGCGCTTCATCACCGACCGTCACCTGCCGGACAAGGCGATCGACGTGATCGACGAGGCGGGCGCCGCGCAGCGCATCCTGCCGAAGTCGAAGCAGAAGAAGACGATCGGCAAGAGCGAGATCGAGGAAATCATCTCGAAGATCGCGCGCGTGCCGGCGCAAAGCGTGTCGCAGGACGATCGCAGCAAGCTGCAGACGCTCGATCGCGACCTGAAGAGCGTCGTGTTCGGCCAGGACCCGGCGATCGATGCGCTCGCGGCGTCGATCAAGATGGCGCGCGCGGGCCTCGGCAAGATGGACAAGCCGATCGGCGCGTTCCTGTTCTCCGGCCCGACGGGTGTCGGCAAGACCGAAGTGGCGCGCCAGCTCGCGTTCACGCTCGGCATCGAGCTGATCCGCTTCGACATGTCGGAATACATGGAGCGTCACGCGGTGAGCCGGCTGATCGGTGCGCCGCCGGGCTACGTCGGGTTCGACCAGGGCGGCCTCCTGACCGAAGCCGTCACGAAGAAGCCGCATTGCGTACTGCTGCTCGACGAAATCGAGAAGGCGCATCCGGACATCTTCAACGTGCTGCTGCAGGTGATGGACCACGGCACGCTGACGGACAACAACGGCCGCAAGGCGGATTTCCGCAACGTCATCATCATCATGACGACGAACGCGGGCGCCGAGTCGATGCAGAAGGCGACGATCGGCTTCACGACGCGCCGCGAAACCGGCGACGAGATGACCGACATCAAGCGCCTGTTCACGCCGGAGTTCCGCAACCGCCTGGATTCGATCATCAGCTTCCGCTCGCTCGATGAGGAAATCATCATGCGCGTGGTCGACAAGTTCCTGATCCAGCTCGAGGAACAGTTGCACGAGAAGAAGGTCGACGCGCTGTTCACCGATGCGTTGCGCAAGCATCTCGCGAAGCATGGCTTCGACCCGCTGATGGGCGCGCGGCCGATGCAGCGGCTGATCCAGGACACGATCCGGCGCGCGCTGGCCGACGAACTGCTGTTCGGCAAGCTGCTCAACGGCGGCCACGTGACGGTCGACGTCGACGAAAGCGACAAGGTGCAGTTGTCGTTCGACAAGCTGGCGAATCCGCCGCACAAGCCGAACGAAGAGACGGTCGAAGTCGAGTAAGCGATAATTCGTTGTTCATGCGAACGGCGCGGGAAGTTCTCCGCGCCGTTTCGTTTTATCCGGCGCCGGCGGCGCGATGGTGGTGCAGGGGAGTGGTAACGCAGTGACACAACAACAACGGTCGTTCGACGCTATCGTCGCGCGCGAACAAGGGTTGCGCCACGCGCTGACGTCGGGGCAGATGGCGATGATCGCGATCGGCGGCGCGATCGGCACGGGGCTGTTCCTCGGCAGCGGGTTCGCGATCGGGCTCGCGGGCCCGAGCGTGCTGGTGTCCTATGCGATCGGCGCGCTGATCGCGCTGCTGCTGATGGGCGCGCTCGCGGAAATGACCGTCGCGCACCCGACGGCCGGCTCGTTCGGCGCCTATGCCGAGCACTACGTCGGCCCGCTCGCGGGCTTCCTGGTGCGCTACGCGTACTGGTTCGCGGTCGTGTTCGCGATCGGCACCGAGATCAGCGCGATCGCGGTATTCATGAAGTACTGGTTCCCGGCCGTGCCCGGCTGGTACTGGGTGATCGGCTTCTCCGCGCTGCTGATCGCGGTGAACCTCGCGAGCGTCACGCTGTACGGGACGGTCGAATACGCGTTCTCGCTGCTGAAGATCGCGGCGATCGTCGTGTTCGTCGTGCTCGGTGCGTATCTCGTGTGGGCGGCGCCGGTCGCATCGGGCATCGGTTTCGCGAACTACACCGCGCACGGCGGTTTCATGCCGAAGGGGCCGTGGGGCACCTGGGTCGCGGTGATCGTCGCGATCTTCAGCTACATGAGCATCGAAGCGGTCGCGATCGCGGCCGGCGAGGCGCGCGATCCGCAGCACGCGGTCACGCGCGCATTCCGCTCGACCGTGTTCCGGCTCGTGCTGTTCTACCTGCTGACGCTCGCGCTGATGCTCGCGATCGTGCCATGGACGCAGGCCGGCACCGACGAAAGCCCGTTCGTGAAGGTGATGGCCGCGACGCACGTGCCGTATGCGGCCGGCGTGATCAACTTCGTGCTGTTGATCGCGGCGCTGTCGGCGATGAACAGTCAGCTCTACGTGACGACGCGGATGATGTTCAGCCTGTCGCGCGCGCGCCTCGCGCCCGCGGTGTTCGGCCGGCTCGGCGCGAACGGCGTGCCGCGGGCGGCGCTGTGGATCTCGACGAGCGGCGTCGCGGTGGCGGCCGTGCTGGTCGCGCTCGCGCCCGACACCGCGTTCACGGTGATGATGGCGATCGCGATGTTCGGCGCGCTGTTCACGTGGCTGATGATCTTCATCACGCACCTGCGGTTCCGTGCGCGGTATCGCGGCCCCGCGCTCGCGTTCCGGATGTGGGGGCACCCGTTCGGCAGCCTGCTCGGCGCGGGGCTCGTCGCCGCGATCCTGCTGACGACCGCTTTCACGCGCGAATTCCGGATGACGATGGTGGTCGGCGTCGTATTCGTCGTGCTGCTGACGCTGGCCTACGCGCTGCATTACCGGCACCAGCACGCGCGCTGATCGTGGCGGCGTGGGCACTCGCGCCGTTCGTCACACTCGCTAAGGTTCCGTTAAGCGAGCTGCGCCTACATTCGATCCTGTCTGCATGGCGTGCCGATCCGCACCGGCGCGCCGCTTCCTGCAAAAAGGGGTTCGAATGAACAAACTGCCCGAAATCACGCTCGCGTTCTGGATCATGAAGATCTGCGCGACGACGCTCGGCGAAACCGGCGGCGACCTGCTGTCGATGACGCTGAACGTCGGCTATGCGGTGAGCTCGATCCTGCTGTTCGGTTTCTTTCTCGTGACGCTGGGCGCCCAGCTCAGGACGACGCGCTATCGCCCGGCGATCTACTGGGCCGTGATCGTCGCGACGAGCACGGCCGGCACGACGATGTCCGACTTCATGGATCGCACGCTCGGCCTCGGCTATGCGGCTGGCTCGTCGATCCTCGTCGCGATCCTGCTGGCGATCTTCGCGGTCTGGCGCCTCAGCGGCGAATCGCTGTCGGTCGACCTGATCCGTACGCGCAAGGTCGAGCTGCTGTACTGGATCGCGATCCTGTTCTCGAACACGCTCGGCACCGCGCTCGGCGACTTCCTCGCGGACAGCTCGGGGCTCGGTTTCGGCGGCGGCGCACTGCTGATCGGTGCGCTGCTGGCGGTGATCGTGCTCGCGCACTACTTCACGCGGATCTCCGGCGTGCTGCTGTTCTGGGCCGCGTTCGTGCTCACGCGTCCGTTCGGCGCGACGGTCGGCGACCTGCTGACGAAGCCGGTCGCGAAGGGCGGTCTCGCGCTCGGCACGGTCGGCTCGTCGGCCGTGCTGCTCGGCGTGCTGGTCGCGATGGTCGTCTATGCAAGCATCGCGCAGGCGCGGCGTCGCGAACCGGCGCCCGCGCGGATCGCGCAACCGGCCGGCAAGTGACGGTGCGTGAAAAGGAAAGGGGCCACTCAGCGTGGCCCCTTTTTTCATGCTGCGTGGCTCAGTGGCGGCCAGTGCTGCCGAAGCCGCCTTCGCCGCGATCGCTCTCGGTGAATTCGTCGACGATGTTGAACTGTGCCTGCACGACCGGCACGATCACGAGCTGCGCGAGGCGCTCGAACGGGTTCAGCACGAATTCGGTCTGCCCGCGGTTCCACGTCGACACCATCAGCTGGCCCTGGTAGTCGGAGTCGATCAGGCCGACGAGGTTGCCGAGCACGATCCCGTGCTTGTGGCCGAGGCCCGAGCGCGGCAGGATCAGCGCCGCATAGCCGGGGTCCGCAAGGTGGATCGCGAGGCCCGTCGGCACGAGCGTGGTTTCGCCCGGCTGCAGCGTGACCGGTGCGTCGAGGCACGCGCGCAGATCGAGGCCGGCGCTGCCGGTGGTCGCGTAGGCGGGCAGGTAGTCGCGCATGCGCGCGTCGAGAATCTTCAGGTCGAGTTTCATGCGGTCGTCGAATCGGTCGGGAAGGGCGCGGCGGCTATGGCCGCCGCGCGGGATCAGATCAGGCGGTTGTCGGGCAGGCGCTTCGCGATTTCCGCGACTAGCGCATGCGCGAGTTCGTCCTTCGGGGCGCGCGGCAGGCGCGTGAGGCCGGCGGCCTCGAACAGCACGACTTCGTTGTCGTCGCGGCCGAACGTCAGCGGGCCGAGGTTACCGACGAGCAACGGCACGTTCTTGCGCTTGCGCTTCTCGTCGCCGTGCACGTCGAGGTCGCCGCTTTCGGCCGCGAAGCCGACGCAGAACGGCGCATCGGGCAGCGCCGCGACCGACGCGAGGATGTCGGGATTCTCGACGAACGCGAGCGCCGGCATCTTGCGGTCGGCCGTCTTCTTCATCTTGTGCTCGGCCGGCTGGTCGACGCGCCAGTCGGCGACCGCGGCCACCGCGATGAAGATGTCGGCATCGGCCACCGCATGCATCACCGCGTCGTACATCTGCTGCGCGGTCTGCACGTCCTGGCGGTACACGCCCCACGGCGTGTCGAGCGCGACCGGCCCGGCGACGAGATGCACGTCGGCGCCGGCCTGTTGCGCGGCGCGCGCGAGCGCGAAACCCATCTTGCCGCTGGAGCGGTTGGTCAGGCCGCGTACCGGGTCGAGCGGTTCGAACGTCGGCCCGGCCGTGATCAGCACGCGGCGGTGCGCGAGCACCTTCGGCGCGAAGTGCGCGACGATCGCTTCATAGATCGCCTCGGGCTCGAGCATGCGGCCGTCGCCGACCTCGCCGCACGCCTGCGCGCCCGAATCCGGGCCGAGCACCGATACGCCGTCCGCGCGCAGTTGCGCGGCGTTGCGTTGCGTGGCCGGGTTCTGCCACATCTGGCGGTTCATCGCGGGCACGACGAGCAGCGGACAGTCGCGCGCGACGCACAGCGTCGACAGCAGATCGTCGGCGAACCCGTGCGCGAGCTTCGCGAGGAAATCGGTCGACGCGGGCGCGATCACGATCGCGTCGGCTTCGCGCGACAGGTCGATGTGCGCCATGTTGTTGTCGATACGCGCGTCCCACTGGCTCGTATAGACGGGCCGGCCCGACAGCGCCTGCATCGTGACGGGCGTGATGAACTGGGTGGCGGCGTCGGTCATCGCGACCTGCACGGTCGCGCCGGCCTTCACGAGCAGCCGCGTGAGTTCGGCGATCTTGTAGCAGGCGATGCCGCCCGTCAGGCCGAGAACGAGGTGTTTTCCTGCAAGTTCTGCGTGTGCCAACTCAGGCCTCCTGGGGTCAAACGGAACGGCCGGCGCGAAGCCGGCCGTCGACACGGAGTATGCGCGCTCAGCGCGAGCCGCGCACGCGCCGCAGCTCGTCGTAGATCAGCAGCACCGCGCCGACCGTGATCGCGGAATCGGCGAGGTTGAACGCCGGGAAGTGCCACGCGCCGAGGTGGAAATCGAGGAAGTCGATCACGTGACCGTAGACGAGCCGGTCGATCACGTTGCCGAGCGCGCCGCCGAGGATCAGCGCGAGCGACACGCTGAACAACCGCTGGTGGCCGTGGCGCTTCAGCAGGAAGCAGATCACGAGCGTCGCGCCGACGCCGAGCGCGGTGAACGCCCAGCGCTGCCAGCCGCTCGCGGTCGACAGGAAGCCAAACGCGGCGCCGCGGTTGTACACCAGCACGAGGTTGAAGAACGACGTCAGCGCATGCTGCGCGCCGTACGCGAACGTTTTGAGGATCGCGATCTTCGACAACTGGTCGAACAGGATCACGATCAGCGAAATGCCGAGCCAGGGCGCGAGCGCGCCGCTGGCCGGTTTCGACAGGGTCTTCGCCATATTTAAGCAGCGCTCCGGATTTCGCCGTTTTCAAACAGGTTCGAGAAGCAGCGGCCGCACAGCGTCGGGTGCTCGGCGTGCGCGCCGACATCTTCGCGGTAGTGCCAGCAGCGCTCGCACTTCTGGTACTTCGACGCGGCCACGTCGACGCTTTCCTGCGCTTCGTCGTCGACCTTGACGACCGTCGCGGCCGACGTGATCAGCACGAACTTCAGGTCGTCGCCGAGGCTCGTCAGCGCGTCGTAGCGTGCGCCGCTCGCATGCACGGCCACTTCGGCCTGCAGCGACGAACCGATGCGGTTCGCGGTGCGCGCTTCCTCGAGCGCCTTCGTCACGTTGCCGCGCACGTCGCGCAGCAGCGCCCATTTCTCGATCAGCGCGGCCGAGCTGGCGACTTCCGGATACGCATAGTAGGTTTCCGTGAAAATCGTGTCGCTCGCCGGCTGGAACACCTTCCACGCTTCTTCCGCCGTGAACGACAGGAACGGCGCGAGCACGCGCAGCAGCCCGTGCGTCAGGTGGTACAGCGCGGTCTGCGCGGAGCGGCGCGCGCGCGAATCGGCGGCACTCGTGTACAGGCGATCCTTCAGCACGTCGAGGTAGAAGCCGCCGAGGTCTTCCGAGCAGTACGTCTGCAGCTTCGCGACGACCGGGTGGAATTCGTACTTCTCGTAGTGGCCGAGCAGCTCCGTCTGCAACTGCTGCGAGAACGCGACCGCGTAGCGGTCGATCTCGAGCCATTCGTCGACCGGCACCGCGTGCTGAGCGAAGTCGAAATCCGACAGGTTCGCGAGCAGGAAGCGCAGCGTGTTGCGGATGCGGCGATAGCCTTCCGTCACGCGCTTCAGGATTTCCTCGGAAATCGCGAGCTCGCCCGAGTAGTCGGTCGACGCGATCCACAGGCGGATGATCTCCGCGCCGAGGCGGTTCGCGACTTCATGCGGGTCGATGCCGTTGCCGAGCGACTTGCTCATCTTGCGGCCTTCGCCGTCGACCGTGAAGCCGTGCGTGAGCAGGCCCTTGTACGGCGCGCGGCCGTCGATCATCGATGCGGTGAGCAGCGACGAGTGGAACCAGCCGCGATGCTGGTCCGAGCCTTCGAGGTACAGGTCGGCCGGGAACTGCAGCTGATCCTTGTGCGAGCCGCGCAGCACGTGCCAGTGCGTCGTGCCCGAGTCGAACCACACGTCGAGCGTGTCACGGTTCTTTTCGTACAGGTTCGCGTCGTCGCCGATCAGCTCGCGCGGGTCGAGCGATTGCCACGCCTCGATGCCCGACTGTTCGACGCGCTTCGCGACTTCCTCGAGCAGCTCGAGCGTGCGCGGGTGCAGCTCGCCGGTTTCCTTGTGCACGAAGAACGCCATCGGCACGCCCCACTGGCGCTGGCGCGACAGCGTCCAGTCCGGACGGTTCGCGATCATGCTGAACAGGCGCTGCTTGCCCCACGACGGATAGAACGCGGTCGCGTCGACGCCTTCGAGCGCCGTTTCGCGCAGCGTCTTGCCGCCGTCTTGCGGCGTCACGTCCATGCCGGCGAACCACTGCGACGTCGCGCGGTAGATGATCGGCGTCTTGTGGCGCCAGCAGTGCATGTAGCTGTGCGTGTACTTCTCGCTGCGCAGCAGCGAGCCGGCCGCGTTCAGCGCGTCGACGATCTTCGGGTTCGCATCCCAGATCGACAGGCCGCCGAACAGCGGCAGCGATTCGATGTAGCGGCCGTCGCCCATCACCGGGTTGATGAAGTCGGAATCGGTCATCCCGTGCGCCTTGCACGACATGAAGTCTTCAATACCGTACGCGGGCGACGAGTGCACGACGCCGGTACCGGTGTCGGTCGTCACGTAGTCGCCGAGGTAGACGGGCGCGGTGCGCTTGTAGCCGGGGTGGGCCGATGCGAGCGGGTGGTGGAAGCGCAGGTTCGCGAGCTTCACGCCGGGCGCGGTCGCGACGATGCGGCCCGTGAGCTTGAAGTCGGTCATGCAGGCTTCGACGCGTTCTTCCGCGATGATCAGCAGCCCGCGCTCGGTGTCGACCAGCGCGTAGATGATTTCCGGATGGAGGTTCAGCGCCTGGTTGGCGGGGATCGTCCACGGCGTGGTGGTCCAGATCACGATGCCGCCTTCGGCGCGCGGCAGCGCCGGCAGGCCGAACGCGTGCGCGGTCTTTTCCGGTTCCGCGAACGCGAACATCACGTCGATCGTCGGATCGGTGCGGTCCTTGTACTCGACTTCCGCTTCCGCGAGCGCCGAGCCGCAGTCGAAGCACCAGTTCACCGGCTTCAGCCCGCGGTACACGTAGCCCTTCTCGATGATCTTGCCGAGCGCGCGGATTTCTTCCGCCTCGTTCACGAAGTTCATCGTCTTGTACGGGTTGGCCCAGTCGCCGAGCACGCCCAGGCGCTTGAAGCCGACCTTCTGCTTCTCGATCTGCTCGGTCGCGTACGCGCGCGCCTTGCTCATCACTTCGGCCGCCGGCAGCGACTTGCCGAACTGCTTCTCGATCTGGATCTCGATCGGCATCCCGTGGCAATCCCAGCCCGGCACGTACGGCGCATCGAAGCCGGCCATGTTGCGCGACTTGACGACGATGTCCTTCAGGATCTTGTTGACCGCGTGGCCGAGGTGGATGTCGCCGTTCGCATAGGGCGGGCCGTCGTGCAGGATGAACTTCGGGCGGCCCTTGCTGGCCGCGCGGATCTTCTCGTAGATGCCGCGCTCTTCCCACTCCTTGACCCACTGCGGCTCGCGCTTGGGCAGGTCGCCGCGCATCGGGAACGGCGTGTCGAGCAGGTTGACCGGATACTTGGCCTGCGGTTTCGAATCGGCTTTCTTGTTGCTCATGATGGGATCGCTATCTAAATCGGGGGACGCTCGGGCGTCGTGAATCGGGTAGGCGCGCGCGAGGGCGGCGCGAGGGTGCGGCGCGAGGCGCCGCCGTCCGGATCAGCTAATTCGGTCGGTGGCCGACGTCGCGAAGCCCGTCGCGCGGCTGCCCGGCGCACGGTCGCGTTCGGTGAAGTAGGCGCGTGCATTCGCGACGTCCAGCGCGATCGCGCGCGACAGCGCCTCGAGATCGTCGAATTTCGCCTCGTCGCGCAGCTTCTTCAGGAATTCGACACGGATCAGCTTGCCGTACGCGTCGCCGTGCCAGTCGAGCAGATGAACTTCGAGCAGCACGCGGCCCGAATCGTCGACGGTCGGGCGCAGCCCGAGGCTCGCGACGCCCGGCAGCGGCTCGGGGCCGAGGCCGTGCACCTGCACGACGAAGATGCCCGCGAGCGCCGGCCGCTTGTGCTGGATCGGCAGGTTCAGCGTCGGGAAGCCGAGATCGCGGCCGAGCTTCAGCCCGTGCGCGACGTGGCCGCTGATCGCGTAGCCGTGGCCGAGCGCCTGCGCGGCCGCGTCGAGATCGCCCGCGGCGAGCGCCGCACGCACGCCGGAGCTGGAAATGCGCGTGCCGTCGCTGCCGGCCACCGTGCCCATCTGCTCGACCTCGAAGCCGTGCAGCTCGCCGGCCGCCTTCAGCGTGTCGAAGGTGCCCGCGCGCTTCGCGCCGTAGCAGAAGTCGTCACCGACCATCATCCAGCGCGTGTGCAGCCCGTTCACCAGCGTGCGTTCGACGAACGCCTGCGGCGACTGGCTCGCGAAGGTGTGGTTGAAGTGCTCGACGACGACGCGGTCGACCCCGTGGTCGCGCAACGCTTCCAGTTTGTCGCGCAGCATCGCGATGCGCGGCGGTGCGCCGGCCGGATTGAAGAATTCGCGCGGGTGCGGCTCGAACGTCATCACGCACACGGGCAACCCGCGCGCGTCCGCTGCCGCGCGCACGCGCGCGAGCAGGGCCTGGTGGCCGCGATGGACACCGTCGAAGTTGCCGATCGTCAGCGCGCACGGGGCGCGGCTCTCGGCGTTGGGCAGGCCGCGGAAGACTTTCACGATAGCGGATGCAGCGTCGGGGAATGGGCGGTGGGATGCCGCAAAGCAGAAGATTATAAACGTTCGGGCGGGCCGACGGCCGAGAAGGCGGGAAACCCGAGGGCGAATGGTAAAATTCGCGGATGAAAAAACTCGTGATCCTGATTTCCGGTCGCGGCAGCAACATGGAGGCCATCGTCCGCGCGTGCGCGCAGGAACGCTGGCCGGCCGAGATTGCCGCCGTGATCGCCAACCGGCCCGATGCGGCCGGACTGGCTTTTGCCGCGTCGCACGGGGTGGCGACGGCGGTGGTCGACCACCGGTCGTTCGACGGCCGCGACAGCTTCGACGCGGCGCTCGCCGCCGAGATCGACCGTTTCTCGCCCGATCTCGTGGTCCTGGCCGGCTTCATGCGCATCCTCACGCCCGCATTCGTCAGACGATACGAAGGCCGGCTGCTCAACATCCATCCGTCGCTGCTGCCGAGCTTCAAGGGTATCCACACGCACCAGCAGGCGCTGGATGCGGGCGTCGCGCTGCATGGCGCGAGCGTGCATTTCGTCATTCCCGAGCTCGACAGCGGCGCGATCGTCGCGCAGGGCGCGGTGCCGGTGCGTGCCGGCGACGACGCGGCCGCGCTCGCGCGGCGCGTGCTGACGGTCGAGCACGTGCTGTATCCGCGTGCGGTGCGCTGGTTCGTCGAGGGGCGCCTGCGCCTCGAGGACGGCCGTGCAGTGGTCGCGCCCGAAGAGGCGCGCTGGATTTTCGCGGATCAACCGCAAACCGAAACGAGTGAGGGCGTATGAAGCTGCACGGATTCCTGATTGGCCAGACCGAAACCCTGCTCGCCGAGGTGCTGAAGTTCGCCGGCCCCGCCGACGCGACGACGAGCCGGTTCTTCCGCGCGCACCCGAAGCTCGGGCATGCCGAGCGCGGCGTGATCGCCGAGGCCGTGTTCGCGGTGCTGCGCCGGAAGATGGAGTTCTCGCATCTGGCCGAGAGCGGCACCGGCACGCCCGCGCGGCGTCTCACGCTGCTCGGCCTGATGCAGACGATGGGGCGCAATGCGCTGAAGCCGTTCCTGTCCGACACCGAGTCCGCGTGGCTCGAGCACGTGTCGAAGATCGATCCGGCGAGCCTGCCCGTGCGCATTCGCACGAACCTGCCCGACTGGATTCACCAGGCGCTGTCGGAGCGTTTCGACGCCGAGGAACTCGCGCAGCTCGCCGCCGCGCTGAACTACCCGGCGCCGCTCGACCTGCGTGCCAACGCGCAGAAGGCGACCCGCGACCAGGTGATCGAAGCGCTGCGCGTGAGCGGCATCGAGGCGGGCGCGACGCCGTTCGCGCCGTTCGGTGTGCGCGTGGTCGGCAAGCCGGCGCTGACGCGCCTGAAGCTGTTCGAGGAAGGCGCGATCGAGGTGCAGGACGAAGGCAGCCAGTTGCTGTGCTCGCTGGTCGCGCCGCGCCGCGGTGAAATGGTCGTCGATTTCTGTGCGGGCGCGGGCGGCAAGACGCTCGCACTCGGTGCGATGATGCGCTCGACAGGCCGCCTCTATGCGTTCGACATCTCGGAGAAGCGTCTCGCGAAGCTGAAGCCGCGCCTCGCGCGCAGCGGGCTGTCGAACGTGAACCCGGTGCTGATCGACAGCGAGCACGACGCGAAGATCAAGCGGCTCGCCGGCAAGATCGACCGCGTGCTGGTCGATGCGCCGTGCAGCGGGCTCGGCACGCTGCGCCGCAATCCGGACCTGAAATGGCGCCAGACGCGCACGGCGATCGACGAGCTGACGCCGAAGCAGGCGTCGATCCTCGCGAGCGCCGCGCGGCTCGTGAAGAAGGGCGGCCGGCTCGTCTACGCGACCTGCAGCGTGCTCGACGCCGAGAACGAGCGCATCGTCGAACAGTTCCTGGCCGATCATCCGGAGTTCACGCTGGTGCCGGCGCAGCAGGTGCTGGCCGACCAGCGCATCGAGCTCGAGACGGGCGACTACCTGTCGCTGTGGCCGCACCGTCACGCGACCGACGGCTTCTTCGCCGCGGTGCTCGAGCGCCGCGCCGCGCAGTAACGACTGCCCGGACGGACGATGGAGAATTTGCAGAGCCGCCTGCTGTCGCACCGGCTGGAATCGGTGATTCGCGATTTCCACCAGCCGGTGATGATCTGGCAGGCGGCGATCCTCATCGGTGCGCTGTGTTTCGCGTGGGTGGCCGCGCGCTTCGTGCACGGCCGGATCGATGCGCGGCGCCGGGCGGCCGGGCGTGCGCCCGGCGCGGGCGCGCAAAGCCTGAAACGTGCGTTGTTTCCGCTGTTCGGCAGCGTGTTCGTCGGCGGCGCGCAACTCGCGTTCGACCCGTTCATGTCGACGTCGCTGCTGTCGCTCGCGCTCGTGCCGCTGTTCGGCATCGGGCTGATCTACGTGCTGTTCTTCTTCGCGCGGCGCGTGTTCGCGCGCGACGGCCACACGCACGCGTGGCTGTCGATCGTCGAGAAGATCGTGTCGACCGTCGTGTGGGCCGCGATGGTGATGACCGTGCTCGGCATCCAGCGCGACGTGCTCGGCTGGCTCGACAGCGTGCAGTTCCGGGTCGCGACCGCGCACCTCACGCTGCTGTCGGTGATCTCCGGCGCGCTGTGGGTGTGCGTGACGCTGATGGTCGCGATGTGGCTCGGCTCGGTGCTCGAGGATCGCCTGTCGCGCGCGAGCACGCTCGACGCGAACCTGAAGGTCGTACTGTCGCGGATCGGCCGCGCGCTGCTCGTGTTCGCGGCGATCCTGATCGGGCTGTCGCTGGTTGGCATCGACGTAACGGTGCTCGGCGTGTTCGGCGGCGCGGTGGGCGTCGGTCTCGGGTTCGGGCTGCAGAAGATCGCCAGCAACTACGTGTCGGGCTTCATCATCCTGCTCGACCGCTCGCTGCGGCTCGGCGATGCGATCAGCGTCGGCGGGCTGCAGGGCGTCGTCACGCAGATCCGCACGCGCTACACGGTCGTGCGCGGCCTCGACGGCAACGAGACGCTGATCCCGAACGAGAAGCTGATTACCGACGTCGTGCAGAACCAGTCGTCGTACCTGACGCGCGGCTACGCGAAAGTCGCGGTGCAGGTCGCGTACACGAGCGACGTCGAGCAGGCACTCGCGTTGCTCGCCGACGCCGCGAAGGACGTGCCGCGCGTGCTGGCCGAGCCGGCGCCGACGCCGTACCTCGTGGGGTTCGGCGCGGACGGCATCGATCTCGAGCTCGGCTTCTGGATCGAGGATTCGGCGAAAGGGACATCGGGCGTGCGCTCGAGCGTGAACCGCAACATCTGGCGGCTGTTCAGCGAGCACGGGATCTCGATTCCGTTTCCGCAGCGCGAAGTGCGCGTGGTCGGGCTGCCGGACGGCTTTCCCGCGGCGGCGGGCGTGGCGGCCGGGCTCGATCCGGCGCTTGCCGATGGTGCGCTGGACGGGCGCGCGCCGGCGGCGTAGCGGCCACGGGCGGTCAATCGTACCGATTCCGCGGTCGAAACCGGATCGCGGGCCTTTCCCAGTCCGGACATGGACCGCTCGGATTGCGTCAGGGCAAGAAAATATTCATTTTTTACAAAGACTTGGAACGGTTGAAGTAAAATTCTGGTCTACACGCGGTATGCTTTCATTCTTCTGACGCCGGTGCGGCGTCGCTCTCATCACAGGTAACTGCCTTGTTGAATTCCCTGCTCGATTTTCTTTCCCACGGGCTCCTGCGTTTTTCGTGGTGGCAGGTCGCGTTGTTCGCGCTCGCCGTCACGCACGTCACGATCATCGGCGTGACCGTCTACCTGCACCGCTGCCAGGCGCACCGCGCGCTGGAGCTGCATCCGATCGCGAGTCACTTCTTCCGTTTCTGGCTGTGGATGACCACCGGCATGCTGACCGGCCAGTGGGCCGCGATTCACCGCAAGCACCACGCGAAGTGCGAGACCGAGGAAGATCCGCACAGCCCGCAGACGCGCGGCATCTGGAAGGTGTTCCTCGAGGGCGCTGAGCTGTATCGCGCGGAAGCGAAGAACGAAGAGACGATGCGCAAGTTCAGCCACGGCACGCCGAACGACTGGCTCGAGCGCAACGTCTACTCGAAGTACCCGATTCTCGGCATCAGCATGATGATGGTGATCGACGTCGCGCTGTTCGGCGTGCTCGGCCTGACCGTGTGGGCCGTGCAGATGGTGTGGATCCCGTTCTGGGCGGCGGGCGTCGTCAACGGCTTCGGTCACTTCTGGGGCTATCGCAACTTCAACTCGGCCGACGCGAGCACGAACCTGTTCCCGTGGGGCATCGTGATCGGCGGCGAAGAGCTGCACAACAACCATCACACGTTCGCGACGTCGGCGAAGCTGTCGAACAAGTGGTACGAGTTCGACATCGGCTGGATGTACATCCGCATCATGTCGGCATTCGGTCTCGCGAAGGTGAAGAAGGTCGCGCCGACGCCGCGCCTGAACAAGCCGAAGACGGTGCTCGACCAGGAAACGCTGCAGGCCGTGCTGTCGAACCGCTACGAAGTGATGGCGCGTTACGGCAAGGCCGTGAAGCGTGCGTACCGCCAGGAGCTCGCGCACCTGAAGGAGCTCGGTTCCAGCGAGAAGTACCAGTTGATGCGCGGCGCGCGCAAATGGTTCCACAAGGACGCCGACGGCCTCGACGAGCCGCAGAAGAAGCTGCTGCCGGAAATCTTCGCGAACAGCCAGAAGCTGCATACGTACTTCCAGCTGCGCCAGGATCTCGCCGCGATCTGGGATCGTTCGACCGCGTCGCGCGAACAGCTTCTCGCGCAATTGCAGGATTGGTGCCATCGCGCCGAACAAAGCGGCATCAAGGCGCTGCAGGAATTCGCGACACGCCTGCGTCGCTACGCCTGATTCGAAATCGATTAGAATCTCAGGACGTCACAAACCCCGCGTTGGCGGGGTTTTTTCATTTGGGCCGCCGGTTTTTGACGGACCGGCAGCACCGGGATTGGTATGAGGCTTGGGATCAGAGTAAGCGCTAAAGCGCTAACTTGGGTCGACAGGAGATATGGAGATGCAATCGACGATCAAACCCGTCGAGTACGACCGGCCCGTCGCAGCAGGGACCGTGTGCGGCGTGGGGCAGGCATGGGCCAAGGTGCCCGACGCGCCGTCCGCCGAGGAGCGCGCTGCGCTGAAGGCACGCATCAAGGCGCTGCTCGCCCGTGAAAAGGCCGTGCTCGTCGCCCACTACTACGTGGATGCCGAACTGCAGGAGCTGGCCGACGAAACGGGCGGCTGCGTGGCCGATTCGCTCGAAATGGCCCGCTTCGGCCGTGACCACGACGCGCAGACACTGGTCGTCGCCGGCGTGCGCTTCATGGGCGAAACCGCGAAGATCCTGAGCCCGAACAAACGGATCCTGATGCCCGATCTCGATGCGACCTGTTCGCTCGACCTCGGCTGCCCGGTCGACGAATTCTCGGCGTTCTGCGATGCGCATCCGGACCGTACCGTCGTCGTCTACGCGAACACCAGCGCGGCCGTGAAGGCGCGCGCGGACTGGATGGTCACGTCGTCGATCGGTCTCGAGATCGTGGCTGACCTGCACGCGCGCGGCGAAAAGATCATCTGGGCGCCGGACCGCCATCTCGGCAGCTATATCCAGAAGAAGACCGGCGCGGACATGCTGCTGTGGCAGGGCTCGTGCCTCGTCCACGACGAATTCAAGGGCATCGAGCTCGACCTGCTGCGCGCCGAATATCCGGACGCGAAGGTGCTCGTCCACCCCGAGTCGCCGGAAAACGTCGTCGCGCAGGCCGACGTCGTCGGTTCGACCACGCAATTGATCGACGCGGCCGTCAAGTTCGATGCGAAGCGCTTCATCGTCGCGACCGATCTCGGCATCCTGCACAAGATGCAGCTGGCCGCGCCCGGCAAGACCTTCATTGCCGCGCCGACGGCCGGCAACAGCGCGACCTGCAAGAGCTGCGCGCACTGTCCGTGGATGGCGATGAACGGCCTCGCGAACCTCGCCGACGTGCTCGAACGCGGTCACAACGAGATCTTCGTCGATCCCGCGATCGGCGAGCGTGCGCGTTTGCCGATCGACCGGATGCTCGAATTCGCGGCCGCGCACAAGAAGCGTGTGCAGGCGAGCGGCGATCTGCAGCGCGACCAGTCGCTGTTCGCGAACGTGGGGGCGGCATGAGCAACGCCGTATCCCCGCTGTTCGAAGCCGTCCGCGCCCAATACGGCGCGGCATTCGACGAAGCGATCGCGCGCAACGTGGCCGACGCGATCGCCGAGGACGTCGGCACCGGCGACCAGACCGGGCGGCTCGTGCCGGCCGGCGAGCGCCGCCGCGCGCGGATCATCGTGCGCGAGGAAGCCGTGCTGTGCGGCGTACCGTGGTTCGAGGGCGTAATCGCCCGGATCGATCCGTCGATCGTCGTGCAATGGCGCTATCGCGAAGGCGACCGGATGACGGCTGATTCGACCGTCTGCGAACTCGAAGGGCCGGCGCGCGCGCTGCTGACGGCCGAGCGCAACGGGCTGAACTTCCTGCAACTGCTGTCGGGTGTCGCGACGGCGACGCGCCGTTACGTCGAGCGCGTCGAAGGCACGCGCGCGAAGATCCTCGATACGCGCAAGACGTTGCCGGGCCTGCGGCTCGCGCAGAAGTACGCAGTGCGCGTGGGCGGCGGCGAAAACCAGCGGCTCGCGCTGTACGACGGCATCCTGATCAAGGAGAACCACATCGCGGCGGCAGGCGGTGTCGGCGAGGCGCTCGATGCGGCGTTCGCGCTGGAGTCGGGTGTGCCGGTGCAGATCGAAGTCGAGACGCTCGCGCAGCTCGACACGGCGCTCGCGCATCGCGCGCAGTCGGTGCTGCTCGACAACTTCACGCTCGACATGATGCGCGAAGCGGTGCGCGTCGCGGATGGCAAGGCCGTGCTCGAAGTCTCCGGCGGCGTCAATTTCGATACGGTGCGTGCGTTCGCGGAGACGGGCGTCGATCGGATCTCGATCGGCGCGCTGACGAAGGACGTGCGGGCGACCGACTATTCGATGCGGATCGTCGACTGACCGAACGTTGTCCGATCAGACAAAAAGCCGTTGGCGCGCAAACGCCAACGGCTTTTTTCTTGTGCTGCGGCCGCCGCCGGGCAGGGCGGCGCGCCGCTCAGCGGCGCACGCGCGGCGTGAGTACGCTCGGCAACGCCTTCGGCAGCGTATGCGGCCAGTCGCGGCTGTAGTGCAACCCGCGGCTTTCGCGGCGGGAGTGCGCGCTCTTGACGATCAGCGTGGCCACGTCGACGAGGTTGCGCAGTTCGAGCAGATCGCGCGTCACGCGGAAGTTCGCGTAGTACTCGTGGATCTCGTCGCGCAGCAGCGACAGCCGGTGCTTCGCGCGTTCGAGGCGCTTGTCGGTGCGCACGATGCCGACATAGTTCCACATCAGGCGGCGCAGTTCGTCCCAGTTGTGTGCGACGACGACTTCCTCGTCCGCATCCGACACACGGCTCTCGTCCCACGCGGGCAGCGTGGCCGGCGTGTCGGCGTCGAAGCCGGCCGCCTCGATCGCTTCGGCTGCCGCGCGGCCGATCACGAGACATTCGAGCAGCGAGTTGCTCGCGAGCCGGTTCGCGCCGTGCAGCCCCGTGTACGACGTTTCGCCGACCGCATACAGGCCGGCGAGATCGGTGCGCCCCGCGAGATCGGTGACGACGCCGCCGCACGTATAGTGCGCGGCCGGCACGACGGGAATCGGCTGTTTCGCGATGTCGATGCCGAATTCGAGGCAGCGCGCATGAATCATCGGGAAGTGTTCGCGCAGGAACGCTTCCGGCTGATGGCTGATGTCGAGATACACGCAGTCGATCCCGCGCTTCTTGATCTCGAAGTCGATGGCGCGCGCGACGATGTCTCGCGGCGCGAGCTCGGCGCGCGGATCGTGCGCGGGCATGAAGCGCGTGCCGTCGGGCAGCTTGAGCAGGCCGCCTTCGCCGCGCACGGCCTCCGAAATCAGGAACGACTTCGCATACGGATGGAACAGGCAGGTCGGGTGGAACTGGATGAATTCCATGTTCGATACGCGGCAGCCCGCCCGCCATGCCATCGCGATGCCGTCGCCGGTCGCGGTGTCGGGGTTCGTCGTGTACAGGTAGACCTTGCCGGCGCCGCCGGTGGCGAGCACGGTGTGCGGCGCCTCGATCGTGATCGTGCGGTCGTTGTCGACGTCGAGCGCATACAGGCCGTGACAGCGGCGGCCGGGCAGGCCGAGCCGGTCGGACGTGATCAGGTCGATCGCGTGGTGGTTTTCGAAGAACGTGATGTTTGGATGCTGGCGCGCCCGCTCCGACAGCGTCGCGAGCACCGCATGGCCGGTCGCATCGGCCGCATGGATGATCCGCCGGTGGCTGTGGCCGCCTTCGCGCGTCAGGTGAAAGCCGAGTTCGGCCGCGTCGTCCTTCGTGAACGGGACGCCTTGCGAGATCAGCCATTCGATGGCTTCGCGGCCGTGCTCGACGATGTAGCGCGTCGCGCCTTCGTCGCACAGGCCGCCACCGGCGACCAGCGTGTCGTCGACGTGGTTCTCGATGCTGTCCGCCGAGTCGAGGACCGCCGCGATGCCGCCCTGAGCGTTATCGCTCGCCCCCTCCATCATCGAACGTTTCGCGATCAGTGCGACACGTCGCGTGCTGGCCAGATTGAGTGCGACCGACAGCCCTGCCAGGCCGCTGCCGACGATCGCCACGTCGAATTTCATGCTGCATCTCCATCGTTACGCTTTTGATCTTGTGCGTTCCGGCGGCCGTGGCCACGGAAAGGGGAGAGCATACCGCGTCGGGCTCGAGCGTGCGCGCAAAACACGCGCAAAACAAAAAGCCCCGCATGTGCGGGGCTTTTCGGTCGCCGTCAGGCTGGCAGAAACCGGAGATTACTTGATCTTGGTTTCTTTGTATTCCACATGCTTGCGGACGACGGGATCGAACTTCTTGATCGCCATCTTTTCCGGCATGTTGCGCTTGTTCTTCGTGGTCGTGTAGAAGTGACCCGTACCAGCGGTCGACTCAAGCTTGATCTTGTCGCGGGCGCCTTTTGCCATGATTGTGCTCCTTGGGCTTAGGCTTCGCCGCGTGCGCGCAGGTCAGCGAGCACGGAATCGATGCCGTTCTTGTCGATCAGGCGCAGGCCGGCGTTCGAGACGCGCAGGCGCACCCAGCGGTTTTCGCTCTCAACCCAGAACCGGCGGTTTTGCAGGTTCGGGAGGAAGCGGCGCTTCGTCTTGTTGTTGGCGTGGGAAACGTTGTTGCCGCTCATCGGCGCTTTCCCAGTTACTTGGCATACGCGTGCCATGAGAGCACTCCTAATACGCTAAATTCGGGGTTCGATCGCCGGTGAAGGTTCCATCGCACCGCCACGTGATCCATGGCTGCACTCAGAACGCCGTAGCCCTTACAGACAAGGCCCTTCGATGGCTAGAACTGGTTGGAAAAAAGACAGACGACGATTCTAGCAGAAAAAGTTCAGAAAAATCAAACCTAATTTCGCTTCGTCGTTGCGGCGCCCTAGGATGGGCCGCCGCGCCACAGTCTACAGCCAACCGGCCCGCGCGAACGAGAAAGTATCGCTGACGCCGACGACGACATGATCGAGCAACCGCACGTCGACGAGCTCGAGTGCGTCTTTCAGTACGCGGGTCAGGCGGCGGTCTTCCGCGCTCGGCTGCACCGCGCCCGACGGATGGTTGTGCGCGACGATCAGCGCCGCGGCGTTGTGTTTCATCGCGCGGCGCACGATCTCGCGCGGATAGACGGCCATGCGCGTGAGCGAGCCGCGCGCGATTTCCTCCATGTCGATCAGGCGGTTGCGCGCGTCCAGATAGACCGCGATGAACACTTCGTACTGGCGCGTGCCGATCTTCAGTCGCAAACAATCCTCGACGGCGCCGGGCGAGTCGATCTGCATCCGTTCTTCCGCCTTCTCCACCAACATGCGCCGCGCGATCTCGGTGACCGCGACGAGCCGCGCGGAGCGTGCGGGGCCGATGCCGGGGTGCGCCTCGAAATCGTCGGCGGTCGCTTCGAGCAGCCCGTGCAACGTGCCGAACTGATCGACCAGTGCGCGGGCGGTGACGAATACATCGTGACCGGGCTTGCCGGTGCCGAGCAGCAGCGCGATCAGCTCGTCGTCGGTCAGCGCGGCCGGCCCGCGTTCCAGCAGCCGTTCGCGTGGCCGCTCGGGCCGCCAGTCGCCCGGACGGCGCCTGCGCCGGTTGATCGGGATGACGCGGCCGGGCGGATTGGCCGGTGCGTCGGCGGTGTCGCGGCATTCGGCCGACGGCAGGATGGGGCAGGGAGACAGCATGGTCAGAACTCCATTGGCGGCGGGCGGCGGGCGCAACGTCGTCGCACTTTCCGCCTTGCACGCTCAGGTGACTTACAATATTGGCTTTGCGCCGGGCCATTCGGCCGTAGCGGGCGCCGACTGAACGAGTAATTCATGAGCCTCATCGATCTATCCGAAGTGAAGCCCGGTTCCCACGTCACGTTGCATTACCGGCTGGCACTGGCCGACGGCGCCGACATCGTCAACACCTTCTCGGACAAGCCGGCCACGCTGTTGCTGGGCGCGGGGCAACTGGCGCCGTCGCTGGAACAGATTCTGCTCGGGCTCAGGGTCGGCGACCATTCGACTTTTCAGCTAGCTCCCGATCAGGGGTTCGGCCCCCGCAATCCGGACATGCTCCAGCGCGTGACGCTGTCGACGCTGCGCGAGAACGGGATGGTCGGCGACGATTTCACGCCGGGCGAACTCATCGAGTTCAATGCGCCGGATGGCGGTCGCTACGCGGGGGTGCTGAAGGAAGTCAGCGAGACTTCCGCGCTGTTCGACTTCAATCATCCGCTCGCGGGCCAGGCGCTCACGTTCGAAGTGAAAATCATCGGAATCCTGTAATCATGAGTACCACCGATACGCTGTCCGGGCAGACCGTCGCCGCCGACGCCGAAATCCTGCTGGCCCAGCCGCGCGGTTTCTGCGCGGGCGTCGACCGCGCGATCGAGATCGTCGAGCGCGCCATCGCGATGCACGGTGCGCCGATCTACGTGCGTCACGAAATCGTCCACAACAAGTACGTGGTCGAGGATCTGAAGAAGAAGGGCGCGATCTTCGTCGAGGAGCTCGAGGAAGTGCCGGCCGGCAACACCGTGATCTTCAGTGCGCACGGCGTGTCGAAAGCCGTGCGCGACGAGGCCGACGTGCGCGGGCTGCGCATTTACGACGCAACCTGCCCGCTCGTCACGAAGGTGCACGTCGAAGTGGCGAAGATGCGCCAGGACGGTGTCGACATCGTCATGATCGGGCACAAGGGCCATCCCGAAGTCGAAGGCACGATGGGCCAGGTGGAGCGCGGCATGCACCTCGTCGAAAGTGTCGAGGACGTGCAGAAGCTCGAACTCGCCGATCCCGAGCGCATCGCGCTCGTCACGCAGACGACGCTGTCCGTCGACGACGCGGCCGAGATCATCGGCGCGCTGAAGGCGAAGTATCCGAAGATTCGCGAGCCGAAGAAGCAGGACATCTGCTACGCGACGCAGAACCGCCAGGACGCGGTGAAGTTCATGGCGCCGCAATGCGACGTCGTGATCGTGGTCGGTAGTCCGAACAGCTCGAACTCGAGCCGGCTGCGCGAAGTGGCCGAAAAGCGCGGCGTGGCCGCGTACATGGTCGATGCACCGGACCAGATCGATCCCGCATGGGTCGCCGGCAAGCGCCGCATCGGCGTGACGGCCGGCGCGTCGGCGCCCGAGGTGCTCGCCCAGGCCGTGATCGCGCGGTTGCGCGAACTCGGCGTGCGCAACGTCCGCGCACTCGACGGCATCGAGGAAAACGTGTCGTTTCCGCTGCCGCGCGGGTTGAACCTGCCGCCCGCCGCCTGACTGCCGCATCGCACTCCGCGGAACACCGAAGCGCGCCCTCCCGGCGCGCTTTTTTTGTGCCTCGACATTCAAATCGCAACCATTATTCCCGGTCATGGTGCAACCCGGTTGCTCCGGCTGCGCCCAATCGTGTCTCAAAATTGGTTGCAATGCAGGAAAACCCCATCGAATCAGGAATATTGGCGTCCTATAAATGGAGTTACAATGCGCCCGTTTTCAAGCCGGAATGGCTTTGAAATCGGGATTTGGCAAGGCGCGGGAGACCATTCAATGCATGTGAAGTTGGCTTACGCCGTGTCCGTCGCCGCGCCGGTTGCAATGCTTGCCGGCTGCAGCAAAAAGAGCGACGGCGAGGCGGGCAGGGAGGCCGCGGGGGGCGCGGCACCATCGGCCGGCGGCGTGCGCGTCGCCGGAGCCGGACGTGCGGCGCCATCGGCGCGCCGTATCGCGCAACTGGGCAGGGACAAGGAAAACGGGGCACGTTTGACGAGTTTGACGATCGAGGAAATCCACGCGCGCGGCCTGGCGACCGGGCCGGCAGCGGGCATGCCGGCTGCGTCGCGGCCAGCCGCCGATCGACGGATGCCGGACGCTCACGGCCAGGCCGGCAGCGTGCCGAGGCCACTGTCCCCCCTTCAATTCGATTCGACGAAACAGCGCGCCGCCGCGACCGACCGTGTCGCGACGCGCAGTCTGGTTCGTACGATGGATTCCGATGCAGTCCTGACGAAAGTCGGGCGCGGCTGTCGCAACGCCCTCGCCGGCGACGCGACGCGGAATCCGATCCGTCCTGGCGCGATGCTTGCATGGCACTGGACGGGCCAAGGCACGGATGCCGGGAAACCGGACGACGGCCGTCTCGGCATGCTGCCCCACGACTTCAAGGAGGCCACGAACACCGTCCTCGATGTCGTGACGATTTAGCGACGGGACTCATGACGGCACCGGAACAGTGCGGTGCCGTTTTTGTATCCGCTTCGGCGGCAGGTCCGGCCGTACAGGCCGGGCGGCGCGCGCCGGAACGATCCACCCTTACCGGTATCGACTAGTACCCGCAGTGTCGCCGAGAAGGCGCGATTCCTCGCTTACCCGCGGGGCGCAACGTCCTCCGGCAGCACGGGCCAAGGAGCTTTAAATGGATATTTTCGTCCAGCAGGTTCTCAACGGGCTGGTGCTCGGCAGTGTGTACGCCATCATCGCGTTGGGATACACGATGGTGTACGGCATTCTCGGCATCATCAACTTCGCGCACGGCGACGTGCTGATGATCGGCGCGATGGTCGCGCTGTCGGCCATCACCGTGCTGCAGAACCACTTTCCCGGACTCGGCAACGTCGCGACGCTGACGATCGGCCTGGGCATCGCCGCGGTCGTCTGTGCGTTCGTCGGCTTCACCATCGAACGCGTCGCATACCGGCCGCTGCGCCGCGCGCCGCGTCTCGCCCCGCTGATCACCGCGATCGGCGTGTCGATCCTGCTGCAGACCGCTGCGATGATCATCTGGTCGCGTAACCCGCTGCCGTTCCCGCAGTTGCTGCCGACCGACCCGATCAACGTGATCAAGGCCACCGACACGACTCCCGGCGCGGTGATCTCGGTGACTGAAATCGTGATCATCGCGGTCGCGTTCATCGTGATGGGCGGACTGCTGCTGCTCGTGCACAAGACCAAGCTCGGCCGCGCGATGCGCGCGATCGCCGAAAGCCCGAATACGGCGAGCCTGATGGGCGTGAACCCGAACTTCGTGATCTCCGCGACGTTCATGATCGGCTCCGCGCTCGCCGCGCTGGCCGGCGTGATGATCGCGTCCGAATACGGCAACGTGCACTTCTACATGGGCTTCATCCCCGGCATGAAGGCGTTCACCGCGGCGGTGCTCGGCGGGATCGGCAACCTCGGCGGCGCGATGGTCGGCGGCGTGCTGCTCGGCCTGATCGAGCAGCTCGGGGCCGGCTACATCGGCAACCTCACGGGCGGCGTATTCGGCAGTAACTACCAGGACGTGTTCGCCTTCGTCGTGCTGATCATCGTGCTGGTGTTCCGTCCGTCGGGCCTGCTGGGCGAACGGGTCGCGGACCGCGCGTAACGGAAGGGGAGCAAACAACATGACATCCATTCAACCGATCGAATCGTCGACGTCGCTGGTCGAAGAGCGCAATACCGCCAAGACCGTCGTCATCGGCATCCTGACCGCCGCGTTCGTGATCGCCGCGCCGATCATCATCGGCTCGGCCGGCGGCAACTACTGGGTCCGCGTGCTCGACTTCGCGATGCTGTACGTGATGCTCGCGCTGGGCCTGAACGTGGTGGTCGGCTTCGCCGGCCTGCTCGACCTCGGCTACATCGCGTTCTACGCGGTGGGCGCCTACACGGCGGCGCTCCTGAGCTCGCCGCACCTGACCTCGCAGTTCGAGTGGATCGCGGCGCTCGCGCCGAACGGGCTGCACGTGCCGTTCCTGCTGATCGTGCCGATTGCGATGGCGCTGGCGGCGACCTTCGGGATCCTGCTCGGCGCGCCGACGCTGCGCCTGCGCGGCGACTACCTGGCGATCGTCACGCTCGGCTTCGGTGAAATCGTCCGGATCTTCATGAACAACCTCGACCGTCCGGTGAACATCACCAACGGCCCGAAGGGGATCACGGGCATCGATCCGGTGCACGTCGGCGGCTTCAACCTGTCGCAGACGCATACGCTGTTCGGCTTCCAGCTGCCGTCGGTGTACATGTACTACTACCTGTTCGTGCTCTGCTCGCTGCTGGTGATCTGGGTGTGTACGCGTCTGCAGCACTCGCGTATCGGCCGCGCGTGGGCCGCGATCCGCGAAGACGAGATCGCCGCGAAGGCGATGGGCATCAACACCCGTAACGTGAAGCTGCTCGCGTTCGCGATGGGCGCGTCGTTCGGCGGCCTGTCGGGCTCGATGTTCGGTGCGTTCCAGGGCTTCGTGTCGCCCGAGTCGTTCACGTTCTGGGAATCGATCGTCGTGCTCGCCTGCGTGGTGCTCGGCGGCATGGGCCACATCCCGGGCGTGATCCTGGGCGCGGTGCTGCTCGCGATCTTCCCGGAATTCCTGCGCTCGACGATGAGCCCGCTGCAGCACGCGCTGTTCGGTCATGACATCGTCGATACCGAAGTGATCCGTCAGGCGCTGTACGGCCTCGCGATGGTGATCATCATGCTGTACCGCTCGGAAGGCCTGTGGCCCGCGCCGAAGCATGAGGACAAGATCGCGAAACTGGCGAAGCGCAACAGCAAGAAGCCGGTGCGCGCTTAACCTACGGACAAGGGGATACACACATGAGCGACAAGCAAATCCGACTGTCCGTCTCGGGCGTGAACAAGCGCTTCGGCGGGCTGCAGGCGCTGTCCGACGTCGGCCTGCAGATCCGCGAAGGCGAGATCTACGGTCTGATCGGCCCGAACGGCGCCGGCAAGACGACGTTCTTCAACGTGATCACGGGCCTCTACACGCCCGACTCCGGCGACTTCAAGCTGGACGGCACGAACTACACGCCGACGGCCGTGCACCAGGTGGCCAAGGCCGGCATCGCGCGCACGTTCCAGAACATCCGCCTGTTCGGCGGGATGACGGCGCTCGAGAACGTGATGGTGGGCCGCCACGTGCGCACCAAGCACGGGCTGCTCGGCGCGGTGTTCCAGACGCCGGCCGAACGCCAGGAAGAGCGCGAGATCAAGGAACGCGCGATCGAGCTGCTCGAATACGTCGGCGTGCTGCAGTACGCGGACTACACGTCGCGCAACCTGTCGTACGGTCACCAGCGTCGGCTGGAAATCGCCCGGGCCCTCGCGACCGACCCGAAGCTGCTCGCGCTCGACGAGCCGGCGGCCGGGATGAACGCGACCGAGAAGGTCGAACTCACGCGCCTGCTCGACAAGATCCGCTCGGACGGCCGCACGATTCTCCTGATCGAGCACGACGTGAAGCTCGTGATGGGGCTGTGCAACCGGATGACGGTGCTCGATTACGGCAAGGTGATCGCCGAAGGTCTGCCGCAGGACGTGCAGAAGAATCCGAAGGTGATTGAGGCATATCTCGGCGCAGGGGTGCACTGATGGCAGCGGCAATGTTGAAAATCAAGGGCTTGCAGGTCAACTACGGCGGCATTCAGGCCGTCAAGGGCGTTGACATGGAAGTCCGTCAGGGCGAGCTCGTGACGCTGATCGGTGCGAACGGCGCCGGCAAGACCACGACGATGAAGGCGATCACCGGCCTGAAGCCGTATTCGGCCGGGGACATCGAGTATGAAGGCAAGTCGATCAAGGGCATCCCGTCGCACGAGCTGCTCAAGCGCGGCCTCGCGATGGTGCCGGAAGGCCGCGGGATCTTCGCGCGCATGTCGATCATCGAGAACATGCAGATGGGCGCGTACCTGCGCAACGACAACGAGCAGATCAAGAAGGACGTCGACCGGATGTTCGGCTTCTTCCCGCGCCTGAAGGAGCGGGCGACGCAGCTCGCGGGTACGCTGTCGGGCGGCGAGCAGCAGATGCTGGCGATGTCGCGCGCGATCCTGTCCAAGCCGAAGCTGCTGCTGCTCGACGAACCGTCGATGGGGCTGTCGCCGATCATGGTCGAGAAGATCTTCGAAGTGGTGCGGGAGATCTCGAAGGAAGGCATCACGGTGCTGCTGGTCGAGCAGAACGCACGCCTCGCGCTGCAGGCGGCCGACCGCGGCTACGTGATGGATTCGGGCACGGTCACGATGGAAGGCGACGCGAAGCAGATGCTCGACGATCCGAAGGTGCGCGCCGCGTATCTGGGCGAGTAAGCGATCGAACGAACGGGCCCGGTTGCGCAAGTCGCGCGCGGGCTGTTCGAAAAGCCGTCACGGGAAACCGTGACGGTTTTTTTTCGTCTTGGGCGACTTGCGTCGAACTGTGCGCGCAAAGGCGACTCCATTCGACTGTTGGGTCGTGCACGCGGCTGGCCGTCGGCAAACCGACACACGGGCCGCGTAGCATCGATGACCCATCGGGACACGGAGAACACGCATGAGTCTGGACTACGGTTTCGTGAAGGCGAAGGTGACGTCGGTGGCGAGGCTGAAGGGCTCGCCGCACGGCCGCGAGATCCAGTATCACGTTCACCTGACGCTGGCGCTGCCGGCGGGCGACTGGGACGTCGCGATCAACGTCGGCACCAGCGATGCGGACGATTTGCTGAACTACAAGCTCGTCTACGATTTCCACCATCCGGTCACGCAGACGCTCGCTGCCGCGGCCGAGGGCTATACCGATCTGACGGGGCGGGCCGCGCTGCCCGCGCTCGACTATCTGCGCAGCGACATCCTGAACGAGACGGGCGCGTGGCGCGCGAGCGCGGTGATGGACGGCACCGAGCATCCGGAGCCGATCCCGTCGCTGCTGCGGCTCGTGAACGCCGCGCAGTCGCAGGGCCTCGACGTCGTCGTGTTCGGCCGCACCTATGCGCAAGGTAACGGCATCCACGACACGCACATGAACCAGGGCTCGACGGGCCCGAACTACCTGCATCGCGCGGGTGACGACCACAACGACCACAACGACGTCTGGCAGGACGGCGCGCTGCTCGTGCGCGTGAGCGACACGCAATGGGCCGCGTATTTCTCGGCGTTCGAGCAGCAGGCCGTGCCGACCGACGCGCTCGGCAATCCGCTGCCGGGCGCGGGGCCGATCACGCGCTGAGCCGTACCGCTACGAGCGGCCGTGTTACGCGGCCGACAGCGTCTTGCCGAACGAGATGCGTTCCTCGACGCGATAGCCGAGCGCCGCATAGAAGCGGCATGCGTCGTCGTTGCCGGGCAGCACCTGCAGGTTGATCTTCAGGCAGCCGAGCGCGGCGAGCGCGCGTTCCGCATGCGCGATCAGTGCGCGCCCGATGCCGAGCCGGCGCGCGTCGTTGGCGACGCCGAACGAGTAGAGCCAGCCGCGATGTCCGTCGAAACCGGCCATCAGCGTGCCGACGACGCGCGCGCCGCTGGTCGCGACGAAGAACAGTTCCGGCTGCGTCGCGAGCTTCAGCTCGATCGATCGCAGCGGATCGCGGTGCGGCGGCGCACCGGCTTCGTCGTACTGCGGGAACGCGTCGCGCCATACCGCGAGCACGGCATCGGTGTCGGTGCGTTCGAACGGGCGGATAGCGACAGCATCGGCGGCGGCATCCATCGCGACGGTCTCCTTACAGCGTGTCGAGAATCGACCGCAGCATCGCCATCATCTGGTCGATTTCTTCGGTCGTCACGTTCAGGGCAGGCATGAAGCGCAGCAGGTTCGGCCGTGCGGCGTTCAGCAGCAGGCCGTCGGGCTGCATGTCGCGCGCCTTCTCGACGATCTGCGGGCCGATGTCCTTGCCGAGCAGCAGCGCGCGCAGCAGGCCTTCGCCGCGTTCGCCCTCGAAGCCGCGTTCCTCCGACAGCTCGAGCAGCTTGCGCTTCAGGTATTCGCTGCGCGCACGCACGCCTTCGAGGAAGCCGGGCGCGACGAGCTGCGAGATCACCGAATAGCCGACCGCCGTCATCAGCGGGTTGCCGTTGTACGTGCCGCCCTGGTCGCCGGCCTCGAACACCGCGACGTCGGCTTTCGACAGCAGCGCGCCGAGCGGTGCGCCGCCGCCGATGCCCTTCGCGAGCGTCATGACGTCCGGCTCGATGCCGGACAGCTCGTACGCGAACAGCGTGCCCGCGCGGCCGCAGCCGCTCTGCACTTCGTCGACGATCAGCAGCAGGTTGTGCTGCTTCGTCAGCGCGCGCAGCGCCTGCATGAATTCGCGCGTGGCCGGGATCACGCCGCCTTCGCCCTGGATCGGCTCGAGCATCACCGCGACGGTCTTGTCGGTGATCAGCTTCTCGACCGACTCGATGTTGTTCAGCTCGGCTTTCGGGAAGCCCGGCACCTGCGGCGCGTAGATCGTGTCCCAGCCCGGCTTGCCGCTGGCCGACATCGTCGCGAGCGTGCGGCCGTGGAAGCTGTGGTCGAACGTGATGATCTCGTACGCGCCATTCTTGAACTTGCGGCCCCACTTGCGCGCGAGCTTGATCGCGCCTTCGTTCGCCTCGGCGCCGCTGTTCGTGAAGAACACCTTGTCGAACACGCTGTGCTGCGTGAGCAGGCCCGCGAGCTTCGCCATCGGTTCGTTGTAGAACGCCGGCGACGGGTTCAGCAGCTTTTCGGCCTGCGTCTTCAGCGCCTCGACGATGCCGTCGTTGCAGTGGCCCAGGCTGTTGACGGCCCAGCCCTGGATGAAGTCCAGATAGCGCTTGCCCGTGTGATCGTAGAGCCACGAACCCTTGCCGTGCGTAAACACGATGTCGGGGCGGTTCGTGATGTACATCAGCGAGTCGATCGGATAATCGTTCAGGGGCATGGCAGCAGACTCCAGCGGGCGTTGAAAGGGAAACGGGCAATAAAAAAGCCACGGAAGGCCGTGGCTGGTGGGTCGAACAGCTTGTGCGTAACCGGTGAAGCGGAGGAGGGTTACGCGCGAGTCCGTGACGAGCCGGCGGCATCCGGGCGGAGCGGCGAGCGGCGACGTCGGAGAGCGGACAGGAAGCGGTTCATGTGCGCAAGCATAAGGCATCCCGCGCCCCACTGTAAACCGCCGCGATGCCACGGATGTGACACGGCGGCGCGCAGCGGGAGCGCGGCGCGCCCGGTGCTCAGACCGGATGCGCGAGATCGGCGGCGCTCGTGAACGAGTCCGCGTAGAACTCGTCGGCCGGCAGCGCGTGGTGCTGCGTGAAGTCGCGCTGCGCGGATTCGACCATCACCGGCGCGCCGCACGCGTACACCTGGTGGCCGGACAGATCGGGCAGGTCCTCGATCACCGCGCGATGGACGAAGCCGGTGCGGCCCGTCCACTGGTCGGCGTCGTCCGGCTCGGAGAGCACCGGCACGTACTTGAAGTTCGGGATCTCACGCGCCCACTGTTCGGCGAGCTCGGCGAGGTAGATGTCCTTCTTGCGGCGCGCGCCCCAGTAGAGCGTCATCGGGCGGGTGATGCCCGAATGCTTCACGTGCTCGATGATCGCCTTGATCGGCGCGAAGCCGGTGCCCGACGCGAGCAGCACGATCGGCTTGTCGGAATCCTCGCGCAGGAAGAACGTGCCGAGCGGGCCTTCGAAGCGCAGGATGTCGCGCTCCTTCATCGCGCCGAACACGTGATCGGTGAACTTGCCGCCCGGCATGTGGCGGATGTGCAGCTCGATCGGGCCTTCCTCGTGCGGCGCGTTCGCCATCGAGTAGCTGCGGCGCGAGCCGTCCTTCAGGATGAACTCGACGTACTGGCCCGCGAGGTACTGCAGGCGTTCGTTGGCGGGCAACTGCAGCTTCACGACCATCACGTCGTCGGCCTTGCGTTCGAGCGCGGCGATCCGGCACGGCAGCTTCTTCACCTGCACGCCGTCGACGCCGGCGATCTCGCGCACGTCGATCTCGAGGTCGCATTGCGCCTTCGAGCAGCACAGCAGCGCGAGGCCGCGCGTGCGTTCGTCGTTGGACAGCGCCGACGCGGCGTGCGGGCCCTGTTCGATCTGGCCCGATACGATCTGGCCCTTGCACGAGCCGCACGCGCCGTTCTTGCAGCCGTACGGCAGATGGACGTTCTGGCGCAGCGCGGCCGCCAGCACGGTTTCGTCCGACTCGACCTGGAATTGCCGGCCGCTTTGCTTGAGAGTGACGTTGAATGCCATAGAACCAAACTAGAACAAAATGGGGGGACCGTGCATGTCGCGCACGGCAGCTACAATGCAAAGCCGTTGCGCGTCGCGCAACGGCGGCTACTGATTTCGCAACCAACATGATCGCGACACGAATCCTGCGCCGGCCGCGCGTACTGATCGTCGGCTGCGGCGACGTCGGCATGCGCTGCGTCGCGCAATGGCGTAACGCGCGCCGCAATCTGCGCATCCTCGCGCTGACGAGCCATCCGGCTCGTCGCGACGAACTGCGCGCCGCGGGCGCGACGCCGATCGTCGGCGACCTCGATCGCCGGGCGACGCTTGGCCGTCTTGCGGGCCTCGCCCGCACGATCCTGCATCTCGCGCCGCCGCCGTCCGACGGCCGTGACGACCGGCGCACGCGTGCGCTGATCGCCGCAACGTCCATGCCCGCACGTCGGCCGGCGCCGCCGCCGGCCTCGGCGGTCGGTCGGCTCCGAACGCTGCGCAGCGCGGCGCGACAGGCCGGCGCGCCCGTTCGGGCAGCGCGTATTGTACCCGAGGGCCTTCGCGCGCCGACGCTGGTCTACGCCAGTACGACGGGCGTCTACGGCGACTGCGGCGGCGCGCGCATCGACGAAACGCACCCGCTGCGCCCCGCGAATCCACGCGCGTTCCGGCGCGTGTCGGCCGAGCGGCAACTGCGTGCGGCGACGGTGCGCGGCGTGCTGTCCGCGCGCATCGTGCGCATCCCCGGCATCTACGCGGCGAACCGCCTGCCGGTCGCGCGGCTCGAGCGCGGCACGCCGGCGCTCGAACCGGCCGACGACGTCTACACGAACCACATCCATGCGGACGATCTCGCGGCGATCCTGCGCCGTGCGGCCGAGCGCGGCAAGCCGGCGCGCGTCGTGCACGCGTCGGACGACACCGAACTGCGGATGGGAGAGTATTTCGACCGGGTCGCGCAGGTGCTCGGCCTGCCGAGGCCGCCGCGCGTGAGCCGCGCGGACGCCGAGCGCCTGCTCGAGCCGACGCTGCTGTCGTTCATGCGCGAGTCGCGGCGCCTGTCCAACACACGGCTCAAGGCCGAATTGTGCGTGACGTTGCGCTATCCGACCGTAGACGATTTCCTTCAAACGCTCGCGCCGGGTAGCGCGTCAGGTGAGCGCCGGTAACGCCTCGATTAGCAGGAAGCACAGCAGCGCACCGATCAGCGCGCCGATCAGGTTCGGATGATATTTGTGCTTCAGATGCATCGTAGCCAGCAGGCCGCCGATCACGACGACACCGATGACCGCGAACGCGATCATCACCGAAGACAGTTCGAAAGAATGGTTGATGTTCATGATGCCTCCCCCTGCATCGCTGCTCTTGCAGCTTGTGATTTCAGTATAGCGGGGGAACTTGCGGCCGAGACGTGGCCAGGCACCGAACGGTCGTGCGGATTTTCCCTTACAGGGTTTTGACGGGATTGCGCAGCGCGGCGAGGTCGGCTTCGTCGAGCCATCGCCATGCGCCGGGCGCGAGGTCGGCCGGCAGCGCGAACCCGCCGATGCTTTCGCGGTGCAGCAATTCGACGCGGTTGCTCGCCGCGGCGACCATCCGCTTGACCTGGTGGTACTTGCCTTCGAGCACGGTCAGCGCGAGTGCGTGCGTGTCGCGGGCGTCGGCGGCGACGGCCGCGATCGGCTTCGGTTCGCCATGCAGTTGCACGCCGGTGCGCAGCGCGTGCAGTTGCGTGTCGTCGAGCGGGTGGCGCACGGTCGCGACGTAGGTCTTCGGCACCTTGCGCTTCGGCGACGTATACGCGTGCACGAACTGGCCGTCGTCGGACAGCAGCAGCAGGCCGGTCGTGTCCTGGTCGAGCCGGCCCACGCATTGCACGCCGCGCGCGACGAGCGGCGCGGGCAGCAGGCTGAACACGCTCGCATGGTGCTGCGGGTCGCGCGAACACTCGTAGCCGGCCGGCTTGTTGAGCGCGAGATACGCGCGCGCATGGAACGGCCATGCCGTATCGTCGACCGAGAACACGAGGCCGTCGGTGTCGAAGGGGGCGTCCGGGTCGGTCGCGGCGGCGCCCGCGATGGCGACGCGGCCCGCTTCGATCAGGCCGCGGCACTGGCGGCGCGAGCCGAAGCCCTGGGTGTAGAGAATGCTTTCGAGATCCATAGCGCGCGCATTCTATCAAGCACCGGCGCATGGGCGGCATGAACGCGCCCGCGCTGGTAAGCTGCCGGGACGCCGCGCGGCGCGCGGCACCCGTTCATCCTTCACGGAAAGTCCATGCCTTTCGATTCATTCCCGTTCGGCCGCCACGTTGCCGCCGTCATCGCGGCCGCGACCGTTTCGTCGGCCGCGTTCGCGCATGCGCATCTCGCGAAGAGCGACCCGGCGGCGGGCGCGGCGCTGGCCGCCGCACCGGCGGCCGTCACGATCGACTTCACCGAGCCGCTGGAGCCGGCATTCAGCTCGATCATCGTCGTCGACGGCGACGGCAAGACGGTGTCGAACGACCGCGCGCGCATCGACGCGTCGAACCGCAAGCGGATGACGGTGCCGCTCGCGGCGCTCGGCACCGGCGCGTATACGGTGAAGTGGGTGGCCGTCGCGACCGACGGGCATCGCACGCAGGGCGCATACGGCTTCAGCGTGAAGTGACGCAACGGCGGCGGCAGGCCCGTGCCAGGGTTGCCGCTCGCCTTTATCCGACAGGGAGGCTCCCGCATGAATCCGACGACGCTCGACGCACTCGCCGATTTCCCCCGTCAGCTCGAAGCGCATTTCGCGGCCGTGCCCGACGGCTATGCGCGCTGGACGCCCGACGACTGGGCCGGCATCCCGAGCGAGCATTTCTCGCCGCTCGGGCAGCTCTGCCACGTGCGCGACATCGAGATCGACGGCTATCACGTGCGGCTGCGGCGCATGCTCGCCGAAGACCACCCGCTGCTCGTGTCGATCGACGGCGACGCGCTCGCGATCGAGCGGCGCTACGACGACGCGTATGCGTCCGACGTGCTCGCGGCGATCCGCGACGCACGACGCGAAACGCTGGAATGGCTGTCGCGCCTCACGCCCGCACAGTTCGAGCGTACCGGCGAGTTCGACGGCTACGGTTCGCTGACCGTGCGCGGGCTCGTCCATTACCTGTGCAGCCACGACCAGCAGCATCTGGCCGGCATGCAGTGGCTGCTCGGCAAGATCGACGCGGCGCTGTACGCGCGCTGACCTGGCCCGCGGCCGCGCTCGGCTTCAGAATCCGGCGCCGCCGTCGGTGCGGCAGGCACACCTTGTGCCGCTTTGATTGGATCGGTTTTCTGGATAATCCATCCAGCCGCGGCCGGCTGACCGGCGCGTCGCGCATGCCTACACTCCTAGCTTCGTTCAACGAAAAAAGGAGTCAACCGTGGCAACTCATACGCTCGCAGACAAGGTCGTCCTGATCGCAGGCGGCGCAAAGAATCTCGGCGGCCTGATCGCCCGGGACCTGGCGGGCCACGGCGCGAAGGCGGTGGCGATTCACTACAACAGCGCGGCGTCGCAGGCGCAGGCCGAGGAGACGGCTGCCGCGGTGCGCGCGGCCGGCGCGGAGGCCGCGACGTTCCAGGCGGACCTGACCACGGCCGCCGCGGTCGAGAAGCTGTTCGGCGACGCGAAGCAGCGCTTCGGCAAGATCGACATCGCGATCAACACGGTCGGCAAGGTGCTGAAGAAGCCGTTCACCGAGATCAGCGAGGCCGAATACGACGAGATGTTCGCGGTCAACAGCAAGTCGGCGTTCTTCTTCATCAAGGAAGCCGGCCGGCATCTCGAGGATCACGGCAAGCTCGTCACGCTCGTGACGTCGCTGCTCGGCGCGTTCACGCCGTTCTATGCGGCGTACGAAGGATCGAAGGCGCCGGTCGAGCACTTCACGCGCGCGGCGTCGAAGGAATACGGCGCGCGCGGGATCTCGGTGACGGCCGTCGGGCCGGGCCCGATGGATACGCCGTTCTTCTATCCGGCCGAAGGCGCTGATGCGGTCGCGTATCACAAGACGGCCGCCGCGCTGTCGCCGTTCAGCAAGACGGGGCTGACCGACATCGAGGACGTCGTGCCGTTCATCCGCCATCTGGTGACCGACGGCTGGTGGATCACCGGCCAGACGATCCTGATCAACGGCGGCTATACGACCAAGTAACCGGGGCGCTTGCCGGCCGCGCGGCGCACCGCACTGGCGCGTTTGCGTGGACAATGGACGGGCGCGCGACCACGAGGCCGCGCGCCCGTTTTCTCTGTGCCGCCGAAGCCGGCCGCGATGCGCGGCGGCCGGCGGCGACCGTCGTTCGAACCCGGGTTTCCCGCCGATGGACAAGCTGGATCAGGTCAGGATCTTCCTGCAGGTTGCCGAGATGGGCAGCTTCATCAAGGCCGCGCATGCGCTCGACGTGCCGCGCGCGACCGTGTCGGCGGCCGTCCAGCAACTCGAGACGGCGCTCGGCACGCGTCTGTTGCACCGCACGACCCGCCAGGTGCAGCTGACCGCCGACGGCGCGCTGCTGCTCGAGCGCGGCCGGCGCCTGCTCGCGGAGGCCGACGAACTCGACCGCCTGTTTCGGCGCCGCGACCGCGACGTGGTCGGGCGGCTGAACGTCGACGTGCCGAGCCGGATCGCGCGCCGCGTCGTGGCGCCCGCGCTGCCGTCGCTGTTTCGCCGCCACCCGAAGCTGCAACTGTCGCTCGGCTCGACGGACCGCTCGATCGACCTCGTGCAGGAAGGCGTCGACTGCGCGATCCGCGTTGGGCGGCTCGCGGACAGCAGCCTCGTCGTGCGGCCGCTCGGGCAGTTCACGCTGATCAACTGCGCGAGCCCCGACTATCTGCGCGAGTGCGGCGTGCCCGAGCATCCGGACGCGCTCGCGCACGGGCACTGGGCGATCGGCTATGCGTCGCCGACGACCGGGCGCGAGCTCGGCTGGGAATACTGCGCGGACGGGCAGCGGCACACGCTGACGCTGCCGAGCCGCGTGATCGTCAACAACGCCGAAACCTATATCGCCGGCTGCATCGCCGGAATGGGGTTGATCCAGATTCCGCGCTTCGACGTCGAGCATCTGCTGGCAAGCGGCGCGCTCGTCGACGTGATGCCCGGCCACCGCGCCGAGCCGATGGACGTATCGGCCGTGTATCCGCACCGCCGGCATCGCTCGCGGCGGCTCAACGCGTTCATCGAGTGGTTCGGCGCGTTGATGGCGGATGCGTTGAACGACGCGGGCGCGCGCGGCAGCGGCGACTGACGGCGGCATCGTGCCGGTATCCGTGGGCCGGCCTGCTGCTCGCCGGCCGATCGGCTCTGGCGCGAGGCGGCCCGTGCGACGAGCGCGCCGTGCGTACTCAGGCGGCGAACTGCCGCGTGCGCCCGGTGGCCCGCACCGCGTCGATCAGCGCGGCGCCGGCGCCCGCGGGTTTCGACGCGAATGCATAAAAGCGTGCGGCCGGCAGCGCCGGCAGGCCGTCGTGCGGCCCGCACTCCCGCAAGCCGTCGCGCAATTGGCTGCGCGCGAGCGCCGTGACCGCGAAGCCGGCGAGCGCGGCCGACATGCAGCCGGCCATGCTCGCGCTTTCGAACAGCACGCGAAACGGCCGCAGCGCCGCGGCGAGCGCGGACACCGCGGCTTCCCGGTACACGCACGGTTCCGGAAACAGCGCGAGCGGTACGCCTTCCTCGACGTCGAGCGCCGTATCGGCCGCGAAGGCCCAGACGAGCGGCTCCTCCCACAGCAGTTCGCCGGGCGTGTCGACCTGTCGGCATTGCTTGCCGAACACGACGTCGAGCCGGCCGAACGTCTGCTCCCGCAGCAGCGATGCGGTGATGCCGACCTTCAGTTCGATCGATGCACGCGGATGGCTGTCGCGGAAGGTGCGCAGCACCTGCGGCAGCCACGTGCCCGCGAAATCCTCCGACGCGCCGATCCGCAGCGGCCCGTGCGCCGGCGCGCCGCGCAGCCGTGCCCGCACCTCGCGTTCCATGTCGACGATGTTGCGCGCGTACGCGTACAGCGTGTCGCCGGCCGGCGTCAGCCCGATCCGGCGGGTGGTGCGCGCCAGCAGCACGGTGCCGGCCGCCTGTTCGAGCCGCTTGATGTGGCCGCTCACCGCGGACGGCGTCAGCGCGAGGCGTTCCGCGGCCGGCGCGAACCCGCGGCGGTCGACGACTTCGAGAAAGGTGCGCAGCAGCGCGATGTCGAGCGTGGTCGACGCGGGGTCGGTCGGCGGTTCCATGTATCGATTCAACGCAATATTTGAAGAGTGAATCATGATACTCCGTGAATCGTGATGAAAGGCCGACCTACCATCGTAGGTTCACGCTGACTTCACGGAGTACACGATGACGACCTATGCGCATGCGACGACCGCGTCGCTCGACGTTGCCTATCTTGAATGGAACCCGGACGGCGAACGCGTGGCTGTGCTGCTGCACGGCTGGCCGGACAGCCCGGTCGGCTGGGAGGCGGTGGCATCGGCGCTGGCCGCACGCGGCTACCGCGTGCTCGCGCCTGCGTTGCGCGGCTTCGCGCGGACGCGCTTTCGCGACGCGTCCGTGCCGCGCAGCGGCCAGCTCGCCGCGCTCGGGCGCGACTTGCTCGAATTCGTCGATGCGCTGGGTATCGAGCGGCCCGTGCTGGTCGGGCACGACTGGGGCGCCCGGGCGGCCGCGAACGCATGCGGGCTGCGCGACGGTGTCGCCTCGCAGCTCGTGATGCTGTCGGTCGGGTACGGCACCAACGATCCCGCCCAGCCGCTGTCGCTGCAGCAGGCGCGCAACTACTGGTATCACTGGTTCATGGCGACGCCGCGCGGCGAGCAGGCGCTGCGCGACGACCGCCGTGCGTTCGCGCGCCTGATGTGGGATACGTGGTCGCCGCCGGGCTGGTATCGCGACAGCGATTTCGATGCGGCGGCCGTCGCGTTCGACGGACCCGACTGGATCGACGTCGTGCTGCATTCGTACCGGCAGCGCTGGGGCTTCGCGCCGGGCACGCCGGCCTATGCCGACGACGACGCGCGGCTGAACCCGGCGCCCGTGCTGACGGTACCGACGCTCGTGCTGCATGGCGGCGCGGACACCTGCAATCATCCGGACAGCTCGGCCGGGCGCGAGCGGTTCTTCGCCGGGCGCTACGAGCGGCAGGTGCTCGACGGCATCGGGCACTTCCCGCAGCGCGAATCCGCGGCAGCGGTCGCTGACGCGATTCTCGGCTTCTGCGAGCGGGATTGACGCGCGCCGGCCGGCCCGGCGCGCGAAGAATCAGCCGCCGACACGCGGCGCGAGCAGATCGGCGAGCCCGATGTTCCGGAACATCTCGCGGCGGATGCGATCGCCGACGCGGAACACTTCCTCGGCGCCGTCCTGCGACGGGTCGACGAACACGCGGTAGGGGCGCTTGCCGGCCGGCGCCGCGACGAGCTCGGCAATCGCCGTGGCGACGGCGCCGGCGTCGGCGTCCGCCGGTTCGAGCGCGGCGAGGCCCGTCAACGCCTGCTCGGCGACGCCCGCGTACGGCCCGCTGTCGTACGCAGCCTGCACGGCGGTATCGGCCGGCTTGCCCGCATGGAGGAAGTGATTCGTGCCTCGGGTGAACGCGCCCGGCACGACGATCGACGTTTCGATGCCCCAGCGGGCGAGTTCGGCGGCGTAGGACACCGCGAGCGAGTCCATCGCGGCTTTCGCGGCGAAGTAGGGCGCGAGGAACGGCGGGGTGCCGCCGCGCGCCGACGAGGATGACACCCACACGAGCAGGCCGCGGCCCTGGCGGCGCAGGTGCGGCAGCGCGGCGCGGTTCACGCGCTGGGTCGACACGACGTTGACGTCGTAGAGCTGCGCAAGCTGCTCCGGCGTGAAGGCTTCGGCCGGCCCGAACACCATGTGGCCGGCGTTGTGGACGACGACGTCCAGACGGCCGTTGTCGGTGATCACGCGCTCGATGGCGGCGTCGACCGATGCGTCGTCGCCGACGTCGAGTTCGAGGCTGCGCAGGTCGACGCCGTGTTCCTGCGCATAGGCCGCGACGGCGGCGGCGCGCGGCGCGTTGCGCCCGGCACTTTCGCGCATCGATGCATAGACCGTGTGACCGGCGCGCGCGAGCGCCTGGGCCGTCAGCAAGCCGAAGCCGCTGGACGCGCCGGTGACGAGGACGACTTCCTTCATGAGCGATCTCCTGGCAGAAAGATGAGGTGGCGGCGAGGGGTTCGTCAGCACATGCCGCCGTTGGCGCGCAGGATCTGGCCGTTGATCCACGCGCCGTCCGGGCCGGCGAGGAACGCGACGACGCGCGCGATGTCGTCGGGCTGGCCGAGCCGCTCGAGCGGGTTCAGCTTCGCGAGCCGCTCGACGAGTTCGGGGCTCTTGCCCTGCAGGAACAGCTCGGTCGCGACCGGCCCGGGCGCGACGGCATTCACGCGGACGCCGCGCCCGCGCATTTCCTGCGCAAGCACCTGCGTGAGGCTTTCGACCGCCGCCTTGCTGGCGACGTACACGCCGTAAGTCGGCATGCGCATGCCGATCACGCTGGTCGACAGGTTGATGATGCGTCCGCCGTCGCGCACCCGCCTGGCCGCTTCGCGGCAGACGTTGAAGGTGCCTTTCACGTTGATGGCGAGCGTTTCGTCGAACAGCGCATCGTCGCAGTCGGCGATGGTCGCGAGCTTCATCACGCCCGCGGAATTGACCACCACATCCAGACCGCCGAATGCGTGTTGCGCGGCGTCGAACAGCGCGGCCACGGCCGCCGGGTCGGCGACGTTCGCCAGCACCGCGATCGCATGGCCGCCGTCGGCGACGATCGCGTCGACCACTTCGCGGGCCGGGCCGGCGCTCCCGGCATAGTTGACGACGACCCGGAAGCCGTCCCGGGCGAGTTGGCGGGCGATTTCCGCGCCGATGCCGCGCGACGAACCCGTGACGACGGCGACCTGTTCCGATGTGCTCATGTCCTGCTCCTGATGACTGAATGAATGCCGTTCGATCCGGCGACAGGACAACTGTAGGCTTCCGCGATCAATAAAAATAATGAATAATGATCAGTCGATGAATGACTGAAAGTATGTCTCATGGGATTCGACAGCAGACTGCTCAGCGGTATCGGTGTGCTCTCCGCGGTGATCGAGGCCGGCACCTTCGCGCGGGCGGGCGAGGCGATGGGGCTGACTCAACCGGCGGTGAGCCGCGCCGTCGCCCGGCTGGAAGAGCGGGTCGGCATCCGGATCTTCAACCGGACGGCCCGCGCGATCACGTTGACCGACGAAGGGCGACGCTTTTACGAGGCGGTCGCGCCGCTCTTGGCCGGCATCGAGGAGGCGGCGCTCGACGCCGGCCAGTCGAAGGCGCGCGTGAGGGGGCGGCTGCGGGTCAACGTGGACGGCACGTTCGGCCACTACGTGCTGGCGCCGCGGATGGCGGAATTTCTCGACCGCTTTCCCGATCTGTCGGTCGAGATCAGCGTGCGGGACCGGATGGGCGACCTCGTCGCCGACGGCTTCGACGTGGCCGTGCGCTTCGGTATCCCGGAGCCGTCGTCATATCGGGCGCGACTGCTGCTCGAGACGCGTGTGCTGACCTGCGCATCGGCGGCCTACGTCGCGCGTCATGGCGAACCGCGTCATCCGCGCGATCTCGCGGACGGGCATCGTTGCGTGCTGATCCGCGATCCGGTGACGGGGCGACCGTACGAATGGGAGTTTCATCGCGGCAAGGAAGTGGTGCCGGTCGACGTCGCCGGCAGGTTGACCGTCAACGATACGGGCGGGCTGCTCGGCGCTTGCCTGGGCGGTGTCGGCATCGCGCAACTGCTGGAGCTCTATGCGCGGGAGATCCTCGCCGACGGGCGGTTGGTTCAGTTGTTGCCCGAGTGGGCCGACGAGACTTTTCCGCTTTATGCGTATCACCACGCGTCGAACCTCGTTTCGGCCAAGGTTAGGGTGTTTCTCGATTTCGTCCGCGAGTTGATGGCCTGAGTCTGCCGAGCGAAGGGCGGCCGTCGGGTCATTCGGTGCGATGGGGAATGTTGTCCGGGAACGGATAGGGCGCATGCGGGCCGGGCCAGTCGGGTACCGGCGGCGCGCTCAGTATGTCGCACCCGCCGAGCATAAGCGCCAGCACGGCGGCGAGCACGCCGCGGCAGGTCCGGCATGCAATCGCGCGCATGGACATGGGCGCCTCCATGGTCGGCATTCCCTGATGCTTGGACTACCGGAGCGGGCCACCTGTTGCGGCGAACGCGGCGCAACAACAAAAAACCCGCGAAGCGGCGAGCTTGCGCGGGTTTGGACAGTTGCAGCGCATGACGCTGCGAAATTCTGGTGCCCAGGGCCGGAATCGAACCGGCACGCCTTGCGGCGGGGGATTTTGAGTCCCCTGCGTCTACCAATTTCACCACCTGGGCTTGATCCTGGCCGCGCGCCCGATGCAGATTGTGCGCGGCGAAACGCGGATTATGGCGGAAAACCGGGCACCGGGCAAGCAGCCAGGCGATCGGCTGTATCTGCTACTGGCTCAGGTACACGAACCGGCCCTGCTTCACGATCCCCATCACGCTCGCGCGCTGGTCGAGCCCCACGTGATCCTTGTCGCTGGTATTGACGACGCCGTTCGGCACGACGAGCTCGTGCGCGCGTTCGAGCTCGCGGCGCAGCGCCGCGCGGAACGCGGGCGTGCCGGGCTGCGCGGCTTTCAGCGCGCGGCCGACCGCATCGGCGAGGCGCGGATACACGCCCGCCGCATCGCCCGCGAACTGCGTGACCGTGCCGGCGCCGTATTTCGCCTCGTACGCGTCGACGAACGCGAGCGCGGCCTGGCGGGCCGGGTGGTCGGCCGGCAGCGTGCGCGCGACGACTACCGGCTGGGTCGGGAACAGCGTCCCGTCCACATCCTTGCCGCCGAGCTTGATGAATTCCGGCGTCGCGATCCCGTGCGTCTGGTAGATCGGGCCCTTGTAGCCGCGCTCGATCAGCGTGCGCTGCGGCAGCACGGTCGGCGTGCCGGCGCCGGCGATCAGGATCGCGTCCGGCTTCGCCGCGATCAGCTTCAGCGCCTGGCCGGTGACGCTCGCATCGGTGCGGTTGAAGCGCTCGGTCGCGATCACGCGGATCTTGCGCAGGTCCGCGAAGCGCGTGAATTCGTTGAGCCAGCTGTCGCCGTAGCTGTCCGCGAAGCCGATGAAGCCGACCGTCTTCACGCCGTGGTTGGCCATGTAGCGGGTCATCACGTCGGCCATCGCGCGGTCGCTCTGCGCCATCTTGAACGCCCAGGTCCGCGCGCCTTCCTGCGGCTCGACGATCGAGCCGGAGCCGACCAGCGTGATCATCGGCGTCTGCGCGGTGGCCACCGCGTCGAGCGCCGCGAGCGCGGCCGGCGTGATGTTCGGGCCGACCACGACGTCGACGTGATCCTCGTCGACCAGCTTGCGGATGTTGCGTACCGCCGCGCCCGGGTCGGACGCGTCGTCGAGCACCGTGACCTGCACGGGTTGCCCGGCGATCGTCTTCGGCCACATCAGGATCGCGTTCTTGCTCGTGATGCCGATCGCGGCGGCCGGGCCGGTCGACGACAGGTCGACGCCGACCTTCAGGTCGGCATGCGCGGCCGCGCAGGCCAGCATGAGGGCGGCGCCGGCGGCGCGGCGCAACAGGGTGGGACGTCGCAACAGGGCGGGAAGCGTCATGCGGGAATCTCCATCTCCGTCGGGCAACGAAAAAGGGGCGCAATGTGCGCCCCTGCGTTCATACCTGTCCGTCAAAGCTCGTACGATTCGGCTTCGCCCTTGAGCGCCTGCTCGATCAGCTTGCGGTTCAGCGTCGGCGACAGCAGTTCGACCAGCGTATACACATAGCTGCGCAGGTAGGCGCCCTGCTTGAGCGCGACGCGCGTCACGTTGCTGCCGAACAGGTGGCCGACCGGGATCAGCCGCAGGCCGCGGTCGCGCTCGGGATTGAACGCGATGTCGGCCATGATGCCGACGCCGAGGCCGAGTTCGACATAGGTCTTGATCACGTCGGCGTCGATCGCCTCGAGCACGATGTCCGGCGACAGCCCGCGCAGCGCGAACGCATGGTTGATCTTCTTGCGGCCGGCGAACGCGTCGTCGTACGTGATCAGCGGGTATTGCGCGAGATCGTCGAGCGTGACCGGCTTGCGTTCGAGCAGCGGATGGTCGGCCGGCACGACGGCCGCGTGGTGCCACTGGAAGCAGGGCAGCGACACGAGCTCCTTGTAGTCGGAGATCGCCTCGGTGGCGATCGCGAGATCGGCCTGGTCGTGGATCACCATCTCGGCCACCTGCGTCGGGCTGCCTTGCAGGATCGACAGGTGCACCTTCGGGAAGCGCTTCTTGAACTCGGCGATCGCGGCCGGCAGCGAGTAGCGGGCCTGCGTATGGGTCGCCGCGATGGTCAGGTTGCCCTGGTCCTGCGCTGCATAATCCTTCCCGACCCTTTTAAGGCTTTCCACTTCCTGGAGAATCCGCTCGACCGACGCGAGGATGATCCGGCCCGGCTCGGTGAGTGAGCGCACGCGCTTGCCGTGCCGCGTGAAGATCTCGACGCCCAGCTCGTCCTCGAGCTCGATGATCGCCTTCGATACCCCCGGTTGCGACGTGTAGAGCGCCTTGGCGGCCTCGGTGAGGTTGAAATTCTGCCGGACGGCCTCGCGCACGAAGCGAAATTGGTGCAGGTTCATTTATAACCCTTCCGCATATCAACAGAATTTTTTAGTCGTTTGAAATATAAGGCGAGTTTATTACGATTCACCGGAGTTTTTCAAATATGGATATCTGTTTTCGTCATTAGCAATCCAGCCGGCAGCGGTTGGCGGCGGTGACGACGGAACGGAGATTCGGGCGCGACGTGGCTAGGACGTCGCGCAGTCACCACGAAAACCCTGGGGTCCCCGAATGTATCAGTACGACCAATACGACCAGACGATCGTCGACGAGCGAGTCGCGCAGTACCGCGATCAGGTGCGCCGCCGGCTGTCGGGCGAGTTGAGCGAAGACGAATTCCGTCCGCTGCGTCTGCAGAACGGCCTGTACATGCAGCGCCACGCGTACATGCACCGCATCGCGATTCCGTACGGCAACCTGCGCAGCGACCAGCTCCGGATGCTGGCGCGCATCGCCCGCGAACACGACCGCGGCTACGGCCATTTCTCGACCCGCTCGAACATCCAGTTCAACTGGATCGAGCTGGAAGACACGCCCGAGATCCTCGCGAAGCTCGCGTCGGTGCAGATGCATGGCATCCAGACGTCGGGCAACTGCATCCGCAACATCACGGCCGACCAGTTTGCCGGCGTCGCGCAGGACGAAGAGATCGATCCGCGTCCGTGGGCCGAGATCCTGCGCCAGTGGTCGACGTTCCACCCCGAATTCGCGTGGCTGCCGCGCAAGTTCAAGATCGCGGTGTCGGGCTCGAAGCGTGACCGCGCGGCCGTGCAGATCCACGACCTCGGCGTGTACCTGAAGAAGAACGCGCAGGGCGAGGTGGTCGCGAGCATCCTCGCGGGCGGCGGCCTCGGCCGTACGCCGATCGTCGGTGCGGTGATCAAGGAAGACCTGCCGTGGCAGCACCTGCTCACGTACTGCGAAGCCGTGCTGCGCGTGTACAACCGTTACGGCCGCCGCGACAACCTGTACAAGGCGCGCATCAAGATCCTCGTGAAGGCGCTGTCGCCGGCGAAGTTCGCGCAGCAGGTCGAGGAAGAATGGCAGCACCTGAAGGACGGCCCGTCGACGCTCACGCAGGCCGAAATCGACCGCGTGTCGCAGTACTTCCAGCCGCCCGTCTACGAGAAGCTGGCCGACACCGACGCGTCGTTCGAACAGCACCTGCTCGAGAACAAGGCGTTCGCGCGCTGGGTCGAGCGTAACGTCGCGCCGCACAAGGTGCCGGGCTATGCGGCCGTCACGCTGTCGCTGAAGGACCACCGCGTGGCCCCGGGCGACGCGACCGACGCGCAGATGGATCTGGTCGCCGACTGGGCCGACGCGTATTCGTTGGGCGAGCTGCGCGTGTCGCACGAGCAGAACCTGATTCTGGCGAACGTGAAGAAGCGCGACCTGTTCGCGCTGTGGGAAAAGGCGAAGGCGGCTGGTTTCGCGACGCCGAACGTCGGCCTGCTGACCGACATCATCGCGTGCCCGGGCGGCGACTTCTGCTCGCTCGCGAACGCGAAGTCGATCCCGATCGCGCTGGCGATCCAGCAGCGTTTCGACGATCTCGACTACGTGTACGACCTCGGCGACCTGTCGCTGAACATTTCCGGTTGCATGAACTCGTGCGGCCACCACCACGTCGGCAACATCGGCATCCTGGGCGTCGACAAGGACGGCGCCGAGTGGTACCAGGTGTCGCTCGGCGGCGAGCAGGGCACGGGCCGCAACGGCGCGCGTCTCGGCCGCGTGATCGGGCCGTCGTTCTCGGCGGAAGAAGTGCCCGACGTGATCGCGAAGCTGATCGATACGTTCGTCGAGGCGCGCATCGACGGCGAGCGCTTCATCGACACGTACGATCGCATCGGCATCGCGCCGTTCAAGGAGCGCGTGTATGCGGCGCGCCAGGCAGTGAACGCGTAACCAACCGGGTAGAGGGAATTTGCAGATGGCTTCGATTATCAAGAACCGCGCAGTGATCGACGACGCATGGCAGGTCGTACGCGCGGCGGAAGACGGTACGCTGCCCGCGGTCGACGCATTGCCGGCCGGCAAGGTGCTGGTGCCGTTCGCGTTGTGGCAGGCCGAGCGCGCGGCGCTCGTCGCCGCGAAGACGAAGGACGAACTCGGCGTGTGGCTCGCGCCGGACAGCGAGCCGGCCGATCTCGTGGCCGACTTCGGCGCGATCTCGCTGATCGCCGTCGACTTCCCGCGCTTCGCGGACGGCCGCGGCTACAGCATCGCGCGCCTGCTGCGCGAGCGTCATGGCTGGACCGGCGAGCTGCGCGCGATCGGCGACGTGCTGCGCGACCAGTTGCTGTACATGTCGCGTTGCGGCTTCGACGCGTTCGCGGTGCGTGCCGACAAGGACATCCACGACGCGCTGAAAGCGTTCACCGAATTCACGCAGCGTTACCAGGGCGCGTTCGACGAGCCGGCGCCGCTGTTCCGCCGCCGCGCGTCTGCGGCCGACACCAAGGTGAGCGCATGAGCACCGCGACCGCCACCGCGCTGACGCCGGAACTCGCCGCGAAGGTCGAGCGCCTCGACGCGCTGCTCGCGCGGATCGGCGAGCGTCACGACAAGGTGAAGTTCGCGAGCAGCCTCGCCGCGGAAGACATGCTGCTCACGCACGCGATCCTGTCGAAGGGCGTGTCGATCGGCATCTTCTCGCTGAACACGGGCCGCCTGCACGCGGAAACGCTCGGCATGATCGACCGCGTGCGCGAGCGCTACGGCTACGAGATCGAGCAGTTCCATCCGCGGCAGGACGCGGTCGACCAGTACGTCGCCGAGCACGGCCTGAACGCGTTCTACGAGAGCGTCGAGCTGCGCAAGTCGTGCTGCCACATCCGCAAGGTCGAGCCGCTGAACCGCGCGCTGGCCGACGTCGGCGCGTGGGTGACGGGCCAGCGCCGCGAGCAGTCGGTCACGCGCGCGGAGCTGCACGAGGAAGAACAGGACGAAGCGCGCGGGATCGCGAAGTACAACCCGCTCGCCGACTGGACGGAAGCCGACGTGTGGGCGTACCTTAAGGCGTTTGACGTGCCGGTCAATCCGCTGCATGCGCGCGGCTATCCGAGCATCGGCTGCGAGCCGTGCACGCGCGCGATCCGTCCCGGCGAGGACAGCCGCGCGGGCCGCTGGTGGTGGGAGTCGCGCGACACGAAGGAATGCGGGCTGCACATCACGATCACGCCGATTCCCGCGGATGCCGAAGCTGGCGCCGCGCACTGAACGCCCGATAAGAAACTGAATATTGCGCCGCCTGCGACAGCGGGCGGCACGAACCCAGAAGAGAAGGACTGAAATCATGAGCACGACGCTCGAGCAATCCGCCTTTGCCCCGCCCACCGGCGCCGACAGCCGCATGGGCCACCTCGACTGGCTCGAAGCCGAGTCGATCCACATCCTGCGCGAACTGGTTGCCGAATGCAGCAAGCCGGCGCTGTTGTTCTCGGGCGGCAAGGATTCGGTCGTCGTGCTGCATCTGGCGCTGAAGGCGTTCGGCCTCGGCGCGAACCGCAAGACGACGCTGCCGTTCCCGCTCGTGCACATCGACACGGGCCACAACTACGAGGAAGTGATCGACTTCCGCGACCGCCGTGCGCAAGAGCTCGGCGCCGAGCTGGTGGTCGGCCACGTCGAGGATTCGATCAAGCGCGGCACGGTCGTGCTGCGCCGCGAAACCGATTCGCGCAACGCCGCGCAGGCCGTCACGCTGCTCGAGACGATCGAACAGCACGGCTACACGGCGCTGATCGGCGGCGCGCGCCGCGACGAAGAGAAGGCGCGTGCGAAGGAGCGGATCTTCTCGTTCCGCGACGAATTCGGCCAGTGGGACCCGAAGGCGCAGCGCCCGGAACTGTGGAGCCTGTACAACGCCCGCCTGCACAAGGGCGAGCACCTGCGCGTGTTCCCGATCTCGAACTGGACCGAGCTCGACGTGTGGCAGTACATCGCGCGCGAGAACCTCGAACTGCCGTCGATCTATTACGCGCACCAGCGCGAGATCGTGCGCCGCAACGGGCTGCTCGTGCCGGTCACGCCGCTCACGCCGATGCGTGACGGCGAGACGAGCGAGCTGGCGCAGGTGCGCTTCCGCACGGTCGGCGACATCAGCTGCACGTGCCCGGTCGAGAGCGACGCGGACGACGTCGAGAAGATCATCGCCGAGACGGCGGTGACCGAGATCACCGAGCGCGGCGCGACCCGGATGGACGACCAGGCCTCCGAAGCCGCGATGGAACAGCGCAAGAAGCAAGGTTATTTCTGAAGCACACGAGGACATTCACATCATGAGCATCATCGAGAACACCGAAGACCTCGGCGTGTTGCGTTTCATCACCGCGGGCAGCGTCGACGACGGCAAGAGCACGCTGATCGGCCGCCTGCTGTACGACAGCAAGGCCGTGTTGTCCGACCAGCTGTCCGCGCTGTCGCGCGCGAAGAACAAGCGCACGGTCGGCGACGAGCTGGATCTCGCGCTGCTGACCGACGGCCTCGAAGCCGAGCGCGAGCAGGGCATCACGATCGACGTCGCGTACCGCTACTTCGCGACCGCGAAGCGCAAGTTCATCATCGCCGACACGCCGGGCCACGAGCAGTACACGCGCAACATGGTGACGGGCGCGTCGACCGCGCACGCGGCGATCGTGCTGATCGACGCGACGCGCATCACGGTCGAGAACGGCGTCGTGCAACTGCTGCCGCAGACCAAGCGCCACAGCGCGATCGTCAAGCTGCTCGGGCTGCAGCACGTGATCGTCGCGATCAACAAGATGGACCTCGTCGACTACAGCGAGGCGCGTTTCAACGAGATCCGCGACGCGTACGTCGCGCTCGCGAAGCAGCTCGGCCTGACCGACGTGCGTTTCGTGCCGGTGTCGGCGCTGAAGGGCGACAACATCGTCGGCGCGAGCGAGCGCATGCCGTGGTACGCGGGCGAGCCGCTCCTCGACGTGCTCGAGTCGCTGCCGGTGGAGACGCAGGCACATGACGCGCTGCGCTTCCCGGTGCAGTGGGTCGCGCGCCAGGACGGCAGCTCGGCCGACGATTTCCGCGGCTACATGGGCCGCATCGAGTCGGGCGAAGTGAAGGTCGGCGACGCGATCGTCGTGCTGCCGTCGAACCGCACGGCGACGGTTGCCGAGATCGTCGCGCCGGTGCCGGGCGGCACCGCGGCAGTTCCGCACGCGTTCGCGGGCCAGACGGTGACGATCCGTCTCGAAGAGGACGTCGACGTGTCGCGCGGCGACATGTTCGTCACGACCGCCGAGCCGGTCGAGCCGGCCAAGAAGCTCGAGGCCGACCTGTGCTGGTTCGACGAGGCGCCGCTGTCGCCGCAGCGCAAGTACCTGCTGAAGCAGACCACCAGCACGGTGTTCGCGAAGATCGGCGCGGTCAAGCAGGTGCTCGACGTGCATACGCTGTCGCACGCGACCGACCGTCAGGAACTGAAGATGAACGACATCGGCCGCGTGGCGCTGACGCTGCAAAAGCCGATCGTCTGCGACACGTACGATGTGCACCCCGGTACGGGCGCGTTCGTGCTGATCGACGAGGCGACACATCACACGGTCGCCGCGGGCATGATCCGCGCGTTCTCGGCGTAATCGTCAATCCGCGCGGCGGCGAACCGGCCGCCGCGGCAGGACCCTAGCGAAGCGACACACATGGGCAAGGTATATCTGATCGGAGCAGGACCGGGCGCGGCGGACCTCATCACGGTGCGCGGCATGCGGCTGCTCGAGCAGGCCGACGTCGTGCTGCACGACGCGCTCGTCGAGCCCGCGATGCTCGACTATGCGCCGAACGCGCGCAGGATCGCGGTCGGCAAGCGCTGCGGGCAGCGCTCGACCGCGCAGCATTTCATCAACAAGCAGATCGTCGATGCGGCGCGCGAGCACGCATGCGTCGTGCGGCTGAAGGGCGGCGATCCGATGCTGTTCGGCCGCGCCGAAGAGGAAATGCGCGCGCTGGAGACGGCCGGCATCGACTACGAGGTCGTGCCGGGCATCACCGCAGCGCTGGCCGGCGCGGCGACGCTCAAGCGTTCGCTGACGTTGCGCGGCGTGTCGCGCAGCGTCGCGTTCGCGACGCACAGCCGTGCGCCGGGCAGCGACGAGATCCGCGAAGCGGCGCGCGCCGATTCGATCGTCTATTACATGGGCCGCGACAGCGCGCCCGGCATCGCGCAGGAACTGATCGACGCCGGCCGTGCGCCGGCGACGCCGGTGGCGATCGTCGAGGCTTGCAGCACCGCACGCGAACGCACGCTGACGCTGACGCTCGCGCAGATGGCGGCCGGCGACGCGCAGGCGTGGCTCGATCCCGCGGAACCGAGCCTGCTGATGATCGGCGATGCGTTCGCCGAACGCGCACGGCAGGCGCAGGCGGGTGCGCCGGTGCGCCATGCCGCCTGAGCGCGGCTCGAACGCGGTCCGAAACGAAAAAAGCGCCGGCAGATGCCGGCGCTTTTTCTTTGGGTGCGGCGAAGGCGTGGGCGGCTACGCGTCGCCGCCGAGCTGGTCGATGCAATAGCGTGCGACCGCGTCGAGCACGCCGTCGTCTTCGCCGACGGCCGTCGCGCAGCGGATTTCGACGCCCGGATGCGCGGCGCGGCATGCATCGACGAGCTGCGGCAGGTCGCGGCGCACGTGGCCGCCCTGGCCGAAGAACACGGGCACCACGGTGATGCGCGTGCAGCCGGCCGCGACTTGCGCGGCCACGGCCTCACCGAGCGACGGTGTCATCAGTTCGAGGAACGCGAGCGACACCTGCGCGGCAGGGGAGCCGGCGCGCAGCCGCGCGGCGAGCCGCTCGAACGGCTCGGCCCAGCGCGGGTCGCGGGCGCCGTGGCCGAACAGGACGATACCGTGCGAACGCATGTGGAAGCCTCCGTCGTGACGGCGCTCAGTGCCGGTCGACCCACTTGAGCGCGAACAGGCCGAGCGCGAGATAGATGAGGCCCGGCGTCGCGGCGGTGAGCGGCGCGGGCCACGTGTTCAGCGTGCCGATGTGCGAGAACAGCGTGTTGAGCAGTTGGAAGCTCATGCCGAGCATGATGCCGCCGAACACCTTCACGCCGACCACGCCCGCCCGCGTGTGCAGGTACGCGAACGGCAGCGACAGCACGAGCATCACGAACACCGCGAACGGATACAGCAGCTTGCGCCACAGCGCGATGTCGTAGCGCTGCGTGTCCTGCTGGTTCTCGCGCAAGTGCTGGATGTAGCGGAACAGGTTGATGATCGACATGCGCTCCGGCGACACGAGCAGCACCGACAGGATCTGCGGCGTCAGGTCGGAGCGCAGCCGGTATTCGGGCAGCGACACCTGCTGCGACCGGTACACGGGGTTCAGCGCATCGGCCGGCTGGCCGGTGATCGGCTTGATCGGCGTCAGCTCCGTCTCGGTGACGCCCTTCAGCAGCCAGTGGCCGGGCGGCTCGTAGCGGCCCGTCTGCGCGATCCGCACGTTCTGCAGCTGGAATTTCGAGTCGAATTCGTAGATGCGCACGTTGCTGATCGTCGAGTCGGGCGACAGGCTGCCGACGTTGACGAAGCGCGTGACCTGCTCGCCGTTCTCGCGGGCGGCGAGCGTGTCCTTGACCCACACGCCGGACTGGAAGTTCGACGACACCGAGGCGCCGAGCGCCTGCAGCCGCACGCGTTCGGACAACTGGTCGGCGTACGGGCCGACGAATTCGCCGATCAGGTAGGTGACGATCACGAGCGGCACGCCGATCTTCAGCAGCGAGCGCAGCGCCTGGTTGGTCGCGAGGCCCGACACGCGGAAGATCGTGAATTCCGAGTTCGCGGCCATCTGCGCGAACACGTAGATCGCGCTGATCAGCGCGGCGACCGGGATGATCTCGTAGAAGCGCGACGGCGTCTGCAGCGCGACGCGCAGCACCGCGTAACCGAACTTGTAGTTGCCGTGCCCGACCGAGTTCAGCTCGCTGATCAGGTCGAAGAAGAAGAACAGACCCGAGAACGCGAACAGGATGAAGACGAACGTGATGTAGATCTGCCGCGCGAAGTATTTTTCATAGAGCCGCATCGATCATGCTCCCGAGCGGCCGAACAGCGCGCGTGTCAACAACGGACGATTGCGCACGCGCAACCAGAAAATGAACGCGACAATCGCCGCGACGACCACATGCAGGCCGACGAGACCGACGCCGAACGACATCTTGCCCTGCTCGATCTGCGCCTGCACGACGTTCAGCAGGTTCGAGTACGTGAGGTAGATCAGCACGGCCATCACGAGGTTGATCGTGCGGCTGCGGCGCGGGTTCTGGTACGACAGCGGGATGCCGAGCACCATCAGGTTGATCGCGATCAGCGGCAGCCCCGCGCGCCACGCGAATTCCGCGAGATTGTCGCGCGTCGGGTTGCGCAGCAGGTCGGGCGTGGGCGTGCTGTTGGTGGTCTGCACGTTGGTGACCGGCTTGCTCGTGATCTTCACGCCGTAGCGCTCGAACTCCATGATCTTGAAGTTCGGCTGGCCGGGCGTGCCGTCGTAGCGGCGGCCGTCCTCGAGGACGACGAAGCGATCGCCGTCCTTCGAGGTTTCCGTATGGCCCGTTTGCGACACGACCACGTTGACCTTGCCGTTTTCCGTCGACGTGACGAAGACGTTCTGGACCTTGCTCTGGTCCGGCGACATCTTCTCGATGAAGAACACGCGATGGTTCGCGGCCGATTCGCGGAACTGGCCCGGCGCGAGCAGCGAGATTTCGTCGCGCTGCTGGAAGCGCGCGCGGATCATCTTGCTCTGCTGGTTCGACCACGGCCAGCCGACGAACGCGAAGAAGGTGATCAGCAGGATGATCGGCGTGGCGAACACGCCGATCGGCTTGATGAGGCGCGTGAGGCTCACGCCCGACGCGAGCCACACCACCATTTCGGAGTCCCGGTACCACCGGGTCAGCACGAACAGGATCGACACGAACAGCGTGACGACGAGCATCACGGCGAGGTAGCCGATCACGGTCAGGCCGATCAGCACGAGCACGTCCCGCGGATCGATTTCGCCGGACGCGGCGTAGCCGACGATGCGAATCATCATCGTCGTGAGCATGATCGTGAGCAGCACCATGAACACGGCGCCAGCCGTATACGCAAGCTCGCGCTGGAGGGAGCGTTCGAAGATCATTCTTGATGAGAAGAGGGCGGGAGGCTGCGCACGCGTGGTGGAGCGCTCGCGCCGCCACGGGAAAAATAGCGGATAATTGCGGCTTTCATCCTTAGCCCAGATTTTATCCGAGGACAAGCGCGATGGACTTTAGCATAAAAGGCTGTGATTGGAGCAAAGGCGAGGCCAAGGGGTTCCTGACCGGGAAGTCCGACTGCATCGTGCTCGGCATCTTCGAGGCGCAGACCCTGTCGGGCGCGGCGCTCGACATCGACACGGCCACCAAGGGACTGATCTCGCGCGTGGTGAAGGCCGGCGACATGGACGGCAAGCGCGGCAAGACGCTGTTCCTGCACGAAGTGTCGGGCATCGGCGCGTCGCGCGTGCTGCTCGTCGGGCTCGGCAAGCAGGATGCTTTCAATCAGAAAGCCTATAACGATGCGGTGACGGCCGCCTGGCGCGCGCTGCTGGCGACCAAGGTCGTCCAGGTCACGTTCTCGCTCGCGCAACTGCCGGTCGACGAGCGCAGCTCCGACTGGGGCGTGCGCGCCGCGATCCTCGCGCTGCGCAACGAGACCTACCGCTTCACGCAGATGAAGAGCAAGCCGGAACCGGCGTCGCACACGCTCAAGCGCGTCGTGTTCAGCGTCGACCCGGCGGACGAAAAGGCCGCGAAGGTCGCGATCAAGCAGGCCGTCGCGCTCGCGAACGGGATGGATCTCACCCGCGACCTCGGCAACCTGCCCGGCAACGTCTGCACGCCGACCTATCTCGGCAACACCGCGAAGAAGATCGCGAAGGATTGGGGCCTGAAGGCCGAAGTCCTCGGGCTCAAGCAGATCCAGGCGCTGAAGATGGGGTCGTTCCTGTCGGTCGCGCGCGCATCGGTCGAGCCGCCGCAGTTCATCGTGCTGCACTACCAGGGCGCCGCCGCGAAGGCCGCGCCGGTCGTGCTGGTCGGCAAGGGCATCACGTTCGACACGGGCGGCATCTCGCTGAAGCCGGGCGAGGGCATGGATGAGATGAAGTACGACATGTGCGGCGCGGGCTCGGTGCTCGGCACGATGCGTGCGGTCGCCGAGATGGGCCTGAAGATCAACGTCGTCGCGATCGTGCCGACCTGCGAGAACATGCCGGGCGGCAATGCGACGAAGCCGGGCGACATCGTCACCAGCATGAAGGGGCTGACGATCGAGGTGCTGAACACCGACGCCGAAGGCCGCCTGATCCTGTGCGACGCACTCACGTACGCCGAGCGCTTCAAGCCGGCCGCCGTGATCGACGTCGCGACGCTGACGGGCGCGTGCGTGATCGCGCTGGGCGGCCACAACAGCGGGCTGTTCTCGACGAACGACGCGCTCGCGGGCGAACTGCTCGACGCGTCGCGCGAGGCGAACGACCCGGCATGGCGCATGCCGCTCGACGACGAGTACCAGGATCAGCTGAAGTCGAATTTCGCGGATCTCGCGAACATCGGCGGGCGCCCGGCCGGCGCCGTGACGGCCGCGTGCTTCCTGTCGCGCTTCACCGAGAGCTACCCGTGGGCCCACCTCGACATCGCGGGCACCGCATGGAAGGGCGGTGCCGCGAAGGGCGCGACGGGCCGTCCGGTGCCGTTGCTCGCGCAGTTCCTGATCGACCGCGCCGGCCAGTGATGGCGGGGCTGACGACGCTGCGGGTGCGCGGGCAATGACGCGGATCGATTTCCACTCGAACGTCGGCGACTCGCTCGCGTACGCGTGCCGGCTGCTGCGCAAGGCCTATCAGGCCGGGCAGCCGGTCGTCGTGCTCGCCGAGCCCGCGCGCCTGCGCGCGCTCGACGAGCGGCTCTGGACGTTCTCGCCGCTCGATTTCATCCCGCATTGCGGCGTCGACAGCGAGCACGCAGCCGGCACGCCGATCGTGCTGGCCGCCGATCTCGACCGTGCACCGCATCATCACGTGTTGCTGAACCTCGGCGCGACCGTGCCCGCACAGTTCGCCCGCTTCGAGCGCCTGCTCGAGGTGGTCGGCAACGCGCCGGAAGAGCTGGCCGCGGGCCGCGACCGCTACCGGTTCTATCGCGACCGCGGCTACGCGCTGAACAACTACAAGCAGGGCGGCTAGCCGCAACCGTCGACGGAGTGTTCCCGTGACAGAAGCCGATTCATCCTCGATTCCGACGCTGACCGACGTGCTGGTGCCGGGCAAGCCGGTGCCGGCGCGCTCGTTCGCGCCGGCCGCAACCGCGCCGCACGACAGCGCGACCATTCCGGTGCTCACCGACGTGATCGCCCCGGGCGGCGCCGGTGCGGCGCCGGCTGATTTCCGTCAAACCGAAGCCGACCCCGAATCCGTCGTGGTCGAGCCCATCCCGACGCCGCACGTGCCGGCCGTCGAGTTGCCCGGCGACGCGGCGACGGCCGCCGCCGCGGGCGAGACCGATGCACCGGCCGAACCCGGCGCCGCGGAGCACGTGGTCGCAGAAGACGCGGTAGCGATGACGGCGCCGCTGCGCTCGTCGCTGGTCGATGACGACCTGCCGCCGCACACGTTCGCCGCGATTGCGCCCGAAGCGGTTGCGCACGCGCCCGACACGGCGATGCCGCAGGCGGACCTGCCGAGTGCAGCGCCGCAGCCGGATAAGCAGGTCGCAGCCGGACTGACGCCGGAAGATGCGCAGCACATTGCTGAACGGCTGCGCAATCGGCTGACGAATTATCTGACCGGGACGGGGCGCGACGCCATCGAAGCGCGCTGTCGCGATGCGCTGCACGAGCATTCGGCCTGGCTGGTCGGCCAGATCACGCGCGAAGTCGCCCTCGCGCTGGAAACCGAGGTGATGGACTGGGTGCGCGATGCGGTCGATGAAGAGATCGCCCGCCGTCGCGTCGGTCATTCCGTCGGCCATTCCGGCTGAACGGCCGATCGTTCGCGCTGGCGAAAAAGAGGGGCGGGTCCGGTAAGGGCCTGCGAAGGCGCCGCAGAGGTGTGGGGCGGCCAGTACCGAGCCGCCTTCTTGCTGCGCCCTGCACACGGCGCGGGTATCCGATTCAGCGGACCGACAGCACCCACTGGGCGAGCGTGTGGGCTTCGATGCTCGTCAGTTGCGTATTGGCGGGCATCGGCACGCTGCCCCATACGCCGACGCTGCCTTTCACGATCGATTGCGCCAGATAATCGGCGGCGTCGCCGCGCGCCGCGTACTTGCCGGCGATGTCGTGGAACGACGGGCCCATCAGCGGCTTGCCGATTGCATGGCACGCCATGCAGTTCTTGCGCTGCGCCAGCGCGAGCCCGTCGGCCTGGTCGGCACGCGCCGCCGCCGCGCTGCCGGTCAGCAGCGTGGCGAGCAGCACGCGCAATATCGTCTGTTTCATGCGGTTCTCCGCCGGCGGGGACGGCCGGCTTCATGGTCCGCGCATTATAGAAGCAAAGGGGAAGCACGTTTTGCGCGTTCCCGGCGGCCCCGTTTATCGGGGTCGCATGCCTTGGGGCCCTGCTTCAACCCGTGATCGCCCCCTGGTTCGCCGGTCGGGCGAGCGCCGCGAATTTCGCGAGCACCCCGCGCGTATAGCGCGGCGTCGGCTGTCGCCACGCGGCGCGGCGCCGGGCGAGTTCCGCCTCGTCGACGTTCAGTTGCAGCAGCAGCCGGTGTGCGTCGATCGTGATCGAATCGCCTTCCTGCACCAGGGCGATCGTGCCGCCGACGAACGCTTCCGGCGCGACGTGGCCGACCACCATGCCCCAGGTGCCGCCCGAGAAGCGTCCGTCCGTGATGAAGCCGACCGATTCGCCGAGCCCCTTGCCGATGATCGCGGAAGTCGGCGCGAGCATTTCCGGCATGCCGGGGCCGCCCTGCGGGCCGAGGTAGCGCAGCACGAGGATGTCGCCCGCGCGAATCCGGTCGCCGAGGATCGCATCCATCGCGCTCTGCTCGTCGTCGAACACGCGCGCCGGGCCCGTGATCACCGGGTTCTTCAGGCCGGTGATCTTCGCGACCGCGCCGTCTTCCGCGAGATTGCCCTTCAGGATCGCGAGGTGGCCTTCCTTGTACAGTGCGCGCTCGATCGGGAAGATCACATGCTGGTCCGCGCGCGGCACGACCGGCACGTCCTTCAGCTCGTCGGCGATCGTGCGGCCGGTGATCGTCATGCAGTCGCCGTGCAGCAGCCCCGCATCGAGCAGGATCTTCAGCACCTGCGGAATTCCGCCGGCGCGGTGCAGGTCGGTCGCGACGTACTGCCCCGACGGCTTCAGGTCGCAGATCACCGGCACGCGTTTGCGAATGCGCTCGAAGTCGTCGATCGTCCAGTCGACTTCGGCCGCGTGCGCGATCGCGAGATAGTGCAGCACCGCGTTGGTCGAGCCGCCGGTGGCCATGATCACTGACACCGCGTTCTCGATCGATTTCTTCGTGATGATGTCGCGCGGCTTCAGGTCGCGCTTCACCGCCTCGACCAGCACGCGTGCCGATTCGGCGGCCGAATCGACTTTCTCCTGGTCGGGGTTCGCCATCGTCGACGAATACAGCAGCGACATCCCGAGCGCCTCGAACGACGAACTCATCGTGTTCGCGGTGTACATGCCGCCGCACGAACCCGACGTCGGACACGCGTTCTTCTCGACGCCTTCGAAGTCTTCCTGCGACATCCGGCCTGCGGTGAATTCGCCGACGGCCTCGAACGACGACACGATCGTCAGGTCGCGGCCCTTCCAGTTGCCCGGGCGGATCGTGCCGCCGTACACGTAGATGCCCGGCACGTTCAGGCGCGCGAGCGCGATCATGCCGCCGGGCATGTTCTTGTCGCAGCCGCCGACCACCACCACGCCGTCCATCCACTGACCCTGCACGCAGGTCTCGATGCAGTCGGCGATCACTTCGCGCGACACGAGCGAGTACTTCATCCCCTCGGTGCCCATCGACATGCCGTCGGAAATCGTCGGCGTGCCGAAGATCTGCGGATTCGCGCCGGCCGCCTTCACGGCATCCACGGCCGCGTCCGACAGGCGCTGCAGGCCGGAATTGCACGGCGTGATGGTCGAATGGCCGTTCGCGATGCCGATCATCGGCTTGTCGAAATCGTCCTTCTGGTAGCCGAGGGCGTAATACATCGACCGATTCGGCGAACGGGCCACGCCTTGCGTGATGTTCTTAGAGCGGCGGTTGTACGACATGGGGAGCTCCATCGTTGTTTTGGCGACGCCGGCGCGACTGGTGCGCCGTGGATCAACCAAGCATGGAGTTTCCGTTATCGGATGTCCAATATATTATTTGTCGCTTATTAAGTCGTTTTGCGAATGAGTCGAGCATGGCCGATCCCACCCCCGACCTGCGCCAGTGGCGCTATTTCGTCACCGTCGCCGACGAGCGCCATTTCGGCCGCGCGGCCGAGCGCCTGTCGATGACGCAGCCGCCGCTGTCGCAGGCGATCCGCGCGCTCGAGGACACGCTGGGCGTCGCGCTGTTCGTGCGCACCAAGCGCTCGGTGGCGCTGACGGCGGTCGGCGCGGCGCTGCTGCCGGACGTGCGCCGGCTGCTGGCGTCGGCCGATGCGCTGCCGCCGCTGGCGCGGCGGCTCGCGCGCGGCGAGGCCGGCTCGCTGTCGCTCGCGTTCGTGTCGACCGCCGACTACGGGCTGCTGCCGTCGTTGCTGCGTGCGTTCGGCGCGCGCTATCCGCAGGTGCGGCTGCAACTTGCGGAAGCGACGAGCGACGTGCAGATCGACGAACTCGTCGCCGGGCGCATCGATGCCGGGCTCGTCATTCCGCCCGTACCGCCGCGTCACGCGGCCGGATTGTCGTACCTGCCCGTCGTGCGCGAGCCGCTGGTGGTCGCGATGCCGGCCGGGGCATCCGACGCGCCGGAGGACGCGCCCGTGCAGCTCGCCGAGGTCGCCGCGTTGCCGCTCGTGATCTTCCCGCGTCGTTTGGCGCCCGGCTTTTATGACATCATTACGGGCTGCTACGGCGCGGCGGGGGAAACCCCGCACATCGGCCAGGAGGCGATCCAGATGCAGACGATCGTCAGCCTCGTGTCGGCCGGCATGGGCGTCGCACTGGTGCCGCAATCGCTGCGTAACCTGCGGCGCACCGGCGTGGTCTACCGGCCGCTCGCCGGCCCTGCGCCGGTCGTCGAGACGGGCCTCGTGTGGCGCACCGGCGACGTGAGCCCCGTGCTCGCCGGCTTCATCGACGTCGTGCGCGCGCAAGGTCTTGCCGCGTGATGTGAACGATGGCGCGCGCGCCCCGTCCAACGCGCGGTGCCGCACATGTGCGACGGCCGTACCGTATTCGAAAACTTCTTCGCTAACCCATGATCATTCACCCGAATTTCGACCCCGTTGCGATCCATCTCGGGCCGCTGGCCGTGCGCTGGTATGGCCTCATGTATCTCGTCGGCTTCATCGCGGCAATCGTCGTCGGCCGGATCCGCCTGAAGCTGCCGTACGTCGCGGCGCAGGGCTGGACCGCGAAGGACATCGACGACATGATGTTCTACGGCGTGCTCGGCACCGTGCTCGGCGGCCGGCTCGGCTACGTGCTGTTCTACAAGGCCGATTTCTATTTCTCGCATCCGCTCGACGTGTTCAAGGTGTGGGAAGGCGGCATGTCGTTTCACGGCGGCTTCCTCGGCGTGACGCTCGCGATGATGCTGTTCGCGTGGCAGCGCAAGCGGCACTGGCTGCAGGTCACCGATTTCGTCGCGCCGATGGTGCCGTTGGGGCTCGCGGCCGGGCGGCTCGGCAACTTCATCAACGGCGAACTGTGGGGCCGCGTGACCGATCCGACGGCGCCGTGGGCGATGCTGTTCCCGGGCGCGATGCGCGACGATGCGGCATGGCTGCCGAAACATCCGGAACTCGTCGAGAAGTGGCATCTCGCCGACGTGTTCATGCAATACCAGATGCTGCCGCGCCATCCTTCGCAGCTCTATGAAATCGCGCTCGAAGGTATCGCGCTGTTCTTCGTGCTGTTCCTGTTCGCGCGCAAGCCGCGGCCGATGGGCGCGATATCCGCGCTGTTCCTGATCGGTTATGGCCTCGCGCGTTTCACGGTCGAGTTCGCGCGCGAGCCCGACGACTTCCTCGGCCTGCTCGCGCTCGGCCTGTCGATGGGGCAGTGGCTGTCGCTGCCGATGATCCTCGCCGGTATCGCGATGATGATCTGGGCGTATCGCCGCCGCGCGGCGAATGCGGCTGCTTGAAGTGACTACATGAAGTGGCTGCATGAGGTCGCCGCATGACGCAGTATCGATGCACGCGCGCCTGGTGCGCGCATCGGTCACCCCGATGCACATGAAAACGCCGGCCCTCGGGCCGGCGTTTTTCGTTTCCGACGACTGCGCGATGCGCGTTACTTCATCTGCACCGAGCCGTTGACGGTGACCGACACGGTGGCCTTGCCGCCTTCGACCGCGATCGGCGCGCTCATCTTCGCGCTGTCCATCGGCGCCGCGGCCATCGCCATCATGCGCGGGTACGGCTGCACGTTGCGGCCGCTGCCGACGTTCACGTCGCGGATCGTGTAGCTGCTGTAGCCGAACGCCTTCGCGGCTTCGTCCGCGCGGGCGCGGAACGACTTGATCGCTTCGGTCGTGAGCTTCTGCTCGGCCGTGCGCTGTGCTTCCGGTGACAGCGAGAATTCGACGTTCGCGACCTGCATCAGGTTCGACAACTGGCCGGCCAGCTTCGACGCCGCGGCGAAATCGCGCGATTCGAGCGCGACCTCGGTGCGGCCGCGCCATGCGGAGATCTTGCCGTCGCGATCGGTGCTCGGATACACGGAGAACGCACCCGTGTGCGCGGTGACGCCCGACACGCCCTTCGCCTGCGACAGCGCCGCATCCGCGCGCTGGTTCAACTGCGCGGTGAGGCTGCCCGGGTCCTTGGCCTGCTGCTCGTAGAACAGCGTGATGTGGATGATGTCCTGCGGCACGTCGGCACTGGCCTGCGACGACAGCGACAGCACGCCCGCCGGCTCCGGAAAGTGCGGGTTCGCCGCCTGCGCGTGCGCGGCGGGCGATGCGAGCGTCAGCGCGACGGGAACGGCGGCGGCGAGGGCGAGCGACAGCGCGAGTGCGGATTTCTTGGTCATTGTTGGACTCCTTGTGCGAGGGCGCGCACGCGGATCACGCGTGCGCGACGCGGGCGTACCGCGCGACGAAAAAACGACAGCCGGCCCGATTGGCCGACAGCGGTTGCTTAGGCTGCGCGAATGCTCCGCGAGTTCCGTTGCGGCAACGCGTACTGACCGGATTTGACGTTTGGCGCGCGCCTACTTCATCAACTTTTCGGTGATGAATCGCCATTCCGCCCGCGTGACGGGCGTGATCGACAGCCGGTTGCCGCGCGCGAGCACGCGCATGTCGGCGAGCTCGTCGTGCTCGCGCAGCGCGGCGAGCGGCACGAGCGGCGACTTCTTCACGAAGCGCACGTCGACGAGCAGCCAGCGTGGCGCTTCCTGCGTCGATTTCGGGTCGTAATAGGGGCTTTTCGGATCGAACTGCGTGGGATCGGGGTAGGGCGTCGACGATACTTCGGCGAGGCCCGCGATGCCCGGCTCGGGGCAACTGGAGTGATAGAACAGCACGCCGTCGCCGATCTTCATCGTGTCGCGCATGAAATTGCGCGCCTGATAGTTGCGCACGCCGGTCCACGGCAGCGAGCGCTGCGGTGCGTTGGCGAGATCGTCGATGCTCGCTTCGTCCGGTTCGGACTTCATCAGCCAGTATTGCATGGATCGTAATCGACGCAGAAAGAGGCTGCTACAAAAGAAAACGGCACCGGGCGTTGCCCGATGCCGTTGGATAGGCCCCCGCCTTGGCCGCTAGGCCGGCATCCTGAACCTGAGGTTCAGAATTGGTCGCAGTTAGCAGCACTTCGGGTACATCAGACAGAGTGACGCGCGCGCCCGTGCTACAAATTTCCGCAACCGTGCACATGGCATTGGTTCAAGGAATATATGACCTTGGCGAACCAGGCAGGGAAGCTGACTGAACTGTGTTTCGATGCGCCAATTTGACCACCGTTGATCGTCGAGATCAAGCGGAATCGACGTATCGTTTGAAACGTTACTGCGTCTCGTGCTGTGCGAGCACCGCGCCGAGCTGTTCGTTCATCTGGTGCATTGTACGACGGATTTCCTCGGCCGGAAATGCTTCACCGTGCCGCACGCTCGTTTGCAGTCGCAGCAATTCCGATGCGAGCGACAGCGCCGCCATCACCGCGATGCGATCGGTGCCGCGCACCGAGCTGTTCGAGCGGATTTTCGACATTTCGGCGTCGACGCGCGCGACCGCTTCGAGCAGCGCCGCTTCGGTCTCGGCCGAACAGGCGAGCCGATAGGGCTGACCGAGAATCGAGACTTCGATCTGCTTGGTGCTCATGCATGTTCTCCGTGGCTGGCCGCGTCATCGCCATCCGTGCGCGCCTGCGCATCGAGCAGGTCGAGCTGGTTGTCGGCTTGCTCCGCGCTCTTCGAGCGCGGCAGCTTTTCGAGAATCGCGTTCAGTTTCACCTGGGCGTCGTCGATCTTCGCCGACAGCGTGTCGCGCTCGGCCGCGAGCGCATTGCGTTCGTCGCGCAGTTGCGCGAGTTCCGCGCGGACCGTGTCCGCTTCCGCGCGCAATTGCGCGACCTGCTCCTCGAGCGCGAGCCGTTCCGAGTGATAGCGCTTGTTCAGCGAAATCAGACGGCCAATATTTTGAGATAGGGTTTCGAGTTCGTTGAGCATTTGCTGCGTCCTCTAAAGACCCAGCATTTTAGCGCGGAATAACGCGCAATCCGACATCTGTAACGTTTCCAGTCGTAACACCCCGGCTTCTTGCCGCGAATAGGCGTGTCCCGCGCTGCTCCGGACGCTTCCTTGACGCTCGCGCGACCGGCTCCTAAACTGGCGCCGCCTCGGTGCACGCGCGCAGGACGCGCGGTTAAACGGGAAGCAGGGTGCGGGCTCCACGAGTGCGCCAACCTGCGCTGCCCCCGCAACGGTAAGCGGCCGCGTCGTGTGACGCAGGCCGGCTCGGGCGCGTTTCGCGTGCAGGTCGCATGCGGGCGCGGGCCACTGCGCGTCATCGCGCGGGAAGGCGAGCCGGACCGCCGCCAGCCCGGATACCGGCCGAGACGGGGAGCCCGCACGGGCTCCATGACGCGCGACCTGCGGGGAAGCAGGGCGCGCAATGTTTCACGGAACGTTCTTCGATGCCGACCCCAATCGTCCGCCACGCGCCCCCGTCGCGCCTGGCCGGCTGCCGCAAGCGGATGCGCCGCGCGTCGTGCGCGCGGCCGTGCGCGGCATGAGCGCCGCACGCGCCACCGTCATCTGGGCCGCGCTGGCCGCGTTGGTCGCGCTGCTGTTCGTCGCGTCGCTGTCGATCGGCAGCGTGCCGATGTCGCCGTGGCAGGCGCTCGCATCCCTCGTGCCGCACGGCGGCGACACCCTGTTTGCCGACATCGTCCGGACGCTGCGCCTGCCGCGCGCGCTCGCGGGTTTCGCGTGCGGCGCGCTGCTCGCGCTGGCCGGCGCGTTGTTGCAGGTGCTGCTGCGCAATCCGCTCGCCGAGCCGTACGTGCTCGGCGTGTCCGGCGGCGCGGCCGGTTTCGCGCTCGTCGCGATGATCGCGGGCGGCGCATGGTGGCTCGTCGACGCATCCGCGTTCGGGGGTTCGCTCGTATCGGTCGCGCTGGTGCTCGGTCTCGCGCGGCGCGAGCTGTGGCGGGGCGAATCGCGCGACGCGTCGCCGCGGCTGCTGCTCACCGGCGTCGTGATCGCGGCGGGGTGGGGGGCGCTCGTCACGCTGTTGCTGTCGCTCGCGCCCGACGCGCGGCTGCGCGGCATCATCTTCTGGCTGACGGGCGACCTGAACGGTGCGACGGCGCCATGGTTCGCGTGGGGCGCGCTGCTGCTGAGCGCAGGCGTCGCGCTGCCGGTCGCGCCGCAACTGAACGTGCTGCTGCGCGGCGACGCGACCGCGCAGGCGCTCGGCGTGCCGGTCGCGCGCCTGCGCGTGCGGATCTATCTCGTCGCGTCGCTGGCCGCCGCGGCTGCCGTGACGACGGCCGGGACGATCGGCTTCGTCGGTCTCGTCGTGCCGCATGCATTGCGGCTCGCATTCGGCAACGACCAGCGGATGCTGCTGCCGGCCGCGATGCTCGCGGGCGGGGGCGGCGTGATGGCGGCCGACCTGCTCGCGCGTACCGCGATCGCGCCCGCGCAATTGCCGGTCGGCGTGATGACCGCGTTGATCGGCGTGCCGGTGTTCCTGTGGATGTTGCTGAGGAGGCCGATGCGATGACGGGCGCCGCAGCACTGAACGCCGCCGCCGGCGACCTGCACTACAGGGCCGTCGACCTGACGCTGAAGGCCGGCGCGCGCACGTTGCTCGACCGCTTCACGCAGGCGTTCCGCCCCGGCGAGATCTGGTGCGTCGCCGGGCCGAACGGCGCGGGCAAGACGACGCTGCTCGCCACGCTCGCGGGACTGCAGCCGCCGGCCGGCGGACACGTCGAGATCGACGGCCGGCCGCTTGCCGCGTGGCGCCCCGAGCCACTCGCGCGGCGCCGCGCGCTGATGCCGCAGCAATTGCACGATGCGTTCAGCGCGACCGTGTTCGACACGGTGCTGCTCAACCGCTTTCCGTATCTCGGCGGCTGGGGCTGGGAGCGCGACGGCGACCGTGCGGCCGCGCGCGCTGCGCTCGCGACGTTCGACCTGAGCCCGCTCGCGGCGCGCGACGTGATGTCGCTGTCGGGCGGCGAGCGACAGCGCGTCGCGCTGGCCGCGACGCTGTGCCAGGATGCGCCGCTGATGCTGCTCGACGAACCGCTCGCGCATCTCGACCTGCATCACCAGATCGATTGCCTCACTGCGCTGGCCGCCTGGCTCGCGGCAGCCCAGCGCACGATATTGTTTTCGTGTCACGACCTGAATCTCGCGCGACGCTTCGCGACGCATGCGCTGTTGCTCGACGGCCGTGGCCATGCGTCGGCCGGCCTCGTGCACGACGTGCTGACGCCCGAGCGCGCGAGCGACGCGTTCGGCTATCCGCTCGTGCTGATCCGCGAGAACGGCCGCGATGCGCTGCTGCCGGCATGGCCTGCGCGACAATGACCTTTCCTGTTCCGATTTTTTCGATGCGCGGCGCATGCCGCGCCCACGACCCGGCTCCTCGATGACGACTCCCAGCCCATTCCCGCCCGCGATCGCGCCGCTCGACGACGCGCTGCGCAAGCGCCTCCAACATGTGATCGACCACAAGACCAAGCCACCGGGTAGCCTCGGCCAGCTCGAGGCGCTCGCGCTGCAGATCGGCCTGATCCAGCTAAGCGAGCGGCCGGTCGTGCAGCGTCCCGTGACGATCGTGTTCGCGGGCGACCATGGAATCGCGGCCGAGGGTGTCAGTCCTTATCCGCAGGCGGTGACTGCGCAGATGGTCGCGAACTTCCTGGCCGGCGGTGCGGCGATCAATGCGTTTTCGGGCGTCGCGCAGAGCACGCTCGAGATCGTCGACGCGGGCGTCGCATCGCCGCTGCCGGTATCGGACCGGCTGGTGTCGCTGCCGGTCGCGCGCGGCACGCGCAACTTCGCGACGGAGCCGGCGATGACCCGTGAAGAAGCGATGACGGCGCTGGCCGCCGGCGCGGCGCGGGTACGCCTGCACGCGTCGCTCGGCACGAACGTGATCGGTTTCGGCGAGATGGGGATCGCGAACACGTCGTCGGCCGCCTGCCTGATGAGCCGCCTGCTCGACGTGCCGATCGACGCCTGCGTCGGCCGCGGCACGGGCCTCGACGATCAGGGCCTCGCGCACAAGCGCGCGGTGCTCGGCCGCGCGCTCGTCAAGCACTCGCATGCGATCGCGCCGCTCGACGTGCTCGCGACGTTCGGCGGCTTCGAGATCGCGATGATGACGGGCGCGTACCTCGCGGCCGCGAGCGAGCGGATGACGATCCTCGTCGACGGCTTCATCGCGACGGCCGCGCTGCTCGTCGCCGAGCGCATCGCGCCCGGCGTGCGCGACTACTGCGTGTTCTCGCATACGTCGCACGAGGCCGGGCACCGGCGCATGCTCGAGCATTTCGGCGCGAAACCGCTGCTTGCGCTCGACCTGCGCCTCGGCGAAGGCACGGGCGCCGCGCTCGCGCTGCCGCTGGTGCGCGCGGCGGCCGCGTTCCTCAGCGAGATGGCAAGCTTCGAGTCCGCCGGCGTCGACAATCGTGACGCCTGAGCGCGCGCGCGGCATGCGGGCCGAACTGCGCTACTTCTTCGTCGCGCTCGGTTATTTCACGCGCGTGCCCGTGCCGCGCTCGATCGGCTACGCGGCCGGCGATCTCGACCAGGCCGCGCGCTATTTCCCGCTCGTCGGCGCCTGCGTGGGCGCATGGGGCGCGCTCGTCTATCTCGTCGCACTGCGCGTGCTGCCCGCGTCGATCGCGGTCGGGCTGTCGATGGCCGCGACGCTGCTCGCGACCGGCGCTTTCCACGAAGACGGCCTTGCCGACAGCTGCGATGCGTTCGGCGGCGGTTACACGCGCGACGACGTGCTGCGCATCATGCACGATTCGCGGATCGGCACGTTCGGCGCGGTCGCGCTCGTGATCGCGCTCGGCCTGAAATGGCAGGCGCTGACGTCGATGCTGCCGCTGCGCGCCGCATGGGCGATGATCGCCGCGCATGCGGCGAGCCGTGCGATGGCCGTGAGCCTGCTGATGTCGCTCGACTACGTGCGGCCCGAAGGCAAGGCGAAGCCGGTCGCGCAACGGATGGGCGCACGCGCGGCGTGCATCGCGGCAGGGTTCGGATTGCCGTGGCTGTTCTGGCCGGACTGGCGCATGGGCGTTGCCGCGTGCGTGGCGCTCTTACTGGTGCGTGCGTGGCTCGCCCGCTATTTCGTGAAGCGGATCGGCGGTTATACGGGCGACTGTCTCGGCTTCGCGCAGCAACTGGGCGAACTGACGATCTATCTGGTGGTGCTCGGATGGACATCGTCCTGATCCGCCATCCGGCCGTCGGCATCGAGCCGGGCGTCTGCTACGGGCGCAGCGACGTGCCGCTCGCCGATTCGACCGATGGCGGTGCGCAGGCCGTGCGTGCGCATCTGGCGGAACTCGGTGCGCCGTTACCCGAGCAGGTCTGGACGAGCCCGCTGACGCGCTGCGCATCGATTGCCGAACGGCTCGCGCTGACCTTCGACGTGCCGCTGCGGCGCGATGCCGACTGGCAGGAAATGGATTTCGGTGCGTGGGAAATGCAGCGCTGGGACGATATCGACCGCGCGGCGCTCGATGCGTGGGCTGCCGACCTGATGCATGCGTGCGCGCACGGCGGAGAAAGCGTCGCGCGATTCGTCGCGCGGGTCGCACGGCAGGCCGATGTGCTTGCGGCGTTCGACGGGCCGCAATGGGTCGTCACGCATGCGGGTGTGGTCCGCGCATTCGCGTCGCATGTGTTGCGCGTGCCGCTCGATACGTTGCTGTCGCGGCCGGTGCCGACCGGCGGGGTCGTGTGGCTGCGCACGGACGACGACACGCGCACATGGGAAGTCGTGCACTGGGACGTATAGGTGCACTTGCGTCTGAAGGTGAACGGCGCGGCACACGGATCGATCTGCGCTCGGGCGCCGGACGCATCCGGCGTCGATGCGCGATGAACGCGCGAGCCGCTGCGCCGGAAATCAGCGCACCTGCCGCCGCGCACGCGCGGCATCCAGATCCTCGCACAGCGCGGCCGCGCCCTGCGCGATCCGCGGCGACGGCCGCGTCAGCAGATCGCCGTCGATCGCGAACAGGTTGTTGCGCGCCACGGCCGTCAGCGCAGGCCATGCACGCCAGCGCGCGAGGCTCGGCAGCGGTTCGTTCGAACGGGTCGCGCCGGCACTCGTCGTCACGATCGCTTCCGGATTCGCCGCGAGCACGGCCTCGTCGGTCACGGTCGGCGCGAGCGGCTTGAGCGACGCGAATACGTTGCGGCCGCCGCAGAGTTCGAACACTTCGTTGATCAGGTGCGTGCCGTTGAGCGTCGTCAGCGGGCGGTCCCACACCTGGAAGAACATCGTGACGGGCGGGCGTGCCGCGTAGCGTGCGCGCAGTGTCGCGATGTCTCGGGTAAAGGCGGCCGCGGCGGCATCGGCAGTCGGTTGCGTGCCGAGCAGCGTGCCGAGCCGGCGCAACGACGACGACACGTCGTCGAGATGCTTCGGTTCGCTGAAGAACAGCGGGATGTGCAGCGCGCGCAGCGCGTCGGTCTGCCGCTCGGCGTTGCCATGCCGCCAGACGACGATCAGGTCGGGCTTCAGCGCGGCGATGCGTTCGAGATCGAGCGCCTTGTTGTCGCCGACGCGCGGCACCGCTTGCGCGGCGGCCGGATAGTCGCTGTACGTGACGGTGCCGACGAGCTTCGCGCCGCCGCCGGCCGCATAGACGAGCTCGGTCGCGTGCGGCGCGAGGCTGATCACGCGCTGGGCAGGCGCCGGCAGCGTGACCGTATTGCCGGTGTCGTCACGGGTCGTGACGTCGGCGTGGACGAGCGGTGCGTGAGCAAGCGCGGCCAGCAGCGCGGCCGGCACGAGCCGGCTGAACACGCGCGGACTCATGCCGAGGCCCGCTGCAGCAGCGGCACGCAATGCGCGAGCGCGTCGCCGAGGCGCTGCCATTCGGCTTCGCTCGCCGGCAGGCCAATGCGTACGCTCGCCGGCGCCGGGAAGTGCCGCGTCCAGATTCCGCGTGCCGCGAGCGCGGCATGCAGCGCCGCGGCGCGCGGGTCGTCGCTCCAGCTGAAGAGCGGCGTCGCGCGAACCGCGAAGCCGTGCGCGCGCAGCAGCGCGGCCAATCGTTCGCCGTCGGCCGCGAGCCGCTCACGGGCGGCAGCTTGCCATGCGCGATCGGCGAACGCCGCGGCGACCGCGTGGCGCGCGGGGCCGCCGACCGTCCACGCGCCGAGCGTGTCGCGCAGCGCGGCGATCAGCGCGGGGTGCGTGAGCACGAAGCCCGCGCGAATGCCGGCAAGCCCGAAGAACTTGCCGACCGAGCGCAGCACGACGAGCCCCGGACGATCGATCCGCGGCGCAAGCGAGGGCGCGGCGCCCGTGTCGGCGAACGCTTCGTCGACGATCAGCGTGCCGCCGCGTGCCGCCAGTTGCGCATGCCAGCCGAGCAGGCGGGCGGTCGGCACGCACTCGGCGGTCGGATTATTCGGATTCCCGACGATGACGTGGCGCAGCGTCGCGGGCAGCGTATCGGCGCGAATGTCGAGCGCGACGACGCGATGGCCGTGGCGCGCGAACGCGGGTGCGTATTCGCCGTACGCGAGCGCCGCGACGCCGGCGTCGCCGGCCGGGAGCAACGCCGGCAACGCGCGGATCGCGGCCTGGCTGCCGGCAACCGGCAGCACGTGCGCGGCATCGGGCGCGTGGTAGTACTGCGCGGCGCAGGCCGCGAGGCCGTCGCCGTCGTCGGGCAGCCGGCGCCATGCGTCGGCCGGCACGGGAGGCACCGGGTAGCCGAGCGGATTGATGCCGGTCGACAGGTCGAGCCACGCGTCGTACGGAATGCCGTGGCGGCAGGCGGCTTCATGCAGGTTGCCGCCGTGCGCGATGGATGAATCAGACATGATGGGTGGCCATGACGAGTGCGCCGCTCGCGACCAGCAGCGCGAGCCACAGCGCGAGCGTGCGCGTGACCAGCGACAGCGCGGCGACGATGTGAAGGGCGGTGGCCGTGGCCCCGGTGCCGAGCACCGGGCGATCCTCGATTTCGCCGTGATAGACGGCCGGGCCACCGAGCTGCACGTTCAGGCTGCCGGCGCCCGCGGCCATCACGGGGCCCGCGTTCGGGCTATCCCAGTGGCGCGCCTGCGTGCGCCAGCAGCGCCACGCGGCGGCCGTGTCGCCGAGCAGCGCGTAGCTCGCGGCGGTGAGCCGCGCGGGAATCCAGTTCAGCGCGTCGTCGATGCGTGCGGCGGCCCAGCCGAAGGTCAGGAAGCGCGGCGTGCGGTACCCCCACATCGCGTCGAGCGTGTTCGCGAGCCGGAACAGCAGCGCGCCGGGGCCGCCCGCGACGACGAACCAGAAGAGCGCGCCGAAGATCGCGTCGTTGCCGTTCTCGAGCGCCGATTCGACGGCCGCGCGCGACAGCGCCCCTTCGTCCGCCTGGCTCGTGTCGCGCGACACGATGCGCGCGGTCAGCGTGCGCGCCGCGTCGAGGTCGCGCCGCAGCAGCGCGGCGGCGATCGGCGCGACGTGCTCGGCGAGGCTCTTCGCGCCGAGCGCGAACCACAGCAGCGCGACGTGCAGCGCTGCGGCGAACGGCCAGGGCAGCACGGCGACGAGCCATGCCGCGACGGCCACCGGCGGCACGACCGCCGCGAGCCACGCGGCGACGCCGATCACGCGGCCGCGCCGGCCCGTGTTCAGTGCGGCTTCGATGCGTGCGGCCAAGCGACCGAACGCGACGAGCGGATGCCAGCCGGCCGGCTCGCCGATGGCGCGGTCGACGATCGCGGCCGCGACCGCGAGCATCGCGACGACGGGCAGCGACAGCATCAGCATGACGGCGCGCCCGCCTTGAGGTCGAGCGGCAGCCCGGCGACCAGCAGCGTGACGCGCGTCGCGAGCGCGGCGACGCGCTGGTTCAGGCGCCCGAGCTCGTCGACGTAGCGGCGCGTGACCGACCCGAGCGGCACGACGCCGAGCCCGATCTCGTTGCTGACGACGATCACCTTGGCACGTGCGCCGCGCAGCGCATGTTCGAGCCGCTCGACCTGTACCGCGTACTGCGCATCGTCGAGCGGTTCGCCGTCGGCGGGGCACAGCAGGTTGGTGAGCCACAGCGTCAGGCAGTCGACGAGCAGGCACGCGTGCGGATCGTCGAGCCGCGCGAGCGTGCCCGGGAGATCGACGGGCGCGTCGGCGAAGCCCCAGTCGGCCGGCCGGCGCGCGCGGTGATGCGCGATGCGCTGCGCGAATTCGGCATCGGCGGCGGTCGCGGTCGCGATGTAGGTGACGGGGCGGCCGCTGTCGGCGGCGAGCCGCTCGGCATGCGCGCTCTTGCCCGAGCGCGCGCCGCCGAGGACGAAGGTGAGGTCGTGCGGAATCATCGCGTGATTGTAACGGCGCGGGCGGCCCGCCGCGGGCGATAATGCCGCCTTTGCTTCGCGACACCTTTCACACGATGAATGCACCCGAGCCGCGGCCGCGCGGCACGCTGATGATCCAGGGCACGACGTCCGACGCGGGCAAGAGCACGCTCGTCGCGGGCCTGTGTCGCCTCGCGCGCCGCGGCGGCGCGCGCGTGGCGCCGTTCAAGCCGCAGAACATGGCGCTCAACAGCGCGGTGACGGTAGACGGCGGCGAGATCGGCCGCGCACAGGCGTTGCAGGCGCTGGCCGCCGGCGTCGCGCCGCATACGGATTTCAATCCGGTGCTGCTGAAGCCGACGAGCGACCGCGGCGCGCAGGTGATCATTCACGGCCACGCGCGCATGAATCTCGACGCGCGCGCGTATCATGACTACAAGCCGGTCGCGTTCGATGCGGTGCTCGAGTCGTATGCGCGCCTGCGCGCCGGGTACGACACGGTGATCGTCGAAGGCGCCGGCAGCCCGGCCGAGATCAACCTGCGCGAAGGCGACATCGCGAACATGGGCTTTGCCGAGCGCGTCGACTGCCCGGTCGTGCTCGTCGCCGACATCGATCGCGGCGGCGTGTTCGCGCATCTGGTCGGCACGCTCGCGTGCCTGTCGGACAGCGAGCGCGCGCGCGTGCGCGGCTTCGTGATCAATCGCTTTCGCGGCGACCTCAAGCTGCTCGAACCAGGACTCGACTGGCTGCGCGCGCGGACGGGCAAGCCGGTGTTCGGCGTGCTGCCGTATCTGCACGGGCTGCTGCTCGACGCGGAGGACATGGTGCCCGCGCAGGCGCGCAGCGCCGCCGCTCGCGGCGACGCCGGCGTGCTGCGCGTCGTCGTGCCCGCGCTGCCGCGCATCAGCAACCACACCGATTTCGATCCGCTGCGCGCGCATCCGCAGGTCGAATTCACGTACTGGAAGAGCGGTCCCGTACCCGACGCCGATCTGCTGATCCTGCCGGGTTCGAAGAGCGTGCAGCGCGACCTCGCGTGGCTGCGCGATGCGGGCTGGGACGCGCTGATCCGGCGCCATCTGCGCTACGGCGGCAAGGTGATCGGCATCTGCGGCGGCATGCAGATGCTCGGCCGCACGCTCGACGATCCGCTCGGCCTCGAAGGCGCGCCCGGCAGCGTGCCGGGGCTCGGGCTGCTCGATTTCGACACGACGCTGCAACTCGACAAGACGCTGAAGAACGTGACCGGGCAACTCGCGCTGCCGGGCGCGGCCGCCGTGCGCGGCTACGAGATCCACATGGGCGACACGCGCGGGCCGGCGCTCGCGGCGCCCGCGCTGATGCTGGCCGCCGATGCCGCGCGGGACGGCATGCGGGAGGGCGTACGTCCCGACGGCGCGCTGTCGGCCGACGGCCAGATTCTCGCGACCTACGTGCACGGGTTGTTCGACGCGCCCGACGCCTGCGCGGCGCTGCTCGCGTGGGCGGGGCTCGACGGCGCGGCCCGCATCGACTACCCGGCGCTGCGCGAGGCTTCGCTGGAACGGCTGGCCGACACGTTCGCCGCGCACCTCGACCTCGACGCGCTGTACGCCGAGTTTCGTTGAGGCCGGCCCTCGCTTTTTCCGCTCGATCGCGTACAACAGAGGAGGGCGGAGGTCCGCCCGAAGGAGGGCGACGATGAGGGCTCGACGGTGGTGGGGCGTCCTGCTCGCGGTGCTGCTGGGCGTGTCGGCGGTGGCGCAGGCGTGCGATTCGTATGCGCCGGGCGGCGGCCAGTCCGGCGGCGACGCCACGCAAGGCAAGAGCGGTTACTGAGCGGGATGCAGGGCATGATCGGTCATGCCCTTTTTTTGCGTCGATTCGTTCCTTGATGGAATCAATTTAAGCGGCATGGCGTGTTTATCGGCTGAATCGATTCGAATAGAGTGCGATCCACTCCCATCCACTCACGAAGGAATCCGTCATGAACGCCAACCGCCTGAACGATTTCGCCGCGACGCTGCTGCGCGTCGCCCTCGCCGTGCTGTACCTCGCGCACGTCGCGCAGAAAGTATTCGTCTTTACGCTGCCTGGCACCGCGCAGTTCTTCGCGTCGATCGGCCTGCCGGGCTGGCTCGCCTACCTGACCACGTTCGTCGAACTGGCGGGCGGCCTGGCGCTGCTCGCGGGGTTCCACGTGCGTATCGCCGCGCTGGTGCTGCTGCCGTTCATGCTCGGCGCGGTCGCCGCGCATTTGCCGAACGGCTGGAGCTTCGCGTCGCCGCACGGCGGCTGGGAATATCCGGCGTTCTGGGCCGTCACGCTGGCCGTGCAGGCCCTGCTGGGCGGCGGCGCGTTCGCGCTCGACGCGCGGGAGGCCGCGCTCCAGCGCGCATGACGTGAAGGAAAGCAGACGAAAGCGGCACGCGGTTCGGCGTGACCGGTTCCGGTGACCCCCCGTTTGCCGATATCATCGCTCCCTGTATCCGCAATCGAGCGGCGCCTGCCATGCGGCCGGCGCCGCGCGGCTTTTTCGGGGGAATTCATGACGGTCATCGTGGTGGCGAATCCGAAGGGCGGCGTGGGCAAGAGCACGCTGTCCACCAATCTAGCCGGCTATTTCGCGGCGCAGGGCGCGTGGGTCGCACTGGCCGACCTGGACCGGCAGCAGTCCGCGCATGCGTGGCTCGACCTGCGGCCGGCCGGCTTGCCGGCGATCGAGGCGTGGGAACTCGATCCGGAGGCGCCGTCGAAGCCGCCGCGCGGGCTGGAGTATGCGGTGATCGATACGCCGGCCGGCCTGCACGGCACGCGGCTCAACGTCGCGCTGCAACTGGCCGACAAGGTGATCGTGCCGCTGCAGCCGTCGATGTTCGATATTCTCGCGACCCAGCAGTTTCTGGAGCGCCTCGCCACTGAGAAGGCCGTGCGCAAGGGCAGCGTCGAGGTCGGGATCGTCGGGATGCGGGTCGACGCGCGCACGCGCTCGTCCGACCAGTTGCACCGGTTCGTCGAGGGGCTCGGCCTGCCGGTGCTCGGCTACGTGCGCGACACGCAGAACTACGTGCAGATCGCCGCGCACGGCCTGACGCTGTGGGACGTCGCGAAAAGCCGGGTCGAGAAGGATCTCGAGCAGTGGCGGCCGATCGTCGAATGGGCCGAGCGCCGCGTGCCGAAGGCCGAGAAGGCCGCCAAGGCTTCCTGAGCGCCGGCCATCCGGCCATCCGGCCGTCTTGCCGGCGCGACACCCAATGAGAAAGGGCCGGATACCGTGGTGTACGGTGTCCGGCCCTCCAGCCCTCCGGCCCTTCGGCGACCAGCGGCGCCGCGCGGGTGGCCCGCGCCACGGCACGCGGGCGTGCCGCTCGGCTTACGTCCAGTTCTGCGTCGGCACGTGATCGCGGTGGCCCTTGATCTTGTTGCCGTCGTCGATGAATACCAGCTTCGGCTTCCAGCCGGCCTGCAGTTCGGCTTCGTCGACCATCGCGAACGCGGCGATGATCACGAGGTCGCCGAGCTGCGCGCGGCGCGCGGCCGAGCCGTTCAGCGAGATCATCCCGCTGCCGCGCTCGCCCTTGATCGCGTACGTCGAAAAGCGCTCGCCGTTGTTGATGTTCCAGATGTCGATCCGTTCGTTCTCGATCAGGCCCGCCGCTTCGAGCAGGTCTTCGTCGATCGCGCACGAACCTTCGTAGTGCAGTTCGCAGTGCGTGACCGCCGCACGGTGGATCTTCGATTTGAGCATGTGGCGCTGCATGGTGTCTCCGTGATGCGTCGTGAGGGGCGCGGGCGGGCCGGCCGTCAGATTTCCAGGTTGTCGATGAGGCGCGTCGCGCCGAGCTTCGCGGCCGCGAGCACGACGAGCGGCTCGCCGGCCTCGAGTTCGGCGGCGCTCGGGGCGATCAGATTCGCGCGGCGGCGGATCGCGATGTAGTCGGGCACCCAGCCGCGTTCGGCCAGGTGCGTGTGCGCGTGCTGCTCGAGCTTGCCGAGGTCGCGTTCGCCGCCGAGCACGCTGTCGCGCACGCGCTGCAGCGTTTTCGCCAGTTCCGGCGCTTCCTTGCGCTCGTCGGCCGTCAGGTAGCGGTTGCGCGACGACAGCGCGAGGCCGTCCTCGTCGCGCACGGTCTCGGCCGCGACGATCTCGACCGGCAGCGCGAGCTGCTGGCACATGCGGCGCACGATCATCAACTGCTGGTAATCCTTCTTGCCGAACACGGCGACGCGCGGCTGCACGCAGGACATCAGCTTCGTGACGACCGTGCACACGCCGGCGAAGAAGCCGGGCCGGAACTCGCCTTCGAGAATCCCGCCGAGATCGTCCGGCGGCAGCACGCGGTACTCCTGCGGCTCAGGGTACATGTCGCGCTCGGTCGGCGCGAACAGCACGTACACGTTGTCCTGCTGCAGCTTCTCGATATCGTCCTGGAGCGTGCGCGGGTACTTGTCGAAATCCTCGTTCGGGCCGAATTGCAGCCGGTTGACGAAGATGCTCGCCACGACCGGGTCGCCGTGCTGGCGCGCGAGGCGCATCAGCGACAGGTGCCCTTCGTGCAGGTTGCCCATCGTCGGCACGAACGCCGTGCGGTTCTGTCCGCGCAGCTGGTCGCGCAGTTCCTGGATCGAGCTGATGACTTTCATGATCGGGTAGCGGGTTCCTCGCGCAGGCGCGCGTTGACGCCGCGGCAGCGGCGTCGGGGTCGAAGCGGAGAACGCCGGCGCGCGGGCGGCGCATCGGACGTCGGCGGATTGTAGAGGATTTGGCCGCGCGACGCATCGATAAAAGAACGATCGTTCACTTTATATCGGGACGTGCCGGGCACCCCGCTGGACGGCCCTCCGCCGCGGCGGAGCGGCGAGCGTCGGGATGAACCGGGGAGCGGGAAGCGGCGGGGGTGGCCCTTACGCGGGCAGGTACGCGAGACGCACGTAGATCGGCGCGAACGGCTCGGCCTGCGTGATTTCGAGCAGCGATTCGCGCGCGAGTTCGAGCATCGCGATGAAATTCACGACGACGACCGGCACGCCGCGCGACGTGTCGAACAGGTCGGCGAACTCCATGAAGCGCGCGTTCTGCAGCCGGCGCAGGATCAGGCTCATGTGTTCGCGCACCGACAGCTCCTCGCGGGAGATCTTGTGGTGCTGCACGAGCTTCGCGCGCTTGAGCACGTCGGCCCACGCGGCGCGCAGGTCGTCCGAATTCACGTCGGGAAAGCGCGGCGTGACGCTTTGCTCGATGTACACCTCGGCGCGCAGGAAATCGCGGCCGAGCTGCGGCAACTGGTCGAGCCGCTGCGCGGCGAGCTTCATCTGCTCGTACTCCAGCAGCCGGCGCACGAGTTCGGCGCGCGGATCCTCGGCTTCCTCGCCGGTGTCGGCCTTCTTGACCGGCAGCAGCATCCGCGACTTGATCTCGATCAGCATCGCGGCCATCAGCAGGTACTCGGCTGCCAGCTCCAGGTTCGACGTGCGGATCTGGTCGACGTAGCCCAGATATTGCGCGGTGACCTGCGCCATCGGGATGTCGAGCACGTTGAAGTTCTGCTTGCGGATCAGGTACAGCAGCAGGTCGAGCGGGCCTTCGAACGTCTCGAGGAACACCTCGAGCGCGTCGGGCGGGATGTAGAGATCCTGCGGCAGCTTGAAGAGCGGCTCGCCGTACAGGCGAGCGAACGCCGCGACACCGTCGACCGTGTCGGGCGTCGAATCGGCGCCCGCGGGCGCGGCGATCGCGTCGTCCTGCCGGGCGGCGCTGGCCTCGTCGGCGGCGCTCACGTCGTCAGAAGTTCTGGTAGTAGACGTACGACGTTTGCTTCACGCGCGATTCCTGCTGCTCGGCGCGCTCTTCGAGATCGATCGGCTGCTTGTCCCACAGCAGGGAACGGCCCTTGCGCTGCTCTTCCTCGAGCGTCGGCTTCTGCTGCTTGAGCTGGTTCAGGAACTGCGTGACGTCGGACTGGTACGGCATGGCTGGATCTTCCGTTTCGGGCGGCGCACGGTGCGCCGGATTCGCGATGGCGGGATTTTACCGCATCGCGGGGAACAGCCGGCGCCAATCGCGCGTCGAATCCGCGGGCCGGTACCGGCGGACACCGCGCGGCGGCCCTTCCGGCGCCTTGGCACTCTTTCACAATCGTTTGGCTGTGACGCCGGCGCCCTGTGGTCAAATACAGGGTTTTCCACGAAACCGTAACCATCCAGGACGGCGAGGTCATATTTGGCGGGGCAGTCGAACCAGCAAGCACACACGGCGCATCACGCGGGCCCGCGCGCGGCACGCGATCGCGCCGGCGCCGCGGCCCGCGTCGCGCGGGCGGCCCTCGCGGGTTGCCTGGCCGCGTGTTTCGCGCTGCCGGCCCATGCGAAGTACGACGTCGACATCGATGCGCCGCGCTCGATCCGCAAGCTCCTGAAGACCCATCTCGATATTGCCCGCTTCGCGAAGCGCGACGACATCAGCGACGACCAGTTCGACTTCCTCGTGACCGCCACGCCGCAGCAGGTGCGCGACCTGACCGCGACGGCCGGTTATTTCTCGCCGGTCGTGCGCACCGACGTGCGCACCCGCGACGGCAAGCGCGACGTGCGCATCGCGGTCGATCCGGGCAAGCAGACCGTCGTGTCGACGGTCGACCTGACGTTCAAGGGGCCGGTCGAGACCGAGGACCCGAAGCAGGAAACCGCGACCCGTTTCGCGTTCTCGATGAAGCCGGGCGATCCGTTCACGCAATCCGACTGGGACGACGCGAAGGGCGCGGCGCTCCGGCAACTGCAGTCGCGCCGCTATCTCGGCGCGAAGATCGTGTCGTCCGAGGCGCGCATCGATCCGCGCACGCAGCGTGCGACGCTCGCGGTCGCGTTCGACAGCGGTCCGACGTTCACGATCGGCAAGGTTGATGTCGACGGCGTGCGCCGTTATCCGGAAAGGATCGTCACGAACGTCAATCCGCTGTCGGAAGGCGAGATCTACGACGTGCAGCGGATCGCCGAATTGCAGCGCCAGTTGCAGAACACGCCGTACTACGCGAGCGTCGCGATCGACGTCGGCGACGATACGTCGAAGCCCGAGCGCACGCCCGTGCACGTGAAGGTCAGCGAGTTCCCGTACAACAACATCCGCGGCGGCGTCGGCTTCGCCACCGATACCGGGCCGCACGTGCAGGGTTCCTATACGTATCTCGACACGTTCGGCGCCGCGTGGCCGCTGACGGTGTCGGGCCGGCTCGACCAGATTCAGCAGTACGGGCAGGTCCAGCTGTCGATGCCGCCGGGCGAGAAGGGCTGGACCAACAGCGTGCTCGCGTCGTACACGAACACCAACGTGTCGGACACGCGCATCTACAGTGCGCGGGTCGGCGTGCAGCGCACGCGCACCGGCCAGTTCATCGATTATGCGTATTCGCTGATGTACTACCAGGATCGGCTCGACCAGAACGGCGCGGGGCCGACCACGAGCCGCGCGCTGGTGCCGCAGTGGGCGTGGACCCGCCGCAACGTCGACGATCCGCTGTTCCCGCGCTCGGGCAACCTGATTCATGCGGAGGCCGGCTTCGCGGTCAAGGGCGTGCTGGCCGACGAAAGCTTCATTCGCGGCTACGCGCGCGGGCAGCAGTATTTGCCGATCGGCAAGCGCGACCTGTTCGTGTTCCGCGCGGAGCTCGGCGGCGTGTTCACGAGCGGCAGCTCGACCGGCGTGCCGGCGTCGCTGCTGTTCCGCGCCGGCGGCTCGAACTCGGTGCGCGGCTACGGTTACCAAAGCATCGGCAACAGCGTCGACGGCTCCGTTTTGCCGACCAAGTACCTGATGACGGGGACGGCCGAATACCAGCACTGGTTCAACCGCGACTGGGGCGCCGCGACGTTCTTCGACATCGGCACCGCGACCGATGCATGGGGCGAGCGCGTGTTTTACCCGGGCGTGGGCGTCGGTGCACGCTGGCGCAGCCCGGTCGGCCCGATCAACGTCGACGTCGCGTACGGCTTGCGCAACCACAGCGTGCGCCCGTACCTGACGCTCGGCATCGCTTTCTGAACCCGCCGCCCTATTGACGACGACCCGAACGACGAACCGCATGACGAAGGACCCGAACGACACGCCGCCGCCTCACGATCCGGATTCGCCCGACGGCGCGCCCGACACGCCGCCGCGCGCGCCGCGTCGCGGCCGCGCGTGGCGTGTCGTCGCGTGGACGCTCGCGACGGTCGTGCTGCTCGTCGTGCTGGCGGCGGGGCTCGTGCTGGGCGCGGTGACGACCGAGCGCGGCACGCGGCTCGCGTGGCAGGCGGCCGGCAAGGTGCTCGGCACGCGGCTCGCGGGCACGCTCGAAGGCGGCTCGCTCGCGACCGGCGTGCGCTTGCGCGGGTTCGCGTGGACGAGCCCCGACGGCACCGGCACCGAGGTGCGCATCGACCGGCTCGACGGCCGCTGGGCATTGACCCGCGCGCCGTGGCGGCTGTCCATCGCCTATCTGCGCGCGGGCACGATCGACGTGCGGATCGCGCCGGGGCCGTCGACGCCGAGCACGACGCCGCAGGACCTGAGCCTGCCGCTGCAGGTGCGGATCGACGACCTGCGCGTCGATCGCCTCGCGATTCACGAAGGCACGTCGACGACGCAACTCGACCATCTCGCGCTGAACGGCCGCAGCGACGGCCGTCACCATGAACTCGTGCTCGATGGCGTCGATACGCCGTACGGCGCGCTGACCGCGCGCGCGAAGCTCGACGGCGTGAAGCCGTTCGCGCTGACCGGTGAAGCGACCTACGCGGGCAAGCTGTCGGACGAGCCGGTCGACGCGCGGGCCCGTGTGTCGGGCTCGCTCGAGGCGCTCGTCGCCGACGTCGACGCGAGCGGGATGAAGCTGAACGGGCGCGCGCACGTCGAGGCCGCGCCGTTTGGCACGGTGCCGCTCACGCGCGCGTCGCTCGCGTTCGACCATGTGAACCCGCAAGCGTTGTCGCCCGGCGCGCCCGCGGCCGATCTGGCGGTGCGCGCGGAACTCGCACCGGTGAGCGCACCGGCAGGCTCGGCGCCCGCGAAGGGCTTCGCGGTGACGGGCCCGGTGTCGATCGTCAACGCGAAGCCGGGCACGCTCGGCGACCATCTTCTGCCGGTGATCGATGCGCACGCGACCGTGCATCTCGATGCGCACGCGCAGCGGATCGACGGCCTCGCGCTGAAGCTGATCCGCGACGGCAGCGTGACCGGCGGCGGCACGCTCACGGGCGGCAAGGGCCGCTTCGATCTGAAGGTTGCGAACCTCGACCTGAACGCGTTCGTCGCCGAGCTGCGGCCGATGCGCCTCGGCGGCCCGCTCGGCGTGACGCTCGCGGGCGACGTGACGACCGTCGATTTCAACCTGAACGATCCGAAGCTCGCGCTCGGCGCACGCGCCAAGGTCGCGCTCACGCAGCAGCAGACCGTGCTGAGCGACACGCGCGTGACGGCCGGCAAGGGGCGCATCGACCTGACGGGCGTGTTCCGCCACGACGCGCATTCGAGCTACGACGCGAAGGCGACGCTCACCGCGTTCGATCCGCTGCTGCTCGCCGCGATGAGCGCGCCGAAGGCGGGCGGCGGCAAGGCGCCCGCGAAGGCGGCCAAGGCGCCGGCCAAGCGCGGCGAGACGCGCGTGTCGGGCACGCTGACCGCGTCGGGCGCGCTCGCGCCGCAGGTGTCGACGAAGGCGACCTTCAAGCTCGCCGACAGCCTGTACGACGGCGTGCCGCTGACCGGCGCCGGCGTCGTGCAGCTCGCCGGCTCGCGAATCCTGCCGAGCAACGCGAACCTGTCGATCGCCGGCAACCACGTCGACCTGCGCGGCAGCTTCGGCGCTCCCGGTGACCGGCTGCGCTTCGTCGTCGACGCGCCGCAGCTCGACCGGCTCGGCTTCGGCGTCCAGGGGCTCGTGCAGGCGCAAGGCGACCTGACCGGCAGCTTCGCGCATCCGAACGTGACGGCCACCTACAAGGCTGAGCACGTCGTCGTCGGGTCGAACCGGATCGGCACCGCCCAGGGCCGCGCGGACATCCGCGATGGCGCGCACGGCGCGCTCGTGTTCACGGCCGACGCGTCCGACATCGCGCTCGGTTCGTTCCAACTGAAATCGTTGCGCGCGAACCTCGACGGCACGCGCGCGAAGCACACGCTCGACGCGTCGGCGCTCGGGGTGGCCGGCGGCCGCGTGATCGACCTGACGCTCGCGGCGAACGGCGGCGTGGTCGAGAACCGCGACGGCATGCGCTGGGACGGCACCGTCACGCGGCTCGCGAATCGCGGCACGCCGGCGCTCGCGCTGCAGGCGCCGCTGACGATATCGGCCGGCGCCGGCCGCGTGACGCTCGGCGCGACGCGGCTCACGCTCGAAGGTGCGGCGATCGACCTGAAATCGTTCGTGTTCGACCGCGGCCAGATGCGCTCGGCGGGCGCCGTGACCGGCGCGTCGGTCGCGCGTTTCCTCGAGGTTCGCCAGGCGCTGACCGGCCAGCGGCCGCCGGTGCGGACCGACGTCGTGCTCGATGCCGACTGGGATTTCGCGCTCGGCGCGAACGCGACGGGCTACGTGCAGGTGAAGCGCCGCGGCGGCGACGTGACGATCGAGACCGGGCGCGGCATCGCATCGCTCGGCCTGACCGACCTGTCCGCCCGCGCGAGCTTCGCGCCCGGCAACCGGCTCAACGTGACGGCGCTCGCGAAGGCGAGCCGGATCGGCACGCTCGACGCGAACGTCACGGTGCCGTTCGCGCTGCGCGACGGCGTGTTCGGCCTCGTCGACGACGGTCCGCTGGCGGGCCGCATCGACGCCGACATTCCGGCGCTGAAGACCACCGGCAACCTGTTCGGGCCGAGCTACCTGCTCGGCGGGCGCGCGGCGCTGAAGCTCACGGTCTCCGGCACGCCGGTGAAACCGAACCTGTCGGGGACGCTGACGGGCGACGAGCTTTCCGCGACGCTGATCGACCAGGGCGTGCAGTTGAAGGACGGCATCGTGCGCGTGAAGCTGTCGGACAACCTCGTCGAATTCCAGCAGGTCGAATTTCACGGCGGCGACGGCACGCTGCGCGCGCTCGGCCGCGTGCGGCTCGACGGCGAGGCGCCGGACTTGACCGCCAGCATCGTCGCGGACAAGCTCGAACTGTTCGCGGCGCCGGACCGCAAGCTGTCGCTGTCGGGCAAGGCCACCGTCGCGAACGACGGGCCGCGCGGCGCGCTGTCGATCGACGGCAAGTTCGTGGTCGACCGCGCGCTGTTCGACCTGCCCGAGCAGTCGGCGCCGCACCTGTCCGACGACGTCGTGATCGTGCAGCCGGACGGCACGGTGCGGGGCGAGACGCCGACTGGCACCGCGGCCGCGAAGCCGAAGCCGGTCGAAAACAAGCCGGCGCCGTCGCTGGCGCCGCGCGCGAACATCGACGTCGGGCTCGGCAACAACTTCCGCTTCAAGGGCCACGGCGCGGATCTCGGGCTGCGCGGCACGATCACCGTGATGAGCGCGCCGGGCGTGCCGCTGCGCGCGGTCGGCAACGTGCGCGTGACCGAAGGCTCGACGTACACGACGTTCGGCCGCAAGCTCGCGATCGAGAACGGCTTCTTCACGTTCAACGGCCCCGTGTCGAACCCGGGCGTCAACATCCTCGCGATGCGGCGCAACCAGGAGGTCGAGGCCGGCGTGCAGGTGACGGGCACGATCCAGTCGCTGACGGTCAAGCTCGTGTCGGAGCCGAACGTCACGGACAACGAAAAGCTGTCGTGGCTGCTGTTCGGGCACGGCACCGACCAGGGCAACAACGTCGGCCAGCAGGGGGCGATGACAGCGGCGCTCGGGCTGCTCGGCAGCGTGACCGGCAAGCGGGTCGCGCAGACCTTCGGTCTCGACGAGGTGTCGGTCGGCCGCAGCGAGGTCGGCCTGACCGATCCGCAGGTCGTGCTGGTGTCGAAGGCGATCAACGAGCGGTTCGTGCTCGGCTTCGAGCAGGGGCTGCAATCGGCGGCCAACGCGTTCAAGGCGACGATCAACCTGACGCGCTTCTGGTCGGTGTCCGCGTACGGCGGCACGTTCCAGGGCGTCGACCTGAACTACACGCGGCGGTTCGACCGCTGGTTCGGGCAGCGCTGACGAAGGGCGCGGCATACCGGGCAGCGATAAAAAAGCCCCGCACGATTCAATTCGTGCGGGGCTTTTTTTGCGCAAGCAGCAACTGCGCGTTCGACTTACTTCACGCGCATGCCGGGCTTCGCGCCGCTGTGCGGTTCGAGGATGTAGAGCCCCGGTTCCGCCTTCTCGTCGGTGGCCGACGCGGCGAGCACCATCCCTTCGGACAGGCCGAACTTCATCTTGCGCGGCGCGAGGTTCGCGACCATCACCGTCAGCTTGCCGACGAGCTGCTCGGGCTGGTACGCGGACTTGATGCCCGAGAACACGTTGCGGGTCTTTTCCTCGCCGACGTCGAGCGTGAGCTGCAGCAGCTTGTCCGAGCCTTCGACCGCCTGGCACGCGACGATCTTCGCGATGCGCAGATCGATCTTCGCGAAATCGTCGATCGAGATCGGGGCGTCGTCGGCGCCGTTCACGGCCGCCGGCTTCGCGTTCGCCTTCGCGTTGCTCTTCGCATCCTTCGCGGCATTGGCGCCCGCGGCGGCCGCGCCGGCTGCCTCGGCCTGCAGCGAATCGCGGTTCGCGGCGAGCAGCGCTTCGATCTGCTTCGCATCGACGCGCGTCATCAGGTGCTGGTACGCCTTGATCGGCTGCGCCGACGACAGCGGCTTCGCGGCGTCGGCCCACGCGAGCGGCGCGATCCCGAAGAACGCCTCGACCGCTTCGGCCACGCGCGGCATCACCGGCTTCAGCGCGAGCGACAGCAGGCGGAAGGCCTCGAGGCTCACGCTGCAGGTTTCGTGCAGCGCGACCGCATTGGCCGGGTCCTTCGCCAGATCCCACGGCTTCGCGCCGTCGACGTACGCGTTCACTTCGTCCGCGAGCTCCATCGTGTGGCGCAGCGCGCGGCCGTATTCGCGTGCTTCGTAGCTCGCGGCGATCTGCGCAATCGCATCGCGCAGCTTTGCGACGAGCGGATGATTCATCGCGCTGTCCTGTACGCGGCCGTCGAAACGCTTGATCAGGAAGCCGGCCGCGCGGCTCGCGATGTTCACGTACTTGCCGACGAGGTCGCTGTTCACGCGCGCCTGGAAATCGTCGAGGTTCAGGTCGATGTCTTCCATCGTCGCGTTCAGCTTCGCGGCGAAGTAGTAGCGCAGCCACTCGGGGTTCAGGCCCGTGTCGATGTAGCTCTGCGCGGTGATGAACGTGCCGCGCGACTTCGACATCTTCGCGCCGTCGACCGTCAGGAAGCCGTGCGCGAACACGTTGGTCGGCGTGCGGTGGCCCGAGAACTCGAGCATCGCGGGCCAGAACAGCGTGTGGAAGTACAGGATGTCCTTGCCGATGAAGTGGTACTGCTCGGCCTTCGAGCCCGGGCGGATCCACGCATCGAAATCGATGCCGTTGCGCTCGCACAGGTTCTTGAAGCTCGCGTAGTAGCCGACCGGCGCGTCGAGCCACACGTAGAAATACTTGCCGGGCGCACCGGGGATCTCGAAGCCGAAGTACGGAGCGTCGCGCGAGATGTCCCAGTCGGCGAGCTTGGATTCGCCGGCGTCGCCGAGCCATTCGCGCATCTTGTTGGTCGCTTCGGGCTGCGCGAGGCCGCTCACCCACTCGCGCAGGAACGATTCGCAGCGCGGGTCGGACAGGCGGAAGAAGTAGTGCTTCGAGGTCTTGCGCACCGGCGTCGCGCCCGACACGACCGAATACGGATTCAGCAGTTCGGTCGGCAGGTAGGTCGAGCCGCACACCTCGCAGCTGTCGCCGTACTGGTCCTTCGCGTGACACTTCGGACACTCGCCCTTGATGAAGCGGTCCGGCAGGAACATTTCCTTGACCGGGTCGTAGGCCTGCTCGATTTCGCGTTCGGCGATCAGGCCGGCTTCCTGCAGCGCGAGATAGATGTTCTCGCTCAGCACGCGGTTTTCTTCCGAATCGGTCGTGTAGAAATTGTCGAACGACACGCCGAAGCTGTCGAAGTCGCGCTTGTGCTCGGTCCACACGCGGTCGATCAGCTGCTTCGGCGTCAGGCCTTCCTTCTCCGCGCGCAGCATGATCGGCGTGCCGTGCGTATCGTCGGCGCCGATGTAGTAGACCTCATGACCATGCATTCGCAGCGTCCGCACCCAGATGTCGGTCTGGATGTACTCGACCAGGTGGCCGATGTGGATCTGCCCGTTGGCATAGGGCAGTGCGGACGTAACGAGGATCTGGCGGCGGCCTTGCGGCGCCGCAGCCTGCACGGAAGTGAGGTCGGATGCGGACATAGGGTCTTGAGAAGAACAGCGGGAAAAACGACGGGAAACTGCGATTCTAGCAGGGGCGCGGGCTCGCGCGGCGGGCGGGTGCCGCGGACCGGGCGGCTGCAGGGAGGAGGTCGCCCAGGTGGCGTGCCCGGCGGCGCGATGCTGCGGTGCAGCATGAATTCTGCGGACAAAAAAAACCGGGGCGGATACGGCCCCGGAGCAACAACGACAAGAGGAGAATGGTGACGCGCCGGCAACACCAGCCACGTACCGTAAATACTGACCACGGCCTGCGACAGAAGTTCGAAAATTTTTTCGATTTGTTACCGGCTCCGCCGAAAGCCTTATCCGGCGGGGCTGTGCGGGCAGGATGCCCGCACGATTCCTCTCGTGGTCGCGCTTATTGATGCTGTTGCGGCGCGCGCAGGTAGATCTCGACGCGGCGGTTCTGTGCGCGGCCGGCTTCGGTCGCGTTGTCCGCGATCGGGTTCGACGGGCCCATGCCTTGTGCCGACAGACGGCCGCCATTCACGCCGCGCTGCACGAGCGCGTTCACGACGCTCTGCGCGCGGTTCTGCGACAGCGTCTGGTTCAGCTGCTGCGAGCCCGTGCTGTCCGTGTAGCCGACGATCGACGCCGTGACTTGCGGGTTCTGGTTCAGCGTCGTCGCGAGGTCGTTCAGCAGCGGCGTGAACGCCGGCGTGATCGCGTACTGGTTCGTCGCGAACGTGACCGAGCTCGGCACGTTCAGCTTCAGCGAGCCGTCCGGCTGCTCGGTGACCTGCGTGCCCGTCTGCGCTGCCGACGGCGCGAGCTTGTTCTTGATCGCTTGCCAGTTGTAACCCGTCACGCCACCGACCAGTGCGCCGACGCCCGCGCCGATCGCCGCGCCCTTGCCGCCACCGGCCAGTGCCCCGATCCCCGCGCCCAGCGCTGCGCCCGTGCCGGTACCGACGGCCGTATTGTTGCCTTGCTGCGTGGCGCAGCCTGCCAGCAGTGCGCCGGCGAGTGCGAATACGGACAGGCGAGTCGCGATTTTCATGTTCATCTTGGATTCCTCTCTTGGTTGAACGAGTCGACAACGACGACAAACAACAGTTATGGCTCCCTGCGCGGGCCGTCCGAAAAAGGAAGGCCGGCCTGCGCGCGCGGCAGCCGCCGAGGCGGTCGCATGCCCTGTCCGTCAGCGTGGCTGTTCGGGCAGCGCGACGCGTCAGCCTCTACAATATAGGCGGTGAGCGGCCGATTTGGCCCTATAGCATGCCGCACGCGAAGAGTGCGCCGGGTCGCGCGTTCGCGCAATGGCGTGCAACAGATTCTTTCACTTTTCCCGATTTTCGCAGCGTAATTTGATATTTTTTGACGTTTGCGCGCGAGAAAAACGTTTTCACGGAGTTTTGATGAGCATTGACCGGGCACAAGTCGACGCCGCGCTGGCGGCAGTCGTCGACCCCAATACCGGCCGCCCGTACGCGGCGAACAAGGGCGTGCGCAACGTCGCGATCGACGGCGATGTCGTGGCGCTCGACGTGGTGCTCGGTTATCCGGCGCGCAGCCAGCACGACGACGTGCGCGCACGCGTCGCCGCGGCGCTCCAGGCCGTGCCGGGCGTGCGCGACGCACGCGTCGCCGTGTCGCAGGAGATCGTCGCGCATACGGTGCAGCGCGGCGTGAAGCTGTTGCCGAATGTGAAGAACATCGTCGCGGTCGCGTCGGGCAAGGGTGGCGTCGGCAAGAGCACGACGGCCGTGAACCTCGCGCTCGCGCTCGCCGCGGAAGGCGCGTCGGTCGGCATTCTCGACGCCGACATCTACGGCCCGTCGCTGCCCACGATGCTCGGCATCCACGGCCAGCGCCCCGAGTCGCCGGACAACCAGTCGATGAACCCGCTCGTCGGCCACGGGCTGCAGGCGAACTCGATCGGCTTCCTGATCGAGGAAGACAACCCGATGGTGTGGCGCGGGCCGATGGCGACGTCGGCGCTCGAGCAGCTGCTGCGCCAGACCAACTGGCGCGAGCTCGACTACCTGATCGTCGACATGCCGCCGGGCACGGGCGACATCCAGCTCACGCTCGCGCAGCGCGTGCCCGTCACCGGCGCGGTGATCGTCACGACGCCGCAGGACATCGCGCTGCTCGACGCGAAGAAGGGGCTGAAGATGTTCGAGAAGGTCGGGATTCCGATCCTCGGCATCGTCGAGAACATGAGCATCCACATCTGCTCGAACTGCGGCCACGAGGAGCACATCTTCGGCGCCGGCGGGGCGGAACGGATGGCGAAGGATTACGACGTGAACGTGCTCGGCAGCCTGCCGCTCGACATCGCGATCCGTGAGCGGGCCGACAGCGGCACGCCGACGGTCGCGGCCGAGCCGGACGGCGCGCTCGCGCGTCGCTACCGCGACATCGCGCGCGGGGTCGCGCTGGCGATTGCCGAGCGATCGCGCGACATGACGTCGAAGTTCCCGTCGATCGTTGTTCAAAATACGTAAAACCCTTGCGGGGCGGGGCCTCACGCTGTTTACGGCGCCGCGAGGCGCGGTATCATGGCGACTTTTCCCGGGTCCCTTTACCCGCCCGGCGCGGCCGTCGTGTCAAACGGTCGCCAGCCGGCATGAGGATCGAATGAAACAACGACATCACGGCGTGCGCGCCGGCCGCACGCGGCGCGCGCTGCTGGCCGCTGCCGCGCTGGGCCTGCTGGCCGGCTGTACCTCCTTTTCCTCGTCGCACGAAAAACGGGCCGACGCGCAACTGCAGCCGACGGTCGGCGCGCAGGCGCGCGGCGCGGTGACGTTCGTCGAGCGCCCGGACGGTGTGCAGGTCACCTACAACCTGGTCGGCCTGCCGCCGAACAGCGATCACGCGCTGCAGGTGCACGAGCGCGGCGACTGCAACGCGGGCGACGGCTCGAGCGCCGGCCAGGTGTTCGCGCCGGCCGCCGATCGGCTGCGCGCGGGCGCGCGCGTCGCCGGCGATCTCGGCAACATCCATGCGGATGCGAACGGCGTCGCGGCCGGCTTTATCGTCGCGCCCGATCTGGCCCTCGACGGCGTGCGCTCGGCGATGAACCGCGCGGCGCTGGTGCACCGCGACTCGAGCGACCCGGCGTTTCCGCAGCATGGCGCGGGGCCCGCGCTGGCCTGCGGCGTGATCCGTTGACGGCCGCCGCGTGCGTGAGCCGATGATCGCGTAAAATGTCCGCCTTTCCCGGCCGCCGCCCTGCGCGAGCGGCCTTCCCCTGACCGTCACGCAGCGTTTCCAGGCGCCCCGATATGAGCATCAAGTCCGACAAATGGATTCGGCGCATGGCCGAAGAGCACAAGATGATCGAGCCGTTCGTGCCCGATCAGGTCCGCGCGTCCGAGGACGGCCGCCGGATCGTCAGCTACGGCACGTCGAGCTACGGCTACGACATCCGCTGCGCGGACGAATTCAAGATCTTCACGAACATCAACTCGACGATCGTCGATCCGAAGAACTTCGACGAGGGTTCGTTTGTCGATTTCAAGGGCGACGTGTGCATCATCCCGCCGAACTCGTTCGCGCTGGCCCGCACCGTCGAATATTTCCGCATTCCGCGCACCGTGCTCACCGTCTGCCTCGGCAAGTCGACCTACGCGCGCTGCGGGATCATCGTCAACGTGACGCCGTTCGAACCCGAGTGGGAGGGCTACGTCACGCTGGAATTCTCGAACACCACGCCGTTGCCCGCGAAGATCTACGCGAACGAAGGCGTCGCGCAGGTGCTCTTCTTCGAAAGCGACGAGGTGTGCGACGTGTCGTACGCCGATCGCGGCGGCAAGTATCAGGGGCAGCGCGGTGTCACGCTGCCGAAAACCTGATCTGGTTGCATAACGTCTCACCAGTTTCCGGGTGACCGCTGCGCGTGACGCGCCGCGGTCGTTCTTTTTGGAGAATCGCCCATGAAGTTTCGTTTCCCCGTCGTCATCATCGACGAAGATTTCCGCTCCGAGAACATCTCGGGCTCCGGCATCCGGGCGTTGGCCGAAGCGATCGAGAAGGAGGGCGTCGAAGTCCTCGGCCTCACGAGCTACGGCGATCTGACGTCGTTCGCGCAGCAATCGAGCCGCGCGTCGTGCTTCATCCTGTCGATCGACGACGACGAACTCATGCTCGGCGAAACCGGCCCGGACGGCGAGCTGCCCGAGCTCGCGACCGCGATCATCGAGCTGCGCGCGTTCGTCACCGAAGTGCGCCGCCGCAACGCGGACATCCCGATCTTCCTGTACGGCGAGACGCGCACGTCGCGCCATCTACCGAACGACATCCTGCGCGAACTGCACGGCTTCATCCACATGTTCGAGGACACGCCGGAGTTCGTCGCGCGCCACATCATCCGTGAAGCGAAGGTCTATCTCGACTCGCTCGCGCCGCCGTTCTTCAAGGAACTCGTCAAGTACGCGGACGAAGGCTCGTACTCGTGGCACTGCCCGGGCCACTCGGGCGGCGTCGCGTTCCTGAAGAACCCGCTCGGCCAGATGTTCCACCAGTTCTTCGGCGAGAACATGCTGCGCGCGGACGTCTGCAACGCGGTGGACGAACTCGGCCAGTTGCTCGACCACACGGGCCCGGTCGCCGCGTCCGAGCGCAATGCGGCGCGCATCTTCAGCGCCGATCACCTGTTCTTCGTGACCAACGGTACGTCGACGTCGAACAAGATCGTCTGGCACGCGACGGTCGCACCGGGCGACATCGTGCTGGTCGACCGCAACTGCCACAAGTCGATCCTGCACGCGATCACGATGACGGGCGCGATCCCGGTGTTCCTCACGCCGACGCGCAACCATTTCGGCATCATCGGGCCGATCCCGCGCGACGAATTCAAGCCGGAGAACATCCGCAGGAAGATCGAGGCGAACCCGTTCGCGCGCGAGGCGATGCGCCAGAACCCGGACATGAAGCCGCGCATCCTGACGATCACGCAGAGCACGTACGACGGCGTGGTGTACAACGTCGAGATGATCAAGGACCTGCTCGGCGACCTGCTCGACACGCTGCACTTCGACGAAGCATGGCTGCCGCACGCGACGTTCCACGATTTCTACCGCGACATGCACGCGATCGGCGACGGCCGTCCGCGCACGGGCGCGCTCGTGTTCGCGACGCACTCGACGCACAAGCTGCTCGCGGGCATCTCGCAGGCGTCGCAGATCGTCGTGCAGGATTCGGAGAACCGCACGTTCGACAAGCACCGCTTCAACGAGGCGTACCTGATGCACACGTCGACGAGCCCGCAGTACGCGATCATCGCGTCGTGCGACGTCGCGGCCGCGATGATGGAGCCGCCGGGCGGCACCGCGCTCGTCGAGGAATCGATCGCCGAGGCGATCGACTTCCGTCGCGCGATGCGCAAGGTCGACGCCGAATACGGCGACGACTGGTTCTTCAGTGTGTGGGGCCCGGACAACCTGTCCGAGGAAGGCATCGGTTCGCGCGAGGACTGGATGCTGAAGCCGAACGACCACTGGCACGGCTTCGGCCCGCTCGCGGAAGGCTTCAACATGCTCGACCCGATCAAGGCGACGATCATCACGCCGGGGCTCGACGTCGACGGCGAGTTCGGCGAGACCGGCATTCCGGCCGCGATCGTCACGAAGTACCTGGCCGAGCACGGGATCATCGTCGAGAAGACCGGCCTGTACTCGTTCTTCATCATGTTCACGATCGGCATCACGAAGGGCCGCTGGAACTCGATGGTGACCGAGCTGCAGCAGTTCAAGGACGACTACGACAACAACCAACCGCTGTGGCGCGTGCTGCCGGAATTCGTCGCGCAGCATCCGCGCTACGAGCGCGTCGGCCTGCGCGACCTGTGCACGCAGATCCACGACGTGTACCGCGCGAACGACATCGCCCGCCTGACGACCGAGATGTACCTGTCGGACATGGAACCGGCGATGAAGCCGTCGGATGCGTTCGCGAAGCTCGCGCACCGCAAGATCGACCGTGTGCCGCTCGACGAGCTCGAAGGCCGCGTGACGAGCATCCTGCTCACGCCGTACCCGCCGGGCATTCCGCTGCTGATCCCGGGCGAGCGCTTCAACAAGACGATCGTGAACTACCTGCGGTTCGCGCGCGACTTCAACGAGCGTTTCCCGGGCTTCCACACCGACATCCACGGCCTCGTCGCGGAAGAGGTGAACGGCCGCGTCGAGTACTTCGTCGACTGCGTGCGCGACTGATGGCGGCGCACGGACGATTCCGGACGATGCGCGCGGCGCTGGCCGCGCTCGTCGTCTGGACGGCAGGATTGGCGGGGCTCGCGGGCGCGGGCGTCGCCCATGCGGAAGTCGCGGCGGCCGACCCGATCGACGTCGCGATGCGGCAATGCCTCGCGCGGCGCGACCGGTCGTCGCCGGCCGGGCAGATCCAGTGCATGGGCGAAGCGCAGCAGCAGTGGCAGGCAGTGATGGACGGCGCGTACCAGCGCCTGTCGAAGGATGCGCCGGCCGACGCGAAGCGCGGCTGGCAGGACAGCCAGCGCCGCTGGGTCACGTGGCGCAAGGACGAAGTGCTGCTGCTGAAGGCCGTGTACGACACGACGCGCGGCACCGCGTATGCGATGTCGAGCGCCGACCTGCAGCTGCAGCCGGTGCGCGATCGCGCGCTGGCGCTGCGCGGGGCGGCCGATCGCTATGCCCCGCCGCCGGCAGCCGTGCCGGTCGCGGCGACGAGCGATGCGCAGGGCGGTGGCGCGGCCGCGGCCGCGCCGGCTGGCGGCAAGCCGGCGAACGCGTCGCGCGATCCGGCGATCCGCCGCGTGCGGCCGTGCGTGCAGGACGCCGCGTGCGAACACGCGCTGTTCGACCTGAACCGCTATTACCAGAAGCTGCGCCGCAAGATGCCCGCGCATTCGGCCGCGACGCTCGTGCGCGCGCAGCGCGCGTGGGTGGCGTTCCGCGATGCGACGGCGCCGCTCGTCGGCGAGGACGGACGCGTCGACCTGATCGGTGCGCGCATCGCGACGATGAAGCGGCTGTCGGAGACGGCCGGCAACCGGTAAAGGACGCGCCGCTTTCGAGTGGGCGACACGACGAAACGGGCACCCTCGGGTGCCCGTTTTGCATGGCGCGGCGTATTGCCTACGCGGGCCTACGCGGGCCTACGCGGGCTGCGACGTGCCCTGCAGCCCGAACCACGACGGCACGAGCGCGACCGCATCGTCGAGCGACGCGAGCACGTGCAGGCTCAGCGCGACGATCTCGGGCGTCGGCGCCTTCAGGTCGGGCACGGTGACGACGGCAGCACCCGCGCCGGCGGCCGACTGCGCGCCGAAGTCGCTGTCCTCGAACGCGACGCACGCGTGGGCCGGCACGCCTAGGCGCTCGGCCGCGAGCCGGTAGACGGCCGGGTCGGGCTTGCCGCGCGCGACTTCGTCGCCGCCCGCGATCGCACGGAAGAACGGCAGCACGCCGACCGCGCCGAGCCGCGCGCGGATCACGTCGCCCGCGGACGACGACGCGACCGCGCACGGAATGCCCGCCCGCGCGAGCGTTTCGAGCAGCGCGAGCGCGCCCGGCTTCAGCGGAAACTTCGGATGGGGTTCGGGTGCGGCGAGCTGCTCGCGCACGCGGATACGCACCGCGTCGAACGTAGCGGGGTCGCCGATCAACCGCGCCAGGATCACCTGGCCTTCGGCGAACGAGCGGCCGACGATCTGCAGGTAGTCGATCTCGGTCAGCACGACGCCATGCGTGTTCGACACGTCGATCCACGTGTTCATGATGGTCCGCTCGGAATCGACGAGCAGGCCGTCCATGTCGAAGAGCGCGGCGGAAAAGGTCATCGGGGCATCCGTGAAGCGGGGAAGGCAGCGGGCGGCGCGAGGGGCGCCCGAATGAAAAACGGACGCCGAAGGCGTCCGTCCGGAACCGCAGGCCGTTACTTGGCCAGCGCGGCGCGGGCAGCCTTGACGGCCGCACGCACCTGGTCGGGCGCGGTGCCGCCCGGATGGTTGCGGCTCGCGACCGACCCTTCGAGCGTCAGGTAGCCGAACACGTCGTCGCCGATCAGGTGCGCGACGTTCGGCAGTTCCTGCTTCATCTCGTCGAGCGTCAGGTCGGCGAGGTCGATGCCGCGGTCGTCGCAGATCTTCACCGCGTGCGCGACGGCTTCGTGCGCGTCGCGGAACGGCAGGCCGCGCTTGACCAGGTAGTCGGCGAGGTCGGTGGCGGTCGAGAAGCCCTGCAGCGCGGCCGCGCGCATCGCGTCCGGCTTCACGGTGATGCCGGCGACCATCTCGGCGAAGATCCGCAGCGTGTCGGCGACGGTGTCGACCGTGTCGAACAGCGGTTCCTTGTCTTCCTGGTTGTCCTTGTTGTACGCGAGCGGCTGGCCCTTCATCAGCGTGAGGAGCGCCATCAGGTGGCCGTTCACGCGGCCGGTCTTGCCGCGCGCGAGCTCGGGCACGTCCGGGTTCTTCTTCTGCGGCATGATCGAGCTGCCGGTGCAGAAGCGGTCGGCGATGTCGATGAAGCCGACGCGCGGGCTCATCCACAGCACGAGTTCTTCGGAGAAGCGCGACACGTGCGTCATCACGAGCGCGGACGCCGCCGTGAATTCGATCGCGAAGTCGCGATCGGACACCGCGTCGAGCGAGTTCGCGCAGATGCCGTCGAAGCCGAGCGTCTTCGCGACCGCGTGACGGTCGATCGGATAGCTCGTGCCCGCGAGCGCGGCCGCGCCGAGCGGCAGGCGGTTCACGCGGGTGCGGCAGTCGCGCATGCGTTCGGCGTCGCGCGTGAACATCTCGACGTACGCGAGCAGGTGGTGGCCGAACGTGACCGGCTGCGCGACCTGCAGGTGCGTGAAGCCGGGCATGATCGTGTCGGCGTTCTGTTCCGCGAGGTCGATCAGCGCGCCGCGCAGGTCGTTCAGCAGGCCGCCGATGCGGTCGATCTCGCCGCGCAGCCACAGGCGGATGTCGGTCGCGACCTGGTCGTTGCGCGAGCGGCCCGTGTGCAGGCGCTTGCCGGCATCGCCGATCAGCGCGGTCAGGCGCGCCTCGATGTTCAGGTGGACGTCTTCCAGGTCGAGCTGCCATTCGAATTCGCCGCGCTCGATCTCGCCCTTGATCTGCGCCATCCCGCGTTCGATCGCGGCGAGGTCGTCGGCGCTGATGATCTTCTGCGCGGCGAGCATGTTCGCGTGCGCGAGCGAGCCGGCGATGTCGACGAGCGCGAGGCGCTTGTCGAAAAACACCGACGACGTGTAGCGCTTGACCAGCTCCGACATCGGTTCCGAGAAGCGGGCCGACCAGGCCTCGCCCTTTTTGTGCAGTTGGGACGTCATGGCGATTCTTCGAAGGGGAGTTGGGCGGCCGTGAGCCGCCGAGGGAATCCCGGGATTCTAACATTCGCGGGCCGGCCGGCCGCCGCCGGCGCAGGGGCCGGCGCGCTCAGTCGCGCACCAGCACGACGAGCTTCAGGTCCTCGCGGTGCGTGGGCTTCAGCGTGATCTGCTGGTACACGAGACGGCCATCGGCCGGATGGTCGAATTCGCGCAGGCCGCCTTCGCGCTCGAACACGTCCTGCGACGCCCAGTACTGTGCGAACGCGTCGCTGCCGGTGGTCAGCGCGTCGATCAGCGCGCGCGTCGGCGCGTCGGTCAGGTGGCGGATCGCATCGGCGCGGAATTCGGCCGCGAGCCGCCGCGCGCGGGTGTCCCAGTCGACGATCAGCGTGCGTGCGGCCGGCGACATGAACGTGAAGCGCAGCAGGTTGCGGTCGTGCTCGCCGTCGAGCCAGCCGGAAAAGAGCGCGGCGGCCGGCGCATTCCACGCGAGCGCGTTCCATTGGCGATCGAGCACGTAGGCGGGCGTCGCGATGGCCGCGACGGTGGCGGCCAGTGTCGGCGGCAGGTCGCCGCCCGCGACGTCGGGCTCGGCCGGGTCGCGCTGCGCGGCCAGCTCGAACAGGTACGCGCGCTCGGCCTTCGACAGCTGCAACGCGACGGCGATCCGGGCGAGCGCGTCGGCGGAGGCCGACACGGGCCGGCCCTGTTCGATCCACGTGTACCAGGTCGGACTCACGCCGCACAGTTGCGCGACTTCCTCGCGCCGCAGCCCCGGCGTGCGGCGGCGCGGGCCGGGCGGCAGGCCGACCGCCTGCGGCGACAGCCGCTCGCGGTGGGCGCGGATGAATTCGCCGAGCGCGCGGGCGGGCGTGGCGTCGAGCGGCGGGACGGGGGCGGAGGACGGCTGGTTCATGCGGAAACGGCGAAGTGGAAGCGAAAACGCGGCAACGGTCGAACGATCAGACAGGTGGATCGAATACCAGAATAACTACTTAACTTGTACTGGTACAAGCGCAGGCCTATTGTAGCGGCTCGCGCGCTGGCAGGGCAGCGGGCGTCCCACACAATGCGTTGCACGGGGCCGGATCGCGCGCTGAAGCGCCGGGATCGGCCGACTGCATCAAGGAAAGGAGCGAACGATGAAACACCACGACCAGGTCGCCGACGCATTCGGCACGACGGCCGCCGCCTATCTGACGAGCACGGTTCATGCGACGGGCGCCGACCTGCAGACGCTCGCCGACGCGGTGAGCGCGACGCCCGACGCCGCGGTGCTCGACCTCGGTTGCGGCGCCGGCCACGCGAGCTTCGCGGTCGCGCCGCACGTGCGCGACGTGGTCGCGTACGATCTCGCCGCGCCGATGCTCGCGACCGTCGAAGCGGCCGCGCGCGAACGCGGGCTTGCGAACGTCCGCACGCAGCAGGGGCCGGCCGAGCGGCTGCCGTTCGACACAGCGACGTTCGACTGGGTCGTGAGCCGGATGAGCGCGCACCACTGGCACGACATGCGCGCGGCGCTCGCCGAGGTGCGCCGCGTGCTGAAGCCGGGCGGCCGTGTGCTGATGATCGACATCGCCGGCAACGACCATCCGCTGCTCGATACGTACCTGCAGGCCGCGGAAGTGCTGCGCGACGCGTCGCACGTGCGCGACTACCGCGCGGACGAATGGCTCGCGATGTTCCGTGAAGCCGGCTTCGACGCGCAGGTGCACAGCCGCTGGCGGCTGCCGATCGATTTCGATACGTGGGTCGAGCGGATTCGCACGCCGGCCGACAGCGTCGCCGGCATCCGCGCGCTGTGGGCGCATGCGCCGGACGAGGTGCGCGGCTACTACGCGGTGCAGGCCGATGGTTCGTTCGAGCACGATGCGTTGCTGATCGACGCGCACTGAGCGTGCGGCGCGCGCCGCGCCGCTTTGCCGTTGCGCCATTTCGTCGCCGCATGAAAAAAAGCCGCGATACGCATGAACGCGTATCGCGGCTTTCGTGATGCCGGCCGGCGCCGAACATACCCGGCGCCCGCGCCGCCCGCGGAATCAGCCGGTGTTGCGCAGGCCGGCCGCGATCCCGTTGATCGTCAGGTGAATCCCGCGGCGCAGTCGCGCGTTCGTGTCGCCCGCGCGGTGACGCTTGATCAGCTCCACTTGCAGGTGATTGAGCGGATCGAGATACGGGAAGCGGTTCTTGATCGAGCGCGCGAGCAGCGGGTTGGTCGCGAGGCGGCCTTCCTGCCCGGTGATTTCCGCGAGCGCCCGCGACGTGCGCTCCCATTCCGCGACGATCCGCTCGAACACGTGCTTGCGCAGCTTGCGGTCGGACACGAGCTGCGCATAGCGCGACGCGACCGCGAGATCGGTCTTCGCGAGCACCATGTCCATGTTCGACAGCAGGTTCGCGAAGAACGGCCAGGTCTTGTTCATCTTCTTCAGCAACGTGACGCGCTTCGCGCGCTCGGCGTCGTCCTGCGCGCCGTCGAGATACGCGCTCACCGCGCTGCCGAAGCCGTACCAGCCGGTCAGCAGCAGCCGGCACTGGCCCCACGAGAAGCCCCACGGAATCGCGCGCAGATCCTCGATCTTGCGCTGCTTCGGGTCCTGCAGCTTGCGCGACGCCGGGCGGCTGCCGATGTTCAGCTCGGCGATCTCGGTGATCGGCGTCGACGAGAAGAAGTAATCGGTGAAGCCCGGGGTTTCATAGACGAGCGCGCGGTACGCGGCCATCGCGGAATCGGACAGCGTCTGCATCGCGGCCTCGAACGCGGGCAACTGCGCCGGTGCGTTCGATTGCGGCAGCAGCGATGCCTCGAGCGTCGCGGCGACGACCGTCTCGAGGTTGCGCCGGCCGATCGACGGGTTCGAGAACTTGCTCGCGATCACCTCGCCCTGTTCGGTCAGGCGGATCTGGCCGTTCACGGTGCCCGGCGGCTGCGACAGGATCGCCTGGTAGGTCGGGCCGCCCCCGCGGCCGACCGTGCCGCCGCGGCCGTGGAACAGCCGCAGCGTGATCTTGCGCTCGCGGAACAGGTCGACGAGCGCCAGTTCGGCGCGATACAGCTCCCAGTTCGACGTGAGGAAGCCGCCGTCCTTGTTGCTGTCCGAGTAGCCGAGCATCACTTCCTGCTCGGCGCCCTGATGCGCGATCAATGCTTCGATGCCCGGCAGCGCGAAGTAGTCGCGCATGATGCGCGACGCGTCGCGCAGGTCGGGGATCGTCTCGAACAGCGGGATCACCATCAGGCTGTTCTTCGCGTGGCTGCCCGGCACGCCGAGCGTGCCTTCGAGCAGGCCCGTCTCCTTCTGCAGCAGCAATACCTCGACGAGGTCGCTGACGGTTTCCGTGTGCGAAATGATGTAGTTGCGCACCGCACGCGCGCCGAATTGCGCGCGGACCTCGCGTGCCTTCTCGAACACGCCGAGCTCGCTCTGCGCGAGCGCCGAGTATTCGAGGTACGGCGAGCGCAGCGGGCGCGGATCGGCGAGCGCGGCGAGCAGCACGCGCAGCTTGTCTTCCTCGGCGAGCGCCGCATAGTCGGCCTCGACGCCCGCGCGCGCGAACAGCTCGGCGACCACCGCTTCGTGGATGTCGGAGCTCTGGCGCAGGTCGATACTCGCCAGATGGAAGCCGAACACTTCGGCCGCACGCACGAGCGGCGCGAGACGCGGCGCGGCGAGCGACGCGCCGTGGTGTTCGTCGAGCGATGCGGTCAGCACCTTCAGATCGGCGACGAACGCTTCGGAATCCTCGTACGGAATCGCCCGCACGGGCGGCGCGCCGCGGCCCGCGCTGCGCACCGGCACCGTGCCTTCGCCGAGACGCACGCGCGCGCTTGCGGCGAGCCGCGTGTAGATGCCGATCAGCGCGCGGCGATACGGTTCGTCGACGCGGTGCGGCGACTGGTCGGGCGACGCGGCCGCGAGCGCCTTCACCGCGTCGTTCGCGCCGACCAGCAGATTCGACACCGACAACTCGGCGCCCAGCTTGTGCACCTGTTCCAGATAGTGTTCGAGGATCACCGCGGCCTGGCGGTTGATCGCCTCGTCGAGCGTCGCCGCGGTCACGTTCGGGTTGCCGTCGCGGTCGCCGCCGATCCAGCTGCCCATCTGGAAGAACGCGGGCACGCGCGCGGACAGCCCGTGCTCGGCCAGCGCGGCCTCGATGTCGCCGTACAGCGCGGGCAGCTCGTCGAGGAACGTCGCGCGGTAGTACGACAGCGCGTTCTCGATCTCGTCGCCGACCGTCAGGCGTGCGTCGCGCAGCATGCGCGTCTGCCACAGCGCGGTCACGCGCGCGCGCAGCATCGTTTCGTTGTACTGGCGCTCGCGCGCGGTCAGCTCCTGGTCGCGCTCGGCGAGCAGGCGCGCGATGTCGTGCTGCGCGTCGAGGATGCTCTTGCGCTGCACTTCGGTCGGGTGCGCGGTCAGCACCGGCACGATCAGCGCATCGTCGAAGAAGCGTTGCAGCAGGCGCTTCGACGCGTTGCCGGTGGTTTTCAGCTGGTCGAGCGCGTACGCGACCGTGCCGGGCTGCGGCGCGGAGCCGGCCAGCGCATGGATGCGGCGGCGGCGGTTGTGGTGACGGTCTTCCGCGATGTTCGCGAGGTGCGAGAAATAGCTGAACGCACGCACGACGCTCACCGTCTGCTCCGGCGTCAGCTTGCGCAGCTTCTTCTCGAGCGTCTGCGCGGCTTCGCTGTCGTCCTCGCGACGGAACTTCACCGCGGTCTGGCGGATCGTCTCGACCACGTCGAACACGGTATCGCCTTCCTGTTCGCGCACGACGTCGCCGAGCAGGCGGCCGAGGAAGCGGATGTCCTCGAACAGCGGGCCGTCCTTGTCGTCGCGCGTGCGGGTGCCGGCCTTCGGCGCGACGGCATTGCGGGCGGCGGGGCTCGTGGCTTTCGTCGTGCGTTTTGTCTGACGTATCGGGTCTTTCGGTTTCGTTGCCGTGGGTTTCGTTGCCGTGGGTTTCGTTGCCGTTTTCGCACGGCCGTTCGCGGCGGTGGCGACGGTGTCCGTCGAGGCATCGGGGGAGGGCAAGGCAGCATTGCGGCGCGCCGTACGCGCCGATCCGGAAGACTTCACGATGGGTTTCCTTGGGAAAGCTCGAGTCAAAAGGAACTGCGGAAACTGCGGGAACTGCGGTCAAGCAACCAGCTACGTGCGGCACATCCGCACAACGGCGCCGCGACCCGCGCGGAAGCAGGCCGGGCGCAGGCTCCGGGCCCGGGCGGGCCGGGGCGTGCGTGCTACCATTGTTCGATCTTCAATCCCGTCCTTCGATGTTCCAGCAATGAATTCCGAGACCCCCGCGGCCGGGCCGCAGCAGGCACAGCCGCCCGCGACGTTGACGATTGCTTCGCGCGAGAGCCGCCTGGCGATGTGGCAAGCCGAACATGTGCGTGATGCGCTGCGCAAATTATATCCAGCTTGTGACGTGAAAATCCTCGGGATGACGACGCGCGGCGATCAGATTCTCGATCGCACGCTGTCGAAGGTCGGCGGCAAGGGCCTGTTCGTGAAGGAACTGGAAGCCGCGCTGGCCGACGGCCGCGCCGATCTCGCCGTGCATTCGCTGAAGGACGTGCCGATGGCGCTGCCCGACGGTTTCTCGCTCGCCGCGATCATGGAGCGCGAAGACCCGCGCGACGCCTTCGTGTCGAACGACTACGCGTCGCTCGACGCGCTGCCGGCCGGCGCGGTCGTCGGCACGTCGAGCTTGCGTCGCGAGGCGATGCTGCGTTCGCGTTATCCGCATCTCGAGGTCCTGCCGCTGCGCGGCAACCTCGATACGCGGCTCGCGAAGCTCGACCGCGGCGACTACGCGGCGATCATCCTCGCGGCCGCCGGCCTGAAACGCCTCGGCCTCGAAGCGCGGATTCGCGCGCTGCTCGACGTCGAGGCCAGCCCGCCCGCGGCGGGCCAGGGCGCGCTCGGCATCGAGATCGCCGCGCACCGCGACGACGTCGCCGCGTGGCTCGCGCCGCTGCACGACCTGCAGACCGCGCTCGCGGTCGAGGCCGAGCGGATGGTGTCGCGCGCGCTCGGCGGCAGTTGCGAGGTGCCGCTCGCCGCGCACGCGGTGTGGCGCGCGGGCGAGCTGTACCTGACGGGCCGTGTGTCGACCACCGACGGCAAGCGCGTGCTGACGGCCGAGGAATGCGGCGCGGTCGTGACCGTCGCCGATGCGCTCGCGCTCGGCCGCGCGGTGTCCGACGAACTCGAGGCGCAAGGCGCGCTCGACATCGTCCAGGCGCTGCTCGCGAGCTCGCAGGCCGCGGGCAAGGGCGACGCCTGATGGCGGGCGGCGCGCGCGCGTTCACCGCTGTCCTGACGCGTCCGGACGGGCAGTCCGACGCGCTCGCGGCGCAACTGGCCGATGCCGGTTGCGACGTGCTCGAATTTCCGCTGATCGATATCGCGCCGGTCGACGATCCGGCGCCGCTCGACGCCGCGTTCGCGGCGCTGGCCGACTACGCGCTGGTGATCTTCGTGTCGCCGAATGCGATCGACCGCGCGCTCGCACGGTACGACGCGATCTGGCCGAACGCGCTGCCGGTCGGCGTGGTCGGGCCCGGCAGCGTCGCGGCGCTCGAGCGTCACGGCATCGCGGCGCCCGCGCATCGCGTGATCGCGCCGCAGGCGCCGGCCGACGGCGGTGTGCCCCATTACGATTCGGAAAGCCTGTTCGCGAGCATCGAAGTCGCGTTCGGCGGCGCGCAGGCGCTCGCGGGCAAACGCGTGCTGATCGTGCGCGGCGACGGCGGGCGCGAATGGCTCGCCGAGCGCCTGCGCGAGGCCGGCGCGGACGTCACGCTCGTCGCCGCGTACCGGCGCGTCGTGCCGGAGCCGCGCGTCGGTGCGTGGGAGCGCGTGCACGCGTTGCTCGACGGCCAGCCGCATGGGTGGCTCGTCACGAGCTCGGAAGGCGTGCGCAACCTGCACGAGCTTGCGCGGGCCCATCTGAACGAGGCCGAGATCGACGCGCTCAAGCATGCGCCGCTCGTCACGCCGCACCCGCGGATCGAGCAGACCGCGCGGGCATTGGGTTTTGATAGGATTATGCTGACCGGCGCGGGCGATGAGCGCATCGTCCGCGCGTTTCGAACGATGGCCGACGAGGCCGTCCAACCGGCGACAGCCGTACCGGTGACTAAACGCATGACAGATACCAACGATTCCAAAAGCGTCGCTTCCCAGCCGGCCGCTGCATCCGCACCGCCGTCCAGCCCCCCTTATCTCGCGCCCGAGCCGCGTGCGCGCCGCGGCGGCAGCGCGGTGCTGTGGTTCGTCGTCGTCGTGCTCGGCTGCGCGGCGGGTGTCGGCGGCTACGCGCTGAACCGCAAGATCGACCGGCTCGACGGCACCTTCGTCGCGCGCCAGAAGGCGCTCGACGCGCAAGCGGCCGAAACGCGGCTGAAGACCGAGCAGGCGCTCGCCGGCACGCACCAGGTCGACACGCAGCTCGCGCAGCTCGACGGCAAGCTCGCCGATGCGCAGAGCGCGCAGCAGGCGCTGCAGCAGCAATACCAGGACCTGTCGCGCAACCGCGATGCGTGGATGCTCGAGGAAGTCGACCAGATGCTGTCGAGCGCGAGCCAGCAGCTTCAACTGACCGGCAACACGCAACTCGCGCTGATCGCGCTGCAGAACGCCGACGCGCGTCTCGCGACGTCGCAGAGCGCGCAGGCCGTCACGGTGCGCAAGGCGCTCGCGCTGGACATCGAGAAGCTGAAGGCCGCGCCCACGGCCGATCTCACCGGCCTCGCGATCAAGCTCGACGACGCGATCGCCAGGATCGACGCGCTGCCGCTGTCCGGCGAGGCGATCGTGCCGCACGCGGCGCCGAAGGCCGCGCCGGTCGACGCCGCCTCGTCGGTCGCCGCCGGCGAGCCGCGCTGGAAGGTGTGGTGGCACGACTTCTCGGCCGGCCTCGGCCAGCAACTGAAGGGCCTCGTGCAGGTGCGCCGGATCGACAACGCGGACGCGATGCTCGCGTCGCCCGACCAGGGCTACTTCGTGCGCGAGAACGTGAAGCTGCGCCTGCTGACCGCACGGCTGTCGCTGCTGGCGCGCAACGACAGCGCGATGAAGGCCGACCTGCACGCCGCCCAGGCGTCGCTCGGGAAGTATTTCGATCAGGCGTCGAAGGACACGCAGACCGTCGAGGATCTGCTCAAGCAGGTTGACGGCGCATCGCTGACGGTCGCGGTGCCGAACCTGAACACGAGCCTGAACGCCGTTCAGCAGTTCAAGAGCCGGGGGTAACGATGACGCTTCGAGGAATCGTCTGGCTCGCGGTCCTGTTCGCGATCGCCGCGGCGCTCGCCACCGTCGGCCGTTTCGACGCGGGGCAGGTGCTGCTCGTCTATCCGCCGTACCGGATCGACGTGTCGCTGAACCTGTTCGTGATCGCCATCGTCGTGCTGTTCATCGTCGTGTACGCGCTGCTGCGCATCGTGCGCAACATCTGGCGCATGCCGCAGCGGGTCGCCGCGTATCGGGCGCGTTCGCGCAACGAGAAGGCGCAGGCGTCGCTGCGCGATGCGATCGCGAACCTGTACGCGGGCCGCTTCTCGCGTGCGGAGAAGGCCGCGCGCGAAGCGCTGACCGTCGACGCGAACCTGGGCGCCGCGAGTCTCGTCGGGGCCACGGCCGCGCACCGGATGCACGAGTACACGCGCCGCGACGACTGGCTGTCGAAGGTCGACGCGCCCGAATGGCAGGATGCACGGCTGCTTGCGGCGGCCGACATGCGCGCGGACGCCCGCGACGCCGACGGCGCGCTCGCCGCGCTGGCCGACATGCAGGCCGGCGGCAAGCGCATTCATGCGCAGCAGGTCGCGTTGCGTGCCCAGCAGCAACTGAAGAACTGGGCCGAAGTGCTGAAGCTCGCGAAGGCGCTCGAAAAGCGCGAGGCGCTGCATCCGGCCGCGGCCGTGCGGCTGCGCCAGCAGGCAGCGGAAAACCTGCTGCGCGAACGCCGGCACGATCCGGACGCGCTGCTCGAAGTGTGGCAGTCGCTGTCGCCGGTCGAACGCCAGTCGCCGCGTCTGGCCGATCTCGCGGCCGAGCTGCTGGTGCCGCTCGAGCGCCGCAACGAAGCGCGCCGCATCGTCGAGGACGCGCTCGCGCACAACTGGGATGCACGCCTGCTGCGCCGTTACCCGGACACGGCCGGCGCCGATGCGCTGCCGCTGATCCAGAAGGCCGAAGGCTGGAAGAAGGATCATCCGGAAGATGCCGACCTGCTGTTCGCGCTCGGCCGCCTCTGCCAGCAGCAGCAGCTGTGGGGCAAGGCGCAGTCGTTCCTCGAATCGGCGCTGAAGCTGGCCGACAACGAGGCGCTGAAGGTGCGCGCGCATCGTGCGCTCGCCCGCCTGTTCGAGCACCTCGGCGAAACCGACAAGGCCGCGAAGCACTACCGCGAAAGCGCGCTGGCGATCACCGTCGTGTGACGCGGCGCGGCAGCTGCGCTGCGTAAAAAGCCCCGAACGCCGATCGGCCTTCGGGGCTTTTTTTCGCCCGTGGCGAGGCAGGCTCGGCGCGCAGCGCGTTACGCGCCGAGCCTGCGCAGCAGGTCGTCCTCGCTCGCGACGAACCAGACCGATTTTCCGCGATTGCACTCGCGAACGAGCGCGCGCAGCGCTTCGCTGCGCGCGAGCCGGCGGTCGATGTCGCCGACCACGCCGAGCCGGACGCCGTAGTTGGTCAGCTTTTGCAGCACGGCGCCGGCCAGCCCGCTGTCGAGCCGGTAGAAGTCGTCGTGCAGCGTGTCCGCCGCGACCGCGATCCAGTCGGCTTCATGCTCGTGCGCGAGCGCGACGAGATCGAGCGCGTCGCTTTCCCGTTGCACGAGGCCGACGGAAGGATCGCGGACCAGCACGCGGCTGCCGGCGGCCTGAACGATTCGATGGGGCATGTCGAGCGTGTCCGTCGATGAGAGAAAAGTGCGCACGGTGTCGCGCTGCCCGCGGATGAAGTGAGGCTGCTCGGGAAGAAACCGCACCTGCGCGTGCGGCACGAGGCGCGTCAGGCGATCCTGCGTGTCGCGGGAATCGAGCATCACGTCGCGGCCTCCGACGATCGCCAGCACGGGCATCGACAACGTGCGGAGCATGGTGTCGTCGAATACCGGAATCGGCTCGATGCGCGGCCGGAAGCCGCGGTCGACGGCGCGCATCAGGGCGAGCGCGTCCCGTTCGGCCGGCGTCGATGCGGGTGGCAGGCGACCCAGCACGCGCCGCCGCACGCATGCGCGCCCGGCATCGCCGAGCAGCAACAGCGGCAGCGCCCACCACAGAAACGGCTTCTGCCTGCCGATGCCGGACGGGCAGAGCAGCGCGAGCCGGGTGACGCGCGGCGGCCGCCGCAACGCGAAATCGAGCGCCGTTCGCGCGCCGAGCGAGATGCCGACGAACGCGGCGCGCGACACCTGCAGGCCGTCGAGCACGTCGTCGAGCCACTGCGCATAGGCGTCGCCCGCGAGCGGCGGGCGCGACGGCGCGCTCGGTCCCGCTTCGCCGATCACGTCGATCGCGTAGAGCCGGAAGTGCGTCGCCCAGTCGGTCGCGTGATGCTGCCAGCTTGCCGCCGTCGTCTGTGCGCCGTGGATCAGCACGACCGGCGGCGCGTGTTCGGGACCGCAGGCGATGACGTGCGTCGCGCCATGACGCGTTTGCACGGTGACGCGCCGATGTCCGGCCGGCCAGTGCGACAGCGCAGCCGCGTAAGCGGCGCGAATCGCGCGGGCATGGCGGGGTGACTTGAAGATTGCGCTCATGTCCCGCTTTGCTGGAGCAGCATGTCGAGCGACGACATCAGCGCGGCCGTGTCGGCCGGTGTCGCGGTCACGATGATCTTGACCATGCTCGAGGCGGGATCGAACGTGACGTCGATTCGCACGGGGTCGACATACGATGTGCGGCCGGACGCCAACGCGTGCAGCGACCGCGACAGGTACTGGTGCAGCGACTGCGACGCATCGGGAATGTCGACGATGCTGGTGACGCGCACCGCACGCGGTGCGGGTGAGGCCGGCTCCGTCCGGGCGAACGCGGCGAGGTCGGCGTCGAGGATGCGGTAGGCACGGCCGACCCGCGTCGCGCGCAGCTTGCCGTCGCGAATGAACCGCAGGACGGTCTTCGGATGGACGCGCAGGCGGGCGGCGGTGTCTTCGACGGTGTGGAACATGAGCTATCGATGATTCCCTTAATTATCTTTATTGTTCCATATATAAAGGAGCATAAGGGAATAATTTGGGCGATAAAGGGGCTGCCGTCAGATGGGCGAGACACTCGGCCGATCCGGGTTGTGCCCGTCCGGAATCGAAAACGCCCCGGCGACCGGCCATGCCGGACGTCGGGGCGTATCGGAGCGTATCGGGGTGAAACGGGCCGGCAATCGGCCGGCGTGTTCGATCGATCCGGGCGCGCCTTTACGCGCCGCGCGTCGTCACTTGTCGACGAGCCGCTTCGGCACCGACAGCGCCAGCAGCCCGCCGAGCACGAGGAACCCGGCCAGCATGTACATGCCCGCATCGTTGGTGCCCGTCACCTGCTTGAGCCAGCCCATCAGGTACGGGCTCAGGAAGCCGGCGAGGTTGCCGATCGAGTTGATCATCGCGATGCCGGCGGCGGCGGCCGTGCCGCCGAGGAACGCGGTCGGCAGGCTCCAGAACAGCGGCAGCGTCGTCAGGATGCCGATCGTCGCGAGCGTGAGGCCGAGCATCGCGAGCGCCGTCTGGTGCGCCCAGATCACCGACAGCACGAGGCCGACCGCGCCGATCGCGGCCGGAATCGCGAGGTGCCAGCGGCGTTCGCGGCGCTTGTCCGCGCTGCGCGCGATCAGGATCATCGCGACCACCGCGGCCGCATACGGAATCGCCGACAGCAGGCCGATCATGAACGTGTCGGTCACGCCGGTCGCCTTGATGATCGTCGGCAGCCAGAAGCCGACGCCGTAGAGCCCCATCACGAACGAGAAATAGATCAGCGCCATCAGCCAGACGCGCGGGCTCGACATCACGGCGCCGAGCGGCAGGTCTTCCTTGGTGGCTTCCTCCGCGTCGACGTTGCGGGCGAGCAGCGCCTTTTCTTCGTCGGTCAGCCACGTCGCCTTCGCGATCCGCTCGTCGAGCGTGAAGAACACGAGCACGCCGGCGAGCACCGACGGAATGCCTTCGAGCAGGAACAGCCATTGCCAGCCGTGCCAGCCGCTCACGCCGTCGAACGCCTTCAGGATGAAGCCCGAGATCGGCCCGCCGATCACGCCGGACAGCGCGACGGCCGTCATGAAGAACGTCGTCATCCGGCCGCGCCGGTGCGCGGGATACCAGTAGGTGAGGTAGAGGATCACGCCGGGGAAGAAGCCCGCTTCGGCGACGCCGAGCAGGAAGCGCATCACGTAGAACATCGCGGGCGTCGTGACGAACATCGTCAGGATCGAGATCACGCCCCATGTCGCCATGATGCGGGCGATCCACACGCGGGCGCCCACCCGGTGCAGGATGATATTGCTCGGCACCTCGAACAGGAAATAGCCGAAGAAGAAGATCCCGGCGCCGAGCCCGTACACGGTATCGCTCAGGTTCAGGTCGCTCGCCATCTGCAGCTTCGCGAACCCGACGTTCACGCGGTCGAGATACGCGACCACGTAGCACAGCAGGAGGAGCGGCACGAGCCGCCACGACACCTTGCGGTAGGTTGCTTCCTCGAATGCGCCGGACGAGCCCGGCAGCGACTGCGTCGATGTTGCCATGTTGTCTCCTGTCGATCCAGGTTGGCGCTTTAGCGCTTACCTGGATCCCATGCTTTGCGGTCGATCGAGGTCGGCGCTTGGGCGGCTACCTCGATCCGATGCACCGCTGTCGTTGTAGTGGGCCGGAGCAGGCGCGGTGGTGCCCGATCCGGTTTCGTGCGAAGCAAGACGGGCCGATCGTGCGGCCCGGTACGACTAGATGCAGCGCCCGCCGTCGACTTCGAGGCAGACGCCGGTGATGAATTCGGCTTCGTCGGATGCAAGATAAAGCGCGGCGTTCGCGATGTCCTGCGGCGTCGAGAAGCGGCCGAGCGGGATCGTCGCGAGGAAGCGGCGGCGATTGTCCGGGGTGTCCTCGCAGCCCATGAACTCGGTCATCAGCGCGGTTTCGCCGAGCACCGGGTTGATGCAGTTCACGCGGATACGGTCGGCGCCGAGTTCGGCCGCGAGCGACTTGCTGGCGGTGATCATCGCGCCCTTCGTGCTGTTGTACCAGACGAGGCCCGGGCGCGGCCGCACGCCGGCCGTCGACGCGACGTTCACGAACACGCCGCCGCCCTGTGCGCGGAAGTACGGCACGAAAGTCTGCACGCACCAGAACAGGCTCTTCATGTTGACCGCGTACACGTGGTCGAATTCGGCTTCCGTCACGTCGAGCACGGGCTTGTTGCGGTGCGTGGTGCCCGCGTTGTTCACGACGATCTGCACCGCATGGAAATCGTCGAGCGCGGCCTGCAGCAGCGCGCGCCAGTCGTCCTCTTTCGACACGTCGCCGGCCACCGCGATCGCCTTGCCGCCCGCGAGCGCGATCTCGCTCGCGACGCGCTCGGCCGCCGCGCCGTTCAGGTCGTTGACGACGACGTTCGCGCCTTCGCGCGCATAGGTCTTCGCGATGCCTTCGCCGAACCCCGAGCCGCCGCCCGTGACGATGGCCGTCTTGCCGCTCAACCGCATGGTGTGTCTCCTGTGCTGGTGACGAGGGTCGTCGCGTGTCGACGGGTAGCCGGCTGCTGCCGGCTGCCTGTCGCGCGCCGTGCGCTCAGCCGTGCCGGATCGCGATCGTCTTCAACGCGGTGAAGCCGTACAGGGCCTCGAAACCTTTCTCGCGGCCGTGGCCCGAATGGCCGACGCCGCCGAACGGCAGTTCGACGCCGCCGCCCGCGCCATAGTTGTTGATGAACACCTGGCCCGCGCGCAGACGTCGCGCGAGCCGCATCTGGCGCGCACCGTCGCGGGTCCAGATGCCCGCGACGAGGCCGTACGGCGTGCCGTTCGCGAGTGCGACGGCTTCGTCCTCGTCGACGAAACGCATCGCCGCGAGCACGGGGCCGAATACTTCCTCCTGCGCGAGCCGGTGCGACGGCGGCACGTCGCGCAACAGCGCGGGCGCCTGGTAGAAGCCGCTTTCGGGCGCGTCGGCGACCACCTGCCCGTGCGCGGCCATCGGAATGCCGTCGTGCTGTGCGTCGGACAGGAAATCCCACACGCGTTGCTGCTGCTTCGCGTTGATCAGCGGGCCGCAGTCGAGATCGGCGCGGCTCGGGCCGACGCGCAGCCCGTTGAACGCGGTGGCGAGGCGCTCGACGAGCGGCTCGTACACCGCGCGCTCGATCAGCACGCGGCTGCCGGCCGAGCAGGTCTGCCCGCCGTTCTGCACGATGGCGGCTACGAGCACGGGCAGCGCCGCGTCGAGATCGGCGTCGGCGAACACGATTTGCGGCGACTTGCCGCCGAGTTCGAGCGTGACGGGCACGTGGTTCTCGGCCGCCATCTGCGTGACCAGCTTGCCGGTGGCCGGCGAACCCGTAAACGAGATGTGGTCGATGCCCGGATGGCGGGCGAGCGCGGCGCCCGCTTCATGGCCGTAGCCGGTGACGACGTTGAGCGCGCCGGCCGGCAGCCCGGCCTCGGCGGCCAGCTCGGCGACGCGCAGCACGGACAGGCACGCATCCTCGGCCGGCTTGACCACGCACGCGTTGCCGGCCGCGAGCGCCGCGCCGACGCTGCGCCCGAAGATTTGCATCGGGTAGTTCCACGGCACGATATGACCGGTGACGCCGTGCGGCTCGCGTACCGTCAGCACCGTGTAGCCGGCCTGGTAGGGCAGGGTTTCGCCGTGCAGCTTGTCGGCGGCGCCCGCGTAGAACTCGAAGTAGCGCGCGAGCGCGGCTGCATCGGCGCGCGCCTGTTTCAGCGGCTTGCCGGTGTCGCGCGCCTCGATCGTGGCGAGCTCCTCGATCGAATCCGCCACGCGCGCCGACAGCCGCATCAGCACGCGGCCGCGTTCGGCGGCGCTGGCGGCGCCCCACGGGCCCGCGAACGCGTCGCGGGCCGCGGCGACCGCGCGTTCGATGTCGGGCGCGGTGCCGCGCGCGATCGTCGCGAACGGCTGGCCGTCGGACGGATCGACGACCGTGATGGTTTCCAGTTGCACGGGCAACGTCCATTCGCCCGCGATGAAATGCTTCGCCTCTTCCATGCCTCCTCCTGTCGACCCAAGTTAGCGCTTTAGCGCTTACTTGGGTCCCATGCATCGCGAGTCGACCCGAGTTAGTGCTTTAGCGCTTACTTGGGTCCCATGCAAAGCGGTCGACCCGAGTTAGCGCTTTAGTGGTTACTTGGGCCCCATGCAATGCGGTCGATCCAAGTGAGCGCTTCAGCGCTTGCCCGGGCTCCATGCTTTGTGGTCGACGTGCAACAGGCCGTCGTTTCGACGGCCCGACATCCGGAACGATTATCGCGCCGATCGTCATCAGGACGCCACCGGTCGATTGGCTATAATGGCGCATTCCTTTTGGGGAATGCCCGCGGCGGTGCATCGGCCGCGGCGCCCTGTCCCGAATTCCCATCGACCTACAGAGAGTGCTCATGAGCTTCAATCATGTTCCGGCCGGCAAGGACCTGCCGCAAGATTTCAACGTGATCATCGAGATTCCCGCGCAAAGCGATCCGGTGAAGTACGAGGCGGACAAGGAACTGGGCCTTCTCGTCGTCGACCGCTTCATCGGCACGGGCATGCGCTACCCGGTGAACTACGGCTACATCCCGCAGACGCTGTCGGGCGACGGCGATCCGGTCGACGTGCTGGTGATCACGCCGTTCCCGCTGCTGGCCGGCTCGATCGTGCGTTCGCGCGTGCTCGGCATGCTGCAGATGACCGACGAGTCGGGCGTCGACGCGAAGCTGGTCGCGGTGCCGCACGACAAGATCTGCCCGATGACGGCCAACCTGAAGACGATCGACGACGTGCCCGAGTACCTGAAGGATCAGATCAAGCACTTCTTCGAGCAATACAAGGCGCTCGAGAAGGGCAAGTGGGTGAAGGTCGAAGGCTGGGCCGGCATCGAAGCCGCGCACAAGGAAATCACCGACGGCGCCGCGAACTACAAGAAGTAAGCGGCGTGCCGGCCGACGGCCGGTTCGTACGGAACGCAAACCGCGCGTGTCTCCTCAGGAGGCCGCGCGGTTTTGTTTTACGCGTGCGGTTTTCGGGCGGGCGGACGGGGAGACGGGCGCGGGCGGGACAGCCGGCGCTTTCTTCGCGCGTTTCGCTCGGGGCGAGGCAACGGACGGAGCGATCGCGGCGGCGGCTTTCTTGGCCGCTGGACGGCGCCGGGCCGGCGCGGAAGCGGCCGCTTCGCGTACGCTCGCGCCGGGTTTGCCGGCAGTGACCGGAGCCTTCCTTTTTGACGACGCGGAAGAGGGCGAGCCGGTTTTCTTTACCGGTGCGCCACGCGACGAGGTCTTTTTTGCGACAGCATTGCCGTCGGCTTTTGCACGTTTCGCGTCCGGTGCGACTTGATTTGATTTCGTCGACTTCGACTTCGACTTCGACTTCGACGCTGGTGTGCCCTTCGCGGGCTGCGCCGTCTTCGCGGCCGTTGCGGACCCGGCAGCTTTCCCGGCCTTCACCTTTTTCCCGGCAACCTGTTCCGTTGCAGCCGCCGTCGCCGCATCGTCGATGATTTCCGCCTTCTCCTTCTCCTTCTCCTTCTCCTTCTCCTTCTCCTTCTCCTTCTCCTTCTTCCGCCCGCGCGCCGTGGCCTTCGTCCCGGCCGTGTCGCCGGCCTCGTCGAGCGCGACCACCACCGGCAACACCGATTCCAGCGTGCGCAAACCAGCCGCCAGCTCGCGCTTTTTCGCGGGCGTGAGCCGCTTCACCCAGTATTCGGCGCGCGACGCGCTCGACCGGTCGGGCAGCGCAAACGACGCGAGCACCGCGCGCGGCTTGCGCGAACGCGTGTAGCGCGCGCCCTTGCCGGACGCGTGTTCGTCGAAGCGCGCGGCGACATCGGTCGTGATGCCCGTGTAGACGCTGTCGTCGGCGCATTCGATCAGATACAGAAACCAGGACATGGCGGGGCGGCGGGATGCGAAGCCGCCAGTGTCTCAGAAAAAACGGGCGTCAACGCCATCGGTCGCCGTGCCCGTCGCGAAAGCGGCTCGGCGCCGCGCCGAGTTCGCGCGTGAAGAACCGTGTGAACGCGCTCGTCGAACGGAAGCCGACGCGCACGCCGATCTCGCCGATCGGCAACTGCGTGTTGAGCAGCAGGTCGCGCGCCTCGCCGAGCCGTGCCTGCGCGACGAGCGCATGGAACCCGACCGCTTCGCGATGCAGCCGCCGGCGCAGCGTCCAGCGCGACATCGCGAAGCGCGTGCACACATGCTGCATCAGCGTATCGGTCGGCACGTCGACGTCGTCGGACGTGCGCAGCCAGTCGCGCACGCATTGCTCGACCGACGAGCCGAACGTCGAGCGGGCGCGCACGCGTTCGCGCGCGGCGTCGGCCGCATGACGCTGGATACCGGCGAGCGGCGCGTTGTAGCGCTCGAACGGCGTGTCGACGTGCGCGGAGCGCAGCACGATGCGGTTGTGCGCGGCATCGAACGATACCGGCGCCCCGAGCATGTCGCGCAGCGCCGCAACGGGCGCAAACGCGCGGCCGGCGAATTCGGCATCGTCGATGCGCACGTGCGGGTCGTACAGGCGCGCCAGCGCCGCGAGAATCGCGAGGTTCGCGAACGCGCTGCCCGCGTGCCGGCCGTCTCCTTCGTTCACGTACTCGAGCGCGATCGCGTCGTCGTTCTCGTGCGCGAAGACCCAGTCGACGTTGCCGATCAGCTCGCGATAGCGCAGGTAGCCGTGCAGCGCGTCGCGCAGCGTCGCCGCGTTGCAGGTGATGCCGGCGAGCTCGGGAAACGGCACGAGCCACGGCACGACCTCCGGCGGTGGGCGATGCCACGACAGCGGCCAGCCGCTCGTCAGCTGCATGGCGGCCACATGCCGGTCGCCCGCGATGCGGCGCGTGTCGTCGGCGAGCTCGGCCGGCCCGATGCCGAGCGTCTCGTAAAGCGGTGCGGGATCGATGCCGTTCGCACGCGCGTCTTCGCACAGCCAGCGGTAGATCCGGACGGATACCGATTTCTGTTGCAACTCCATGTCTGTCTCCCTGTCGTCATGCCGTTCGGGTTTGTCCCCGCTGCGAGAGGTCAACGCATGCTCCTGCCGGTCAAGCGTGGTGACCGGTTGATTTTTAGACTCGGACGCTGGAGTGAGGCGACAAGTACTACAACAGAACGATTCTGGAGGATCAATGAAAACTTCGCTGTTCCGGTGTTCGACGATTGCGTCCGCGTGCGCGCTCACGGTGCTGCTCGCATCGTGCGGCGGCGACGACATTCATGCCCCGACCGCGCCGGCCGACCCCGACGCGGCAGCCGACCAGCGCGCGGCTGCGCTCGTCGCGCAACTGACGACCGACGAGAAACTGCAACTCGTGCATGGCACGGGCATGCCGGCCCTCGACCTGGGCGGCCCGTTCCCGGCCGACGCGCTGAACGGCGCGAGCTACATCCCGGGCGTGCCGCGGCTCGGCATTCCGGCCGTCAGCAGCGCCGATTCGGCGGGCGGCGTGAACGTGAAGAACGCGCGCGTGACCGCGCTGCCCGCGCCGGTCGCGCTCGCGGCGACGTGGGACCCGGCCCTCGCGGGCACCTACGGCACGCGCATCGCGCTCGAACTGCGCGCGCTCGGTTTCGCGGAAGGGCTCGGCGGCGGCGTGAACCTCGCGCGCGAGCCGCGCAACGGCCGCACCTTCGAATACATGGGCGAGGACCCGGTGCTCGCGGGTACGCTGAGCGCCGCGCGCACGCAGGCCACGCAGGCGCGGAAGGTGATCGCGACGATCAAGCATTTCGCGTTCAACGACCAGGAAACCAACCGGATGACGGTCGATTCGGTCGTCGACGAGCGGACCATGCGCGAGGCCGAACTGCTCGCGTTCGAGATCGGCGTGAAGGACGGCCAGCCGGGCAACGTGATGTGCGCGTACAACAAGCTGAACGGCGTGTATGCGTGCGAGAACCCGTATCTGCTGACGACGGTGCTGAAGAACGAGTGGGGCTTCAAGGGTGTCGTGCAGTCGGACTGGGGCGCGACGCATTCGACGATTGCCGCCGTGCAGGCCGGGCTCGACGAGGAACAGCCGGGCGCGGCCGACGACGGCAACGCGCCGCTCGGCTCGTACTTCAATTCGAAGCTGCGCGCGGCGCTGCAGGCCGGCAGCGTGTCGGCAGCGCGGCTGAACGACATGGTGCAGCGCAAGCTGCGCACGCTGATCCGCATCGGCGTGATGGACGCGCCGCCGAAGCCGGGCGGCGCGATCGACGAAGCCGCCGGCAATGCCGATGCGCTCGCGATCGCACGGCAAGCGGCGGTGCTGCTGAAGAATGCGGCCGCGCCCGGCGACTCGCAGCCGGTGCTGCCGCTGGCCGCCGACACACTCAAGTCGGTCGTCGTGATCGGCGGGCATGCGGACGCGGGCGTGCTGTCGGGCGGCGGCTCGGGCGCGGTGCCGGCGATCGACGGCAATGCGGTGACGTCCTGCCAGCAGCCGGCCGACATGCTGTTCGGCGGATGCGCGACCTGGTACAAGTCCGCGCCGCTCGCGGCGATCCGCGCGAAGGCGCCGAATGCATCGGTCAGCTATCTCGACGGGACCGACGCGAACGCCGCGGCCACCGCGGCCGCGCAGGCCGATGTCGCGATCGTGTTCGCCACGCAGTGGCAGACGGAAGGGCTCGACCTCGCGAGCCTGTCGCTGCCCGATGCGAAGGCGGACCCGTACAACCAGCAATACGACCAGAACGCGCTGATCGCCGCGGTCGCCGCGAAGGCGAAGCGCGTGATCGTCGTGCTCGAGAACGGCAGCCCGGTGCTGATGCCGTGGCTCGCGAACGTGCATGGCGTGCTGGACGTGTGGTATCCGGGCGCACAGGGTGGCCAGGCGATCGCCGACCTGCTGTTCGGCGACGCGAACCCGTCGGGCCGGCTGCCGCTGACGTTCCCGAAGCAGGAGGCCGACCTGCCGCAGCCGACGATCGATCCGTCGAATCTGCGGAACGTCTATGCGGAAGGGCTCGCGTACGGCTATCGCTGGTTCGACGCGAAGGCGATCGAGCCGCTGTTCCCGTTCGGCTACGGGCTGTCGTACACGGCGTATGCGTTGTCGGCGATGTCCGCGCAGGCCGACGCAGCGGGTAACGTGACGGTCGGCGTGACGGTGACGAATACGGGCTCGCGCGCCGGTACGCACACGGTGCAGATCTACGCCGCGCTGCCTGCGTCGCTCGGCGAGCCGCCGAAGCGGCTCGTCGGCTGGACCAAGGTCGCGCTCCAGCCGGGCCAGGCGCGCACGGTCAGCGTCGCGGTGCCGGCGCAGCGCTTCGCGGTGTGGGATGCGAGCGCGCACGCATGGCGGATCGGCGCGGGCAGCTACGGGCTGTCGGCGGCCGCGTCGTCGCGCGATCCGCAGGCGCTGTCGCAGACGGTGACGCTCGCCGCGCACTGAACGCGCGGTGGCCGGACGACAGGCGGCGAGGGCCTTGCGTGGCTTCGCCGCCTGCGCGGCGCGCCGGACGACGCTAGCCGCTGTTGCGCCGGAACGGATCGTGTTCGCGCAGTTCGTCGACGTATGCGTGGATATGCTCGGTCTCGCGTTCGAGAAAGCGCGCGACCGCATCGGAAAACGCCGGATGCGCGAGCCAGTGCGCGGAGTGCGTGACGGTCGGCAGGAAACCGCGCGCGAGCTTGTGCTCGCCCTGCGCGCCGCCCTCGAACGTGTCGAGCCCGGCCTCGATGCAGAATTCGAGCAGCTGGTAGTAGGCCGTTTCGAAATGCAGGCAGGGCACGTGCTCGATCGCGCCCCAGTAGCGGCCGTACAGCGTGCCGCCGCCGTGCTCGCCGCGCCGGTACACGGCGAGCGCGCTCGCGATCGGCTGGCCGTCGGCTTCCGCGATCACGAGCAGCAGGTTCTCGGGCATCGTCGCGCCGATCGTGCGGAAGAAGTCGAGGTTCAGGTACGGGCTCGAATAGTGCTCGCGGTACGTTTGCCGATAGCAGCGCGAGAAGAAGCGCCAGTCGGCGTCGGTGATCTGGTCGCCGGTGAGCCGCCGGAACGTCACGCCCGCGTCGTGCACCTTGCGCCGCTCCGCGCGGATGTTCTTGCGCTTCTTCTGCTCGAGCGTGCCGAGGAAATCGTCGAAGTGGCGGTAGCCGTCGTTGAGCCAGTGAAACTGCACGCCTTCGCGCAGCATCATCCCCATCGATTCGAGCAGCCGCGCTTCGTCGCCGGTCGGGAACAGCACGTGCAGCGACGACACGTCGCTCTGCTCGGCGAGCGCGAGCAGGGTGGCCGCGAGCCGGCGGCGCGCGTCGTCGTCGGCCGCGAGCAGCCGAGTGCCCTGCACGGGCGTGAACGGCACCGCGCACAGCAGCTTCGGGTAATAGGGCAGGTTGTTGCGCTGGTATGCGTCGGCCCACGCCCAGTCGAACACGTATTCGCCGTACGAATGCTGTTTCGCATAGACGGGCGCGGCGGCCGCGAGGCGGCCGGTGCGCTCATCGGTCAGCGTGACGAAGTGCGGCGACCAGCCGGTGTCGTCCACCGCGCAGCGCGCGACGTGCAGCGCGTCGAGGAATTCGTGGCGCAGGAACGGCGTGGGCTGCGCGTCGCGCGCGAGCAGCGCGTTCCATTCGTCGGCCGGCACCTCGGCGGGGGACGACAGGATGCCCGTGCGATAATCGATGCGTTCGTGTTTCAAGCGTGAATCCGTACCGTTGGATGTTGCCGGATGCGGGCCGCCGTGGCCCGCATCCGGGTCGATTTCGTCAGCCGTTCAAGGCGCGCCGCCGGGTTGCGCCGCTCCCGCCATGAAGACCCGACTCGCTCTCGCCCAGATCAACGTCACCGTCGGCGATTTCGCCGGCAACGTCGCGCGGATCGTCGCGGCCGCACGCGCCGCGCACAACGATGGTGCGCAACTGATGGTCGCACCCGAACTCGCGCTGTCCGGCTATCCACCCGAAGACCTGCTGCTGCGGCCCGCGTTCTACGCGGCGGCCGCCGCCGCGCTCGATGCGCTCGCCGACGCGCTGAAGGCGTTCGACGGGCTCGCGGTGTTGGTCGGCCATCCGTTGCGCGGTCCGGGCAGCGGGGCCGGCGACGATGCGCGCGCGTCAGCCGTCGATGGTAATGCAAACCGCCCGATCGAGCGCGGCGTGCCGCCCACCGACACCTTCAACGCGGTATCGCTGATCGTCGGCGGCGAGATCGTCGGCACCTACCGCAAGCAGGATCTGCCGAACGCCGAGGTGTTCGACGAGAAGCGCTACTTCGCGACCGACACCGAGCCGCTCGTGTTCGAGCTGAACGGCGTGAAATACGGCGTGATCATTTGCGAGGACGCGTGGCATGCATCGGCCGCGCAGATCGCGAAGGCGGCCGGCGCGCAGGTGCTGCTGATCCCGAACGGCTCGCCGTATCACCTGAACAAGGAAGCGGTGCGCATCGACATCCTGCGCGCGCGCATTCGCGAGACCGGGCTGCCGATGGTCTACGTGAACCTCGTCGGCGGCCAGGACGAACTCGTGTTCGACGGCGGGTCGTTCGTGCTCGACGGCGACGGCGGGCTCGTCGCGAAGATGCCGCAGTTCGACGAAGGGCACGCGATCGTCGAATTCGACGGCGCGCGGCCGCTGCCCGGCGCGATCGCGCCCGAGCTGTCCACGGACGCGCAGGTGTATCGCGCGCTCGTGACCGGCGTGCGCGACTACATCGGCAAGAACGGTTTTCCCGGCGTGCTGATCGGGCTGTCGGGCGGCGTCGATTCGGCGCTGGTACTGGCCGTCGCATGCGACGCGCTCGGGCCCGAGCGCGTGCGCGCGGTGATGATGCCGTCGCGCTTCACGGCCGACATCTCGACGACGGACGCGGCGGAGATGGCGCGGCGCGTCGGCGTGCGCTACGACGAGATCGCGATCGCGCCGATGTTCGATGCGTTCCGCGCCGCGCTTGCCAACGAATTCGCCGGCCGCGCGGAAGACGCGACGGAGGAGAACATCCAGGCGCGTATCCGCGGCACGCTGCTGATGGCGCTGTCGAACAAGTTCGGCTCGATCGTGCTGACGACCGGCAACAAGAGCGAGATGGCGGTCGGCTATTGCACGTTGTACGGCGACATGGCCGGCGGTTTCGCGGTGATCAAGGACATCGCGAAGACGCTCGTGTACCGGCTGTGCCGCTATCGCAACGCAACGACCGACTACGGGCTGCGCGACGTGATTCCCGAGCGAATCCTGACGCGCGCGCCGTCGGCCGAGCTGCGCGAGAACCAGACCGACCAGGACAGCCTGCCGCCATACGACGTGCTCGACGCGATCATGCGGATGTACATGGAAGAAGACCGGCCGCTCGCCGAGATCGTCGCGGCTGGCTACGCGCAGGCCGACGTCGAGCGCGTGACGCGGCTCATCAAGATCAACGAATACAAGCGCCGCCAGGCGCCGATCGGCATCCGCGTCACGCATCGCGCATTCGGGCGCGACTGGCGCTACCCGATCACGTCACGCTTCACCGAACGGCTCGATTGAGCTGTGCTGGGCCGGAGGCGGCCCGCCGGCTTACAATCGGGAACGCGATTTTTCATCCAAACGAGCATTGAGGGACAACCATCATGAAACGCATCACCGCCATCATCAAGCCGTTCAAGCTGGACGAAGTCCGCGAAGCGCTCGCCGAAGTGGGGCTCACGGGCCTGACCGTGACGGAAGTGAAGGGCTTCGGCCGCCAGAAGGGTCATACCGAGCTGTATCGCGGCGCGGAATACGTCGTCGATTTCCTGCCGAAGATGAAGATCGAGGTGGTCGTCGCGGAAGCGCAGGTCGATCAGGTGATCGACGCGGTGATCGGTGCGGCGCGCACCGGCAAGATCGGCGACGGCAAGATCTTCGTGTCGGACGTCGAGCGCGTGATCCGCATCCGTACCGGCGAAGAGAACGAAGCGGCCGTCTGAGCGCCGTGTCCGCTCGATTCGGTCAAGCGCGACCGAATCGACCGATCGGGCCACGGGTCGTACGAACCCGACGCCCAAGAAAAAACGGTGCGGATACCCGGTTGGGTACCGCACCGATACGCGCCTCTCGCAGCAGCGTGGAAAGTGTTGTCGAATCGTTTTTTGACGGCGCCTGATCAGAACAGGTGCTGGATGCCGGCGTAGACGCCGGTCTGGCTGCCGCCCTGATGCGGGTTGCCCGTCGAGACGGCCGTACCGGCGCCGTTCGCGTTCAGGCCGAAGTTGGCCGACGAGCTGTTGCGCACCGTCGCGACCTGCAGGTCGAACAGCGTGCGCTTCGAGATGTTGTACGAGCCGCCGACCGTGTAGATGTTCGCGTTGCCGCCACCGTGGTTCGCGTTCACGTGATACACGGCTGCGATCAGCGCGGCTGCCGGCGTGGCCTGCCACGTCACGCCGCCCCACACCTGTTGCGTACCCGTCACGCCGGCGTTCACTGCCGGGCCACCGCTGCCGTCGGCGCGCGATGCCTGGTAGGCCGCCTGAACCTTGAACTGGCCGAGGAACACGTTCACGCCCGCGAAGTATTCACGCGAGTAGTTGAACACGTCCGAGAAGCGGCCGTTGCTGTCGCGCGTTTCGTCGTAGATACCGCGCAACTGGAACAGCGAGTTCGTGTAGGTGACCTGACCACCCATTGCACGGCCCGGTTGGCCGGCCGTCGTGTTGCCGTTGAAGCTGGTCGAGTTCGAGAACGAGAACTGGCCGTAGAAGTCGAGGCCGTAGAGCGACGGCGACTGGTACGACACGTTGTTGCTGGTCTTGTTCCAGTTGCGGCCGCGCACCAGCGAGGCCGTCGACCAGGACGACTGACCGAACGGGTCGAAGTCCCACACGCCGTTGGCGATCGCGAGTTCGCGACCCAACAGCAGCGTACCGTAGCGGTCGTTGGAGATACCGACGGTCGCGAAACGATCCCAGATCGAACCGCTGAAGCCGCCCGTCATCGTGTTGAACGCGCCTTCGAGGTGGAACAGGATCTTGTTGCCGCCGCCGATGTCCTCGCTACCCTTCAAGCCCCACAGGCTCGTGCCCCAGTCGCCGCTTTCCGCGCGCACTTGGTGGCCGTTTTGCAGGCCGTTCATGTACTCGATGCCTGCATCCAGGCGGCCATACAGCGTGACGCTGCTCTGCGCGTGCGCCGTCACCACCCCAGCAGCCATCAGCGCGGCCGCGACCAAAGCTTTCTTCATCATCTCCTCCATACCCTGTCAAAAAGTCAACCCAGACTGCACGAGATGCCCGGAGCGCGAGCGCCGGGCAAAAGCGGGATAACCAGGGAGACCTCGTGCAGGGCCGGTAAGCGCGGCACGCGGGCAAGCAGACGGAAAACCGTTGAGCGGTCCCGCGCAGCCGGGTCGGCCTGCGGGGTCTCCTTGTTGTGTCGTGAAGCTAAACTACATTTCACGAACTTCGTTTTGCTACTTTGGTTACTAATTTAGCAAAAATACAATTTTGTGGCGACGGAAATCGTTGTTTGACTAACCGCTGTCGCCAAATTGCCATGCAACACGGTGCGCAACAGGTGTCCCTAGGGTTCCTGATTACCGGAAAACCCTTGTCCCGCAAGGGAGACATGGATTCCGCGGGTATGGGTCAAGGATTGCCACTATTGACGTCGCCGGGGCGCCGGCGTAAGCGTGAAAGTCGCGAAATTGGTAAGTATTTCGTAATGATTCGGGCGATTGCCGACAGCGCCGATCGACGCGTGAAACCCCCGCCCCGCAACGTGCCGCGCTTAGTCTGAGCTCGGCCGTGCGGCGAGCAACTGGGCGCGAATCCAGCGGTGCGCATCGGTGCGCGCATGCTTCGCGTGCGAGTAGACCTTCACCGTGTAGCGCGGGATCTCGAACGGCGCGGGGAAGATGCGGATCGGCGCCGCATGCCGCAGCGCCTGCGCGGCGCGGTTCGGCACCGTCATCAGGAGTGCCGACTCCGCGATCACGAACGGCGCGGCCAGCACGGTCGGCAACTGCACGGCCACCTGCCGCGCGAGACCGAGCCGGTCGAGCACGTAGTCGACGACGCCGCGCAACTCGTTCCATGGCGTGACGACCACATGGCGGGCCGACAGGTACTGGTCGAGCGTCAGCCGCCGCCGGATGTCCGGATGCGCGGCGCTCGCGATCACGACGTAGTCGTCGGAGAACCAGTCGAAATCCTCGATGCCCGGCGCGTCGGCCGCCGATTCCTCGTGGTAGCCGAGCGCGAAGTCGATGCGGCCGGCCGCGAGTTCGTCGACGGAAATCTTGCGGTCCGAATGGACGACGCGGACCCGCAGGTGCGGCGCCACGTGCTGGATGCGGGCGAGGAACGCCGGCAGCACCGCGAACGCCGTGTAGTCGGTCGCGGCGAACACGAACGTGCGGTCGCTTTGCGCGGGATCGAAGCGGCGCGCGCGGGCGAGCCCTTTCGACATCGTGTCGAGCGCGTCGCCGGCCCAGGTGGCGATGTCGTCGGCGCGCACGGTCGGCTGCATCTCGTTGCCGAGGCGCACGAACAGCGCATCGCCGATCGCGTCGCGCAGCCGGGCGAGCGCGTGGCTCAACGCCGACGGGCTCAACGCGAGCTCGTGCGCGGCCGCCGCGACCGACCGATGGCGGTACAGCGCGTCGAATACGAGCAGCAGGTTCAGGTCGAGGCGGCGCAGATCGGGATGCATCATGTTCAGGTCCGGATGAAGAAACTGCACTTCCTGCAGGCGTGGCGTGAACGTAGCATGACGGTTCGAACGGCGCCAGCGCGGGTGCGCGGCACCGTTTTCCCGCTGTTGTCCGCTTCACATCCGGGCCGGAGGAGGGCTCAACCCGTGCAAATCGATATTCGTTCCGCCACCGTCGCCGACGTGCCGCTGATCCTGCGCTTCATCACCGAACTGGCCGTCTACGAGAAGGCGGAGCACGAAGTCGTCGCGACGCCCGAATCGCTGGAACGCAGCCTGTTCGGCGAAGGCTCGCCGGCGCGTGCGCTGATGTGCGAGGTCGACGGCGAGCCGGCCGGCTTCGCCGTGTATTTCTTCTCCTATTCGACGTGGCTCGCGCGGCAGGGGCTGTATCTGGAGGATCTGTACGTGTCGCCGCGTTTTCGCGGCGCCGGCGCGGGGCTGCGGCTGCTGAAGGCGCTCGCGCGGATCGCGGTCGACTCGGGCTGCGGGCGTTTCGAATGGAGCGTGCTCGACTGGAACGAGCCGGCGATCCGCTTCTACGAAAGCGTCGGCGCGGCGCCGCAGAGCGAATGGGTGCGTTACCGGCTGGCGGGCGACGAACTGCGCGCGTTCGCCGACGGCGCGCCGGTGAGCGCCGCGTAAACGCAAAACGGGCGCCGCGCGGCGAACCGCGGGGCGCCCGTTCGGGCGTGGCGCGTGGCGGGCGTTACTTGAGGCTGCCCGACAGGAACGCCCGCAGGCGGTCGCTCTTCGGGTTCGCGAGCACCTCGGCCGGCACGCCTTGTTCCTCGACGCGCCCCTGGTGCAGGAACATCACGTGATTCGACACGTTGCGCGCGAAGCCCATCTCGTGCGTGACGACGATCATCGTGCGGCCTTCCTCGGCGAGCTTCTGCATCACCTTCAGCACTTCGCCCACCAGCTCCGGGTCGAGCGCCGAGGTCGGCTCGTCGAACAGCATCACGTCCGGATGCATCGCCAGCGCCCGCGCGATCGCCACGCGCTGCTGCTGGCCGCCCGACAGATGCGACGGATATTGCTTCTCGACGCGCGGCGCGAGGCCGACCTTCTCGAGATACTCGCGCGCACGGTCCTCGGCTTCCTTCTTCGGGATGCCGAGCACGTTCACCGGCGCTTCCATCACGTTCTCGATCACGTTCATGTGCGACCAGAGATTGAAGTGCTGGAACACCATCGACAGCTTGGTGCGCACGCGCTGCAGCTGCTTCGAATCGGTCGCGCGCAGCGCGCCCGTCTTGTCGAGCGCGGTGCGCACTTCCTCGCCGTCGACGAAGATGCGGCCCGCGTTCGGCTGTTCGAGGAAGTTGATACAGCGCAGCATCGTGCTCTTGCCGGAGCCGGACGAGCCGATCACGCTGATCACGTCGCCCGAGTTCGCCCTCAGCGACACGCCTTTGAGCACCTCGTTGTCGCCGTACCGCTTGTGGAGATCGTCGACGAAAAGCTTCTGGGTCTGGGAGTTCATCAATAGTCCTGCGAAAACTTACTTGCCTTGCGGGCGCAGATACGCGAGCCAGCGACGCTCGGCCTGGCGGAACAGCCACACGAGCGTGAACGAGATCACGAGGTAGAGCAGGGCGGCGATGCCGAACGCGTGGAACGACATGTAGGTCGCCGAGTTCACGTCGCGCGCGATCTTCAGGATGTCGGGCACGGTCGCGGTGAAGGCCACCGTCGTCGCGTGCAGCATCAGGATCACTTCGTTGCTGTACAGCGGCAGCGCGCGGCGCAGCGCCGACGGCAGGATCACGCGGCGATACATCGTGAACGGCGACATCCCGTACGCGCGCGCGGCTTCGATCTCGCCGTACGACGTCGCCTTGATCGCGCCCGCGAAGATTTCGGTGGTGTACGCGCAGGTATTCAGCGTGAACGCGAGCAGCGTGCAGTGCATCCCGTCGCGGAAGAACGCATCGAGCATCGGCGTGCCGCGCACGGCCTGCAGGCTGTAGAGGCCCGTGTAGCAGAGCAGCAGCTGCACGTAGAGCGGCGTGCCGCGGAACACGTACGTGTACAGCCATACGGCGCTCGACAGCCACTTCCGCTTCGACACGCGCGCGACGGCGAGCGGCACCGACAGGCAGAAGCCGAGGCCGATCGACACGACCAGCAGCCACAGCGTGATCGCGACACCGGTGATGCGATAGCCGTCGGTGTAGAGATAGTTGCGCCAGTATTCTTGGATGAGTTCGATCATAGGTCAGCCTTGCGGACACCGGTCGAGTAGCGCTTTTCGAGCCACATCAGCACGAAGTTCGAGATCGTCGTGATGGCGAGGTAGACCGCTCCCGCGATCAGCGTGAAGAAGAAGAACCGCAGCGTGCCCTTGCCGGCGTCCTGCGACGCCTTCACGACATCGGCCAGGCCGATGATCGACACGAGCGCGGTCGACTTCACGAGCACCTGCCAGTTGTTGCCGATGCCCGGCAGCGCGAAGCGCATCATCTGCGGGAACATGATCCGCGTGAACACCTGCCAGTTCGTCATCCCGTAGGCGCTGCCGGCCTCGAGCTGGCCGCGCGGCACGGACAGGAACGCGCCGCGGAACGTCTCGGTGAAGTACGCGCCGTAGATGAAGCCGAGCACGAGCACGCCGGCGAGGAACGGGTCGATGTCGATCTGGTCCCAGCCGAGCGCGTCGGTCGCCATGTTCAGCCAGATCTGCAGGCTGTAGAACAGCAGCAGCATCAGCACGAGATCGGGTACGCCGCGGATCAGCGTCGTGTAGACGGTGCCGACGCCGTTCGTCACGCGGTTGCGCGACAGCTTCGCGCCGGCGCCGAGCAGCCCCAGCAGGAACGACAGCGCAAGCGAAAGCACCGCCAGTTTGACGGTTTGCCAGGTGCCGGCGAGGATCAGCGGGCCGTAGCCTTGTAGAAACATATGTGGTCCCTGGTGTGGTCCCTGACGGTGCACGTCGTGCGCCGCGAAAGACGCGCCCGCCGAGCTGCGCGGAACGCCCCGTGCGTATCATGACCGTCCGCCCCGGCAACGGTGCCGGGCGAGCCCGTCGCGCGAACGGCGGGCAAGGGGGCGGGCGGCGCGTGGTTGACTGCCTGTACTGCCCGGACGCGGGGCCGCCCCCGCATCCGCTGCTGCTGCTTGTCGGCGTTCAGCGGGCCGGCGCCGAGTAGACGCTGAACGAGAAGTACTTGTGCGACAGCCGGTCGTACGTGCCGTCCTTGTGCATGTCGGCCAGCGCCTGGTTGATTCTCAGCTTCAGGTCGGTATCTTCCTTGCGCAGGCCGATCGCGGTGCCGTCGCCGATCGTCTTCGGATCCTTCACTTCCGGCCCGGCGAACGCGAAGCCCTTGCCGCGCGGCGTGCGCAGGAAGCCGTAGTCGGCCTGCAGTTCATCCTGCAGCGTCGCGTCGAGGCGGCCCGTGCCGAGATCGGCATAGACCTGGTCCTGGTTCTGGTAAGGAACGATCGTCACGCCCTGCGGTTCCCAGTACGCCTTCGCGTAGGTTTCCTGCGTGGAGCCCTGCTCGACGCCGACGCGCTTGCCCTTGAGCGACGCGACCGTCGGCAGCAGCGGCGAGCCGGTTTTCGCGATCATCCGCGCGGGCGCGTCGTACACCTTGTCGGAGAAGTCGATCTGCTCGCGACGCTTGTCCGTCACGGTCAGCGACGACACGATGACGTCGTACTTCTTCGCCTTCAGCGCCGGGATGATCCCGTCGAGATCCTGCGCCACCCACACGCACTTCACGTTGATCCGCTTGCAGATTTCCTTGGTGAGATCGACGTCGAAACCGACGATCTCGCCGCTCGGCGCGGTCGACTCGAACGGCGGGTAGCTGGCATCGACGCCGATCCGCACGGTCTTCCACTCCTTCGCGAAGGCGCTGCCCGCCACGAGGGCGAGGGCGGCGCACAGGGCGGCCTTCTTCATTTCCATCCTTCTGTTGCTGACTTTCCGGGGGCGCTCGCGGCCGGTCGAACCGGGCGCCGCGCGGCGTATTCTAGACGGCCAAAAATCGCCGATCGGCGCTCTGGCGTTGGCGGCCGCCGGAAGGGCGAACGCCAAAAGGGCGGTATTTTACCCGAACGCGATACCCGGAAAACGGCAATCCGGCGCGGTCGACCGATTCCTCGATTCGGCTGTTGCGGCAATCGAGGTATTCGCAACGAATATTTCGGCAATTGGGTGTGCGGGTGCAACGATGCGGTGCGCGGGCGGCGGATTGTGGCGCTGCCGGCCTCCCCTTACAGTGGAGGTAAACCCGAACAGAACATCTGCGCCCCGAGCGTCCGCCCCAATGTTCCAGATCCTGCGCGCCGAAGACCGCTGCCGCACGCACCACGGCTGGCTCGAATCGAGCCACAGCTTTTCGTCCGTCTGCCGCGACGGGCATGCGCCGGTGCGTCCGCCCGTCGGCGCGCTGTGCGTGCTGAGCGAGGACCGGATCGCGCCGACGCGCGGTTTCGGGATGCAGCCGCGCCGCGACGTCGAAATCCTCACTTACGTGCTGGATGGCGAGCTCGCGCACCGCGACAGCCTCGGCTGCGGCGCGATCGTCCGGACCGGCGGCATTCAGCGGATGAGCGCCGGCACGGGGCTCGTGCACAGCGAAACCAACGCGTCGCGCGACCGGCCGCTGCATCTGCTGCAGATCTGGCTGCAGCCGGCCGAACGGGGCGGGCGGCCCGGCTACGAGGAACGGCGTTTCGCCGATGACGAGAAGCGCGGCCGGCTGAGGCTCGTCGCGGCGCCCGACGGCGGCGACGGCGCGCTGTCGGTGCGGGCCGACGCCCGCATCTTCGCGGGGCTGATCGACGGCGACGAGACGGCGGCGTTCGACGTGCCGGCCGGGCGCTGCATCTACGTGCACGTCGTGCGCGGCGAGGTCGAGGTCAACGGCCGCGCGCTGGCGGCCGGCGACGGCGCGCGGATCGGCGGTGTGGACGCGGTGGCGTTCGCGCGTGGCCGCTCGGCCGAGGTGCTGCTGTTCGACGTCGCCTGAAACGAAAAGGGGACGCAGGCCGGTGCCTGCGTCCCCTTCGATGCCGCTGCGGGAGCGGCCCGCCGGCTTACTGCGCCGGCGCCGACGCACCCTTCGCGGCCGCGCGATGCTGCTCCCAGCGCTCCTTCATCTTCTCGTGGCGCTGCTCCATCTTAGCGAACTGCTGCTTGAGCGCCGTGCTGACCATCGTCTTCTGCTGGTCGTTCAGCCCGTTGTAGAACGTGAGCCACGCGGCGGACGTCTGCTCGCGCAGTTGCGCGTTCTGCGCCTCCGCCTGCTGGCGTGCCGAGTGCATCGCGCTCAGGTCGAGGATCGGCTGGTTCTGCTGCGCCTTGAACTGCTCGCGCATCTGCTCGTGGCTCTTGCGCATCGCGTCACGGTTCTGCTTCATCGTGTTGACGGCTGCCTGCCATTGCTGTTCCTGCGACGCGTTGAGCTTCAGCTGGTCGTGCAGTTTCATGATCGCGCCGAACGGGCCGCCTTCGTGCCCGCCGTGCATCTGGTGCATGCCGGGGCCGCCCGGCGGCGGCATGTCGGTGGGTTGCGCGGCATGCGCGGTGCCGAATGCGAGAGCGAGCACGGTGGCGGCCGCGATGGCCACGCGGGAAGTCTTCTTATACATTTCAGAAACTCCTTGTATCCAAAGGGTCCGGCGATGCGGTGCCGGGAAAGTCGGGTACCGCATCCGGTAAGACGCAGGTTAGCGATGCAGGCCCCGGCGGGTGTTACGCGGGGTGGCGGCCCGGTTACCGCGCATTACAGTTCCCTTGCGCGGTAACCCGCAGTAACCCTTTCGCCCCTTTGTTTCGTTCTTCGACTCCGCCCTCGCGCGGTAAACTTCGAGCCATGACTACCCAGATCCTCATCGTCGACGACGACCAAGAACTCCGAGACCTGCTGCGCGACTATCTCGTGCGCCAGGGGATGGAAGTGTCCGTGCTGCACGACGCGGCGACGCTCGAGAAGCGCCTCGAGCGCGAGCGGCCCGACCTGATCGTGCTGGACCTGATGATGCCGGGCGTGGACGGCCTGACCGCGCTGCGCCAGTTGCGCGCGGCCGGCGACGACATCCCCGTGATCATGCTGACCGCGCGGGCGGACGACGTCGATCGCATCGTCGGGCTCGAGCTCGGCGCGGACGACTACCTCGGCAAGCCGTTCAATCCGCGCGAGCTGCTCGCGCGCGTGCAGGCCGTGCTGCGCCGCCGCCGCGCGACGCCGTCGGCGGCCGCGCCCGAGCAGCGCGAGCCGTTCGCGTTCGGCCGCTTCCTGCTCGACTTCCAGGCGCGCACGCTGTCGGTCGACGGCAAGCCGGCCACGCTGTCGAGCAGCGAATTCGCGCTGCTGAAGATCTTCGTGAACCACGCGCTGCGCACGCTCACGCGCGAGCGGCTGCTCGAGCTGCTGCACGGGCCCGAGTACGACGGCACCGACCGCGGCATCGACGTCCAGGTGTGGCGCCTGCGCCGCATCCTCGAAACGGATCCGTCGACGCCGCGCTTCATCCAGACGGTCCGCGGGCGCGGCTACGTGTTCGTGCCCGACGGCGAGGCCCATGCGCAAACCCATTGATTCACTGTTCGGGCGGCTGGCGCTGCTCGTCGTCGGTGTCCTGCTCCTGTCGCACTTCGCGTGGTTCTTCGCGATGCGGCTCGAGCGCAACCAGATGCAGACGCGTTATGCGGTCGAGGAAGCCGCATTCCTCGTCGACGCGGTGCGCCAGCACATCGAGCGTACGCCCGACCAGCCGTTGCCGTCGCGCGTGCGGCTCGTGTCGCCCGACAGTGCCGACGTGCCGAAGAGTGGCGATTCGGGCCTGCCGCCGCCGCTGAAGCGGTTCCGCGACGACGTGAGCGAGCGCATGCCGCCCGGCACGCAGGTCGAGATCGGCACGCCCGGCCATCCGCCGGTGCTGTGGGTGAAGGAGCCGGCCGACCGAAACTGGATCGTGGTGCCCGTGCAGCCGCTGCGGCCGCCGCGCTCGCTCGACCGGATGCTGCTGTGGCTCGGCACGATCTTCTCGGCCGGCGTGATCGCCGCGCTGTTCGCAGCCTGGCAGTTGCAGCAGCCGCTGCGCTCGCTCGCGCGCGCGGTCGCGCGTTTCGGCCGCGGGCAGCCGGTGCCGCCGTTGCGCGAACGCGGCCCGCGCGAGCTGCGCCAGCTCACGCACGGCTTCAACCAGATGGTGGAGCAGGTGTCGCAGGCCGAGAGCGATCGTGCGGTGATGCTGGCCGGCGTTGCGCACGACCTGCGCACGCCGCTCGCGCGGATGCGCCTGCGGGCCGAAATGATGGACGACGCACGGCTGCGCGACGGCGTCGTGCGCGACGTCGACTCGATGTCGCACATCGTCGACCAGTTCCTGGTGTTTGCGCACGGCGGGGCCGACCGCAGCGAGCCGGTGTCGGTCGACCAGGCGTGCGAGCGGATCGCGCGCAGCTATCGTGCGGTCGCCCCGAATGCGCCGACGGTCCAGACGCGGCTGGAGGCCGATCCCGGCTTCCGGCTGCCGACGGCGACGCTCGACCGGATCCTGTCGAACCTGCTGGACAACGCGCATGCGTACGGTGCGCCGCCCGTATTCGTCGAGACGGCGCGCACGCCGGCCGGCTACGTGCTGTCGGTCAGCGACAGCGGCGGCGGCATCGCGCCGCGCGACCTCGCGGCCGCCACGCGGCCGTTCGTGCGGCTCGATCCCGCGCGCGGCGGGAACGGCCACAGCGGGCTCGGGCTCGCGATCGTCGAGCGGCTCGTGCTCAGGCTGGGGGGCGCGTGCGACATCGGCAATCGCCCCGAGGGCGGCCTGCGGGTATCGATGACGTTCCCGTTCGACGCCGTGCCGAAGGACGAACCCCACGCACAGGCCGCATGAGCGGCCGCGGCGCCTGCCCGGGCGGGCAAGCGCCGCGCGGCATCATTCGCCGAACAGCGTGCCGAGCGTCTCCGCCGCGTTGCTGTCGATCGTGTTGTAGGTCACCGTGGTGGCCTCGAAGATATAGACCGTCGTATACCGGCCGAGGCGCTCCAGGATTTCCTCCTGCAACGATTCCGGCACGACGTTCATGTTCAGGTACCACGCCGTGGACGACAGCCGCGTCTGGAACGACCCGTACTCCTGCATGAGTTCATAGAACGCGTCGGCATCCTGATCGCGACAGACGATCACCAAGTTTCCTGCCATTCCCTTCCTCCCGCTCGTCGGTCGATCCCCGGGGCCGGTATACGGACGTGCGCATTGCGGCGGCACGACCGAAACGGACCCGGGGGCTAGCCCCGATCATACCTGCTTCGCCGTATCCGGCTGCTGATGCCGGACACGGTTTGTGCCCGCGTGCGGGGGGCGGGTTCACGGCCGGGCCGGATCACGGCATAATTCGGGCCTGCGCGCCGGCCGCACGACCGCGGCCGGGTCGTTCCGTACCGCGCGCCCGTCATCCGCCCACGCGCCGGGCACGATCCATGCGCTGCCTAGCCGTCCCGGGACGGTTGTACCTGAAATACAGGTTGGTGTAGTGTCGTGCCGTCGCGGCCCGGCTCGCCCGGCCGCGGCAGCGCATGCGCGCACGGCGCGCCGCGCGTGCGCGACATCGCCAGTCAATCGAATTACCGCGCCCGTGCGCTTTGCCATGAATCAACATCGACTGCCGGCTTCGTTCGGCCTTACCGGGGAGGGCGCCTGATGAACGTCGGATTCTTCAATCCGAACCGGACCGCCAACGCATCCGCGTGGCGCGTGTTGCCGAACCGGTGGGACTTCATCGCATTTCCGCTGATCATCTGCCTGATCGCGATGGCGGTGGTCGGCTTTCACGAAACGATGGCGCCGATCGGCGTGCTGCAGACGCAGAAGATCTCGCTCGATCCGTCGAACCTGCCCGAATACGCGCTGCGCACCACGCTGCGGATGCTCGCCGCGATGGTCGCGTCGCTGGCGTTCACGCTCGTCTACGGCACGCTCGCGGCCAAGAGCCGCCGCGCGGGCATGGTGCTGATCCCGATCCTCGACATCCTGCAGTCGGTGCCGGTGCTCGGCTTCATCTCGTTTACGGTCACGTTCTTCCTCGCGCTGTTCCCGAGCCGCGTGCTCGGCGCCGAGCTGGCCGCGATCTTCGCGATCTTCACGAGCCAGGCATGGAACATGACGTTCAGCTTCTACCAGTCGCTGCGCACGGTGCCGCGCGACCTGGACGAAGTGTCGCGCGGCTTCCACCTGACGTCCTGGCAGCGCTTCTGGAAGCTCGAAGTGCCGTTCTCGATGCCGGGCCTGATCTGGAACATGATGATGTCGATGTCGGGCGGCTGGTTCTTCGTCGTCGCGTCGGAGGCGATCACCGTCGGCAACCAGACGATCACGCTGCCGGGCATCGGCGCGTATCTCGCGCAGGCGATCTCCGACAAGAACTTCGGCGCGATCGGCTGGGTGATCCTGACGATGACGGTCGTGATCCTTGCGTATGACCAGCTCCTGTTCCGCCCGCTCATCGCGTGGGCCGACAAGTTCCGGATGGAGAACACCGCGTCGGGCGATGCGCCGCAATCGTGGCTGCTCGACCTCGTGCGCCGCACGCGGCTGATCCATCAGTTGCTCGTGCCGGCCGGCTGGTTCTTCGCGAAGGCCGCGCGGATTCCGCTGCGCCTGCCGTTGTCGGGCGCGATGCGTTTCACGCTGCCGAAGGTCGAGAAGAAGGCGTCGCGCACGGTCGACATCGCGTGGGCCGGGCTCGTGCTGATCGGCACGGCCTATATCGTGTGGCGCGTCGTCAGCTTCGTCGCGACCGGCGTGACCATGGCCGAGGTCGGCCACGTGCTCGTGCTCGGGCTCATCACGCTGCTGCGCGTGGTCGTGCTGATCTCGATCGCGTCGGTGATCTGGGTGCCGATCGGCGTGTGGGTCGGGCTGCGCCCGAAGCTGGCCGAGAAGCTGCAGCCGCTCGCGCAGTTCCTCGCCGCGTTCCCGGCGAACCTGCTGTTTCCGGTATTCGTGATCGTGATCGCGCGCTTCCACCTGAACGCGGACATCTGGCTGTCGCCGCTGATCGTGCTCGGCACGCAGTGGTATATCCTGTTCAACGTGATCGCCGGCGCGACGTCCTACCCGAACGACTATCGCGAAGCGGCGACCAATTTCCGCATCCGCGGCTGGCAGTGGTGGCGTCAGGCGATCCTGCCCGGCATCTTCCCGTACTACGTGACGGGCGCGATCACCGCATCGGGCGGCGCGTGGAACGCGAGCATCGTGTCGGAAGCGGTGCAGTGGGGCAGTACCCGAATCGAGGCGCACGGCCTCGGCGCCTACATCGCGCAGACCACCGCCGCCGGCGATTTTCCGAAGATCATCCTGGGCATCGCCGTGATGTCCCTGTTCGTCACCCTGTTCAACCGCCTGCTGTGGCGGCCGCTGTATGCCTTCGCCGAAGCGAAGCTGCGGCTCGACTGAGACCGATTGAGAGCGAAACGCGATGCACAATCCGAATGCTGTAAACGCCCCCGTCCAGACGTCCCAGCCGCCGCGCCTCGGCGAAGAAATCCTGCGCGTCGATCACGTCTGCCGCGGCTTCAACAAGACGCAGGGCGAACTGCTCGTGCTCGACGACGCGAACCTGTCGCTGCGCGAAGGCGAGATCGTCGGGCTGCTCGGCCGCTCGGGCTCGGGCAAATCGACGCTGTTGCGCATCATCGCCGGCCTGATCGAGCCGACCGGCGGCGAAGTGACCTATCTCGGCAAGCCGCTGCGCGGCCCGGCCGAAGGCGTCGCGATGGTGTTCCAGACCTTCGCGCTGTTCCCGTGGCTCACCGTGCTGCAGAACGTGGAAGCAGGGCTCGAAGCGCTCGGCGTCGGCGCGCGCGAGCGGCGCGAGCGTGCGCTGGCCGCGATCGACCTGATCGGTCTCGACGGCTTCGAGAACGCATACCCGCGCGAGCTGTCGGGCGGGATGCGCCAGCGCGTCGGCTTTGCGCGCGCGCTCGTCGTCGACCCGACGATCCTGCTGATGGACGAGCCGTTCTCCGCGCTCGACGTGCTGACGGCTGAAACGCTGCGTACCGATTTGCTGGACCTGTGGACGCAAGGCCGCATGCCGATCAAGTCGGTGCTGATCGTCACGCACAACATCGAGGAAGCGGTGTTCATGTGCGACCGGATTCTCGTGCTGTCGTCTAACCCGGGCCGCGTGATCGCCGAGATCAAGGTGCCGTTCAAGCATCCGCGCAATCGTCTCGACCCGGCGTTCCGCAAGCTCGTCGACGACATCTACGCGAAGATGACCGCGCGCCAGACCGGCGAAGCAACGAAGAAGGGGCTCGAGCTCGGCAGCTGGCTGCCGCAGGTGTCGACCAACCTGATGGCCGGCCTGATCGAGACGCTCGCGATGGCGCCGTACCACGGCCGCGCGGACATGCCGGAAATCGCGCGGACGCTGCACCTCGAGGTCGACGACCTGTTCCCGATCGCGGAAGTGCTGCAGTACCTCGGCTTCGCGGACGTGCGCGAGGGCGACGTGTTCCTGACGCCGCCGGGGCGCGTGTTCGCGGAATTCGGCACGCAGGAGCGCAAGCTGATGTTCGCCGATCACCTGCTGAAGCACGTGCCGCTCGCGGCGCGGATCAAGAAGGTGCTGAACGAGCGTCCGGGCCATCGTGCGCCGCGCGTGCGCTTCGAGCAGGAGCTCGAGGATTTCCTGTCGGACGGGGCGGCCGAGGAAACGCTCGACGCGGTGATCGACTGGGGGCGGTACGGCGAGATCTTCTCGTACAACGACCAGACCGAAATCTTCAGCCTCGAGGACGTCGAGTCCTGATGCTGGCGAGGCGCCTGGTATAACCACGTGTCGCAGAACGCCAAGGGTGCCGCGCACGACGCGCGGCGCATCGCACCGTTACTGCAAATTCCCCCACCGGTCGACGGCCGGTTCCGCCGACGCCCACTTCCAGCGCGTGCCTTGCTGGCACGCATTCGCGAAGTACCAGTCGGCCTTGTCGCCGTCCTTCACCGAGAACGCGAATTCCTTGCACAGCGCGAGCGCCGACGCGTACGCACGCGTGACGCGCACTTCGCCTTCGCCGTTTTCCAGCGGCAGCGTGTTCTTCACCTTCCACGGCTTCACTTCGCCGACGGCGAGGCTGCCGGCCGTCTTCGCGATCGCGTCCTGCTGATTCTGATGGAGCTGCTTCATCGTGCGGTTGACGGCTTCGTCGGTCGCGGCCTGGACGGCAATCCCGACGCCGACACCGACCGCCGGGTTCGCGGTGACGAGGCCCGTTGCCGCGCCGGCCAGCGCGCCGCTCGCCGCGCCGACCGAGCCGCAGCCCGACAGCGCGGCCGTCGCCGCGCACAGCGCGCCGATCGCCGCGATACGGATCGCCACGTTCATTGCAGCGCGCCCCAGCGTTCGGTCGCCGGTTCGGCCGATGCCCATTTCCACACGGCCCCGTCGCGGCAGAGGGTGGCGACGTAGAACGCCGATTGCGCGGCCTTGTCGGCCTTCGCCGGCGTGTCGACCGCGAACACGATTTCCTTGCAGTCGAGCGGACCGACGCTGATCATCCGGCTGACCGTCACGCGGCCCTGCTCGTCGTCCTCGATCGGGAACGAATGGTGCGTCGACCACGGCGCGACACCGCCGACGTCGAGCGGGCCGGCCGCCTTCGCGATCTGCTCCTGCGTGTAGCGGTGCGCGACGCGTTGCGAGTACTGGACGCCGGCCCGCGCGCCGGCGACGGCGCCGAGGCCGATGCCCGTCGCGACGGCGGCGTTGTTGGTGACCTTGGAGGCGATCGCGGCGCCCGCGATACCGGCGCCGGCTGTCGCGCCTTCGCTGTACAGCGAATTGCAGCCGGACAGCAGTGCGGCCGTGGCGATCACGGCCAGCACGATGCGCGCCGGCGTGGCCCGGCGCGGCGATTCGAAACGAATGTTCATCCCTGAGTGCAAGTCCTGTCTGGGTGAGCGGCGACGCATGCACGCCCTGATGCCGCGTCATTGTTTCGCAATTGTCATAGGAAAACTGCAAAGCTTTGACAAATCGCCGCGCGGCAGGCCGCGTGCACGCGGGCGGCGTCATTGTCGGACAGATGATTGGCGAAGGGTCGAAACGTTACAAATTGAAGGTAATTGTTACCTTCGGATGCGATCGGGCGACCTAGACTGTTTAGCTATGGAATGTTTCTACGACGGCCTCGAGCCGCGCCGCATATGAGACACCCAGCCATGCGCCGTTCGAAACGGTTGTCACACCGGCCGCCTGACGCGGCGGCCAGCCATCCGGAAGACCGCCCGCGTCCGCGGACCGACGCGCCATCGGCACCGCCCGCGGGCGCGCCGGACGAGACGCCGTCGGACGGCGATCACAACCAGGGCGGTGCTCGCCCGGAAGGGCTCGACTATCAACGCGACCTCGGTCAGGAGCAGGACGCTTGATACGGTCGTCGCCGCATTCCATCGCCGTATTTCATTGCAATTCTCGGAACTGAATCGCCGCGCGGCCGCCCTCGGGCCGCCGCGCCTGCTTTGGCGTGCGTCGCGCGCCAGCCAATCGAATCGAGGAGGGGAAGTCGCATGAGCAGATTGATCGTGGTATCGAATCGTGTCGCCGCCGGCGAGGACACGCGCCCGAGCGCGGGCGGCCTGGCCGTCGGCGTGATGGACGCGCTGAAGGAAACGGGCGGCGTCTGGTTCGGCTGGAACGGCGAGATCGTCGGGGCGCCGGATGCCGAGCCCGCGATCCAGCGGGACGGCAACGTGACGTACGCGACGGTCGGGCTGACCCGGCGCGACTACGACCAGTACTACCGCGGCTTCTCGAACGCAACGCTGTGGCCGGTGTTCCATTACCGCGGCGATCTCGCGCGCTTCGATCGGCAGGAGTACGCCGGTTATCTGCGCGTGAACGCGATGCTCGCGAAGCAGCTCGCCGCGCTGCTGCGTCCGGACGACCTGATCTGGGTGCACGACTACCACCTGCTGCCGTTCGCGCACTACCTGCGCGAGCTCGGCGTGAAGAACCCGATCGGCTTCTTCCTGCACATTCCGTTTCCGTCGCCCGACGTGCTGCGCCTCGTGCCGCCGCACGAGGAACTCGTGAAGTTCATGTGCGCGTACGACGTCGCGGGCTTCCAGACCGAGGCCGACAAACAGGCGTTCACCGACTACATCGAGCGGCGCGGCATCGGTGCGGCGAGCGAGGACGGGATGCTGCACGCGCATGGCCGCGTCGTGAAGGTCGCGGCCTATCCGATCGGCGTGCATCCCGACGCGATCGCGCAGGCGGCCGTCCAGTACGGCACGCGCAAGCCGGTGAAGATGCTGCGCGAGGCGCTGGGCGACCGCAAGCTGGTGATGAGCGTCGACCGTCTCGATTACTCGAAGGGGCTCGTCGAGCGCTTCCAGTCGTTCGAGCGGATGCTCGCTAATGCGCCGGGCTGGCAGGGGCGCGTGTCGCTGCTGCAGATTGCGCCGCCGACACGTTCCGACGTGCAGACCTATCAGCAGATCCGCGAAACGCTCGAAGGCGAGGCCGGCCGCATCAACGGCCGCTTCTCGCAGCTCGACTGGACGCCGATCCAGTACCTGAACCGCAAGTACGAGCGCAACCTGCTGATGGCGTTCTTCCGGATGTCGCAGGTCGGCTACGTGACGCCGCTGCGCGACGGGATGAACCTTGTCGCGAAGGAATACGTCGCATCGCAGGACCCGGCCGATCCGGGCGTGCTCGTGCTGTCGGAGTTCGCGGGCGCGGCGGCCGAGCTGACCGGCGCGCTGCTCGTCAATCCGTACGACCTGTCGCAGATGGCCGAGGCGCTCGAACGCGCGCTGTCGATGCCGCTCGCGGAGCGGCAGGCGCGTCACGAGCAGAATCTCGCGCGGCTGCGCGAGAACGACCTGTCGGTGTGGCGCGATACGTTCGTCGCCGACCTGCGCAGCGTCGCGGCGGCGGCGTCGATCACGCGGCGTGCGGGCCGGCGCGTCGCGCATGCGTGAGGCCGCGCCGGGCGCCGGTAGCGACGACGAAGCGGCCGACGATACCGCCGGCCGTTTCTTCGTCGTGACGGGCGGCCCGGGTTCGGGCAAGAGCACGTTGCTCGATGCGCTCGAACGTGCCGGGTACGCACGTTCGCAGGAGGCCGGACGCGGCGTGATCCGCGACCAGATGGCCATCGACGGTCCGGCGCTGCCGTGGCGCGACCCGGCTGCGTTCGCCGAACTGATGCTGGGCTGGGAGATGCGGTCCTACCATCTCGCGCGGCAGGCCCGCGGGCCGGTGTTCTTCGACCGCGGCGTGCCGGACGTGATCGGCTATCTGCAGTTGACCGGATTGGCGGTACCCGCGCACGCGGAAGCCGCGGCGCGGCGTTTCCGCTATCACCGGCGCGTGTTCATCGCGCCGCCGTGGCCCGACATCTATGCGCAAGACACCGAGCGCCGGCAGGATTTCGCGGAAGCGGTGCGGACCCATGACGCGATGGTCGATTGCTATACGTCGTACGGTTATCGGCTGATCGAGTTGCCGCGCGTGAGCGTGAAGGCGCGCGTGCGCTTCGTGATGGATACGCTCGACGCGGCCTGACGCCCGCCGCGGGTGCGGCACACGGCGGCGGGTGTCAGGCCGCCGTGTCCGGCCGCGGCGACGCGATGCGCAGCAGGCTGACGACCGCGGCCACCGCCGCGAACACCGTGGCGACGTAGAGCGCGATCGTCGGCCCGCGGTCGGGCGCGAGCCCGAAAATCAGCGCGACGAGCGCCGCGCCGAGCGTCTGGCCCGTCAGGCGCGCGGTGCTCAACATGCCGCCGGCGCCGCCACTGCGCTCCCGCGGCGCCGACGACAGCATCGCGCGGTTGTTCGGCGACTGGAACAGCCCGAAGCCCGCGCCGCACAGCGCCATCCGCCACACGATGTCGACCGTGCCCGGGTGCGCACCGATCGTCGCGAGCGACAGCAGCCCGGCGGCGAACAGCGCGAGCCCGATCCCGCCGAGAATCCCGGCCGAATAGCGGTCCGACAGCATGCCCGCGAGCGGCGCGGCGAACACGATCACGAGCGGCCAAGGCGTCATGTAAAGGCCCGTCTCGACTTGCGAGAAACCGAGCGAATTCTGCAGCCAGAACGGCAGCGCGACGAACGCGAGCATCTGCGACGTGAACGACGCCGTCGACGTGTAGACCGACAGCGCGAACATCGGGATGCGCATCAGGTCGACGGGCAGGAGCGGCGCCGGCTGCGACAACTGACGCTTCACGAAGAAGTAGCCGACCACGAATGCGACGGCCAGTTCGGCCGCGACGTACGCATGACCTTCGCCGTGACCGAGCCCGTCGACGGCCGTGATCAGCAGGCCGAACACGCACGCGTTCATCAGCGCGCTCGCGAAGTCGTACGGCGCGTCGTGCAGCGGGTTGGCCGGCAGCGCCCGCAGGCTGCCGAGCACGGCCGCGATGCCGATCGGCACGTTGACCGCGAACAGCCACGGCCATGACGCGAACGACAGGATCGCGGACGCGACCGTCGGCCCGATCGCCGACGACAGCGCGACCACCATCGCGTTGATCGACAGCCCGCGCCCGAGCAACGACGACGGGTAGATCATCCGCACGAGCGCCGCGTTGACGCTCATGATGCCGGCCGCGCCGAACCCCTGGATCACGCGCATCACGGCCAGCATCGGCAGCGAGCCGGCCAGCGCGCAGCCGAGCGACGCCGCGGTGAACAGCGCGAGCCCGGCGATGTAGATGCGGCGATAACCGATGCGTTCGCCGAGCGACGCGAGCGGCAGCAGCGTGATCGTGACCGCGAGCTGGTACGCGTTGACGATCCAGATCGACGCGGCGTCGGACGCGTGCAGGTCGCGCGCGATGGTCGGCAAGGCGACGTTGGCGATCGCGCCGTCGAGCACGGCGAGCGTGATGCCCAGGGCGACGCAGACGATCGCCCAGTAGCGTTGCGGAAGCGGCAGGCCGGTATCGGCGTTCATGACGGGAGCGAGAGCTGGGTTGTCCGCGCGCCCGGTTGCAGGTTGCGTGCGCAACCATGTGCAAGGGTGGCGGCGATGAACGGCCCGGCCGGCGCGGCTGCACCGGCGCGGGGCCGGTCGAGTGTATCACCGGGCCGCATCGCGCGCCGCCACGCCGCGCATTCGCCGGCTGGCGCGCGCATTCAGCCTTCGAAGTCGAGACCGCCGAGCCGCACGAGCGGCTCGGCCTGCGTACGCGACGCGAGATCGATGTCGCGCGCGCCTTGCCATGCGCCGAGCTTTCTCGGCAGCGCGGCGAGATAGTGCTCGAAGCGCTCCCGGCCTTCCGGTTCCATCAGCCGCTCGATCTCGTCGGTGTCCCACGTCAGCTCGAGATTCAGCGGATGCACGAAGCCGCTCACGTGCTCGTGCGGCGCGCTGCGGATCTGGACGCGCGTCGGGTGGCCGTGCCCGCCATAGGGGACGACGTCGGTCTGCACGTGTTCCGCGAAGAACGCGGCGATCGCCTGCGCGATGCGCGGTGCGAATTCGGTATCGAAACGGCGGGCGGTTTCGGGCTGCATGAAGGCGTCTCCTGTGTGCCGAAAATCGTAGCACGGCGACGACGCGTTTCGGCGCGAGCGATACCGGTAATCGCGCGTTACCACTTGCTGCATCTATTACGGCCGCGCACCGCCACAATGCATCCCATCCAGTACCACTTCGCGTGGGAGTCCATCATGAAAAAGATTGCCGCAGTGTGTGTCCTTGCCGGTTCGCTCGTGGTCGCGGGCCCGGCGTCCGCGCATGGCCGCGACGGGGGCGCCGTGATCGGCGCATTGATCGGCGGCGCGGTGCTGGGCGCGATCGTGACGTCGGCGATGAATCCGCCCGTCGCGTATCAGGCACCCGTGTACCAGGCGCCGGCCTATCAGCCGCCGACGTACTACCAGGCGCCCGCGTACCAGCAGCCGGCCTACCCGACCTATCAGCAGGCGCAGTACCAGGACGACGGCCCGAACTATTGCTACGACCGCTACCAGCGTGCGTATGTGTGCGGGGCGCCGGTGCAGGGCGGTTACGCGCGGCCGGCCGGCTGGTAATTCAAGCACGCGTGGCGCGAGCGGATTCCGGGCCGCTCGGCCAGCAGCGGCCGACGTTTGCTTCGCCTGGCCGAACGACGAAAGGCCCTCGCTCGATGCGAGGGCCTTCGTCTTTTGTGTGGCCGTTCGTTCGCCTGCGGGGCGTGCCGCAGGCCATCAGCTAGCCGTGCGCGGATACAAACGGTTGCAATTGTGCGTCAGTGGCGATGGCCGCCACCGTCGCCGCGACCGTGTCCGCCGCCGCCGCCTTCGTTCCAGTCGCCGCGGCGTCCGCCGCCGCGCCACCAGCCGTTGCCGCGGTTGCCGCGATCGCCGTCCCAGTGATGGTAGTCGCGCCGGCCGCGATCCCAGTCGCGTCCGCCGCCACCGCCCCAGATGTTGACCGTGCCGTACACGGGAGACGGGGCGTACGCGTAGCCGGGATCGGAATAGTAGGGCTGGCCGTAGCCGTATCCGGCGTCCGGGGCGACGACGCAGCCGGCCAGCAGGGTGGCGACGCCGGCGGCAGCAATGAGCTTCAGCATGATGTTCTCCGTTGGTTGCGCTATAAGTACCGCGCCCGGGGATTGCCGGCTGTTTGCAATTGTGTCGCCAAATTACAGCCTCGTAAGGTCTTGCGACGAAAGTGTTAGCATCCGGGGCTCATTTGTTTTTCAGGAGCACATCGATGACATTCGCGATCCGGGCCGCGCTGGCCGCCCTCTGCGTGACGACGGCCGCCGCCTGCGTGGCCGCGCCGGCCTCCGCACCCGCCGTGCCGGCCGAGTCGATCAAGATGTTCCCGCAGGCCGCGGCCGGCCAGCAGCGCGTCGTGATCGCGCTGCCCGCGCTCGAGAACGAGGGCGATGCGCGCGTCGAGCTGATGATCGGCAAGACGCTGCAGACCGACTGCAACCAGCAGTGGTTCGGCGGCGAGCTGACCGCCGAGGACGTGAAGGGCTGGGGCTACACGTATTACCGGCTCACCGACGTGAAGGGGCCGGCATCGACGCTGATGGCGTGCCCGGGCCAGGCGCCGCAGCAACGGTTCGTGCAGGTGCGCGGCGACGGTCAACTGCTGCGCTACAACAGCCGCCTGCCGCTTGTCGTCTATGTACCGGACGGCTTCGACGTGCGTTATCGCGTCTGGCACGCGTCGAAGGACGAGCAGCAGGCTGCGAAGCAGTAACCTTTCCTTTCAGCGGCGTCCTGCCGCTACACACCGGCCGCGCTGCCCGTACCGACGAGCACCGGCCAGGCGGCCAGCGCGGCCTGCGCGATGGCCTCCAGATCGCGGCGGCTCGCGCCGTCGCGCGCCTGGATCGACATGCCCTGCTGAACCGTCACGTAGTAGCGGGCGATCGCATCGAGATTCGCGTGCGCGGCTATTTCGCCGGTCGCGACGCCTTGCGCGAGGCGTTCCCGCAACGCGTCGACCGTGCCCTCGCGCATCGCGATCAGCGTTTGCCGGACCATGTCCGAACGTTCGGCCGGATGCAGCGCCGACAGCACGATCAGGCAGCCGGCCGGCTTCGAGCGCCGCGTGAACACGCGTGCGGTATCCATCAGGTAGCTCTGCACGGCGTCGTACGCGCTCGCCGCCCGTTCGACACCCCCCCAGATTTCCTGTCCCTCGGTTGCGCGGTAATGCTCGAGCGCTTGCCGGAACAACGCTTCCTTGCTGCCGAAGGCCGCATACAGGCTCGGCGACGCGATGCCCATCGCGGCCGTCAGGTCCGTCATCGACGCCCCTTCGTAGCCGAGACGCCAGAACACCTCCATCGCGCGATCCAGCGCCGCTTCCTTGTCGAAGCTTCTCGGTCGGCCTCGTTCAGCCATTGCGTCCGTCCCTTCGTCGATATCTGTATCGATCGATAAAATAAATCAATTGACTGTGCGGCGCAACGTGCCACATTCTGTGTTGGTCATTACATAAATGAGGAAAGGAACCGACATGAATAGACTTCAGGGCAAGCGTGCACTCATCACGGGCGGCAGCCGCGGCATCGGCGCGGCGATCGCGAAACGGCTGGCGGCCGATGGCGCGGACGTCGCGATCACGTATGAAAAATCGGCCGAGCGGGCCCAGGCCGTGGTTGCCGGCATCGAGGCGCTGGGCCGCAGAGCCGTTGCGATCCAGGCCGACAGCGCCGATCCGGTCGCCGTGCGCAACGCGGTCGACCGTGCCGCGAAAGTGCTCGGCGGCCTCGACATCCTCGTCAACAACGCGGGGATTTTCCGGGCCGGCGCGCTGGACGACCTCACGCTCGACGATATCGATGCGACTCTGAACGTGAACGTGCGTGCGGTGATCGTCGCGTCGCAGGCGGCGGCGCGGCACCTCGGGGAGGGCGGGCGCATCGTGTCGACCGGCAGTTGTCTCGCGACGCGCGTGCCCGATGCGGGGATGAGCCTCTATGCGGCGAGCAAGGCCGCGTTGATCGGCTGGACGCAGGGGCTCGCGCGCGATCTCGGCGCGCGCGGCATCACGGTCAACATCGTGCATCCGGGGTCGACCGATACCGACATGAACCCGGCCGATGGCGAGCATGCCGATGCGCAGCGTTCGCGGATGGCGATTCAGCAGTACGGCAAGGCCGACGACGTGGCCGCGCTCGTGGCGTTCGTCGTCGGGCCGGAAGGGCGATCGATCAACGGGACCGGGTTGACGATCGACGGCGGGGCGAACGCGTAAACGCCGATGCCCGGCGTGAGTTGGCCGGGTGGCGGTGCGTTCGTTGTTCGTCGTTGTTCGTTATTGGCAGCCGAGGCGCTGGTGCTCGGCTTCCAGGTCGGCCCGTTTGTCGTAGACGCGTAGTTCATTGCGCGGCTTGCCGTCCGGGCCCATCCCGCGCACGACCTTCTGGCCGCGGTCGGGCGAGTGCGTGACCGCGTCGATGCCGGCGGCCAGTTCCCGGCAGCGGGCGTCGGAGGAGGTGCTTTCCGGGCGTGGTGCGGCCGACGCAGTGACGTTGGCGATGCCCGGGCTGACGTAGCGCTGTTTCGTAGAGGCCGTGCCGGCGTCGGCGGCATTTGCCGTGGCGGTCATCGCCGAAAGCGCGGCGAGCGCCGCGATCGTTCGAATCATTCGAGAAGTCCGTGTGCTGAACCGAAGAAGGTTCGGAATTCTACGCAATGTTCGCTGCATGGCTGTGGCGAATGGACGAGGTGCGGTCGCGTGTCGCACGTTGTGGTGAACGCCCGATTGCACACCTCTTCGTGTGTCGTGCTGCACGCGCAAGCAACATCCCCGGACCGCCGAACAGCAAAAAGCCCGCTTGCTTTCGCAAAGCGGGCTTCGGCATTTGGTTGCGGGGGTAGGATTTGAACCTACGACCTTCGGGTTATGAGCCCGACGAGCTGCCAGACTGCTCCACCCCGCGGCGCGAAGTGTACTTCGGGTTGATGCTCTGAGTCAAACGATTCGTGCGAAGACGGGCTGACGCCATATCGGGCCTGTTCCTTGAAACGACTGCAGCGCAGTGAAGCCGATGCGGACAGCCGCAAATTTTTCACACTCGCCACAATATTCGCGCGCCTGAAACGTCTTCAGACGCATGGAACCGCCACCCACTTCGCAACCGATGACCGACTCAGACCGCGACATCACTGCGACAGTGATGCGTGAACGAACGAGGCTAGGGAATTTCATTCGGCGCCGGATCCGCGACCCGGACGATGCCGAGGACGTTCTGCAGGATGTGCTTCACGAATTCGTCCAGGCCTATCGACTGCCTGCGCCGATCGAACAGGCGAGCGCGTGGCTGTTCCGTACCGCGCGCAATCGCATCATCGACCGTTTTCGCAAGAAGAAGGAGCAGCCGCTGGCCGAACTGCTCGATGCCGACGACGAAGCGGACAGCGAGTATCGCCTGGATCTCGCGCTACCGTCGCACGATGCCGGCCCTGAAGCGCTCTACGCTCGCACGCTGTTGCTCAAGGCGTTGCAGGATGCGCTCGACGAGTTGCCGGCGAATCAACGCGAGGTTTTCATCGCGCACGAACTGGAAGGGCTGTCGTTCAAGGAGATGGCTGCGCAGAGCGGCGTCACGCTCAACACGCTGCTCGCGCGCAAACGCTACGCGGTCCTGCATCTGCGTGCTCGACTGCAACCCATTTATGACGAACTGGATAACTAGAGGAGTCGACGGATGAATTTTCGAATCAGATGTGCGGGCAAAGCGCTGCTCGTGGTGGTCGCCATCGGTGTGCTCGGATGGGTCGTCATGATGCTGTGGAACTGGGTGATTCCGGCGTTATTCGTCGGTGCCCGGACGATCGACTTCGCCCATGCGCTGGGCCTGCTCGTGTTGAGCCGCATCCTGTTCGGCGGATTCCGCGGACATCGCGGGTGGCACGGCCGGCGTCACTGGCGCAAGTGGGAAGCCATGACGCCTGAAGAACGCGAGCAGTTTCGGGCCGCATGGCGATCGCGCGGCAAGCGGGCCACGGAGGAGTGAACATGCGTGAGAAATCAGCGGCCGACTGCAAGCAGAAGGCGGGCGTGATTGCGCCGGTCGTCGATCTGAAACGTTGTGAAGGGAAGGGCGATTGCGTCACCGTTTGCCCTGAAAACGTGTTCGAGGTCCGGCGCATTGATCAGGCCGATTACCTCGATCTGGGTCTGATGCATCGACTGAAGCTGCGCGTGCATGGAATGAAAGTCGCGTACACGCCGAATGCGCAAGCCTGCCGGTCATGCGGGCTTTGCGTGACGGCGTGCCCTGAACGCGCGATTACGCTTGCACGAAGGATATAGCGACGCTCGTGTTTGCTGATGATGGAGTGGCGCCGCCGCAGGCGTGATGGCGGATAGCGGTCGCTGGATACGCCGTCTACGTGATCAATCTCGTCAAGGAATGCACTTGGTTTCTACCACCCACGCTCTTTTGCAACGGCTTCATGAAGAGAGCCAGCGCGAAATCATCGCCCGCGCACGCGCGCAGTTCCAAGGGCCGAACGAGGCGTTTCCGACGCTCGTCGACGAATACGAAGCACTCGCCCCGAGGTTGCGAGGGCGTTTTCTCGAAACGTTCGGCTTGTTCACCGAAGATTTCGAGTCGTCGGCAGGCAGTGCTTTATCGTTGGCCGTATCGGCGGAAACGGGAAGGTTCTTGCGCAATATGGTGCTCGCGCAACGGCCGACCAGAATCCTTGAACTCGGCAGTTCTTGCGGCGTGTCGACTTTGTATTTCGCCGACGCGTTGCGCACGCTGGGCCGTGGTGTGGTCATCGCGACCGAATGCGATGCGCGCAAGTGCGCGCGGTTGCGGGCTCATGTCGAAGCTGCGGGTCTGGATGCCTATGTCGACTTGAGGGAAGGCGATGTATTCGAGACGGTTGCTGAACTGGACGGGCCTGTCGACGTGGTGTTTATCGACATAGGGGCCGACGCCTATCTTAAGCTGTTCAAGCAGATCGAGCGCTTGCTGCGTCCGGGATCGGTCGTGCTGGCCGACAACATGTACACGGCCGAGGACGCCGTGCGACCTTACAAGCAATACCTCGACGAGGAGCCGCGGTTTTCGACTACGACGCTGGATTTTGAGTCGGGGGTTGAGTTTACGGTTGTCGTGGCTTGAGGGGAGTTTCTTGTGAATCCGGAGGCATGGAGACTTGGCTGGTCCCGACAGAATTCATGCGTCAATGGCAGCGGGGAATTGCGGACGGGTTTTGGAAATTTATATCCCCCAAAACACCCCCAAAAAATCGTAGTCTTGAATTCTACAGGTGCGGTTCCCAAGAACCGCCGAATGGGCTGCAGCTCACGGATGACGGCACACGGCTTCGGCGGTCTCGCGTTGACCATCAAATGAGCGAGACACGCCAGACGCGCCGGAACACACTTCGCGGCCTACGCGCGCAACGTTTCAAACCTCAGTGTGTCTCCGGACTGCGTGCGCTCATGGTCTGAGACTCCGCATTTCTCTCCAACCGTGTGCAAGGTAGTGCTCCTCGGCACCGACGCCGGCGGCGCGTACGTCTGGATTAGCTGCGAAGTAGAGTTCTGCATCGAAATCGGCGGGCAACCCTCGGGTCACATGTGCTGATCCCACTCGCTCGATCGGGATTTGCTTCCCGAGGTATGCGTTTCTCGTGATCTCGCCCGTTACGATGTTCGGCAGCTCGCGGAATGCGATATTTCCATAGAACGGATCGGACCACATCGGTGTGTAGTAGGCACAGTCTTCGAAATAGTAGTGAGTCACCTGCGACCAGCGAGTTTTTGTCTTGTCGAGCTGCTTAGTCCCACCGTGCAATAGATTGGCAAGCCAGATCAGGGCTTGGCCCTTTTTGGCGCGGAATGTCTGCGGCTTTACCCCGTGAGCGTCGACGAGAGCCCGCCACATCGATTCGTAGACCGACTGCGTCGGCTTGCGTTCGAGATGAGTTGCGCAAATGCCAATGTGCTCGTTCGTGAAGATCGGCCACTTGTGACTGCCAGGGTAGTAGAGCAACGGTCCTGCGTCCTCGCCGATATCTTCGAAGGCCGTCCAGACGCCGCACATGAAGCGCTCGGGAGCAGAGCTAAAGTGCACTGCATCCGTATGCATGTGCTGCTGCGTTCCGACGGGGAAATTGAGCGTTTGGAACGGCCATGCGTGCCGCCCGAAGAGTTTCTTCAGCAGATGGAGGATATGCGAGTTGGTCGCGATCCGCTTCACGTCGTCGTTGAACTTCCACGCATCCTGAATCCGAAGGCCGTCCCCGATGTTGTAACCCTCATCAAACCAGTAGTCCCATTTGTATTGATCGCGCAAATCGTCCTTGATACGTTCAGCGAGCTGGTCAAACTCGGTGTCCGGGAAATCAATGATCGCGAAACCGTTGTGATGCAAATCACGGGCGATTCTCCGAATTTCTGGGTCGACTCCTTCAGCTTCGAATATTTGTGTGAAAAACGGCGACTCGACAGAAGGGACACCCGGCAACGGATTTTCAAATATTTGTGACATGTTGGTCTCCAGTCTAGTTTTTTGGGGTAATGGAAGTGTAACTTTTCGGAAAGGTTCTTGTTGTATAGGGGATAACGCTTAGTGCTGCGACCAGGCCTTCGGGCGTTACATGCATCGGCCAAGCGGGGAAAACGGTAGGCGGTGATCCTGCGGCCGGACGACCGGGGGAGTGGCTGACGACGTCGAACGTCGAAGCCGCGCGGGCAATGCTCCGGCTCTATCCAGCGGAGGCCATGGTTACGGAGCCACAGTAAGCTTTTGATTGCCCCAAAAACGTACTTAACGGGATTTTCATGAATGCCGGACAAGATACGTCAAGATGAGATTGTTCTCTTCACTTGTCACTGCCATATCGTGTCCTGGTTGCGCGAATTCCGCACGATTATCAAAAGATCGTGCTATTCGTGTAAGTGACCTTGACCGGATGGTCGGGGTGGAGTAGAAATTCATTGCAACGGCCGTGTCTTCCCAAAGGCCGTTACGTTATATCGCTTCTTGAATTTCTTGTGGATTTCGTTTGATCGATTTGTCTTGATTTGACCAGCGTTAAGAAATTAAATTTTGGATGGCCGCTTGGGGCGGGCGATCTGCATAAGCGAGGGAGGGTCAATGAAAAAGCTGGCGATTTTTTTGTCTTTGGTTTTTATTCATGCTTCTGGAATCTGCCAAACATATACAAAGGATAATGGCGTAATCCATGTCGAGCTTAATGGGTATGGTTACCCAATGATAACAAATTTCAAAATATTGGGTGCTACGGCAGTGCCGCACGATAACGCTGGTGCTGATTTCCAGATGACCGCCAGAAGCGCGCAGGGTAATGCCTATAATCCAACGCAAGGCGGAGACTGCCGTGGGAACCCGTCGCTCCTGAACGGAACTTTGGAAAATTGGAATGGGGCCTCAATTGGGGTGCCCGCTCAGAACGGAATTTTGCTGGGCGTGCAGCCTCGTAATTATAATGATCCCAGCAGCGGAGACCAAGGATGTGCCGGAAATGGTGCTCTGCTGCCGTATCAGTTTAATTTTGGCGTTACCATTGGAGATGGCGTATCGCTTCCAAAGGAAGCGATGGTGATTGATATGTCAATTCAAAAATTGACCGGTGGGCAGGATATTATTCAATACGCGTCCGAGTTGCCGGCGATTTTTGCGAGCGCCTCATTCATGCGCTATGCATATTACGCAGATACAAATGGTGGGATATTGCCGTACTCGGTCTCTGTAAATGGCGCATACACTAACGATATCACCCAGTGGCCTGCTCTTGTAAACTATTCTGGAGTAGGGAAGGCGGTGATTCTCTGCTCTATACCAAATGCCACAAATAATTCTGGGCAGGGTGTGTGCATGGCTATTTACTCAAATTTCGACACGGCGTTTTATTTGAGTCATCGATTTGGATCGACGAATGAGTTGTCATATTTCAGTATGGTCGGAAAATCCGATCCCTCTGCAACGATAGCTGATAATTCTTGGCATTCTTTAAGAAGATTCATTCTTGTTGGTAATATCTCAACCATTCAGGGGCTTGTTGGTGAAATTTCCCCGTTTGCGACGAGTAATTCAAATTGGTGATGGGCGTGACGCTGTTTTCTGGGCGTTAAGAGAGCAAGACACGTTGCTTGCTGAGTCGAAGTGAGGGGGCTGGACAGCCTGTGCCCCGAACGCTGAGTCGTTTCCTTGCCTGCTCGTGCCAAGCGCGGGTAGGCATTTTTATGGTCCATACATTGTTGACGCTGCGGTTGTGAACTCAACTGGATCACGCCGCCGTAGTGGTCTCTGCTATGAGGTCGCTGATGAAGATCAGATTGAACCTTTGGCTCGAGCGCGAGTTCTTTCCACCGCCCGCGATGCGGACGGCCTCACGATGGATCAAGCAGGGGAAGATCTACCTACTTCCCATCAAGGTCGGTAACGCGTACTACGTCGAAGAGAAAGCCATCTACCAGGAAGGAAATCGGCCGTTGAGATTGGCCGAGCGCCTGGCGCTCGAAGAAATCGAAGAGCGGAACAAGTCCAAACGAGCCAAATGATCATGCCGGCTGTGTCGCCGGCATGCGGCATTTCTATCAAGTCATGCTCGCGAAGAGACTGGCGGCCGCTCGCTTCACCAGATAGCTCTGCAACGTCGTCGCCTCGACGCTTGATAGCGAAAACTGGATTGTCCCTTCGCGCATCAATACCAAGCTTCCGTCGTTTGTCACGGCGCATGCGAATCCCGCCGGCCCGATCTTCGGGAGCGGCGTCGTAACATGGGGTGCTGCTGGGGCAGGCTTCGCGACGCCCGGCTTACGCTTTGTTTTCAGTCGCTTAGTGTCGAATACACTGGTACGTGCATCGTCCGATTTCGCGATTGGGATGACGTTCTGCACGTCGACGATTTTCTGTTGAACACGTTCTACGGCGTCTGGCGGAACATCATCGGCCATGTAATGAGCGTTCATCGTCGTTCCGTTACGGACGATGCGCTCAACCAGCACGCGACCTGCTCGTACCTCTGGCCAGACTGCGCCGGAGACTTTCGTGGAATTTTCCAGCTCGAGCTTTTCCGCGATTTCCGCTGACGTGATTCCCGGGTGGCGCTTGATCATTTCGACGGCTTGCATGCGACGGCTAAGCTGCTCCTTCTTCGACTTCATCATCATGGCTCCTGTGTGAGTCTGCGTCCTCGTAACGCAGGGTCAACAGGATATTTTTTCGCGGAGATCAACGTGATGGAATCGTTCGACTGGATTGAGCCAATGATCAGGACAATCAATTTGCGCATCTACCAGTGCGGTGGCGGTTGGGCATAGCAGGATGAAGGTATAGGCCGCTATACGGAGCGATAGAGAATCTATACGCCTTCGTATAGTGTCCTAAACGTTCGGCGAATCACCACCGACACAAGCGATCAGAAGCAGTGCTATTTTTTGTGACGCCGCTCGATAGGGGGGACGTCGGAGCGGGGCAGTCTTTGGGAACCAGGCTGGTCCCCCCGACAGGAATCGAACCTGTATCTAGCGCTTAGGAGGCGCTTGTTCTATCCATTGAACTACGGGGAGAGCCAAGTCCGGGCATTCGCGCAAGAGATGGCGAACCGGACGGCGGTGTGGACAGCGCGCAGAGTATAGCAAACGCGCGGCGCGTCGGCGGGGCGGAATGCACCCGCGACGCGCGTATCGTGTGACCAACCGCGATCGAAACAGAAAATCAGAAATCGACGACGACGAAATCTTCCTTGCCCACGTCGCACAGCGGGCAGCGCCAGTCGGCGGGAATGTCGGCGAAACGCGTGCCGGCCGGGATACCCTCGTCGGGCAGCCCTTCCGCTTCGTTGTAGACCCACCCGCAAATCAGGCAGACCCAGCTCTGGTATTCGGTTACTTCGCTCATGTTGCGCTCGGGATAATGAAAATTCGGCGATGCCGTCCGCAGCGTGGCCGGCGGACGAAAGGCGCAATGGTACCGGAATTTCGCCTAACGCCTGCGCAACGTCGTTTTAAACGTACGCATCGCGAACAACCGGCGCCGTCGCGTCGGTCGGGCATGCAGTGTATGCTTCGTGGGCCTGTCAATCTGAAGGAGGAAACGATGCTCAACAGAAAGTGGATCGCGGGTGCAGTCTGTGTCGCGGCGCTGGCCGTATCGACGCTCGCGCGCGCCGAGGCGCGTGTGTTCTTCGTCGAGCCGCAGGACGGCGCGACGGTGTCGAGCCCCGTGCACGTGAAGTTCGGTCTCGAAGGCATGGCGCTCAAGCCGGCCGGCGACATGACCCCGGATACCGGTCACCATCATCTGCTGATCGACGGCAAGCCGGTGCCGAAGGGCGACGTGATCCCGGCGACCGACCATTCGCTGCATTTCGGCAAGGCCCAGACCGAAACCGACGTGAAGCTGCCGCCTGGCCAGCACACGCTGACGCTGCAGCTCGGTGACGGCGCGCACCGTTCGTACGGTCCCGAACTGAGCTCGACGATCACGATCAACGTGAAATAACCGCACGTCCCGCGCCGGCGCTCGCCGCGCCGCGCACGGGATCGACCAATCGGCCGGCCGCGGGCATCCGGCCGGCGTTCGGCCGTTTACGCAGGCACGTAAACGGCGATTGGCACCAAGCGAAAAACCGCCCGCAACCCGCTCACGGCCCCGCGCCGACGCACTTCAAGCTTAGCCTGCGGCGCTCGTCCATCCAGCCAAGCCGATACCGGCCCGCGCGCCCGGTACAATGGGCGCTTCCGATTTCTCTCTTCGCCGTCTCCCCATGTCGCTCTATTCCATTACCGGCGCGCAGCTCGCGTTCGGTCACGTCGCGTTGCTCGATCACGCGGATTTCTCGCTGGAAGCCGGCGAGCGGGTCGGCCTGATCGGCCGCAACGGCGCGGGCAAGTCGTCGCTGCTGAAGATCGTCGCCGATCTCGCGAAGCCCGACGACGGGCTGGTCACGCGTCAGCAGGAGCTCGTGACGGTCTACGTGCCGCAGGAGCCCGAGTTCGAGCCGGGCGCGACGGTGTTCGACGCGGTCGCGTCGGGGCTCGCGCACACGCGCGAACTGCTCGAAGAATACGATTCGATCGCGCACCGCCTCGCGGAGATCCCGGAAGGCGCCGAGCACGATGCGCTGCTCGCGCGGATGAACGCGCTGCAGTCGTCGCTGGACGCGCACGACGCGTGGAACTGGCGCACGCGCGTGTCGATGACGCTGGCGCAGATCGGCCTGCAGGACGTCGACGCAAGCGTCGACGCGCTGTCGGGCGGGATGCAGAAGCGCGTCGCGCTGGCGCGCGCGCTGGTGCTGCAGCCCGACGTGCTGCTGCTCGACGAACCGACCAACCACCTCGACTTCGACGGCATCCGCTGGCTGGAAGAGCTGCTCGTCGCGCAGCGCGCGGGCCTGCTGTTCATCACCCACGATCGCGCGTTCCTCGACCGCGTCGCGACGCGCATCGTCGAGCTCGATCGCGGCCGGCTGCTGTCGTATCCGGGCAATTTCTCCGCGTACCAGACGCGCAAGGCGCAGCAGCTCGAAGTCGAGCGCGTGGAGAACGAGAAGTTCGACAAGCTGCTCGCGCAGGAAGAAGTGTGGATTCGCAAGGGCGTCGAAGCGCGCCGTACGCGCAGCGTGGGCCGCATCGCGCGGCTCGTGCAGATGCGCAACGAGCGCGCGGAGCGCCGCAATGCGCAGGGCAACGTGAAGCTCGATGTCGCGCAGGGCGAGAAGTCCGGCAAGATCGTCGCGGAGCTGACCGACGTGACGAAGCGCTACGGCGGCCGCACGGTGGTCGACCGCTTCTCGACGACGGTCATGCGCGGCGACAAGATCGGCTTCGTCGGCCCGAACGGCGCCGGCAAGACGACGTTGCTGAAGCTGATCCTCGGCGACCTGAAGCCCGACGAAGGCACGGTGCGCACCGGCACGAACCTGCAGGTCGCGTATTTCGACCAGATGCGCGCGCAGCTCGATCAGGAGAAGAGCCTGGCCGACACGATCAGCCCGGGGAGCGAATGGGTCGAGATCGGCGGCGTGCGCAAGCACGTGATGAGCTACCTCGGCGATTTCCTGTTCGCGCCGGAGCGCGCGCGTTCGCCGGTGAAGTCGCTGTCGGGCGGCGAGCGCAACCGGCTGCTGCTCGCGCGCCTGTTCGCGCGCCCGGCCAACGTGCTGGTGCTCGACGAACCGACCAACGACCTCGACATCCCGACGCTCGAACTGCTCGAAGAGCTGCTGGCCGACTACGACGGCACGGTGCTGCTGGTCAGCCACGATCGTGCGTTCCTCGACAACGTCGTGACGTCGGTGATCGCGGCGGAGGGCGACGGCAAGTGGCGCGAATATGTCGGCGGTTTCACCGACTGGCAGATCCAGAGCGAGCGCTCGGAGCAGCTCGCGCAGCAGGAAGCGGCGAAGCGCGCGGTCAAGGAAGCGGCGCCCGCGAAGGACGAGCCGGCGAAGAGCGCGGCCGGCCGCAACGCGCAGCGCACGGTGAAGCTGTCGTTCAACGAGCAGCGCGAGCTCGATTCGCTGCCGGAGAAGATCGCCGCGCTCGAAGCGGAGCAGAAGACGATCAACGCGCAGCTCGAGGATGGCGCGATTTTCGCGAAGGACCCGCAGGAGGGCACGCGCCTGACCGAGCGGTTCGCGGCGATCGACGACGAATTGCTCGCCGCGCTCGAACGGTGGGAAACGCTCGAGGCGAAGCGCAAGCCGGTGTGACGCGCGCGGTGCGCGCCGATCCGGCGATTGGCGCGCCACGCGGAACCAGTAAAATACCGCGCGTCCAGGGCAGCGCCGCACACGCCGCGCGCCCGCTTTCGGAGCAGTCCAAGCACACCGTTGTTTCGATTCGCTTTTTTACGGAACTCAACGTTTTGTCCACGACGTTATCCACACGAGGTGTGGACAACGTCCCGATGAATGACGAAATTCAGCGCCTATGTCAACGAAGAAACCCAGCGCGGCCTATAGCGAAGCATCGATCAAGGTGCTCAAGGGTCTCGAGCCGGTCAAGCAGCGTCCCGGCATGTACACCCGTACCGAGAATCCGCTGCACATCATCCAGGAAGTCATCGACAACGCGTCCGACGAGGCGCTCGGCGGCTACGGCAAGCAGATCACGGTTACGCTGCACGCCGACCAGTCGGTCTCGGTCGAAGACGACGGCCGCGGCATCCCGTTCGGCATGCACCCCGAAGAAGGCGTGCCGGTCGTCGAGATCGTGTTCACGCGCCTGCATGCGGGCGGCAAGTTCGACAAGGCCGCCGGTGGCGCCTATACGTTCTCGGGCGGTCTGCACGGGGTCGGCGTGTCGGTCACGAACGCACTCGCGACGCGTCTCGACGTGACGGTGTGGCGCGACGGCAAGATCGCCGAACTCGGCTTCGCCGACGGCGACGTCGTGAAGCCGCTGTCCACGCAAGGCGCGGGCCGCGGCGAGAAGAAATCCGGCACGCGCGTGCAGGTGTGGCCGAATCCGAAGTACTTCGATTCGCCGAACCTGCCGCTCGGCGAGCTGCAGCGTCTGCTGCGCTCGAAGGCCGTGCTGCTGCCGGGCGTCGAAGTCGTGCTCGTCAACGAAAAGACGGGTGAGCGCCAGACGTGGAAGTATGAAGACGGCCTGCGCGGCTACCTGCTCGACGAAATGAACGGCAGCGAGCTGCTGATCCCGCTGTTCGAAGGCGAGCGCTTCGCCGATTCGCGTTCGACCGACGAAACCTTCGCCGAGGGCGAGGGCGCGTCGTGGGTCGTCGCATGGAGCGAGGAAGGGTCGCTCGTGCGCGAGTCGTACGTGAACCTGATCCCGACGCCGGCCGGCGGCACCCACGAGTCGGGCCTGCGCGACGGCCTTTACCAGGCCGTGAAGAGCTTCGTCGAACTGCACAACCTGCAGCCGAAGGGCGTGAAGCTGCTCGCGGAAGACGTGTTCGCGCGCGTGTCGTTCGTGCTGTCCGCGAAGGTGCTCGATCCGCAGTTCCAGGGGCAGATCAAGGAGCGGCTGAACAGCCGCGACGCGGTGAAGCTCGTGTCGTCGTTCTCGCGTCCGGCGCTCGAGTTGTGGCTGAACCAGCACGTCGAGCACGGCAAGAAGCTTGCCGAACTCGTGATCAAGCAGGCGCAGGCGCGCACGCGCGCCGGCCAGAAGGTCGAGAAGCGCAAGAGCTCGGGCGTCGCGGTGCTGCCGGGCAAGCTGACCGATTGCGAGACGGAAGATATCGCGCGCAACGAACTGTTCCTGGTCGAGGGCGACTCGGCGGGCGGCTCCGCGAAGATGGGCCGCGACAAGGAATACCAGGCGATCCTGCCGCTGCGCGGCAAGGTGCTGAACACGTGGGAAACCGAGCGTGACCGCCTGTTCGCGAACAACGAGGTGCACGACATCTCGGTCGCGATCGGCGTCGATCCGCACAGCCCCGACGACACCGTCGACCTGTCGAACCTGCGCTACGGCAAGATCTGCATCCTGTCGGACGCGGACGTCGACGGCTCGCACATCCAGGTGCTGCTGCTCACGCTGTTCTTCAAGCATTTCCCGCAACTGATCGAGCGCGGCCACGTGTACGTCGCGCGTCCGCCGCTGTTCCGCGTCGACGCGCCCGCGCGCGGCAAGAAGCCCGCGCAGAAGCTCTATGCGCTGGACGACGGCGAGCTCGAGGCGATCCTCGACAAGCTGCGCAAGGACGGCGTGCGCGACACGCAGTGGAGCATCAGCCGCTTCAAGGGCCTTGGCGAAATGAGCGCCGAGCAGCTGTGGGACACGACGATGAACCCCGACACGCGCCGCCTGATGCCGGTGAAGCTCGGCGAGCTCGACTACGAGGCGACCGTTGCGCGGATGACGATGCTGATGGGCAAGGGCGAGGCAGCCGCGCGGCGCGGCTGGCTCGAGGAAAAGGGCAACGACGTCGAAGCGGACATTTAAGCGGAGCGTTCCGCGCGGCCGGGCATGACGCCCGGCCCGGCCTCACGCCACTTACGAATACGGAATTCAGATGGACGACAATACTTCCGATCTCTTTGCCAGCCCCGACGCGCCCGAGAGCGACGCGCTGACGCTCGGCAACTACGCGGAGCAGGCGTATCTCAGCTACGCGGTCAGCGTCGTGAAGAGCCGCGCGCTGCCCGACGTGTGCGACGGCCAGAAGCCGGTGCAGCGCCGGATCCTGTTCGCGATGAACGAAATGGGCCTCGGGCCCGACGCGAAGCCGGTGAAGTCGGCGCGCGTGGTCGGCGACGTGCTCGGTAAATACCACCCGCACGGCGACCAGTCGGCATACGACGCGCTCGTGCGGCTCGCGCAGGATTTCTCGCTGCGCTACCCGCTGATCGACGGGCAGGGCAACTTCGGCTCGCGCGACGGCGACGGCGCGGCGGCGATGCGTTACACGGAAGCGCGCCTCACGCCGATCGCGAAGCTGCTGCTCGACGAGATCGACCAGGGCACGGTCGACTTCATGCCGAACTACGACGGCTCGTTCGAGGAGCCGAAGACGCTGCCGAGCCGCATGCCGTTCGTGCTGCTGAACGGCGCGTCGGGCATCGCGGTCGGCCTCGCCACCGAAATCCCGTCGCACAACCTGCGCGAAGTCGCGGCGGCGGCGGTCGCGTTGATCCGCAATCCGAAGCTCACGCACGCGGAGCTGATGAACCTGATCCCCGGCCCGGATTTCCCCGGCGGCGGCCAGATCATCTCGAGCGACACCGAAATCGCGGCGGCGTACGAAACGGGCCGCGGCAGCCTGAAGGTGCGCGCGAAGTGGAAGATCGAGGATCTCGCGCGCGGCCAGTGGCAGCTCGTCGTGACCGAGCTGCCGCCGAGCACGTCGGGCCAGAAGGTGCTCGAGGAAATCGAGGAACTGACCAACCCGAAGCTCAAGCTCGGCAAGAAGACGCTGACGCCCGAGCAGCTCAACACGAAGAAGGCGATGCTCGACCTGCTCGATGCGGTGCGCGACGAGTCGGGCAAGGAAGCGGCGGTGCGGCTCGTGTTCGAGCCGAAGTCGCGCACGATCGACCAGACGGAATTCGTGAACACGCTGCTCGCGTACACGAGCCTCGAATCGAACGCGACGCTGAACCTCGTGATGATCGGCGCCGACGGCCGGCCGGGCCAGAAGGGCCTGCTGACGATCCTCGACGAATGGGTGAAGTTCCGCCAGCTGACGATGACGCGCCGGTGCCGCCATCGTCTCGCGAAGGTCGACGACCGCATCCACATCCTCGAAGGGCGGATGATCGTCTTCCTGAATATCGACGAGGTGATCCGCATCATCCGCGAGTCGGACGAGCCGAAGGCCGCGCTGATGAGCGCGTTCGGCCTCAGCGAGCGGCAGGCCGAGGACATCCTCGAAATCCGCCTGCGCCAGCTCGCGCGGCTCGAGAAGATCAAGATCGAGAAGGAACTCGAAGCGCTGCGCGACGAGAAGGCGAAGCTCGAGGAACTGCTCGCGAACGAAAGCGCGATGAAGCGGCTGATGATCAAGGAGATCGAGGCCGATGCGAAGCAGTACGGCGACGATCGCCGCACGCTGATCCAGCAGGAAAAGCGCGCGACGTTCGAGGCGAAGGTGGTCGACGAGCCGGTGACGGTGGTCGTGTCGCAGAAGGGCTGGGTGCGCGCGCTGAAGGGCCACGGGCTCGATCCGGCCGGCTTCACGTTCAAGGCAGGCGACCATCTGTACGCGGCGTTCCAGTGCCGCACGCCGGATCGCCTGATCGCGTGGGGCAGCAGCGGCCGCGTGTATTCGGTCGACGTGTCGGTGCTACCGGGCGGGCGCGGCGACGGCGTGCCGGTCACGTCGCTGATCGAGCTCGAATCGGGTTCGCATCTGATGCACTACTACGCGGCGCCGGCCGATCAGCAACTGCTGCTCGCGTCGAGCAACGGCTTCGGCTTCCTCGCGAAGGTCGGCGACATGGTGAGCCGCCTGAAGGCCGGCAAGTCGTTCATGACGATCGATGCGGGCGCGGTGCCGCTCGCGCCGATGCCGGTGCTGCCGAACGCGACGCAGGTCGCGTGCCTGTCGAGCGGCGGGCGCTTGCTGGTGTTCGGGATGGACGAGATGAAGACGCTGTCCGGCGGCGGGCGCGGCGTGATCCTGATGGCGCTCGACGACAAGGAAACGCTCGTGCAGGCACTCGCGATCGATCCGTCCGGCGTCGTGCTGATCGGCACCGGCCGTGGCGGCAAGGTGCAGGACGAGACGTTGTCGTATGCCGGGCTCGCGCCGCACATCGGCAAGCGCGCACGCAAGGGCCGCGCGCCGGACACGAAGCTCAAGGTCGTCACCGAGTTGCGTCCGCTGCTCGGCTGACGCTGCGCAGTCGATCGGATCGCCCGGTTCATCCGGTTCATCCGGTTCGTTCGGCTCGGCCGCGATCGAAGGCCGCACGTCCGCTTCGGCGGGCGGGCGGCTTTTTCTTTTCTGGCTGGGGGATTCGGGTAAGCAAGCGTGGCGTTGTCACGCGGAATTTGCAAAATAGTGTGAAATCGCGCTGAGGGTCCGAACCGCCGCGCGGCTGGCGAGTCGAACGTCGCTTGATGCCGCGTGCGACGCGGCCGTTCGCTGCACCCCATTCATCACAGGATCGTCCCCATGTCCCACGCCGTTGCCGTCGCGCTGTTTCTTCACCTGCTGGCCGTCGCCGTGTGGGTGGGCGGGATGGTCTTCGCGCACTTCTGCCTGCGCCCCGCGCTGTCCGACCTGTCGCCGCAGCTACGGCTGCCGCTGATCGAAGGCGTGTTCGGCCGCTTCTTCAACTGGGTTTCAGGGGCCGTGATCGTGATCCTGCTGTCCGGCGGCTTCCTGCTGACGAGCTTCGGCGGCGCGCACGCGACGTGGTCGCTGCACGCGATGGCCGGGCTCGGCGTCGTGATGATGCTGATCTTCGGGCACATCCGCTTCGCGCTGTTCCCGCGCATTCGCCGTGCGGTGCAGGCGCAGAACTGGCCGGACGGCGCGCGCGCGGTGAACGCGGTGCGCCTGCTCGTCGTCGTGAACCTCGTGCTCGGCGTCGTCACGATCGGCGCGGCCGTGCTGTCGCGCGGTTTCTGACCGGCTGGCGCCAGCCCTCAGCCTTCAGCCCTCCGTCCCCGGCAGGCTCGACGGCACACGCGCCGCTACGCGGCAAGCATCGCATCGAGCAGCCATGACCCGGCCGGCCCGAGCGGCCGGTTGCGCGACCAGACCGCATCCACCCGCACGCGGCGCGGCCAGCCGCGCGCATGCAGCTCGCACAGGCGGTCGCGCGCGAAGTGCTCGACCATCCAGCGCGGCAGTTCAGCCCAGCCGAACCCCAGCACCGCCATCTCCAGCAGCATCAGGTAGCTCGGCGCGAGCCAGTGCTGCGTGCCGACGACGATCCGGTCGTCGGTGCCGCGTCCTTCCGTTTTCACGTAGGTATTGAGGCGCAGTTCGCGCACGTCGCGCAGCGCCGCGTGCGGCACCTCGGCGTCGCCATATGCGGCGAGCGCGTGCGTGCGGCCGACGAACAGCCCGATCTCCGATTCCTCCGCCACCGTCGCCGCGCCGATATCGGCGGGATAGGTCGCGCGCGCGGCCATCAGCCCGAGTTGCGCGCGGCCTTGCTGGATCAGGTCGAGGACGTCGTCGTGCTCGGCGATCTGGCATTCGAGCTCGAGCGCCGGAAAACGCCGTTCGAGCGCCATCAACGTCTCTTCGTAGCGCTTCGACTGGTACGTATCCGAGACGACGAGCGTGAGCCGCGCTTCCTCGCCGTGCGCGAGCCGGGCGGCCGTGCGATCGATCGCCGCGCTCGCCTCGAGCGCGCGCTGCACGTGCGGCAGCAGCGCGCGGCCGGCGTCGGTGAGCGTCGGCGCGCGCGTCGAGCGATCGAACAGCTGCACGCCGAGATCGATCTCGAGATTCGCGATCGCTTCCGACACCGTCGACTGGCGCTTGCCGAGCTTGCGTGCGGCGGCCGTAAACGAGCCGAGCAGCGCCGCTTCGGCGAATGCGAGCAGGGCTTCCGGGGCGTGGGGCATGCAGGGCTCCTGGCAGCGTTATATCGGTAAAACCGATGATATCAAACTGGATTCATACGGTTGTGCCGATCAAAATGGCCGACATGGATCAGGTAACGCATTGGAGCGAATCATGAAACAGATCAATAAAACGGTGACGGAACGGCTGCTGCACGCGCTGACGTTCGAACTGGTGGCGATCGCGCTGTGCGCGCCGATCGGCGCATGGCTGCTCGACATGCCGGTATCGCACGTCGGCGTGCTGACGGTGATGGTGTCGCTGATCGCGATGGCGTGGAACATGACGTTCAACACGCTGTTCGACCGCTTCGAGCGTCGGGCCGGGTTGTCGCGCACGCTCGGCATGCGGGTCGCGCACGCGGTGACGTTCGAGCTGGGCCTCGTCGCGATGGTGGTGCCGGTTGCCGCGTGGTGGCTGAACGTGAGCCTCGTCGAGGCGTTGCTGCTCGACCTCGGTATCGTGCTGTTCTTCCTGCCTTACACGTTCTGCTTCAACCTCGCGTACGACGCGCTGCGCGCCCGCTGGATGGCGCGCCGGGTTACGGTGCAGGCAGGTTGAGCGGGTGAGGCGGACCAGACCGGACAGGGCGACGGCCGGCGCCCGTCAGCGCGCGGCCCACAGCCACACGCTGCACACCACGGCGACCGCGCCGTACACGGCATAGACGGGCACCTTGAAGCGCGTGAAGCACAGCGTGGCGAACGCGCCCGTCAGCCAGTAAACCGGGTCGGCCGGCTCTCGATGCAGGATTTTCACGACGGCGACCACGAGAAAGCCGGTCGTCGCCGCGCGCAGCAGGCGCATCCCGTGTTCGAAGCGCGAATGGCGCTTGAGCCGGAGCAGATGGTTCTGCGCAAACACGACGAGGCATCCCGACGGAATGAACAGCGCGGCGGTGGCGAGCAGCGCGCCGACCCATCCGTCGGTCAGATAGCCGAGAAACGGCACCACGTTCAGCAACGGCCCCGGCGCGACCGGCGACAGTGCGAACGCCAGCGTGAAGTCGTGATCGGAGATGCCGGTCGCCGGCGAGACGAACAGCGTCTTGAGCACCGGCAGCGCGGAGAAGCCGCCGCCGAACAGCGTCATGCCGGCGCCCGCGAGGCGCGGCCATAGCAACTCCGCCTGGTAATCGCCGGGTAGCGGCACCGCGAACAGCACGACGAGCACGCCGAGCAGCACGAGCAGGCTGCGGTCGCGCTTCGACAGCGTGAAATCGACCGTGTCGCGCTGCGACGGCCCCGTCAGCCAGCCCGCTGCAAACGCGGCGAACAGAATCCCGACGAAAGCGGCCGGACTATGCGCGAAAGCGAGCAGAATCGTCGAGAGTGCGGCGATCGCCTGTTCGAGCCGCGTGCGCGCGAGCGAGCGCAGCTGCTTGACCCACGTGACGCCGATCAGCGCGGCGAGCACCATGCCGAAGTGATTGATCAGCATCGGCGCGGCAAGCGAGCGCACGAGCGGCGTCTGATAGAAGATCGCGAACAGCGTCATCAGGATCGAGAACGGCAACACGCTCGCAATGCCGGCGACCCACGCGCCGGCACGGCCATGCAGCGTCTGGCCGACCTGCACGGCGACGTTGCAGCCGACGGGGCCCGGGACGAGCCACGCGAGCGCGACGAGATCGCCGAAGACGTGCGGCTCGATGCGCCGCAGCCGCTCCACGTAATGGCGTTCGAGTTGCGCCATCATCGAAAGCCCGCCCCACGAAACGGCCGAAATGCCGGCGACGACCTTGAACAAGGCCCATAGGGATGCCGGTGCCTCTTCGACACGCGCGGTCGCTTCGACTTCGACGGTTGTCATGATTGTGTGGTTGGCGCAGGGCCAGATCTCTCGCGTATGGCCGTGCCGACGGCTCGCCGACACGTCGGCCCTCCCGATTGTCCGCTGCGTATCATGACACTGCCATGCGCGAAAACGCTAGTTAATGAACGGAACGATCGGATCGGAAAACGAAATAATTGCGGCGTCGCACAACGCGCGCGCCTGCAGCAGTGCGGAGCTCAGGCGCCCGTGCTGCCGGTCGCCCGATGCGCGACGACATTCGGATGCTCGCCGCGCACGCCGAAGCGGGCGATCAGCGCGGGAATCGCATCGGCCGGCACCGGGCGCGAGAACAGGAAACCCTGCGCCTCGATTTCGCCGAGCGCGGACAGCCACGTGATCTGCTCCTCGGTCTCCGTGCCCTCGACGACGACGGTCAGCCCGAGCGAGCGCGCGAGATGTACGATCGACGACACCATCACGCACACGCTGCGGTCGTTCGGAATCGCCTGCACGAACGAGCGGTCGACCTTCAGCGTATCGACGGAGAAGCGGTGCAGGTACGACAGCGACGAATAGCCGGTGCCGAAATCGTCGAGCGCGATCCGGATGCCGAGCTTTTTCAGCGCGACGATCTTCTCGGACACGAGTTCCGGATATTCCATCATCGCGGTCTCGGTGATCTCGATCTCGAGCCGGTTCGCGGGGATGCCGGTGTCCTGCAGCGCCTGCGAGATCGTCTCGATCAGGTCGCCGCGCCAGAACTGCACGGGCGAGATGTTGACCGCGAGCGTCAGCGTGTCGTGGCCTTCGTCGCGCCAGCGCGCGATCTGCTCGCACGCGGTGCGGATCACGAAGTCGCCGATCGGCACGATCAGGCCGGTCGATTCGGCGATCGAAATGAATTCGTTCGCGGAGATGACGCCGTGCTCGGGGTGATCCCAGCGTGCCAGCGCCTCGAAGCCGGTGATGGTGCGGTGCGTGAGGTCGATCTTCGGCTGGTACGCGAGGAACAGTTGCTCCTCGGCGAGCGCGACGCGCAATTGCTGTTCCCAGCGCATCAGGTGGTCGGCGCGGTGCGACAGGTGCGGCGCATAGAACTGGTAGCAGTTCTTGCCGGCGTCCTTCGCGCTGTACATCGCGAGGTCGGCCTTTTTCAGCAGGTCGATCTCGCTTTCGTTCGCGACGGTGTGCAGCGCGATGCCGATGCTCGCATGCAGCACGAACGAACTGCCGCGCACGTCGAACGGCTCGCCGAACATCCGGATGATCGCTTCCGCGAGCCGCACCGCGCGCCGCTCGACGTCGTCGCCCTTCATCACGACGACGAACTCGTCGCCGCCGATGCGCGCGAGCGAGCCTTCGTCGCCGACCGCATCGGCCAGGCGCGACGCGGTCATCTGCAGCACGATGTCGCCGGCGTTGTGGCCGAGCGTGTCGTTGACGGTCTTGAAGTTGTCGAGATCGATGAACAGCAGGCCGAGCCGCGACAGGCTCGCGGGCATCGACACGTCGTTGCGCAGCCCGCGCAGCGTCGCATAGCGGTTCGCGAGGCCGGTGAGCAGGTCGTATTCGGCGAGCTGTGTCATTTCGCGCTCGCGACCGAGCAGCTTGCCGATCAGGCCCGTCGCGACGCCGAAGAACGCGAGCATCGCGAGCGTGATGAAGCTCGTCATCAGCAGGTAGACGTTGCGCGTGTGGGTGTAGTCCGCGAACTCTTCCGTCTGCGACAGCCCGACCATCACCGCGAGCGGGTAGCCGTCGAGGTGGCGGTACGACACGATGCGCGTCACACCGTCGATCGGATCGATGATCGTGCCCGTCACGCGCTCGGCGATCGGGTAGACGCCCGACGCCGAAAACGCGCCCGGCGCGTTGCTCACCGATCCCGTGCGCCGCGCGAGCACTGCGCCCGTATCGGACACGACCGCGATCACGCCTTCCTTGCCGATGGCCGCGTTGTTGTAGAAATCGTTCGTGAAGTAGCTCGGGTCTTCCGACACCACGACGATGCCCGCGAAGCTGCCGTCCGGGTTGTTCAGGCGCCGCGTCATCTGCAGCGTCCAGTGGCTCGATACGCGGCCGAGCACGGGCTTGCTGATGAAGAGGCGGTCGTCGTTGTGCGCGAGGTGGACCTTGAAGTGCTCGCGGTCGGACAGGTTGATCGGCTGCGGATGGAGTTCGGCGGTGTTCGCGAACAGGATGCCCTTCGCGTTGACGAGCGATACCTGGATCAGCGTGTCGCTCGGCACGACGCCTTTCTCGACGGCGCTCGCGAGATTGAAGCGCGCCGGCGATTTCTCGAATTCGAACTTGACGAAGCGGGTGATCTGATCGACCTGGTGGATCGCCTTGACCGTATGCTGCTCGAGTGCGGACGACAGGATCGCCGCAGAGGCCGCCGCTTCCTTGTACGCGCTGTCCTTTTCGACGGACAGACGCGCGATGATCACGGCCCACAGCAGCGCGAGCGCCAGCATCCCGAGCAGCGGGATGGCGAACAGCGCACGCCGGCGCGACTTGCGCGGCGCGCGCAGCGGCCGGTTCGGCGGCGTGTGGTTGGACCGGGCGGAGCTCATCGAAGAGGGCGGCGTCCTGCTCGCGTGCGCCATCCGTCTGGATGGCCGGCTATGGTTCGGATTGTCCCGACGTCTGTTCGTTCGCGGGACGCGCAACCATGGACAGACCTCCGAAACAACGGATTAGGCCCGATATTACTGGCTGGAACGTTTTTGCGATAGTTGGGCAAAGCGTAGGGCGCCGGACGAGCCGGCGCCATCGCACATCGCGAAATGTCAGTCGGGTGACCGGAACGTGCCGTCGACGACCGTGACGACGTGGCCGCCGATCCAGGTCGTGCCGTCGTCGTCGTAGCTGACGAAGATGCGGCCGTCGCGGCCGATCGCCGTGCCCTGGCGGGCTGTATACGATTGGCCGGGGCGGCGTTCCTGGCGCGTCAGCAGCCCCGCGAGCGCGGCGTTCGCGCTGCCGGTGACGGGGTCCTCGCCGGGCGTGCCGAACTGGCCGCCGGTCATCAGGCAGCGGATCTCGAACGTCGCGGGGCCGCCTTCGGCGTGCGGCGCGTAGGCGGCGAGGCCGTCCACGCCGTAGCGGTGGGTCAGCGCCGCCAGCGCGGCCGGATCGGGCGACAGGCCGATGCACGCATCGGCCGACTTCAGCCGCGCGACCAGCCACGGTGCGCCGTTGTCCACCGCGCACGGCTCGGCATCGAGGTCGAGCGCGTCGCTGCGCAGCGCGGCGGCCAGTACCGCGTAGTCCGAACGGTCGAGCGGCGTGACGCGTGCCGGCGGCGCGGCGAACGCCCAGCGGCCGCCCTGCTCGCGCAGCGCGACCCGGCCGACCCCGCACTGCTGGATCAGCCGGCCCGGCATGCGCGGCCGCGCGCCGCTTTCCAGGAACGCATGCGCGGTGCCGAGCGTCGGGTGGCCGGCGAACGGCAGTTCGCCGCCGGTCGTGAAGATCCGCACGCGATAGTCGGCTTCCGGATCGGTCGGCGTGCAGAGGAACGTCGTTTCCGACAGGTTCGTCCAGCGGGCGATCTCGAGCATGGCGTCGTCGCCGAGCGAATCGGCGTCGAACACCACGGCAAGCGGATTGCCTTTGAACGGCACCGACGTGAACACGTCGACCTGCTTGAAGCGAACGAGACGACCGGGCATCGCGCTGCGCCCGTTACGCGACTTCGGCGATCAGTTCGATCTCGACGCACGCGCCGAGCGGGATCTGCGCGACGCCGAATGCCGAGCGCGCATGCTTGCCCGCGTCGCCGAACACTTCGGCGATCAGCTCCGACGCGCCGTTCGTCACGACGTGCTGTTCGGTGAAGTCGAGCGTCGAGTTGACGAGGCTCATCAGCTTGACGATGCGCGTGACCTTGTTCAGGTCGCCGGTGTGCGCGTGCAGCGTCGCGAGCAGGTCGATCGCGATCGAGCGGGCGGCGGCCTTGCCGTCTTCCGTTTGCAGATCCGCGCCGAGCTTGCCGGCCCACACCTTGCCGTCCTTCTTCGCGATGTGGCCAGACAGGTAGACCGTGTTGCCGCTTTGCGCGCTCATCACGTAGGCGGCAGCCGGGGCGCCGGCGGTCGGGAGCTCGATGCCGAGCGACTTCAGTTTGTCGTAGACGTTAGCCATGTGTTCGATTCCTCGTAGAGAGTCGTGACAGGAAAAAGGGGATCAGAGGCGCTCGCGCAGCAGCTTGCCGAGGCGCGCGACGCCTTCCTCGATCTTCTCGGGCGGCACCGTCACGAACGACAGGCGCAGCGTGTTCTGCTGCGCGTTCTCCGCGAAGAACGGCGCGCCCGGCACGAAGGCGACGTGGTTGTCGACGGCCGCGGCGAGCAGCTTCATGCTGTCGATCTGCGCGGGCAGGTTCACCCAGATGAACATCCCGCCTTCCGGGCGGTTCCACGTGACGCCTGCCGGCATGTGGCGCGTGAGCGCGCCGAGCATCGCGTCGCACTGCGCGCTGTACAGCTCGCGGATCGTCGGGATGTGCTCGTCGAGGAAGCCGTCCTTGATCACTTCGTGCGCGATGCGCTGCGTGAGCGTCGGCGTGTGCAGGTCGGTGGCCTGCTTGGCCTGCACGAGCTTGAAGTGGAGCTCCTCGGGCGCGATGATGTAGCCGATCCGCAGGCCCGGCGCGAGCACTTTCGAGAACGTGCCGAGATGCACGACGTGGTCGGGCGCCATCGACAGCATCGTCGGCAGCGGCTCGCCCTGGTAGTTCAGTGCGCCGTACGGATCGTCCTCCAGCACCGGGAACGGGCTCGTCTGCGCGAACGCGGCGAGCGCACGGCGGCGCTCGACGGGCAGGCGGCGGCCGGTCGGGTTCTGGAAGTTCGGCTGCGCGTACAGCAGGCGCGCGCCTTGCGTGAGTTCCGGCGTGAGGCCTTCCGGCAGCAGGCCCTGCTCGTCGGTCGGCACCTGCACGTAGCGCGGCTCGTACAGCGAGAACGATTGCAGCGCGCCGAGGTAGGTCGGGGTTTCGACCAGGATCGGGCTGTTCGGGTCGATCAGCGCCTTGCCGAGCAGGTCGAGCGCCTGCTGCGAGCCGGTCGTGATCAGCACCTGCGACACGCGCACGCTGTAGCGCTCGGCGATCCATTCGCGCAGCGGCAGGTAGCCTTCGGTCGCGCTGTACTGGAGTGCAGCGGCCGGCGCGTCGCGCAGCACGCGGTCGGCGGCGGCGCGCATGCGTTCCGCCGGGAACGTCGCGGGGGCGGGCAGGCCGCCGGCGAACGAGATGACCTCGGGGCGTTCCGTGACCTTCAGGATCTCGCGGATCGCCGAGCTCGTCAGCTTGCGGGCGCGTTCGGAAAGCTGCCAGTGCGGCGGATGCAGGTCGCTCGGATTCATAGTCTCCTCGTTCGGATATCGTGGTCAGTCAAGAAAGGTCGATCAGGCGGATCGCTTCGACGCCGCCGGGTGGGCGAGCGCGAGCACGATGGCGCCTTCGCGGCTGGGTGGGCACGGCCAGTCAGGCGAAACCGATCAGGCAAAACGTCCATTATGGCGCACCTCATCAGCCGGCGCGAGCGGGGCGCGGCGCCGTGGCGACCGCCGAGCGGCGCCCGAGCACCACGGTCGCGATCACGGCGGCCGCGAACAGCCACGTCGACGACGTGACCGTTTCGCCGAACAGCAGCGCGGAAAAGGCGATCGTGAAGAAAATCTGCAGCAGTTGCACCTGGCCGACGCGCGCGGTGCCGCCCATCGCGAGCCCCGCATACCAGGCGAAAAAGCCGATGAATTGCGAAAAGAGGGTCACGTAGCCGAACGCGAGCCAGGTGCGTGGCGCGAGCGGCCCCGGATGCGCGGCGTGCTGCATCCATGCGAGCCAGCCGACCGGCAGCACGAGGAACGGCGCCGACACGACGAGCGCCCAGCAGATCACCTGCCAGCCGCCGATCTGGCGCGCGAGGCGCGCGCCTTCCGCATAGCCCAACGCGCCGATGCCGACCGCGACGAGCATCAGCGCGTCGCCGGCCTGTACGGTGCCGCCGCCGTCACGCAGCGCGAACGCGATCACGAGCGCGCTGCCGGCCACCGCGCTGGCCCAGAACGCCTTCGACGGCCGCTCGTGCGACAGCCACGCCGCGTACAGCGCGACGAACAACGGCTGCAGCCCGTTGACCACCGCGCCGTGCGAGGCCGGCACCGATTTCATCGCCCACGCCGAGAACACCGGATACGCGATGATCACGCCGGCCGACGTGATCGCGAGGCTTTTCAGTTGCGCGCGGGTCGGCAGCCGCTCGCGGCGCCACCACAGCAGCAGGCCGGCCGGCACGGCGGCGGCGAGCGCGCGGCCGAGCCCGTTGAGCAGCGGGTTGAGTTCGGATACGACGATCCGCGTCATCGGCAGCGTCAGGCTGAAGATCATCACGCCGATGAGGCCGAGCAGCATGCCCCGGGTTTCGCGCGAATTCATGTCGTGGGTGTCTCCGTATTGGCGAGGTGCGTATGGTGTGACGAGCAGGGCGGCCGCACGTGCGGCGTCAGCGCAGCGTGCGCGGGCCCTGCGGCGTGTCGAATTCGGTGACCAGCGCCGGCGGGCCGTCGGTGGCTTCGACGTCGAGCAGGTGGGCGGCGCCAAGCCAGTCGAGTTGCGCGCGAATCGTGTCCGCGCATGGGTGGGCGCCCTTGAGCGCTTTCAGCGCGATGCCGTCGGCCGGCAGCGATTCGGCCGGATGGCGCGGGCTGTCCCACTGGATCAGCGACGGCACGAGGCCGTCGCCCGCACCCTGCCACGCGGGGAAGCTGCCGTCGTCGGGCACCGTGAGGCCCCAGCTCAGGTCGCCGCGCCGCATCGCGACGACGGGCGCGATGCGGGCCGGATACTGGCGCTGCCACAGCGCAAGCTGGCGCGGGCGGTCGACGCGCGCGACCCAGTGCGCGAGAAACGGGCCCTGCTGCGCGAGCCGCGCCTGGATCGCCGGATCGTCGAGCCCGAACAGCCGCGCACGAGGCGGTTTTGCACCGTCTTCCGGCGCGGGCGCGTCGGGGTCGATCGCGATCACTTCGAGATAGAGCCCGCCCCACGCGCCGAACAGCGCATTGTGGGTCCGCATCAGCGGGTGGCGGCCGCCGCCGGCCGGTTCGATGCCGAGTGCGTCGGCGACATGGCGCACGCCTTCGTCGAGGGTGCGCGCGGCAATCACGAGATGGTCGAGTGTCAGGGAGCGGGCTGGCATGAGGGTCGGTCGGGAAGCGAAAGTGTCAGGGTAGGCGGACGGCGTGCCGGGCGGGGGCCGCACCAGCCGGCGCACCGGTCGCGAAGCGCCTCGGCGGGCGCTGCGCCACGTGCGGCAGGGCCGGAACGGCGGCCGCACGATCGCCATTCCGGTCAACTGTAATCGTCGCTACCGGCACAGTAACGGTACAATCGGCGCGATAGCCTTCGGTACAGTTGGAGAGCCTGCCGCCCATGTCCACCGTCCCCCTCGCCCAGATTCCCGCGCCGCACGACACGGCCACGCTCACGCTCGTCGACCAGTTGGTCCAGTGGGCGCGGCGGCGCATCGACGAACGCGTGTTCCGTCCCGGCATGCGCATGCCGTCGATCCGCAAGCTCGCGCTCGACAAGAGCGTGTCGCGCTTCACCGTCGTCGAAGCCTACGAGCGTCTCGTCGCGCAGGGCTACCTCGACTCGCGGCGCGGCTCCGGCTTCTACGTGCGCGAGCGCACGGGCGCCGGCCCGCAGCCGGCCGACGGCGTCGCGCGCGTGGCCGAGGCCGCGCCCGTGCACAACACGATCGACGTCGTCTGGCTGCTGCGCAACATGCTGCACACCGTCAGCCCGGAGAAGGGCCCGGGCCTCGGCTACCTGCCGGGCCGCTGGCTCGACGGCGAGCTGATCACCGGCGCGCTGCGCGCGCTCGGGCGCCAGTCGGGCGCGCAGATGCTCGGCTTCGGTACCGCGCAGGGTTTCCTGCCGCTGCGTCAGCAACTGCAGACGCGCCTCGCCGAAGTCGAGATCGGCGCGAAGCCCGAACAGATCGTGCTGGTGTCGGGCATCACGCAGGCGATCGACCTGATCTCGCGGATCTACATGCGCCCGGGCGATGCGGTGATCGTCGGCGATCCCGCGTGGTTTCAGATGTTCGGCCGGTTCGCCGCGCAGGGCGCGCAGCTCGTCGGGATGCCTTATACGCCCGACGGCCCCGACCTCGACGCGCTCGAAACCCTGGTGCAGATGTGGCGGCCGAAGATGCTCGTGATCAACTCGGTGCTGCAGAACCCGACCGGCACGTCGCTGTCGGCCGCGCAGGCGTTCCGGATCCTGAAGCTCGCGGAGGCCTACGATTTCCTGGTCGTCGAGGACGACATATACGGCGACCTGTGCCCGCCTAGCTATCCGGCCACGCGGCTCGCGAGCCTCGACCAGTTGAAGCGCGTGATCTATCTCGGCAGCTATTCGAAGACGCTCGCCGCGAACCTGCGGGTCGGCTACGTGGCCTGCGCGCCGGAGATCGCGAAGGCGGTCACCGACCAGAAGATGCTGGTCGGGATGACCACGCCCGAGCTCAACGAGCGCGTGCTGTACAAGATCCTGACCGAAGGGCATTACCGGCGCCATGTCGAGCGGCTGCGTGCGCGGCTCGACGGCGTGCGGGACAAGACCGCGCGGATGCTCGAGCGCACGGGGCTCGGCCTCTTTACGATGCCGGCGGCCGGGATGTTCCTGTGGGCCGACACGGGCGTCGATTCGGACGCGCTCGCGGCGGTCGCGCACGAAGCCGGCTTCCTGCTGACGCCCGGCAGCCTGTTCTCGCCGCAGCAGTCGCCGTCCACGTGGATGCGCTTCAACGTCGCGAACTGCGGCGATCCGGCGCTGCCGGGGCTGCTGGCGGGCTATATCGACTCGGCGGTGCGGCGCGCGTCGTGACGCGGCGCGGCAGGCCGGCTCTTGAAATGGCGCGTGCCGTCCCCAGATACGCGCGCAAACCGCCGGCGCCAGGCGGTCGTCCCAGAGGGGGCCGTCCCGAACGGGCCGCCCCAACCCGGTTGTCCCAACCGGGCGTCCTTCACGGGTCCGCCGGCATCGCGCGCCGGGCGCCGGCGTCACCCCTTTTCAGTTCAAGTAAGAGGAAACAGCATCCATGGCACACGAAACGATGAGCTTTCAGGCAGAGGTCAAGCAACTCCTCCACCTGATGATCCATTCGCTCTACAGCAACAAGGAAATCTTCCTGCGCGAACTGGTGTCGAATGCGTCCGACGCGGCCGACAAGCTGCGTTTCGAAGGGCTCGCGGACAACGCGCTGTACGAGAACGATCCGAACCTGCGCATCCGCATCGGCTACGACAAGGCCGCGCGCACGATCACGATCGACGACAACGGCATCGGCATGAGCCGCGACGAGGCGATCGCGAACCTCGGCACGATCGCGCGTTCGGGCACCAAGGAATTCTTCACGAAGCTGTCGGGCGACCAGCAGAAGGATGCGGCGCTGATCGGCCAGTTCGGTGTGGGCTTCTACTCGGGCTTCATCGTCGCCGACAAGATCACCGTCGAAACGCGTCGCGCGGGCCTGCCGGCGAACGAAGCCGTGCGCTGGGAAAGCGCGGGCGAGGGCGATTTCACGATCGACGCGATCGAGCGCGCGCAGCGCGGCACGACGATCACGCTGCACCTGCGCGAAGGCGAGGACGACCTGCTGTCGTCGCACCGCCTGAAGTCGATCATCCAGAAGTATTCCGACCACATCGCGCTGCCGATCCTGATGCGCAAGGAAGAGTGGGATCAGGAAAAGGGCGAGATGGTCCTGAAGGACGAGGACGAAACCGTCAACCAGGCGAGCGCGCTGTGGACGCGTTCGAAGAGCGACGTCACCGACGAGCAGTACACGCAGTTCTACCAGCACATCGCGCACGATCACCAGGACCCGCTCACGTGGACGCACAACCGCGTCGAGGGCCGCAGCGAATACACGCAGTTGCTGTTCGTGCCCGCGCACGCGCCGTTCGACCTGTGGAACCGCGACTATCGCGGCGGCCTGAAGCTGTACGTGAAGCGCGTGTTCATCATGGACGACGCCGAGCAACTGCTGCCGCAATACCTGCGCTTCGTGAAGGGTGTGGTCGATTCGGCAGACCTGCCGCTGAACGTGTCGCGTGAAATCCTGCAGGAAAGCCGCGACGTGAAGGCGATCCGCGAAGGCGTGACCAAGCGCACGCTGTCGATGCTCGAGGAGCTCGCGAATGCGGAAGACGATGCCGGCAAGGAGAAGTACAAGACGTTCTGGGGCGCGTTCGGCCAGGTGCTGAAGGAAGGCCTCGGCGAGGATCACGCGAACCGCGAGCGCATCGCGAAGCTGCTGCGCTTCGCGTCGACGCATGGCGACACCGACGCGCAGGACGTGTCGCTCGCCGACTACGTGTCGCGCATGAAGCCCGAGCAGAGCAAGATCTACTACGTGACCGCCGATACGTGGCAGGCCGCGAAGAACAGCCCGCATCTGGAGGTGTTCCGCAAGAAGGGTGTCGAGGTGCTGCTGCTGACCGACCGCGTCGACGAATGGATGCTGTCGTTCCTGCATGAATTCGACGGCAAGCCGCTCGCCAGCGTGGCCCGCGGCGATCTCGATCTCGGCGAGCTGAACGACGAGGAGAAGAAGGCGCAGGAGCAGGCCGGCGAGGCGATCAAGCCGGTCGTCGAGAAGATGAAGGAAGCGCTCGGCGACAAGGTGAAGGAAGTGCGCGTCACGTTCCGCCTGACCGATTCGCCGTCGTGCCTGGTCGCGGACGACAACGACATGAGCGGCTACCTGCAGCGGATGCTGAAGGCGGCCGGCCAGAACGCGCCGGCGATGCAGCCGATCCTCGAGATCAATCCCGAGCACGCGCTCGTGAAGCAGCTGAATGCCGACAGTGCCGATTTCGGCGACTGGTGCCATCTGCTGTTCGATCAGGCGCTGCTGGCCGAAGGCGGCATGCTCGACGATCCGGCGAGCTTCGTGAAGCGGACCAACGCGCTGCTGCTGTCGCGCGCCGCGTGAACGCGCGCATGCGATTCGACGGCGCGCAGGCCGGCTGGCGCGAGACGCCGCGGCCTGGCTGCACGCTCGACCAGCGCGACTGGCTGACGCGCGGCGGATCGCTGACCGCGCACCTCGCGCGGCTCGGCCGCGTGAACGTGCGGGTGACGCGCGAGGCCGTCGACCGCCCGTGGTTCGACGAGCCGGACGCGCTCGCCAGTTCGCCGCGCGCGCCGATGTGGGTGCGCGAGGTGATCCTGTCGGTCGACGGCACGCCGTACGTCGCCGCGCACAGCATCGCGCCGCTCGCGGCCAGCAAGGGCGTGTGGCAGGCGATGCGGCGGCTGCGCACGCGGCCGCTCGCGGAGCTGCTGTACAGCGATCCGCAGGTCGAGCGCTCGGCGCTCGTGAGCCGGCGCGTGATCGCCGGCCATCCGCTGTATGCGCTCGCGAGCCATGCCTTGCAGGGCGCGCGCGCGCCGCATGCGTTCGTCGCGCGGCGCTCGGTGTTCCAGCGTCACGGCAAGCCGCTGATGGTCACCGAGTGCATGCTGCCGGCGCTGTGGCGCCACCTCGATGCGCACGGCGACGGGCCGCGGTCCGTTGGGTCGCGCGGAGGCGCGTGATGCTGCAAGGGTTTCCGCCGGTCGTCGCGCCGAATACGCACACGATGATCCTCGGCAGCTTTCCGGGCGAGGCGTCGCTCGACGCCGCGCAGTATTACGCGCATCCGCGCAACCAGTTCTGGCGGCTGCTCGGCGCGGTGCTCGGCGAGCCGTCGCTGCATGAGCTGCCGTACGACGCGCGACTCGAGCGCGTGCTGTCGCACGGCATCGGCATCTGGGACGTGCTCGATGCGTGCCATCGTCAGGGCAGCCTTGATTCCGCGATCAGGAACGCGAAGCCGAACGACTTCGATTCGCTGCGCGCGCATGCGCCGTTGCTGAAGCGCGTGTGCTTCAACGGCAAGACGGCGGGGCGGTTCGCCGACGTGATCGGCCAGGCTGGGTACGAGACGCTCGTGCTGCCTTCGTCGAGCCCGGCGAACGCGATGCTGTCGTTCGAGCAGAAACTGGTGCTTTGGCGCGGGATTCGCGCCTGAGACGTGCTGGATTCCGACGGGTCGACGAAGCGGTGCAGGGGCGGGAGCGGCAACAGGACAAACCGGACCTGATGCGAGCGCGCCGCCACTCGACGCTACCGGTCAAGGCTTTGCCTCGCCTTGCCTGGCGCCCGCGGCCGAGACGATGCGACTTTGTGCCGCCACGAGTTGATCATCGGTGGTCGCCACCAGCCACAGACGTGCATGCTCCTCGATCCGGCGGTTGTGGTCCTTCAACGGCCCCAGCGCGGCAGCGGCCTTCCAGGTCACCGGGCCGATTCGGCTACTTCTGCCCGATGGCGCGCCTACCAGCAGGCAATAAGGCCCCAGCGGAAGCGAGACGAACGGCAGTGCCGGACTGGCGATCACGCGCCAGTCGATGAACGGTGTGTCGCTGATCAGCAGCGGCGTGGGCAAGCCGTAGAGCACACTGAAATCGTACAGCGCCAGCTGTTCTCGCATGCCGACGTAAATTCGCCGGATGTCGTCGACGACCGCCGCGCGGATCTCGTCCTCGAACATCGGTTCCTGCGCGTAGCGGGCCCATGCCTGGCGAGCCTCCCGTTGATACGCGCTGAACAGGCCGATCTCCACGCAATCCTGCACGGCGCGCTGAACCTCCGCCACGGAACCGGCTTCCCCGGGCGTGCCCAACTGAGCCGCCCGCAAAAAGCGGGCAAGTCCGGCATCGTGGATCGCGGGACCCTCCGCGGACGTGTCGTCGTCGGCGTTCTTGCCCAGCGGCACGTAGGTATATTGCTCGGCGGCGAAATGCGATTTCTTGCCTTCGTCGAACTTGATTTCGCCATCCACGCAGTCCAGATAGCGCGTCCCGATTCGACCGTGCTCCCAAACCCAGTTTTTCAGGAACGGACGGAGTGGATGCAGTCTGTCGTGATCGGCCATCGAGCCTCCAAGTTTTCCCGGTATGAGCCACGCCAACCCAACCGCCGCACACTCCGCACCGTCACGGGCCCGTGCTACAGGGCGAGCGTGCCCAGCTCCTCGTAAGTACGATGCAGCCAGACCTTGACGCGCTGCCGCTCCAGCAAGCCGAGCCCCGTGGCGGCGCGGTCGGGATGATTGACCGCCGCCCAGAAGCTCGCGCTTTGCCGATCGATCTTCTGCATCGTCGTATCGGGCAGGCGGCGCAGCGTAATCACGCTGGCGCCAAGGGCTTCGGCCCTTTCGCGTTCGCCGGAGGCCTCCAGAATCTCGAAGCGATCGCCGCGGACTTCATTCAGCACCAGCACCAGCTTGATTCGTCCGCCGAATTCGTCGAGCCATTGCCGCAGCAGATCGACCGAATCGCGTCCAGTGTCCATCACGTGCCACCACGTCAGCGTGAGGCCGTGTTCCTCGGCGAAGTCGACTACGTCCGAATCGTCGAGCCACTTGGCGAGCGACTGCCGCGTCTGGGCCGCGAGGTCCACCAGTATGCGCCGTTGCGGATCCTCGAGCGCCGATTCCATGACCGGATCGAGGCTGTCATGCTGGTCGAGCACGGCGGGCGCGGCAAAATCGGCATAGAACCGCAGGAGCGCGCCGTGCGACCGGTCGGTATCGAAGCCCACGAAGGGCATGCTCCGATCGATGAAATACTGGGCCAGCACGCGGGCCGCGAGCGATTTGCCGACGCCGCCTTTTTCCCCGCCAATGAAGTGGATGTGACTCATGCTTACGAAATCCCGTGTAATGGAGCAGGTATGGCCAGAGCGGATATTGGCAGGCTTCGATGACGTTACGGCGTAACCGGTCCCGTCGAAAGAAAATGCGTGCGCGGCACCAGCATGCTGTCTGGCCAACGCCGGTGTCAAACTGAACAAAATGGCGACCCGTTCCGGCGGCTGCAGGGCACGGTGCGCGGCGAGCCGACGTTGCATGCACTGCCGTACGACGCGCGGTCGTCAGGCAGCAAAAACGACTTCGATGTGTCAGCTCAATCGTCGTTGCCCCATCGCCACCGGGGCTTCTCGCCCTTGAGCCAGCACACCGCAGTCAGCAGCGCGACCAGCACCACGAGGCATGCCCCGTACGCCACCGGCGACCGATGCGGCGGCACGAGCCATGCACTCGCGATGACGCCGATCGCGAACAGCAGCAGCACGACCCAGCCCTGCCACGCGACCGGCAATCCCCATCCCCAGCCGTAGCGCTTCGCCGGAAACCAGATCTTCTTGTCGTGCGAGGTCATGCGCTCTCCTGTGGATTCGCGAATGCAGCGTAGCGCCGACGGGATTCGACGTCACGCGTGGCGGGGCACGCGTCGGCGGCCTCCGCCTCCCACCAATGCTATCCTCTCGTCCGCTCATCCAGCGTCACCCAGCGAGATTCAACCATCATGACCCGACTGATCAAGCGCGCGTCCGCCGAGGCACGCGCGTTCAAGCAACGCAAGCCGTCCGCCTACAACGGCTCCGAAAAACTCCAGCCGCCGCGCGTGAAGCGCCGCCCGGACATCGACGAACACGACGACGTGCCGGTGCTCGAAGCGCCGCGCAAGCCGCGTTTCGCGCCCGTGACGTTCTCCGAAGAAGGCGGCGTGCGCTTCCTGCACTTCGGTACCGAGTGGGTGCAGGGCGCGATGCGGATCTCGAAGCCGCTGCATATCGAGCTCGAATACGCGCAGCAGATGATGGCCTGGCTGCTGTTCCTCGAAACGCCGGAGCGGATCGTCCAGCTCGGGCTCGGCACCGGCGCGCTGACCAAGTTCTCGCATCGTTTCCTGCCGCACGCGAAGGTCGAGGCCGTCGAGCTGAACCCGGCCGTGATCGTGGCCGCGCGCACGATGTTCGCGCTGCCGCCCGACGACGCGCGCCTCGCCGTGCACGAAGCCGACGCGTGGGACTTCGTCAACGACCCGGCCAACCGCGGCACGGCGGGCGCGATCCAGATCGACCTGTACGACGCGACCGCGCGCGGCCCCGTGCTCGACAGCGTCGCGTTCTACCGCGCGGTGCGCGGCTGCCTCGCCGATGCCGGCATCGCGACGATCAACCTGTTCGGCGATCATCCGAGCTTCGTGCGCAACATGAAGCACCTGAATGCGGCGTTCGACCACCGCGTGATCGCGCTGCCCGAAGTGCACGACGGCAACCGCATCGCGATCGCGTTCTCGGGCCCCGCGCTCGACGTGCCGTTCGCCCAGCTCGACGCCCGCGCGAAGCTGATCGAGGACACGCTCAAGCTGCCCGCGCGCAAGTGGGTGAAAGCTTTGAAAGCAACGGACGGCGCACGCGACACCGCGTTCGCGATCTGACGCCGGGTGCACCGGCGCAGGCCGGCGCATCCGTGTGACAAGGGGCGGATCACCTCGGGTTCGCCCCTGCTTGACCGCGTACTCGCGGCTCCTATACTGGCGCGAAGCCAGGGGAGCCGCAGCCTACCCGTTTCGCCGCTCCTCTCGGTGCCGTACCCGCTCAACAAGATCGATAACCGGGATAGAAGAGGAGACGTCATGGCTCACGATGCCGACGCCAACCGGGCCGCGAAGCGCTGGCTCTGGCTGCTGGTACTGCCGTTGATCGCGATGGTCTGGGTGCCGTCGTACAGCAAGATCGAACCGCAATGGTTCGGCTTTCCGTTTTTCTACTGGTACCAGTTGCTCTGGGTCTTCATCAGCGCGGTGATCACCGCGTTCGTGTACTTCAAGACCAAGAACGCGTGGAAGGCGAGCGGTACGCAAGGAGGTGCGCAATGAATCTCGGCGCGACCTTCGTCTTCGTCCTACTGTTCATCGGCGTCACGATCATCGGTTTCCTGGCCGCGAACTGGCGGCGCGGCGATCTCGCTCATCTCGACGAATGGGGCCTCGGCGGACGCCGCTTCGGCACGATCGTCACGTGGTTCCTGCTCGGCGGCGATCTCTACACGGCCTATACGTTCGTCGCGGTGCCCGCGCTCGTGTTCGGCGCCGGCGCGATGGGTTTCTTCGCGCTGCCGTACACGATCCTGATCTATCCGTTCGCGTTCGTCGTGTTTCCGAAGCTGTGGAGCATCGCGAAGCGGCACGGCTACGTGACGGCCGCCGACTTCGTCAACGCGCGCTACGGCAGCCGGATGCTCGCGCTGGCGATCGCGGTGACGGGCATCGTCGCGACGATGCCGTACATCGCGCTGCAGCTCGTCGGCATCGAGGTGGTGATCGGCGCGCTCGGCTTCGACACGACCGGGTTCGTCGGCGACCTGCCGCTGATCATCGCGTTCGCGATCCTCGCCGCTTACACGTACACGTCGGGGCTGCGCGCCCCCGCGATGATCGCGATCGTGAAGGACGTGCTGATCTACATCACGATCGCCGCCGCGGTCATCGTGATCCCCGCGAAGCTCGGCGGCTTCGGGCACATCTTCTCCGCCGTGCCGCCCGCGAAGCTGCTGCTGAAGGCGCCCGACGCGATGAGCCTGAACGGCTACAGCGCGTACGCGACGCTCGCGATCGGCTCGGCGCTCGCGCTGTTCCTGTATCCGCACTCGGTCACGGCGATCCTGTCGTCGTCGTCGGGCAACTCGATCCGCCGCAACATGGCGATGCTGCCCGCGTACTCGTTCGTGCTCGGCCTCCTCGCGCTGCTCGGCTACATGGCGCTCGCCTCCGGCGTGAAGGACATGCCGCAGTACGCGCCGTACTTCAAGGCATTCGGCCCGAACTTCGCGGTGCCCGCGCTGTTCCTCGAGTACTTCCCGTCGTGGTTCGTCGGCGTCGCGTTCGCGGCGATCGGCATCGGTGCACTGGTGCCGGCGGCGATCATGTCGATCGCGGCCGCGAACCTGTACACGCGCAACATCCACCGCGAGTTCGTGAACCGCAACATGTCGCACGACCAGGAGACGCACGTCGCGAAGCTCGTGTCGCTGATCGTGAAGGTCGGCGCGGTCGCGTTCATCCTCGGGCTGCCGCTGACGTACGCGATCCAGCTGCAGCTGCTCGGCGGGATCTGGATCATCCAGACGCTGCCGGCGATCGTGCTCGGCCTGTACACGCGCGTGCTCGACCATCGCGGCCTGCTGGCCGGCTGGGCGGCCGGCATCGTCTGCGGCACGTGGATGGCGGTCTCGCTGAAGCTGGCGAGTTCGATCTTCACGATCCACCTGTTCGGCCTCGCGATTCCCGGCTACGCGGCCGTGTGGTCGCTGATCGTGAACCTGGTGGTGTCGGTGGTCGTGAGCGTGCTGGTGCGCGTGATCGGCATGGCGCATGCGGAGGATCGCACGCGGCCGGAGGATTATCTCGACGTCGTCGAGAGCTGATACGGGCCGTGCGCGGCCGAGTGCCGCGCACGACGCATTGCCGGCTGCCCGGCAACGAAAACGCCCGCCACCGCAAGGTGGCGGGCGTTTCCTTTGCGTCAGCCCTGCGCGCGTTTCGCGAGCTCCTCGCGCTGCGACAGATCCTCGACGTTGACCATCCAGTGCACGCCGAAGCGATCCTTCGCCATCCCGAAGCCGAGCGCCCAGAACGTCTTGCCGAACGGCATCGTCACTTCGCCGCCGTCGGCGAGCGCATCGAACAGCTTCTGGCCTTCCTCGACCGTCGCCGGGTTCAGCGACAGCGAATAGCCGGCGTGCGCGGCGCCCGCCGGCTGGCTGCAATCGCCGTCCGAGCACATGATCATCGAGTCGCCGATCGTGAAGCTCGCGTGCATCACCTTGTCGCTCATCTCCGGCGACATCGGGTAATCGGGATTCGGCGGAGCGTCCTTGAAGTGCATCTTGAACATCGTCTTCGCGCCGAGTGCCTTTTCGTAGAACTGAAGGGCTTCGTCGGCACGACCGTAGAACGTCAGGTACGGTTGAACTTGCATCGTTGTCTCCTGGAATGAGCCGTGCCGGCGCGTCGGCGCCGGCGTGGCGTCGTGCAAGATTGACTGGGGAAAGGGCACATCGGGAGGCGGCCGTCGCACCCGTGACGTGGATTGTAGTGCGCGCGCTTGACGATGGAATGAAAAATAAAAACGGCCGCGAACATCATGTTCGCGACCGTTTGCAGCGCTTGCTGACGGCTGTTGTCAGTCTTGCTGACAGCCGCTGACGCGTCGTGCGGCTCAGCGCAGCGCGTCGATCAGCTTCTCGAGTTTCACCGCGTCGGCGGCGAACACACGGATGCCTTCGGCGAGCTTTTCGGTGGCCATCGCTTCGTCGTTCAGCTGGAAGCGGAACGACGCCTTGTCGATCGCGACGCGCTCGGCCGGCTTGTCCTGCAGCGTTTCCGGGGACAGCTTGCGGGCGACCGTCTCGTTGCTCTCCTGCAGCTTCTGCAGCAAATCGGGACTGATCGTCAGCAGGTCGCAGCCGGCAAGCTCGGTGATCTGGCTGGTCGTGCGGAAGCTCGCGCCCATCACTTCGGTCTTGTAGCCGAACGTCTTGTAGTACGTGTAGATGCGGCGCACCGATTGCACGCCCGGATCGTTCGCGCCGCCGTCGCGCGCTTCATTCCATTCGGCGCCGGCCTGCTTCTTGTACCAGTCGTAGATGCGGCCGACGAACGGCGAGATCAGCTGCGCGCCGGCTTCCGCGCACGCGGCGGCCTGCACGAGCGAGAAAAGCAGGGTCATGTTGCACTTGATCCCTTCCTTCTGCAGCACCTCGGCCGCGCGGATGCCTTCCCACGTCGACGCGAGCTTGATCAGGATGCGCTCGCGGCCGACGCCGGCTGCTTCGTACAGCTTGATGAGCTCGCGGCCCTTGTCGATCGAGCGCTGCGTGTCGAACGACAGGCGCGCGTCGACCTCGGTCGATACGCGGCCCGGGATCAGTTTCAGGATTTCGGTGCCGAATGCGATCAGCAGGCGGTCGATGATGAAATCGGTGCTTTCGTTGCGATGATCGCGGACGGTTTTCTCGAGGATCGGCTTGTACGCATCCTTCTGGACGGCCTTCAGGATCAGCGACGGGTTCGTGGTCGCGTCCTGCGGCTTGTATTGCGCAAGCTGCTGGAAGTCGCCCGTGTCGGCGACGACGGTCGTGTACTGCTTCAGCTGGTCGAGTGCGGTAGTCATGGCGATTCGGAAGAAGAGCGCGGGGCGCCGGGTTCTCACGGGCCGCGCGAGCGCGGCGGCGAAGCGAAGCGGCGCCGGGCGCCGCTTCCGATCCATCATTTTAGGCCCGATTCGTGTCGCGCACGTTTTGGCGTGCCGGGCGGGCGCGGCGGCGCGCGCCGCGGCAGGCGGCCGAGCCGCGTCACGCGGGGCGCCGCGCGTTCAGGATCACCTGCGTGACGACCCCGGCGACGAGCCCCCAGAATGCCGAGCCGATCGACAGCAGCGTGAGGCCCGACGCGGTCACCATGAACGTGACGAGCGCCGCTTCGCGCTGCTTCACGTCCTGCATTGCGTTCGCGAGGCCGCTCATGATCGAGCCGAACAGCGCGAGCGCCGCGACCGACACGACGAGCGCTTTCGGCAGCGCCGCGAACAGCGCGGCGATCGTCGCGCCGAAGACGCCGGCGACCAGGTAGAACGTGCCGCACCACACGGCGGCCGTGTAGCGCTTCGCGTGGTCCTCGTGCGCTTCGGGGCCGGTGCAGATCGCGGCCGTGATCGCCGCGAGGTTCACGCCGTGCGAGCCGAACGGCGCGAGCAGCAGCGACGCGAGGCCGGTCGTCGCGATCAGCGGCGACGACGGCGTCGGGTAGCCGTCCGCACGCAGCACCGCGATGCCCGGCACGTTCTGCGACGCCATCGCGACGACGAACAGCGGAATGCCGATACTGACGATCGACGCGATCGAGAACGCGGGCATCGTGAACACGGGCTGCGCGAGCGCGATGTGGAAGCGGCTGAAATCGAGCAGGCCGAGGCCGCCGGCTACCACTGTGCCGACGATCAGCGTCGTCACGATCGCATAGCGCGGCGCGAGGCGCTTCACGATCAGGTAGGTGAAGAACATCGCGAGCACCAGCGCGGTCTGGAACTGCGCGGCGCGGAAGATCTCGATGCCGATCTCGAACAGGATGCCCGCGAGCAGTGCGGCCGCGATGCCGGCCGGAATGCGCTTCATCAGCGTGTCGAACAGGCCGCTCACGCCGACGGCCGTCAGCAGCAGCGCGCATACGACGAACGCGCCGATCGCCTCGGGGTAGGGCACGCCGGGCAGCGACGCGATCAGCAGCGCGGCGCCGGGCGTCGACCACGCGACCACGACGGGCGCACGATAGCGCAGCGACAGGCCGATCGTCGTCACCGCCATGCCGATCGACAGCGCCCAGATCCACGACGAGATCTGTGCATCGGTGAGGTGGGCGGCGCGGCCGGCCTGGAACATCAGCACGAGCGAACTCGTGTAGCCGGTCATCATCGCGACGAAGCCGGCGACGAGCGCGGACACGGACGTATCGGCGAAAAAGCGGCGGCCGCCGGCGCGGCCGGCACTCGCGGTGGACGAAGGGTTCATGCTCTCTCCGGGGCGGCCGCTCGGATGCGGCCTGTATATCTGCGAGTGGGTGTCGTTACTTGCTGAGTGCGCGCATCGCGGTTTCGAGGCCCGCGAGCGTGAGCGGATACATGCGATGGCCGAGCAGGTCGCGGATGACCGCGACCGACTGCCGGTACTCCCATAGTCGCTCGGGCTCGGGGTTCAGCCATGCATGATGCGGAAACTGGTCGGCGAGACGGCGCAGCCACACGGCGCCGGCTTCCGGGTTGTTGTATTCGACCGAGCCGCCGGGCTGCAGCACTTCGTACGGGCTCATCGTCGCGTCGCCGACGAAGATCAGCTTGTAGTCGGGCGTGAACTTGTGCAGCACGTCCCACGTCGCGGTGCGTTCCGCGTGGCGGCGGCGGTTGTTCTTCCACAGGTGGTCGTACACGCAGTTGTGGAAGTAGAAGAATTCGAGGTGCTTGAATTCGGCCTTCGCGGCCGAGAACAGCTCTTCGGTGCGCTTGATGTGGTCGTCCATCGAGCCGCCGACGTCCAGCAGCATCAGCACCTTCACGTTGTTGTGGCGCTCGGGCACCATCCGCAGGTCGAGCCAGCCCGCGTTCGCGGCCGTGCTGCGGATCGTGCCGGGCAGGTCGAGCTCCTCGGCGGCGCCTTCGCGCGCGAAGCGGCGCAGCCGCCGCAACGCGACCTTGATGTTGCGCGTGCCGATCTCGACCGAATCGTCGTAGTCGCGGTAAGCGCGTGCTTCCCACACCTTCACCGCGGTGCGATTGCCGTTCGACGGGCCGCCGATGCGCACGCCTTCCGGGTTGTAGCCGCCGTGCCCGAACGGCGACGTGCCGCCCGTGCCGATCCATTTGTTGCCGCCTTCGTGGCGTTCCTTCTGCTCGTCGAGCAGCGCCTTCAAACGCTCCATCAGCTTGTCGAGCCCGCCCATCGCGTCGATCTGCGCCTTCTCCTCCGGCGACAGTTCGCGCTCGAGGCGCTTCTCGAGCCAGTCGAGCGGGATGTCGAACGCCTCGGACGGTAGCGTGGACACGCCATGGAAATACGCACCGAACGCCTGGTCGAACTTGTCGAAGTACTGCTCGTCCTTGACGAGCGTCATCCGTGCGAGGAAGTAGAACGCGTCGATCGACGGCGAGATCAGCCCGGCCTTCAGCGATTCGAGCAGCGTCAGGTATTCCTTCACCGAGACGGGCAGCTTGGCTGCGCGCAGCGCGTAGAAGAAATTGAGCAGCATGGCCGGGCCTTCGCGGGTGAGGGAGGATTACCGGTTGTGCCGGTTCATGTAGACGAGCCGCTCGAGCAGGCTCAGATCCTGCTCGTTTTTCAGCAGCGCGCCCGCGAGCGGCGGCACGATCTGCTTCGCGTCCGCGCCCCGCAGCGCGTCGGCCGGGATGTTCTCGGCGAGCAGCAGCTTCAGCCAGTCGAGCAGCTCGGACGTCGACGGCTTCTTCTTCAGGCCCGACACGCCGCGCAATTCGAAGAAACTCTCGAGCGCCGCGCGCAGCAGTTCCTCGCGGATGTCGGGGAAGTGCACCGCGACGATCTTCTGCATCGTCGACGGATCGGGAAACTGGATGTAGTGGAAGAAGCAGCGGCGCAGGAATGCGTCGGGCAGCTCCTTCTCGTTGTTCGACGTGATGATGACGAGCGGGCGGTGCTTCGCGCGGACCGTCTCGCGCGTCTCGTACACGTGGAACTCCATCCGGTCGAGCTCGCGCAGCAGGTCGTTCGGGAATTCGATGTCGGCCTTGTCGATCTCGTCGATCAGCAGCACGCTCGGCTGCTCGGCGTCGAACGCCTGCCACAGCACGCCCTTGACGATGTAGTTCGCGATGTCCTTGACGCGCTCGTCGCCCAGCTGCGAATCGCGCAGCCGCGACACGGCGTCGTATTCGTACAGGCCCTGCTGCGCCTTGGTGGTCGACTTGATGTGCCACTGCAGCAGCGGCATGTCGAGCGCGGCGGCCACTTCCTCGGCCAGCATGGTCTTGCCGGTGCCGGGCTCGCCCTTGATCAGCAGCGGGCGTTGCAGCGTCAGCGCGGCATTGACCGCGAGCTTCAGATCGTCGGTGGCGACGTAGTGCGAGGACCCTTCGAAACGCATGGCGACGCTCTTCTTCATCGGGGAAAAAACCCAGTATAAGTCAGAAGGGCTGTCCGGGCGGGCCGCGCCCGCGTATCGTTGCAGGGCTGTGGCGGGGCGAACCGGGGCGCCGTATGGACGCGTTCCCCGCCGACGCGGTACAATCTGGCCGTTTTTTTTGGCCTGCGTGGCGACCGACAAGCAAAACGGCGCGGGCCGTTGCCGCTTCGGCGCCAGTTTCCCCTCAAGCTAGGTTACAAGAGCTATGAACAAATTCGTCGGCAAACACGTCGTTGTCGCAGCGCTCGTGGCGCTCGCGGGCAGCGCGCAGGCGGCCGGTGTGGTCGGCAACCCGAAGGACGGGGCGAGCAAGGCCGCCATGTGCATCGGTTGCCACGGCATCCAGGACTACCGCGCGGCGTACCCGGAGGTCTACCGGGTGCCTGTCCTCGGCGGCCAGAACCAGCAATACCTCGAGAACGCGCTGAAGGCCTACCGCAAGAAGGATCGTCACTTCCCGTCGATGAATGCGATCGCCGGCTCGCTGACCGACCAGGACATCGCGGATCTGTCGGCGTACTACGCCGCCCAGAAGGCCGACACGAAGGACAACCCCTACAAGTAAAGCGCGCGCCGCCGATCTCTCCGGCGGGACAGGAGCATTCATGAACAACGCATTCAAGACGGCGGCGGTTGCACTGGCGGCCGGCCTCGCGATCGGTACCGCGCACGCCGCGGACATCTCGAAGGGCAAGGAACTGGTCGAATCGCACAACTGCGCGGCCTGCCACGGCGCGCAGCTGAACAAGCCGATCAACGCGGAGTACCCGCGCCTCGCCGGCCAGCACGCCGACTATCTCGTGTGGGCGATGCGCCAGTACCAGATGGGGCTGACGAACCCGCTGATCGGCCGCAACAACGCGATCATGCAGGCGCAGGTACAGAACCTGTCGGTCAGCGACATGAAGGACATCGCGTCCTACATCGAGTCGCTGAAAGAAACCGACCTCGTGTTCAAGAAGTAAGCGCGACGGGCCTCACGGGCTCGCGCAGCAAGAATGCCCCGCCTCGGCGGGGTATTTTTTTGTCCGCGGCCCGGCGCGGCGGGATGTGCCGGGCCTGCGCGCTCAGTCGCGCGACGCGCGGCGCAGGATGCGCTGCAGGTACGCGTCGGTATCGGGCGGCGTGTTGGTGCGCTGCGCTTCCCAGATTGTCTCGCCGAGGCATTCCATGATCGCGTGCTGCGCGTCGTGGGTCGAGTCGAGCTTCGCGGCCAGCTTGTCGTGCGCGGCGCGGATGCCGGGCGGCTGGTCGATCGACAACTGCTCGCTGATCGCGAGGTGCATCGACAGGTGCAGGAACGGGTTGGTGCGGCCTTCCTCGGGCGTGTAGTTGCGCGCCGCCGCGCGGTCGGCGTCGGCCAGGTCGTCGTGGTACTCGGGATGCTCGACGATCCAGTCGGCCGCGATCGCTTCCAGCGGCGTCAGGATCTCGCCCGCGCGCTGCTTGCGCCAGGTCTCGGTGAAAAAGCGACGCACGTCGTCGCGGCTTGGATTGAACATGGTGGGGGAAACGTCGTGATTCGGACGGCGTCGTGCCGCGTCGGGCATTGTACGCCGGCGCGACGGACGGCGCTGGCGCCGGCCCCGGGAGCGGTCGGCGCGGAACGCGCGGCCGCCCGCCGCGCAACGGGTAAGCGCGGGCTAGGCTCGGCGCCGCCGCGCCGCTACACTCCGACGATTCCCGTCACGGCGCCCCGTTCGCCCGTTTCATCATGACCGCCACCGTTCGCTCATCGTCCGACGCCCTGCAGGGCGCGTTCTACGTCGCGTTGTCCGCCGCCGCGTTCGGCGCGATGGCGATTTTCGGCCGCTACGCGTATGCGGCCGGCGTCGACGTGCTCGGGCTGCTGATCGTGCGCTTCGCGATCGGCGGCGCGGTGCTCGCGGCGATCGCGCGGCATCGCCGCGTCGCCTGGCCGCGCGGCCGGGCGCTCGCGCCGCTGGTGGCGATGGGCGCGCTCGGCTACGTCGGGCAGTCGTTCTGCTATTTCAGCGCGCTGCAGCACGCGCAGGCGAGTCTCGTCGCGCTGCTGCTGTACCTGTACCCGGCGTTCGTCACGCTGCTGGCCGCGTGGTGGCTCGGCGAGCGCCTGACGCGGGCGAAGGCCGTCGCGCTGGTGCTGTGCGTCGCGGGTTCGGCGCTGATGGTCGGCGGCGGGCACGGCGAGCCGCTCGGGATCGCGCTGGCGCTGGCCGCCGCGGTGATCTACTCGCTGTACATCGTCGGCGGCACGAAGGCGACGCGCGGCGTCGATCCCCTCGCGACCACCGCGATCATTTGCCTGTCGGCCACCGCGACGCTCGTCGCGATCGCCGTCGTGCGAACGGCGGCGTTCGGCGCGCCGCCGCGCTGGCCCGCGACGGCCGGCGGCTGGGCGTCGATGCTCGCGATCGCGCTGGTGTCGACGGTCGCGGCCATGCTCGCGTTCTTCGCCGGGCTCGAGCGGCTCGGGGCCGCGCGCACGTCGATGCTGTCGACGCTCGAACCGGTCGTGACGGTCGCGCTCGCGGCGCTGCTGTTCGGGGAAGCGTTGTCGCCGCTGCAGTGGGCGGGTGGCGTCGCGATTCTGGCGGCCGTGCTGGCGCTCGTGCGCGCGGGCGGCGCGGCCGCCGACGACGCGACGGCGACATCCAACGCGTAAGCGGGGAAGGGCGCGGGCGTCGCGACGGCGCCTGCGGAGCTCGCCCGCGCTGCCTGATGCTTATTCGTTCGGCGGCGGCGTCTTCGGCCGGAACTCGCACAGCGGCTCGATCGCGCAGTGCCAGCATTCGGGCCGGCGGGCCTTGCACACGTAACGCCCGTGCAGGATCAGCCAGTGATGCGCGTCCTGCAGGAATTCCTTCGGCGTGAACTTCTCGAGCGCGGCCTCGACGGCCCGCACGTCCTTGCCCGGCGCGAGCCCGGTGCGATTCGCGACGCGGAAGATATGCGTGTCGACCGCGATCGTCGGCTGGCCGAACGCGGTGTTCAGCACGACGTTCGCGGTCTTGCGGCCGACGCCCGGCAAGCCTTCGAGCGCTTCCCGATCGGCCGGCACCTCGCCGTCGTAGCGCTCGAGCAGGATTCGGCACGTCGCGACCACGTTCTTCGCCTTGGTGCGATAGAGGCCGATCGTCTTGATGTACTCGGTGACGCCTTCCTCGCCAAGCGCGACGATTTGTCGCGGGGTGTTCGCGACCGGAAACATTTTCCGCATCGCCTTGTTGACCGACACGTCGGTCGCCTGCGCTGACAGCATCACGGCGATCAGCAGCTCGAACGGCGTCGAATATTCGAGCTCGGTGGTCGGATGCGGATTGAGGCTCTGGAGCGTTTCGTAGATCGCGCGTCGTTTGCTGGCGTTCATGGAGCGTTCTGGTCGGGCGGCGCGGACGGGCCGTCCGGATCGTCGTTGCCTGCGTCGTTGTCGTGGTCGTTGCTGCCCGATGCGGCTTCGGCATCGCGCTGCGCCTGCTGTTCGGCGAGCCGCTTGCGGCGGGCCTCGGCCGCGTCGATCTGCGCCTGGACGGCCGCGCTCACGCCTTCGGTGTTCTTCGGCCCGGCGCCTTGCCCGGACAGTTCTTCCTTCTTCTTGCGCGCGCGTTCGAGTGCGGCGGCGATGATCGCGCGTTTCTTCGCTTCGGCATCGTCGGCAGCCGGCGCGGCGGCCGGCGTGCCAGGCTGCGAACCGGGCTGCGCTGCAGAGGGCTCCGCAACCGGCTTGGCGGCACTGGCCGCGCGGCGGGCGGCGGCACGCGCTTCGGCGGCCTCGCGCTCGCGGCGCTCGCGCGCGAGCCGCAGGTCGTGGCGTTCGCGCGCGGCCTCGGCCTGTTCCTGCGACCACGCGTCCCAGCCCGTGCGATCGCCGGTCACCGGCAGCATCGCGATGCAGTCGACCGGGCACGGCGGCACGCACAGGTCGCACCCCGTGCACAGCGACGCGACGATCGTGTGCATCTGCTTCGGCGCGCCGACGATCGCGTCGACCGGGCACGCCTGCATGCACAGCGTGCAGCCGATGCACAGGTTTTCGTCGATGAACGCGACCGCGCGCGGATGCTCGCTGCCGTTCACGGGGTTCAGCGGAATCACCGGCTTGCCGAGCAGGTTCGCGAGGCGCGCGATGCCTTCGGCGCCGCCGGGCGGGCACTGGTTGTAGTTCGCGTTGCCGGCGGCGATCGCCTCGGCGTACGGACGGCAGCCGTTATAGCCGCACTTCGTGCATTGCGTCTGGGGAAGCAGATCTTCGATGCGATCCGCGAGTGTTTTGGAGTCGGTCACGGTGACAACAGGCTGACAACGGGCGCAGCGGCGCCGAATGGCTCTCGGTCGGCCGCGTCGGGCGCGGCCGGAAAGGTTGGCCAAAGCTCGATTATCGCCGATTTCCCGCATTGCGCCGGACGCCGTCTATGCGCATAATCGAACCGCTTTTTTGCAGGGGCTCAGCAGGAGGGCGGCCGTTCGCGGCGCGCCCGTTCCAGGGCGGCCGGCGCCGAGGCGGTGGGGGTGCCGGTCCGAATCAAGCGGCTCACATAGCAAAACGCCACCATGAATCAGCCAAAAATCAAAAGAGATCCTGAAGGTACGCGCCGCCGCATCCTGATGGCGGCAGCCGAAGAGTTCGCGAATGGAGGGCTGTTCGGCGCGCGCGTCGACCAGATCGCGCGCCGGGCCGAAACGAACGAGCGCATGCTCTATTACTACTTCGGCAGCAAGGAGCAGCTCTTCACGGCGGTGCTCGAACACGCGTTCTCCGCGCTGACCGAGGCCGAGCGCGTGCTGGATCTCGACGGCGTCGCGCCGGTCGAAGCCGTCACGCGGCTCGCGCATTTCGTTTGGGACTACTACCGCGACCATCCGGAGCTGCTCCGGCTCATCAACAACGAGAACCTGCACGAAGCGCGCTATCTGCACAAATCGACGCGAATCCGCGAGATGATGTCGCCGATCGTCGCGAAGCTCGGCAACGTGCTGATGCGCGGCCAGAAGGCCGGGCTGTTCCGCGGCGACGTCGATCCGCTGCGCTTCTACGTGACGTTGTCGGGGCTCGGCTACTACATCGTGTCGAACCGCTTCACGCTCGCCGCGACGCTCGGCCGCGACTTCACCGACACCGACGAGCGCGCGGAGATGGTCCGGATGAACACCGAGGTGCTGCTCGCTTATCTGCTGCGTCGCTGACGCGACGAACGGACGAGCCGATGAGCTGCCCGCTCGCGGCCGCTGCCGAATAAAAAACGCCGCCGTTGCGTCAAGCAACGGCGGCGTTTTTGCGTCGGAACGCGGCGCGTCAGGCGGCCTTGCGGACCCGCGCGGCTTTTGCGCGCGGGCTGCCGGCCGCGCGTTTCGCGGCGGGCGCGGCCTTCGCGGCGGGCGTCCTGGCGGGCGCGACCGTCACGGCCGGCGCCTTCGCGCGTGTGCGTTTCGCGGCGGTGGCGCGCACCGCGGTTTCCGGCTCCGGCTTGGCCGCCGGCACGACGCCGATCGTGGTCGCATCCTGGGCATCGACGGGCAACTTCGTCGCGCCGGGCTTGGGCTCCAGCGCATGCTCGCGAATGAAGTCGCGCAGTTGCGGATAGATGATCGTGCGCCAGCGGCGGCCCGAGAAGATCCCGTAGTGGCCGCATTTCTCGGCGGTCAGGCTGCGGCGATCGTCTTGCGGAATGCCCGTGCACAGCTCGTGCGCGACGTGCGTCTGGCCGCTGCCCGAGATGTCGTCGAGTTCGCCCTCGATCGTCATCAGCGCGGTGTGCTTGATGTCCTGCGGCCGCACGCGCTCGCCTTCGACGTCCCACGTGCCTTCCGCGAGCCGGAATTCCTGGAACACGACACGGATCGTCTCGAGGTAATACTCGGCGGCCATGTCCAGCACCGCGTTGTACTCGTCGTAGAAGCGGCGGTGCGCTTCGGCGTCGTCCTCGTCGCCGCGCAGCAGGCTCTGGTAAAAATCCCAGTGCGATTGTGCGTGCCGCTCCGGGTTCATCGCGACGAAGCCGGTGTGCTGCAGGAAGCCCGGATACACCTGGCGGCCTTCGCCCGGATAGTTCGCGGGCACCGTGTGGATCACGTTGTTCTCGAACCACGCGGTCGAGTGCTGCGTGGCGAGCGAGTTCACCGACGTCGGGCTGCGGCGCGCGTCGATCGGGCCGCCCATCATCGTCATCGTGAGCGGCGTGTCCTCGCCGCGGCTCGCCATCAGCGAGATCGCCGCGAGCACCGGCACCGTCGGCTGGCATACCGAGATCACGTGCAGGTTGCGCGCGCCGATGTGACGGATGAATTCCTGGATGTACGCGATGTAGTCGTGCAGGTGGAACGGGCCGGTCTCGACCGGCACCATCCGCGCGTCGATCCAGTCGGTGATGTAGACCTTGTGATCCTGCAGCAGCGTGCGCACGGTGTCGCGCAGCAGCGTCGAGTGGTGGCCCGACAGCGGCGCGCAGACCAGCACGACGGGCTCGTCCTTCAGTTGCGTGACGGCGTCGGCGTCGTCCGAATAGCGCTTGAAGCGCAGCAGCCGGCAGAACGGCTTCTCGATGATCGTCTGCTCGACGATCGGAATGTTGTGGCCGTCCTTGACGATCTGATGAATGTTGAATTCCGGCTTCTCGTAATCCTTGCCGAGCCGATACATCAGCTCATAGGCGGCCGCCATCCGCGGGGCACCGGGCATCAGCGAGAACGGGCTGGACGGATTCGCGAACGACTTCGAGGCGGCCTGGGCCCAGGCCGTGAGCGGGCTCAGCATGGCCCGCTGGAATTCGTGCAGTTGGTAAAGCATGCAGGCTACTCCCGCGTGGGGGACGGTGCGCAAGGGCGGCGTGAGGCGTCGCGGCGTGCCGTGTGGGTCAGCGACCGGCCATGTTGCATTGCAGCCGGACAATCTCGTCGATCATATCGGACAACGATCGGTGGTGCAATGCAACATTTCCCCGGGTTTTCATCAAAGTGTTGCGATTTGACGATCTCTGAACAAGGCCCCGCGCGCGCCGTTCAGCGGCCGGTGGCCACGGCCGGCGCGGGCTGGCCGGCCGCGCGCGCCATCGCGTCTTCATGGTGCATCAGGTTCATCGCGGTGTGCACGAGCGCCACGTGCGAGAACGCCTGCGGGAAGTTGCCGACGAGCCGCCCGGCGACCGGGTCGTATTCCTCCGCGAGCAGCCCGAGGTCGTTCGACAGCGCGAGCAGGCGGCTGAAGAGCCGATGCGCGTCGTCGATCCGGCCGAGCAGCGCGTAGCTGTCGACCAGCCAGAAGCTGCACGCGAGAAACGTGCCTTCGCCCGGTGGCAGGCCGTCGTCGTATTCGGTCGTGCGGTAGCGCATCACGAGCCCGTCGTGCAGCAATTCCCGTTCGATCGCCTCGACCGTGCCGACGATGCGCGGGTCTTCCGGCGGCAGGAAGCCGAGCTGCGGCAGCAGCAGCACGCTCGCGTCGAGTTCGTCGCTGCCGTAGCTCTGCGCGAACGCCTGCTTGCCTTCGTGCCATGCGTTGGCGCAGACGTCCGCATGGATCTGCTCGCGCAGCGCGCGCCAGCGGTCGAGCGAGCCGGGCAGCCGGAACATCTCCGCCGACTTGATCGCGCGGTCGAACGCGACCCACGCCATCACCTTCGAGAACGTGAAATGGCGACGGCCGCCGCGCGTTTCCCAGATGCCTTCGTCGGGTTCCTGCCAGATCTTCTCGAGGTGATCGAGCAGCGCGCACTGCACGGACCAGACCGTGTCGTCGGCCTGCAGGCCGCCCACGCGCGCGAGGTGCAGCGCGGCCATCACCTCGCCGAACACGTCGAGCTGGAGCTGGTTCGCGGCGCCGTTGCCGACGCGCACCGGCAGCGAGTCCTGGTAGCCGGGCAGCCAGTCGAGCTCCATTTCCGGCAGCCGGCGCTCGCCGGCGATTCCGTACATGATCTGGATCTGCTCGGGCGAGCCGGCCATCACGCGGCCGAGCCACGTGCGCCACGCACGCGCCTCGTCGTAGTAGCCGCCGCGCATCAGCGCGAGCAGCGTGATCGTCGCGTCGCGCAGCCAGCAGTAGCGGTAGTCCCAGTTGCGGTTGCCGCCGATCTTCTCCGGCAGCGACGTGGTCGGTGCGGCGACGATGCCGCCGGTCGGCTCGTACGCGAGCGCCTTCAGCGTGATCAGCGAGCGGCGCACGGCGGCCGCGTAGCGGCCCTGCACCTGACAGCGGCCCGACCATTCGAGCCAGTAGTTCTCGGTGCGCGCGAGCATCGACAGCGGATCGCGCGCGGGCGGCAGCCGCATGTGCGACGCCGCGTAGCCGAGCGAGAACGGCACGCGCTCGTCGGCGCCGACCGTGAATTCCGCGAGCGTGTGGAGGTTTTTGCCAGTGAGCGGCACCGGCGTGCGCAGTACGACGGTATCGGGGCCCGCGATGGCCTTCATGCCGTCCTCGCGGGTCAGTTGCGTGACCCACGGAATCGAGAAACCGTAGTCGAAGCGCAACACGAGTTCCATGCGCATCTTCATCTTGCCGTGGCGGCCGACGACGATCCGCACCAGTTCGGACCAGCCGTTGCCGGGCGGCATGAAGTCGATCACGGTGACGGCGCCGTCGGCGCTTTCGTAATCGGTTTCGAGAATCAGCGTGTCGCCGCGATAGCGGCGGGTCGTGTGCGTGATCGCGGCGTCGGCGGCCGGAGCAAGCAACCAGCGGCCGTGCTCGGGCGTGCCGAGCAGCGCCGCGAAGCAGGCGCCCGAATCGAAGCGGGGCCAGCACAGCCAGTCGACGGAGCCGTCTTTTGCGATCAGCGCGGCCGTGTGGCCGTCGCCGACGAGGGCGTAGTCTTCGATCAGGGCGGGCATGGGCAGGCGATCCTTGGGTATTCGAGTTTCACAATGCGGACGTCGGCGCCCTCGACTTCACGCGCGGGCGCCGCGCCCCGTATACTCGGCCGGGCGGCGGAGCGCGTGAACGGCCGGCGTTTCGTCCTATCTCAACACTTGAAGCGACTCGATGCAAGGAGGATTCAATGCCCAACCGTTTACGCGAGCGTGACGCACGCGCTTCGACACGAGGGTTCCCGCTTAGGTTCGCTCACTGGATGAAAGGTTTCGCGATCGTGCTTTCCCTGTCCGCGACCCACGCATTCGCGCAGCAATCGTCCGCCCCGGCCGACGGCGTCTACAACCTGCTCGTCGGCACCTATACGGGTGGCGGCAGCGACGGGATCTACGTTTACCGCTTCGATACCAAGAGCGGCAGCGTCGCGCCGGTGTCGTCGGCGAAGACCGTGAATCCGTCGTACCTGTTGCCGAGCCGCGACGGTCGCACCGTCTACGCGGTCAACGAGCTGCCCGGCGACGACGGGCCGGCGACGCAGCGCGGCGGCGTGAGCGCGTTCCGCTTCGACGCGAAGACGGGCGCGCTGAGCTTCATCGACCGCGTATCGTCGGAAGGGAACGATCCGTGCTATCTCGCGCTGTCGCCGGACGGCAAGTACCTCGTCACCGCCAACTACTCGGTCGCGGCCGACCCGGGCGGCAGCTTCGCGGTGCTTCCGCTGCGCGACGACGGCGCGGTCGGTCAGGCCGTGCTGACGGTCCACCACGAAGGCACCGGGCCGGTGAAGGGCCGCCAGGACGGCGCGCACGTGCATTCGACGGTGTTTTCGCCGGACGGCCGCTATCTGTTCGTGCAGGATCTCGGCGCGGACAAGATCTACGGCTACCGCTACACGGTGGACGGCAGTCGCGGGCTGATCAGCCCGACCGACACGCGCTACACGCCGGTGAAGGCGGGCTCGGGCCCGCGTCACATGGTGTTCAGCGCCGACGGCCGGTTCGCGTACGTGACGAGTGAACTCAACGCGTCGGTCGAGGTGTTCGGCTATCACGACGGCAAGCTGACGCCGATCGAGACGCTGCCGATGACGGCGCCGGGCTTCAAGGGCAAGGTCGGCGGCGGCGCGATCCACCTGTCGCCGGACGGCCGCTTCCTGTACGCGAGCAACCGCGGCGACGCGAACGATCTCGTGATCTACGCGGTGAACAAGGCCGACGGCCGGCTGAAGCACGTCGGCCGCCAGTCGAGCCTCGGCAAGACGCCGCGCGAGTTCCTGATCGATCCGACCGGCAAGTGGCTGATCGTCGGCAACCAGGACAGCGACACGTTCTACGTGTTCAGTCGCGATGTCGAAACGGGGCAGCTCGGCGCGAATCCGCAGAAGATCGCGGTCGGCAAGCCGGTCGACTTCAAGCTGGTGCCGGTCGCGCAGTAAATCCCGCTCGATTCCAGGCTGATGCAAGAAGGGCGCTGCCGATGCAGCGCCCTTCGTATTTCAGGCAGTCGGTTTCACGACGCGCCCGTCTCGATGAACGGCGGCCGGCGGGCCGCCTGCCTCAGTCGGCCGCAGCCGGCACGAGCACCTCGCGGCTGCCGTTGATGCCCATCGCCGACACGAGGCCGGCCGCCTCCATCTGCTCGACGAGCCGCGCCGCGCGGTTGTAGCCGATGCGCAACTGCCGCTGCACCGACGAGATCGACGCGCGCCGCGTGCGCACGACGAATGCGACGGCTTCGTCGTACAGCGGATCGGCTTCCGCGTCCGGCGCGTCGCCGAACAGGTCCTGCGTCGCGCCGTCGGCAGCCGGGCCGTCGAGGATGCCTTCCTCGTATTGCGGCTCGCCGAACTGCTTCAGGTACTCGACGATCCGGTGCACTTCCTCGTCGGCGACGAACGCGCCGTGCACGCGCTGCGGATAACCGGTGCCCGGCGGCAGGAACAGCATGTCGCCCATCCCGAGCAGCGACTCCGCGCCCATCTGGTCGAGGATCGTGCGCGAATCGATCTTCGACGACACCTGGAACGCGACGCGCGTCGGGATGTTCGCCTTGATGAGGCCGGTGATCACGTCGACGGACGGCCGCTGCGTCGCGAGGATCAGATGGATGCCGGCCGCGCGCGCCTTCTGCGCGAGGCGGGCGATCAGTTCCTCGATCTTCTTGCCGGCGACCATCATCAGGTCGGCCAGCTCGTCGATCACGACGACGATCAGCGGCAGCGTCGACAGCGGCTCCGGATCCTCGGGCGTCAGCGAGAACGGGTTGCCGATCTTCTTTTCCTTCGCTTCCGCGTCGCGGATCTTCTGGTTGAAGCCCGCGAGGTTGCGCACGCCGACGGCCGACATCAGCCGGTAGCGCTTCTCCATTTCGCCGACGCACCAGTTCAGCGCGTTCGCCGCGAGCTTCATGTCGGTGACGACCGGCGCGAGCAGATGCGGGATGCCTTCGTAGACCGACAGCTCCAGCATCTTCGGGTCGATCATGATGAGCCGCACGTCTTCCGGCGTCGCCTTGTACAGCAGCGACAGGATCATCGCGTTGATCGCGACCGACTTGCCCGAACCCGTCGTGCCGGCCACGAGCATGTGCGGCGCCTTCGCGAGATCGGTGACGACCGGGTGGCCGGTGATGTCCTTGCCCATCGCGATCGTCAGTTGCGACGGCGAATGCTGGTATTCGCGTGCGGCAAGAATTTCCGACAGGCGGATCATCTGGCGCTTCGCGTTCGGCAGTTCGAGGCCCATGCAGGTCTTGCCGGGGATCGTCTCGACGACGCGGATCGACGTGAGGCCGAGGCCGCGCGACAAGTCCTTCATCAGGCCGACGATCTGGCTGCCGCGCACGCCGAGCGCGGGTTCGATCTCGAAGCGCGTGATCACGGGGCCGGCCGACGCGCCGACCACCGTCACCGGCACCTTGAATTCCTGCAGCCGCTGCTCGATCACCTGCGCGGTTTGCGCGAGGTGTTCGTCGGTGATCATTTCGACGTCGTCGGACGCGGGCTCGAGCAGGTCGAGCGTCGGCAGTTCGACGTTGAACGACGCGGGTGCGTGGAATTCGAACGCGTTCGGGCGCGGCGGGCGGGCTGGGGTATCGGCTTGGGCGGGGCCGGTTGCCTCGATTGGATGGGAGGCCGGTGCGCCGATCGGCGGGGCTGCCGGCGATGGCGGCGCAGAAACGACGGTTGCCGGCGTGGTCGGCAGGTTCGCGCCGGGGACGGTTGCCGCCAGCGGTGCCGTGGTCGGTGCTGCCGTCACGTCATGCGACATGGACCAGCCCGACGATGAGACGGCAGGGGCGGGCGATGTCGTGAACGTCTGAGTCGCGGCCGGGGCGGCGGCAGGGACGGACGCGATCGACGGAGCCTGCGTCGCGGTGGCCGCACCGATGGACGTCAGCGGCCCGGCCGCGGCGACAGGCGCGCTGGCGATCGGGTGCGCTGGCGTGGCGGCGGCCGTGGTCGTCGGCGCGATCGCACTGAAGGACGTGAAGGACGTCGACGTCGCGGCGGACGCGGTGGGTGATACGGGCAGGCTGATTGGCGGCTGCGGAGCGACCGCGCCCGATGCGCTGAATGGAGCGAAGGTCGTCGTACCGGTCGACGTGGCTGCTGTGTCGACAGGAAATGCCGATGCCGACGGGGAAGACGGCGCGGCGATCGATGTGGACGTGAAAGTCGCGGGCGTCGCGGTAGCGGGCACCGGCGTTACGGGCGCCTGCGCAGTCGAACCGAACGTCGAAGCCGATGCGCCAGTCGTCGACGGCATCACGGCGGGCGCATCGGTTGATGCAGGCGTCGAGGCGCGGGAAAGCGAACCGTCAGTCAGGTCCGTGGCACCGGCCAGCGATGCCGACGCGACGGAAGTAACGGGTGGTGCCGATGCGGCCGGTTGCGACGGCGAAGCGGACGCCGTGCCGGTTACGCCGACGGGCGAAACTGCGGTAGCGACGGGCGCGATGTTCGATGCGGAGGCCGGCGCGGATGCTTGTGCAGTCGAGCCATGAGCCGTGCCGGTCAGGGGCGATGCATCGATGGCCGAAGCCGCCGAGGTTGCGGCAAATGGCTGAGCCGCCGGCGATTTCGGCGGTTCAGCGGCAACGGTCGTTTGTGTCGCTGCGGGCGGTATCGTCGGCGCGGTCCAATATGTAGCGGGCGTCGCGCGTTGAGCGACCGCCGACAGCGGTGCCGCGGGTTCCGCCGCCTCGACCGGCTTGACGGCGTCCGGCACGTGATTCGATACCGCCGGTGCGGACGTTGCCGCGATCGACGCGGTTTCCGAACGTGCGCTCACGGACGTTCCCGCGAGCGACGAAGCGGGCAGGGCAGCGAACGGAACGATGCCGTCGGCAGGCTTCGCGGCGGCGTGCGGATCGGCAGCCCCTTGAGGCACGCGGGCCGAAGCGGCGCGATCGATTGCGGACGCCGGTTGCGCGTCGGCGTGGTCGTCGATATCGACGGAGCCGGTCGCTTTGCCGGTGTCGAGGTCGCGAACCGCTGCGTCGCCTCCTTGTGTGAAGGCTGAATGCGCGGATTGCGGTCCCGCGGTGACTGCCGGCGGCTCGGCGATCGGGTTTCCGGTCGACACGTCGAGCGCCGGAACCGGCGCGCTGACGACATCTTCCCAAGGCGCGAGGTCGATGGGTGCGTCGATCGACGGTGCTGCGACCCCGAATGCCGGCGCGTCGGGCGTAGCGTCGACGTGACGGATTGCGTCGTCGGCGCGATGCGAGAACGCGGCATCGTCGATGGCGGTATTCGACCGTGCGTTCGGTTCAGCGTCACCGAATGCAGGAGGGGACAAATCGCCAACCGGAGCCTGCGCGATGCCGGACTGCGCCGGCATGAAGGCGTCGAGCACGATCGGCGCGTTGTCGTCGTATGCGGGCGCGGCATCGTGTTCGGCCGGAGCATGGGCGTCCTGGGCTGCGATGCCGTGCGTCGTGGAGCCGAACGCATTCGACACGGTCGCCGATGCCGGCGCGGCCACGCTGCCGGCTGCGGCGGCGACACCGGCCACGGCAGCGGCTGCCGCCGCCGTCTGCGCTGCATCGCCGGACGGCGTGCCGCCCAGCGACGCCCATTGCGCGGTGCTGGCCTCGATCGAACGCAGCGTGTCGTGAACGCTCGGTGCGGGCGTAATCGGCGCCGCCGGCTTCTCGTTCCACGCATAGAGCGGCGCGCGCGCCGGCGCGGGCGGCGCCGGGCGGCGTCGTGCCGCGTCCGTCGACAGGCCGGCTTGCGTCGCTCCTGTGACCGGGCGCACCGGCGGACGCGGCGGCTGCGTAGCAGCCGGTCGCGGCGTGACCGTGGCGCGCGGCGCCGTCTGCGTCAGCGCGGCGGTGGTTGGGCGTGCGGCGGTCGGGCGCGGTCGGACGGGTTCGAATCCGACCGGAAGCGGCGCCGGCGCGGGGCGCGGCACTTGCGTGTTCGCTGCCGCGCGCGCGAGGCTGGCGGTGCTGCCGGTGGTCGGCGGCGGCATCGCGCTGGCCGGGATCGGCGCGGGCGCCGCGGGCGTGCGCTGCGGCGCGCTCGGCTTCAGCCAGCCCGACGGCGCGACGGGTTCCGCAAGGGGGCGCGGCGGGGTCTTGCTGCGCGGCTTCGGCCGTGCCTGCGGATCGGGTTTCCACACTGTCGGGCGCGAATACCGGCCGTTCTGGCGCGGCGCCATCGAGTTGACGGTGTGCGCGGTGGTCGGCTGCACGACGTCGTCGTCGCGATGCAATGCACTGCGCGGCAGGTCGGCGATCCCGCGCGCGTCGTCGTCGCCGCCGTCGCGCGACAGCTTGACGCCGAACGACGTGTCGACCCACGCGGCGAACTGCCGCCAGCCGATGCCGGTCAGCCACGGCAAGCCGGCGAAGAACAGCACGACCATCGCGACCGGCGTGCCGATCGGGCCGAGCACGTGGGCGAAGCCGGCGGAGAACGCATGGCCGAGCGCGTTCGTGTCGGGGCCCGACAGCGGGCTCGTCAGCGTGCAACTGGCGACGAATACCGCGGCGAAGCCGAGCCACAGGCGGATCGAGCCGCGGCCGGCAAGCCCGCCGCCGCCGGGCAGCATCGCCTGCACGAGACGCCAGAAGAGAAGGAGGAACCAGACGGCGGAGATGCCGAACCAGCCGAAGACAACCGTGTGCATGCTTTGAAACAGGAGTGGGGAGGGGCGCGCGGGGCGCGACCCGCCGAGTTTAACCGGCCGGCGAACAAGACTCTAACGCGGCGTGATTCCGATTCACGCCGCGCGACGCACGTGGGTGGCACGTGCATGTCGTGCGCCACGCGAAGGCGGTCGGTCGGCCTCCGCGCGCGCCGTGCATCAGGGGCTCCGGTGCGTGAACGTCAGCGTTGCGCCGGCCTGGGTCACGATCTGCAATTGCTGGGGCGCGCGCATCTGCACGCCGGTCTTGTCGACGTGGGCGAGCGCGTCGAGATACGCGGATTCGAGCTGGCCGCCGAGCGTGTTCGGGCAGGCCATCCGCGTGCCGGCGAGCGGGCCGAAGCTCAGCAGGCCGTTCTTGACCGCATAGGTGCCCATGTAGCGATTGCAGCCCGAGAACCCGCTCGCGCGCCGGATGCCCGACTCGGTCGACAGTGCGAGCTTGATCGGCTCGCCGTTGTCGCCGTGCGGGATCGCGCGTTGCGTGCCGTCGGCGCTCACCCAGCTGGTGAGCTCCCAGCTCGTGTCGTCGAGCAGCTGGACGGCGGCCGGGTTGTACGGGTCGGGCGCGGGGGCGGCGGAATCGGGATGGGTCGGCATCGTGCAGGCGGCGAGAAGCGTGGCAAGCGTCAACGCGCAAAGCGGCGCGCGCAACGGGCGAAGCAGGCCGGTGCGTGCGCGTGCGGCCGCGGACAGGTGGGACATGAGCCTCGTTCCTCTTCGGATTCTGATCAAGGCGTAAGAGTAACGCACCCGCCCCGCGGCAGGCGAGCCGACACTTCGCGCGCGAAAACGTTCGCAGCCCGCCCACGGGCCTCGCGCGACATGGCGCCGGGGGCGGCCAAACGGCCCAAACCGGCCTGGATGCCCGTGTTAACATCGAAGCCGTTTTCGTCCTCCAACAGAACCAGCGGGAAATCACATGCAGATCGGTCAGCGGCTCGGTACGCCGCTTTCACCCTCGGCCACGCGCGTCATGCTGCTCGGCGCGGGCGAGCTCGGCAAGGAAGTCATCATCGCGTTGCAGCGTCTCGGCGTCGAAGTCATTGCGGTCGATCGCTATCAGGACGCGCCCGGCCATCAGGTCGCGCATCGCGCGCACGTGATCGACATGACCGACCCGGCCGCGCTGCGGGCGGTCGTCGAGGCCGAGCGTCCGCACCTGATCGTCCCCGAGATCGAGGCGATCGCCACCGACGCGCTCGCGGCGATCGAGGCGGCCGGCCTCGCCGAGGTGATCCCGACCGCGCGCGCGACGCAGCTCACGATGAATCGCGAAGGGATTCGCCGGCTCGCGGCCGAGGAGCTCGGCCTGCCGACTTCCCCGTATGCGTTCGCCGATTCGTTCGAGGCATTCAGCGCGGCCGTCGCGAAGATCGGCATGCCGTGCGTCGTGAAGCCCGTGATGTCGTCGTCGGGCAAGGGGCAGTCGGTCGTGAAGACCGACGCCGACGTGAAACCCGCGTGGGACTACGCGATGGCGGGCGGGCGCGTGAACCACGGCCGCGTGATCGTCGAGGGCTTCGTCGATTTCGACTACGAGATCACGCAGCTGACCGTGCGCGCGATCGACCCGGCGACGCTCGATACGCGTACCTATTTCTGCGAACCGGTCGGCCACGTGCAGGTGGCGGGCGACTATGTCGAATCGTGGCAGCCGCAGCCGATGAGCGCGGCGGCGCTAGAGAAGTCGCGCGAGATCGCGCACAAGGTGACCGAGGCGCTCGGCGGGCGCGGCCTGTTCGGCGTCGAGCTGTTCGTGCGCGGCGACGACGTATGGTTCTCCGAGGTGAGCCCGCGGCCGCACGATACGGGCCTCGTCACGCTCGCCTCGCAGCGCCAGTCGGAATTCGAGCTGCACGCGCGGGCGATTCTCGGGCTGCCGGTCGATCCGGTGCTCGGCACGCCGGCTGCGTCGGCGGTGATCTACGGCGGCCTCGACGAGCGCGGAATCGCGTTCGAAGGCGTGCGCGACGCGCTCGCGGTGCCGGGCGCGGACTTGCGCCTGTTCGGCAAGCCGGAAAGTTTTGCGAAGCGACGCATGGGCGTCGCGCTGGCGACCGGCGCGACCGTCGACGAAGCCCGCGAACGCGCGAAGCGCGCGGCCGCGGCCGTCCGGCCCGTGTCGGCGCGCTGACGGAACGAGGAGAGGACGATGGCGTCGAGATGGTTGCGTATCGGAAAGCTGGGCGCCGCGCTGGCGCTCGTCGCGAGTCTCGCGGGCTGCGGCCTCGCGGCCGCGCCGTGCCGGGTGGCGTCGGCCGGACTCAAGATCGTGCCGCTCGTCGGCCATGTCGCCGCGGCGCCGACCGATGCGTGCGCGGATGTGATCGATCCCTGATTCCGGCAAGCCGCCGCGCCTCCCTATAAACAATAACCGCGCGCCCCGCGAGGGCGCGCTTTCCACCCGTCTCGTGAGAGGACCTGCATGATTCGCCAAACCCTCGCCGCGCTTGCGCTCGCCGGCACCGCCGTTTCCGTCGCGCATGCCGCGCAACTGACCGTCGAGGAGATCGACGCCGACGCGCGCCAGCAAACCGTCTACCAGTGCGCGAACCAGAAGCAGCCCGTGCGCGTGTCGTACTGGCTCGCGGGCAACGGCCAGAGCTTCGCGCTCGTGCCGGTCGACGGCAAGCAGATGCTGTTCGTCGATACGGTGTCGGCATCGGGCGCGCGCTACCAGGCCGGCCGCTATACGTGGTGGACGAAGGGCAAGGAAGCGACGCTGCGCGACGAGATCGCCGATCCGAAGTCGCCGCCGCTGCTGGGCGACTGCGTGCAGGTCGAGAAGAAAAAGAAGAAGGGCTGAGCGGCGGGCGCGATTGCGGAGCGTATTCATCCGTGTTGACCGCTGTCGGGCTGAAGGCTCGACACGCGGGTTGGCGGCGGGGCGTGCTGATGCGAGGCTTCCGGATCGAACCCTTAATCGAGTTCATTGGCCGATACGGATACCCCGATCGACCAACCGCTGGCCCGCACGGGCGGGAGCAGGGCCGCCGCGCGAACCGCCGTCGTGGCCGTTCGCGGCGTTGTCACGGACAGATTCCCGCACGGTGCTACAATACGGCCCTTTCCGCCGGCATTCGCGCCGAACGGAGTCCGCACGGTCTGGCGTCCAGCGTTCGCATTGAACCGGTCCCAAGCACCAGAGCGGCGCCGCGCGGCGCGCCGCGGCTCCGTCTATTTCCGAATTGTGATGAGCGCAGGCCCGGCCGGCCTGACGCACGATGTCCCCGCCGCGCCTTTTGAGCGAAACGCCACCATGTCCGATTCTGTCGCCAAGCCCGTCGACGCAACCTTCGATCAATTCGGCCTTGCCCCCGATATCCTGAAAGCCATTGTCGAGCAGGGCTATACGACGCCGACGCCGATCCAGGCGCAGGCCATTCCGGTCGTGCTCGCCGGCCGCGACGTCATGGGCGCCGCGCAAACGGGCACCGGCAAGACCGCGAGCTTCTCGCTGCCGATCATCCAGCGTCTGCTGCCGCAGGCCAACACGAGTGCGTCTCCGGCGCGCCACCCGGTGCGGGCGCTGATCCTCACGCCGACCCGCGAACTCGCCGACCAGGTCGCCGCGAACGTGCACGCATATGCGAAGCACACGCCGCTGCGCAGCGCGGTGGTGTTCGGCGGCGTCGACATGAATCCGCAATCGGCCGAACTGCGCCGCGGCGTCGAGATCCTGATCGCGACCCCGGGCCGCCTGCTCGACCACGTGCAACAGAAGACGGCGAACCTCGGCCAAGTGCAGATCCTCGTGCTTGACGAAGCCGACCGGATGCTTGACATGGGCTTCCTGCCCGATCTGCAGCGCATCCTGAACCTGCTGCCGAAGGAGCGTCAGACGCTGCTGTTCTCCGCCACCTTCTCGGGCGAAATCAAGAAGCTCGCGTCGACCTATCTGCGCAACCCGCAGACGATCGAGGTCGCGCGCAGCAACTCGACGAACGCGAACGTCACGCAGATCGTCTACGACGTTGCCGAAGGCGACAAGCAGGCGGCCGTCGTGCAATTGCTGCGCGATCGCGGCCTCAAGCAGGTGATCGTGTTCTGCAACAGCAAGATCGGCGCGAGCCGCCTCGCGCGCAATCTCGAACGCGACGGTGTGGTCGCGTCGGCGATTCACGGCGACAAGACGCAGATCGAGCGGATGCAGGCACTCGACGCGTTCAAGCGCGGCGAGATCGAGGCGCTGGTCGCGACCGACGTGGCCGCGCGCGGCCTCGACATCGCCGAGCTGCCGGCCGTGATCAACTTCGACCTGCCGTTCAGCGCGGAAGACTACGTGCACCGGATCGGCCGTACCGGCCGCGCGGGCGCGACGGGCGACGCGCTGTCGCTGTGCAGCCCGAACGAGCGCAAGCAACTCGCCGATATCGAGAAGCTGATCAAGCGTCCGCTCGACGTGCAGACGCTTACGATCGACAAGCCGGCACGCCAGCGTCACGACGAACGTGGCGGCGAGCGCAACAACAGTGAGCGCGGCGGCGAACGGGGTGGCGAACGCGGCGGTCGGCGCGATCGCGACGAGCATCGCGGTGCATCGGGCCGCCGCTCGGGCAGCACTGAGCGCGGCGGCCATCATCGCCGCCACGAAGCGCCGGTCGACGATTTCTTCCTGAAGCCGTACGAGCCGTCGGCGTCGGCGAAGCAGCCGGACGACGCGCAGCCCGCGCAGCAGCCCGAGAAGAAAGGGCCGAAGCGCCAGGTTGCCGCGCTGCTCGGTGGCTTCGGGATGCCGCGCAAGCCGTCGGCGTAAGCCGGACGGAGCGGCGGGGCGGCGTGTGAGCGCTGCCGGACAAGCGGGTGCATGCGATCAGCATGTGCCCGTTTTTCATTGGGCGACGCGATCGAGGCGACGTGCAGCAGGGAGTATCGCTTGACGCGCAGGGGAGGGACTTTCGACGCCGTGGCGCCAGCCGGCGTGGCGCTCAGGTTTCCGTCACGCTTTCACGCGATCGGATTCGCCGCTCGCGGAGGCCGGAGCGTAGTCGACACGGGCCGGTGTCCTGCAAGCGACTCAACCGGCGCGCGGCCCGAAGCGACGCGCCCACGCATCGGTCGCGGCCGTGTAGAACGCGTCGACCGTCCGGCCCGGTAGATCGCCATCGTTTGCCAGGCCGAGATGCGCGGCCGCAGCCTGCAGCGCCGGCAGCGGATCGTTGCGTTCGAGCGCCGTCGCGCCCGTCTGCTTGCTGAGCTTTTCGCCGTTCGCATCGACGACGACCGGCACGTGCAGGTACTCGGGCGTCGGCACGCCGAGGCAGCGATGCAGGTAGATCTGGCGCGCGGTCGAGTCGAGCAGGTCGGCGCCGCGTACGACGTGCGTGATGCCGGCATCGGCATCGTCGACGACGACCGCGAGCTGATACGCCCACTGGCCGTCCGCGCGTTTCAGCACGAAATCGCCCACTTCGGTCGCGAGGTTCTGCGATTGCGTGTGCTGCCAGCGATCGTCGAAAGTGACGACCGCGTCGCAGCCGTCCGGCACGCGCAGCCGCCATGCGCGTGCGGGCTTGCCGTGCAGGCCGGTGCGACAGGTGCCCGGATACGCGAGCGTCGTGTGGCGTTCATGGGCGGCGCGCAGTGAATCGGCGATCTCCTTGCGCGTGCAGCCGCACGGATAGACGAGCCCCGCCGCGACGAGCTGCTCGAGCGCGGCCGTGTACGCCGCGTCGCGCGTGCTCTGCCAGACGGGCGGCTCGTCGGGCGTCATGCCGAAATGCGCGAGCGTCGCGAGGATGTCGTCGGCCGCGCCGGGCACCGTGCGCGGGCCGTCGAGATCCTCGATGCGCACGAGCCATGTGCCGCCGTGCGCGCGTGCGTCGAGCCAGCTCGCGAGCGCGCCGACCAGCGAGCCGAAGTGCAACGGGCCCGTGGGCGAAGGCGCGAAGCGGCCGCGATAGCCGGGGTTCATCGGCGGTGCGCGGTGCGATGCGCCGTTACGCGGCGCTGGCGGCCTGCGCGCAGGCGGGGCACGACTTGCCGGGCACGTAGCTCGGCGATTGTTGCGCTTCCGGCGTGACGACCGCACGGCACGCGAAGCACGTGACGTTCTCGGTGGGCTGGAGCTGCGGGTTCAGCGCGGTGCGGTAGTCGAACACGAAGCAGTCGCCGTGATAGTGCGCGCCGCCGACTTCCTCGAAGTACTTCAGAATGCCGCCTTCGAGCTGGTACACGTTGTCGATGCCGATTTCCTTCATGTGGATCGCGGCCTTCTCGCAGCGGATGCCGCCGGTGCAGAACGACACGACCGTCTTGCCTTCGAGGTCGGCGCGGTTTGCATCGATCACTTCCGGGAATTCGCTGAACTTGTCGATCCGGTAGTCGAGCGCGTTGTCGAACGTGCCGACGTCGACTTCGAACGCGTTGCGCGTGTCGAGCATCACGACCGGGCGGCCCGCATCGTCGTGGCCGCGGTCGAGCCACGCCTTCAGCGTGCGCGCATCGACGAACGGCGCGCGGCCGAGCTCCGGCTTGATCGCGGGCTTCTTCATCGTGATGATCTCGCGCTTCAGGCGCACGAGCATGCGGCGGAACGGCTGCGAGTCGGACAGGCTTTCCTTGAACTGCAGCGTCGCGAATTTGCCCTCGAACAGCGGATCGTGGCGGATGTACGCGATGAACGCGTCGGTGGCTTCGCGCGTGCCGGCGATGAACAGGTTGATGCCTTCCGGCGCGAGCAGGATCGTGCCGCGCAGGCCGAGTTCGTTGCAGCGGGCGGTGACGAGCGGGCGCCATTGCTCGTTCGCGTCGAGCGATACGAAGTGGTAGGCGGCGAGGTTGACGATGGTCATGATGGTCCGACGGGAAAACGGCCGCACGGCGGCCCGCAAAAAAGGGTGCGAAGCCGGGGCGTTGATTCGAAAAACCGTATTATCCCGCAAACGGCGTGGGCATCGGTACCTGGCCGATCGGCCAACCGCGCGACGCGTCGCCGCGTGCATCGGCCGAACGGCCAAACCGGGCATTTTTTGGGCAGCCTGCGCGGCGGGGCGGCTACAATAGCGCCCATGTCAGATCCTCGCTTCGTCCATCTTCGCGTCCACTCCGAATTCTCGATTGCCGACGGCATCGTGCGCATTGACGACATCGTCAAGGCGGCGGCCGCGGACGGTCAGGGCGCGCTCGCGCTCACCGATCTCGGCAACGCGTTCGGCCTCGTTCGTTTCTACCAGGAAGCCCGCGGCAAGGGCATCAAGCCGATCGCCGGCTGCGACGTCTGGATTGCCAATCCGGACGACCGCGACAAGCCGTCGCGGTTGCTGCTGCTGGTCAAGGACAAGGTCGGTTACCTGAATCTCTGCGAGCTGCTGTCGAAGGCGTGGCTCACGAACCAGTACCGCGGCCGCGCGGAACTCGACGCGAGCTGGCTCGACGGCGAGCTCGCGCAGGGGCTGCTCGCGCTGTCGGGCGCGCAACAGGGCGATATCGGCCTTGCGCTGGCTGCGGGCAACGAAGAAGCCGCGCGCCGTCACGCCGAGCGCTGGGCACGGGTGTTTCCGGGCGGCTTCTACATCGAGCTGCAGCGTTACGGGCAGCCGGGCGCCGAGGCGTACATCCAGCAGGCGGCGGCGCTCGCCGCGTCGCTGAAGCTGCCGGTCGTCGCGACGCACCCGACGCAGTTCATGACCGACGACGATTTCACCGCGCACGAGGCGCGCGTGTGCATCTCGGAAGGCGACATCCTCGCGAATCCGCGGCGCCAGAAGCGTTTCACGACTGACCAGTATTTCCGCACGCAGGACGAGATGGCCGCGCTGTTCGCCGACCTGCCGTCGGCGGTCGCGAACACGGTCGAGATCGCGAAGCGCTGCAACCTGAAGCTCGAGCTCGGCAAGCCGAAACTGCCGCTGTTCCCGACGCCGGACGGCATGTCGCTCGACGACTACCTGGTCCAGTTGTCGAAGGAAGGGCTCGAGGCCCGTCTCGCGCAGTTGTATCCGGTCGAGGCCGAGCGCGACGCGCAGCGCGACACGTACTACAAGCGCCTCGAATTCGAGTGCGGGACCATCACGAAGATGGGCTTCCCCGGCTACTTCCTGATCGTCGCGGACTTCATCAACTGGGCGAAGAACAACGGCGTGCCGGTCGGCCCGGGCCGCGGCTCGGGCGCCGGCTCGCTGGTCGCGTACGCGCTCGGCATTACCGATCTCGATCCGCTGCGCTACAACCTGCTGTTCGAGCGCTTCCTGAACCCGGAACGCGTGTCGATGCCCGACTTCGACATCGATTTCTGCCAGCACGGCCGCGATCGCGTGATCCAGTACGTGAAGGAGAAGTACGGCGCGGACGCCGTCTCGCAGATCGCCACGTTCGGCACGATGGCCGCGAAGGCGGCCGTGCGCGATATCGGCCGCGTGCTCGACCTCGGCTACATGTTCACCGACGGCATCGCGAAGCTGATTCCGTTCAAGCCCGGCAAGCATGTGACGATTGCCGACGCGATGAAGGAAGAGCCGCAGCTGCAGGAGCGCTACGACCACGAGGACGAAGTTCACCAGCTGCTCGACCTCGCGCAGCGCGTCGAGGGTCTCACGCGTAACGTCGGGATGCACGCCGGCGGCGTGCTGATCGCGCCCGGCAAGCTGACCGATTTCTGCCCGCTGTACACGCAGGGCGACGACGGCGGCGTGGTCAGCCAGTACGACAAGGACGACGTCGAAGCCGTCGGCCTCGTGAAGTTCGACTTTCTGGGCCTCACGACGCTGACGATCCTCGACTGGGCCGAGCGCTACATCCGCCGCCTCGACCCGTCGAAGGCCGACTGGTCGCTCGCGCAGGTGCCGCTCGACGATCCGGCCTCGTTCCAGATCCTGAAGAAGGCGAACACGGTCGCGGTGTTCCAGCTGGAAAGCCGCGGGATGCAGGGCATGCTGAAGGATGCGCAGCCCGACCGCTTCGAGGACATCATCGCGCTCGTGTCGTTGTACCGTCCGGGCCCGATGGACCTGATTCCGAGCTTCTGCGCGCGCAAGCACGGGCGCGAGAAGGTCGACTATCCGGACCCGCGCGTCGAACCCGTCCTGAAAGAGACCTACGGCATCATGGTCTATCAGGAGCAGGTGATGCAGATGGCGCAGATCATCGGCGGCTACTCGCTCGGCGGCGCCGATTTGCTGCGTCGCGCGATGGGCAAGAAGAAGCCCGAGGAGATGGCCAAGCACCGCGAGATCTTCGCGGAGGGTGCGGCGAAGAACGGCCTCACGCGCGAGAAGTCCGACGAGATTTTCGACTTGATGGAGAAGTTCGCGGGCTACGGCTTCAACAAGTCGCACGCGGCCGCGTATGCGCTGCTCGCGTATTACACCGCGTGGCTGAAGGCGCACCATCCGGCCGAATTCATGGCGGCCAACATGACGCTCGCGATGGACGACACCGACAAGGTGAAGATCCTGTTCGACGACTGCGTCGTGAACAACCTCGCCGTGCTGCCGCCGGACATCAACCAGTCGCATTACCGGTTCGAGCCGGTCGCGGAAGCCGACGGCAAGCGCTCGCGCACGATCCGCTACGGCCTCGGCGCGGTGAAGGGCAGCGGCCAGAACGCGATCGAGGAAATCCTGCGTGCGCGTGAGGAAAAGGCGTTCACCGACCTGTTCGACTTCTGCGAACGGATCGACCGGCGCGTCGTCAACCGCCGCACGGTCGAGGCGCTGATCCGCGCCGGCGCGTTCGATTCGCTGAACCCGAACCGTGCGCAGCTGATCGCGTCGGTGCCGCTCGCGATGGAAGCGGCCGACCAGGCCGAAGCGAACGCGATGCAGGCCGGCCTGTTCGACATGGGCGCCGAGTCGCCGCATGCGCATGCGCTCGTCGACGAGCCCGCGTGGGACGACAAGCGCCGCCTGCAGGAAGAAAAGGCCGCGCTCGGCTTCTACCTGTCCGGCCACCTGTTCGATGCGTATCGCGACGAAGTGCGCCGCTTCGTGCGGCAGAAGGTCGGTGATCTGAAGGAAGGGCGCGACAAGCTCGTCGCCGGCATCATCGCGTCGCTGCGCACGCAGATGACCCAGCGCGGCAAGATGCTGATCGCGCTGCTCGACGACGGCACGGGCCAGTGCGAGATCACGATCTTCAACGAACAGTTCGAGGCAAACAAGGCGCTGTTCAAGGAAGACGAGCTGCTGATCGTGCAAGGGCAGGCGCGCAACGACGCATTCACCGGCGGCATTCGCTTCACGGCCGATACCGTGATGGATCTCGAACGCGCGCGCAGCCGCTACGCGCAGGCCGTGCGGTTGACGATGAACGGCAACGCCGACGCGCTCGCGCTACGCCGCGTGCTCGAGCCGCACGTGTCGAAGGACGATCCGGCCGCCGCGAACGGGGTCGACGCGCCCGCGCCGCGCGGCGGCGGCCGCGATGGCGGTCGGCGCCCGCCGCCGCCGCCGAACGGGCTTGCGGTCCAGATCCACTACAGCAACGCGCGCGCGCAAGGCGAAATGCGTCTGGGCGACGCGTGGCGCGTGAAGCCGAGCGACGTGCTGCTGGCGGAGCTGCGTGCGGCCTTCGACGGCAGCGTCGTCGAAATCACGTACTGACCGCGCGCTGTTTCGACGCTGTCGCGCATAGGCGGCCCGTCGCCTCGCCATCGTGCGGTGCGGCGGGCCGTTTTTACGTCGTGCAAGGGTAATCGGGCGCTTGGGCTTGCCATCCGGACGCTATACAATCCCGCGCTAACCGTCCGAACGCGGCGCCTGCCGCGGGTTCGCACGGCGAGCGGCGACGGCAGTGCGCGCGTAAACAGGGGCGGATCGATGCGGCGTGCGGCAACCTGTGGCAGGGCAGGCCCGCGGATCAGGATGCCGTGGAACGGCCCGTCGCGACGATAAAAACGGATTGTCACCACATGACCATGGCCAATGGGAACCCGACGCAGCGGATCCTCGTGATCCGGATTGATTTTCTGGGCGACATGCTGTGCACGACGGCGTTTCTCCGCGCGCTGAAGGCGCGCTGGCCGGGCGCGGAGCTACATGTGGTCGCGAACCGCTACAACGCGGCCGCGCTGGCCGGAAACCCGGACGTGCACACGATCCACACCTACGTGTACAGCCGCCAGTGCGAGCGCAACGACCGTCCCGGGCGGATGCGCGCATTCTTCGACCGGCTGCGACTCGTGCGCCGCCTGCGCCGCTTGCGGTTCGACCTCGTGATCGTGCCGAACGGCGGCATGCATCGCAGCAGCATGCAGTTCGCGCGCCAGCTTCGCGCGAAGGATTGCCGCTGGCACGATGCCGAGACCGAATTCGACGATCGCAAGCCCGAGCATGTCGCGCAGCGGCCGATGTGCCACGAGGCGTTGTCGGGTTTCCGTTTGGTGCCCGAACTCGGCTGCGCCGATCTCGACGGTCTCGAACTGTCGGTCCATCCCGATCGTGCGCGACAGGAAGCGTGGCATCGCCTGCTCGGCGCGCGCACGAAGCCGCGCGTCGGGCTGTTCGTGTCGAACAAGGCGGTCGAGCGCCGCTGGCCCGCCGACCGCTGGCGCGACCTCGGCGAGCGGCTTGCCCCCGTCGCGGATGTGATCGTGTTTCGCGATCCGGCCATCGGTCAGGCCATCGAGGGCGACGGATGGCGCGACGTGAATGCACGGCATGTCGCGCCGTCGTCGGTCGCCGATCTCGTGGCGGCCGCGAGCCTGCTCGATGCAATCGTCTCGGCGGACAGCGCGCCCGTCCATCTTGCGTCGGCGCTCGGCGTACCGGTGGCCGCCCTGTTCGAGGACCGCCCCGAGAAATACCTGCGCTGGCATCCGATAGGCGTGCCGCACGTGATCCTGCGCGCGGGTCGGACCGTCGATGCGATCGGTGTCGATGCGGTCGAGCGTGCGGTGCGCCACCTGCTGTCGCAGGCCGGCCAACGCGACGAAGCGCCGGCCGCCGCGGCGCGCGTGCAGCCGGTCGCCGCCACGGTTCCCGCGATCGTAACGATCGCTTCGTAGCGCGGCACGAACGGCGCGCTCGCGTACTGCGCGACACGTCATGATCGGGCCGCATCGTGGCCGCTTCCATCGCCGGCGCGCGACGCCGCGCCGGCTGCTGCAAAATCCTGTACATTGCCAGCCTTGTTCAGCCAGCCAGACGATCGCCGTGGCCCTGTTTTCTTCCGCCCGTCCGCCCAGAACCATCCTCGTTGCCGCGCCGCGCCGTATCGGCGACGTACTGTTGACGACCCCGCTCGTACGGTCCCTGAAGGCCCGCTGGCCGGACGCGCAGATCGACATGCTGGTGTTTCGCGGCACCGAGGGCGTGCTCGAGCACAATCCGGACGTGCGGCGCGTGATCGTGGTCGCGCAGCGCGCAGGATTTGGCGAGCGGCTGCGCGACGCGCTGTCGATGTGGCGCCGCTACGATCTCGCATGCGCGGCGCTGAGTTCCGACCGGCCGCGTTTCTATAGCTGGTTCGCCGGCCGCAAACGGGTCGGCCTCGTCGACCCGAATCGCGTCACGTGGCTGACGCGGATGATGCTGAACGGGATCGCGATCAATCACCACGAATCTGCCCATACGGTCGTCAGTACGCTGGCACTCGCGCCGGTGCTCGGCATCGAGCCGGTGTCCGAGGTCGTCGCGCCCGGCATCGGCGATGATCCGGCGCGGCGCGCGCGTTTCGACGCGTGGCTCGCCGAGTCGCCGGCGATCCGCGCCGGCAAGCCGCTGGTCGTGCTGCATCCGTACCCGATGTTCCGTTACAAGCAATGGCGGCTCGACGGCTGGGTCGAAATGATCGGCTGGCTGCGCGAGCAGGGCTTCGCGATCGCGCTGTCGGGCGGCCCGGCCGACCGCGAGCGCGAGTATGCGGAGCAGGTCGCGACCGAGGCGGGCGGCGACGTGCTGAACCTGGTCGGCCGCCTGACGTTCGGCGAGAGCGCGGAGCTCGTGCGGCGCGCGCGGCTCTTCATCGGGCCCGACACCGGCGCGACGCACGTCGCGGCCGCGACGGGCACCGACACGATTGCACTGTTCGGGCCGTCCGACCCCGTGCGCTGGGGGCCGTGGCCGCAGCACTGGCCTGCGACCGAGAATCCGTGGGCGCTGCGCGGCTCGGGGCGGCACGCAAACGTGTGGCTGTTGCAGGGGGACGGAGATTGCGTGCCGTGCCGCCACGAAGGCTGCGAGCGTCACGTCGACAGTCGCAGCGACTGCCTCGTCCATCTGGATGCGCAGCGCGTGAAGGCCGCGGCAGCCGAGATGTTGGGGTTGAATCCGCCGGGGCCGGCCGACGTCATCGTCGACACGTCGCGGCTGCGCCGTGCCGGGGCCGACTGACGCGTGCCTTTCTTCGTCAGCAGGAGTTTGTTTCGCGGAGCGCCGCGCGGCTCTCCGGCATCGACGGCGGATGTCCGCCGCCGCCGAACCGGGGGCGGGCCGCGGAACGTAGGCCGGCGTGCGTTACACGCTGCGCCGGATCGCCGATGTTTCGCGCGGCAGCGCTTCGCTGCGTTCGCCGCAACCGAGCAGGATGCCGGCCAGCAGCACGATCAGGTGCCCTTCGGCGAAATCCAGCAGCAGCGAATTCGCGAGACTGCCGATCGCGAAGATCGCGAGCCACGCGAGCAGCAGGTGTCGCGAGCGCGGATCGAGCGCGCGGCTGCCGCGCGCGATCTGCACGATCAGGTTGACGAACAGCAGCAGGCCAACCGTGCCGAGCTGCACGGCCATCAGCAGATATTCGTTGTGCGGATTCGCCGTGAGCTTGCCTTCAGCTGCCGTCTTGCCGGCCGAGAGCTTCTGGAACTCGAGCTCGAGCCCCCCCGCGCCATAACCGAGCACGGGGCGCTGACGAAACAGCTCGATCCCTTTCTTGTACCACTCGAGGCGCAGCCCGGTCGACGTGACCGCATCGCTCTGCCGGTATTGCTGCACTTCCGTTGTGATCTCCGCGAGCCGGCCGTTGTGAACGGTACACGCGGCGACGACGAGCGCGACGCCGGACAGCACGAGCACACCGGCGGCGAGCGCCGCGCGCAGCGCCGACTGTCGGCGCTGCAGCAGCACGAAACGCACCGCGATGACGAGAATCAGCAGCAGTGCGACGATCTGCCCCGTGCGTCCCTGCAGCATCACGAATACGTTGACGAGCGCCAATGCCGCAACAAACGCATAGGCAATGCGCGGCAGCGCCGTGCGGGCCGTCAGCGCGAGATCGGCGGCCTGATAGAACAGCAGCGCGCCGAACATGCCGGCCGCGATGTGGTTCTTGAACACCCACGCGCGCGACACCGGCAACGCGGACGCATACGCCGGCCCGATCCCGGTGAGCCCGAGGTAGTTGGTGGTCGACAGCAGCAGAATCACGCACAGCGTGCCGAACCAGCAGCGCCGCACGATCGGCGCCCAGTTCGAATGACGGAACGCGAGCACGGCGAACGGCAGCAGCAACAGCTTGTCGTACTTCGCGACCCAGTTCCACGCCTTGTCATGCGGCGCGACCGTATAGGTGACGCTCACGGCCAGCGCGGCCAGAATCAACAGTGCCGCGAGCGAAGCCGGATCGGTGACGAACGAGCGCAGGTCGCGCCAGAATTCGGGGGAAATTACGAGCGCCACGGCGAACAGCCCGCAGAACACGTTGGTCAGTGCCGTTGAGACGGGCACCATGCAGAGTGCGGCGACGGCGAAGGCGCGGGCGGCGGTCAGGCGCCGCGTGGCGGGAGCGGAAAACGAAAGCATCGGAACCTGTCGTATGGACGAATGCGGCTCGCGGACATCGTGCACCGTGCCGCGTCGCGCATCCCGGCGAGAGAGCCGGGACGAACGGCGCAGTATACGCGAAGCAGGACGGCTTTCCGTGCGGTTTTCGGGGCCGGATCAGCTGAATGCGCGCTTGATCCGCGAGCGCAACAGCGCGCGTTTGAGACGGCCTTCCACAGCCGGCGTATCGAGCGCGATCTGCGTGCCGACCGGCTCGCCGCGATGCAGGTAGTAGCGATCGAACGTCGCCTGAGTCATGCCCCATTTGTTCAGGAACTGGCGGCGGCCGTCGTTCTTGACGATCTTGCCGGTGCTCTTCTGCTGGAAGTGGTACACGAGGCTGTCGCCGACGCCGATGAAGATCCGGCACCCGGCGTCCCAGAATTTCATCGAGAAGTCGTTGTCGCTGCTCATGCCCGGCGACAGCTCGCTGCTGTAGCCGCCGATGCGGTTCCACCAGTCGCGGTGCACGAGCGTCGGCGGCCAGGTCGAGCCGAGCCAGTCCGGGCGTGCCAGCTTCGGGGTCGCGGCGACCAGGCCGGCCGCGTCGAATTGCTCGGCGTCGCGGCCGAAATTGCTGACGACCACGCACGGATTGCGCGTGTCGACCGGCTCGATCATCGTGCCCGACAGCATGAACAGGTCGGTCGGCATCTGTTCGATGCGACGCACGAGCGCCGTGTCCCAGCCCGGGCAGCAGAACATGTCGTCGTTCATGTAGACGACGTAGTCGCGCGTGGCCCGTGCGGCGGCCAGGTTGACCGCATGGCAGATGCCGATGTTGGCCGGCGACGCGGTGTGCTCGATCCCTTCGTTGCGCACCCAGTCGAGCGTGCCGTCCGAGCCGTCGTTCACGTGCACGATGATCTGGTGGTCGTACGCGGAGTGCCGGCGCAGGCTGTCGACGACGAGCTTGAGGTACGGCAGGTTGTTCCAGGTCGGAATGATGATGGAGAACATGGTGGTCGGAATCGGTGGTCGTCGTGGCGCGCGGCGCAGCCGCTCGGGCGGGCACGCGTGGTGCGCGCAACCCGGCATTGTAACGCCGGGCCGGCCGTGCGCCGGGCGCTCGCCTGGGCACGTTCGCAAGCCCGTTATTGGCGTGAACAGACCCTAGCGTACCGGTTCGTGACCGAGCTTCAGGAACCGGTAGTACACGGTTTCCGCGTTGAACACCGCGATCATGAAGCCCGCGCGACCATCGAGGAACCCGCGCCGCAGCACGTAGGTGCGCACGAACGCCCACGCGCCGCGGCCGAGCGCCTTGCCGAAGCCGCCGCGCTGGCCGGCCGCGCGGCGCTGGCGCGCGCCGGCCGTCGAATAGGCGTCGAGCTTGCGCACGACCGTTTCGAAATCCTCGTACGAGTAGTGCATCAGCTTGCCGGCCAGGCGCTGCGCGGCGGTATCGAACACGAGGCGCTCATGCACGAGGTCGTCCGAGAACCGCGCGGTGCCGCGCCGGAACAGCCGCGGCACCCAGTCCGGATACCAGCCGCTGTGATGGATCCACTGGCCGCAGAAGCTCGACAGCCGGTCGAGCGCATAGACCTGCGCGGTCGGCGCGCGGATCGCGTCGCGGATCGAGCGCGCGAGTTCCGGCGTGACGATTTCGTCGGTATCGAGCGACAGGATCCAGTCGGTGCCGAGCGCGTCGAGCGCGCGGTTCTTCTGCGGGCCGAAGCCCGGCCAGTCGCGCTCGACGATCACGCGTGCGCCGTGCGCCTGCGCGATCGCGACGGTATCGTCGGTGCTGCCGCCGTCGACGACGACGACATCGTCGGCGAACGACAGCGCATCGAGACACTGCGCGAGCCGCGCGGATGCGTTGAGGGCGATGAGGGCGACGCCGAGGGTGGGTTCAGCCATGAAATCGTCGAAAAGGCGGAGAAAACGGTGAGCGGCAGTATACCTGCGGCCCGGCCGCGGGCCGCCTCGACAACGGCCGTGCCGGCGAGGGCGGTACAGCTATAATGTTGAGCCCTTTTCGGCACCCGCCCGACAGGGGCGCACACCCGGGCGGCCACGTGCCGGGCGCCGCATCGCGGCTCAAGAAGGATTGCCTTGGAAACCCAGAACACTCTTCGCAAACCGATGGACGGCACCGGCACCTCGCCGATGACGGTCCTCAAGCGCCTGTGGCCGTACATCCGGCCGCTCATCGGCATCGTGGTGCTCGCCGTGGTGACGATGGGCGTCGTCGCGGCCACCGAGGCCGGTATCCCGGCCCTGCTCAAGCCGCTGCTCGACCACGGCTTCGGCTCGCACGGCAGCGACAGCGCGAAATGGTACGTGCCGATCGCGGTGATCGGGCTCGCGCTCGTGCGCGGCGTCTCGCAGTACACATCGAATTACCTGCTCAACTACGTATCGAACCGCATCCTGCTGCAGCTGCGGCTCGAGATGTTCCAGCGGATGATCCATACCGGCGCGTCGTTTTTCCAGCGCGAAACCGCGAGCACGGTGATCAACGCGATCGTGTTCGAGGTCAACCAGATCCTGTCGGTGCTGACGGGCGTGATGGTCACGCTCGTGCGCGACTCGCTGACGGTGATCTTCCTGCTCGGCTACCTGTTCTACCTGAACTGGCGGCTCACGCTGATCGTCGCGGTGATCCTGCCGGGCATCGGCTGGCTCGTCAGCAAGATCAACCGCCGGCTGCGCCGCCTGAACCGCGAGCACCAGACGCTGACCAACGAGCTGTCGTACATCGTCGAGGAGACGGTCGGCGGCTACAAGGTCGTCAAGGTGCACAACGGCGAAGCGTACGAGATGGACCGCTTCACGACGATGAGCAAGCGCCTGCGCGGCTACGCGATGCGCATGACGATCTCGGGCGGCCTCGCGCAGCCGCTCACGCAGTTCCTCGCGTCGATCGCGCTCGCGGTCGTGATTACGATCGCGGTCGTGCAGTCGTCGAACGACCAGACGACGGTCGGCGGTTTCGTCGCGTTCGTCACGTCGATGCTGCTGGTGATCTCGCCGCTCAAGCACCTGATCGACGTCAACCAGCCGCTGCAGCGCGGGATGACGGCCGCCGAGTTGATCTTCGGGCTGATCGACGAGCCGGCCGAGCCCCAGGGCGGCGGGCGGCCGCTGTCGCAGGCGCGCGGCGAGATCGAGTTCCGCGCCGTGTCGTTCGACTACGGCGCGGCCGAACGGCCGACGCTCGACCGTATCTCGTTCAAGGTCGCGCCCGGCGAAATGATCGCGCTGGCCGGCCCGTCCGGGAGCGGCAAGACGACGCTCGTGAACCTGCTGCCGCGCTTCTTCGACCCGACGGACGGCACGATCCTGGTCGACGGCGTGCCGGTGTCCGACTACGATCTCCACGCGCTGCGCAGCCAGATGGCGATGGTCAGCCAGGACGTCGTGCTGTTCAACGACACGATCGCCGCCAACGTCGCCTACGGGCAGACGCCCGACCGCGCACGCGTGCAGGCCGCGCTCGAGGCCGCGAACCTCGCCGATGCAGTCGCCGCGATGCCCGACGGGCTCGATACGCTGGTCGGCGGCAACGGGATGCGGCTGTCCGGCGGCCAGCGCCAGCGGCTCGCGATTGCGCGCGCGATCTACAAGGACGCGCCGATCCTGATCCTCGACGAAGCGACGTCGGCGCTCGATTCGGAGTCGGAGCGCCACGTGCAGGCCGCGCTCGAGCGGCTGATGGAAGGCCGCACGACGCTGGTGATCGCGCACCGGCTGTCGACGATCGAGCGCGCGGACCGCATCCTCGTGCTCGAGGCCGGCAAGATCGTCGAGGAGGGCAGCCACGACGAACTGCTGCGCCACGGCGGCCTCTACGCGCACCTGCACCGGATCCAGTACCAGCAGCAGGCGGCGTGACGCGCGCTCATGCGGCCGCGATGCCGTGTGCTAGTCTTCATCGGGCAGTCCCGGTCGTTTCTTGTTCGACGTGATACCACGGAGGGAAGGACAATGAAGAGGATGCACGGCATGATGCTGGCCGCATGGATCGCGGCCGGCTGCGCCGCCACCGCGGCGATGGCGCAGGATCACGGCAACCACGACAATCACGATGACCGCGGCGGCCACGGCATGCAGCGCGGCCATGGCCCGAAACACGTGCCGCCCGGGCAGGCGAAGCATCGCGACGACGACGTACCGCCGCGCTGGGCCGACCAGCCGCGCCGCGACTGGCACAAGGGCGACCGGCTGCCGGACGAATTCCGCGATCGTCAGTACGTGGTCGACGACTGGCGCGGCTACCGCCTGAGTCCGCCGCCGCGCGGCTATCACTGGGTCGGCGTCGGCGGCGACTACCTGCTCGTGCAGATCGGCTCGGGCATCGTGCTGCGGGTCGGTCCGTAACCGGGTCCGTCGCGCGGTCCGTTACCCGGTCCATCACCGTCACGCCGCTTTCCGAACGTTCATCCGGCTGCCGGGCGCGTCGCCCGGCGCCGCGTCACTTTGCCGCCGCGCGGCGGAACCAGCGCCGCTCGATTCTCGACATCACCCAGCACACACCCAGCGCGCACACCGTGCCGAGCGTCACTTCGCCGAACCGGATCAGCGGAACGTCCCACAGCGGGCCGTTGCCCGGGAACAGCAGCACGATCGTCGCGGTCACGCCGCCGAGCCGCGCGGCGCTGCCGATGTTCAGGCACCAGCAGCAGACGATCACGACCGCGACCGTGATCGCATACGCGACGAGGCGATCGCCGCCCAGCGCCGCGCCGGCGAAGCCGAGCACGCCGCCGACCATCGCGCCGATGAACTGGTCGCGCGACAGCGACATCGTGTCCGAGTAGTTGTGCTGCGTGACGGCGATCGCGGTGATCGCCGCCCACACGGCCTGCTCGCTATGCATCGCGCGGCCGATCGCATACGCGAGGCACGCGCCGCAGACGGCCTGCAGCGCCATCAGGCCGCCTTGCGCGAGCCGTTCGCTGAATGACAACCCCTTGAACAGATCGAAGATCGACTGCTGGATCTGCTGGCGGGCTTCGTTGAGAGTCCTGATCGTATCCATCGTGCATCGGCCAAGAAGCGGGTAGCGGGCGGCGCGCCGCCGTCAATGCGCCTGTTCGGGCGACGCGGCCGCCGGTTCGTCGGCCGTCGCATCGCCGTTCTCGACGCGCGTTTCGGGCATCACGAGCCAGACCAGCAGCACCGCGAGCGCGCCGGCGGCCGCGAGCCCGAAGAAACTGACCGCGTTGCCGAAGTGGTCGGCGACGTAGCCGGCCACGGCCGTGCTGAGCGTCGCGCCGATCCCGGCCGCGAGCCCGAACAGCCCGATACACAGGTTGTAGCGGCCCTTGCCGCCCGCGACGTCGGCCGCGATCAGCGGCAGCATCACGCCGAACACGGCCGCGCTGATGCCGTCGAGCATTTGCACCGGCACGAGCAGGTACGGGCTGCTGACGCCGGCGAACAGCAGTGCGCGCACCGGCAGCGCGGAGAAGCCGAGCAGCAGGATCGGCCGGCGCCCCCAGCGCTGCGCGGAGCGGCCGACCCAAGGCGACAGCATCGCGACGATCGCCTGCGGCACGATGATGCACGCGGCGATCACGAGCTGCACGTTCTCGCCCATCCCGGCCGTGACTTCGCCGGCCGCGAGGTTCAGCATCGCGGCGTTCGACAGGTGGAACAGCACGACGCAGGCCGCGAAGATCAGCATCCGGCGGTCGCGCAGCAGTTCGAGCAGCGTTTCGCGCTCGCCGGCTTCGTCGAGCTCGTCAGGCTTCGACGACTGCGGAATCACCTGGTGCGTCGGCTGGATCATCGCGAGCGCGAACAGCGCGGGCAGCGCCAGCACGGCGGTCAGCCAGAACACCGCGCGCGCGGAGAAGTATTCGCCGGTGAGCCCCATCAGGCCCGCCGCCACCGCACTGCCGATCGACGCCCAGCGCGCGTTGCGGCCGAGCCGGTCGCCGAGGTCGGCGCGGCCGACGAGCGAGAATGAGATCGCGGCCATCGCCGGCACCAGCATGCAGCTTGCAAAGCCGTGGAACACCTCGGCGGCGATCACCGGCACGATCGTCGGGCTCGATGCGAGCAGGACCGCGGACAGGATGATGGCCGCGATCGCCCAAGCGGCCGCGCCTTTCTTGTTCTTCAGCGCATCGACGGCCGCGCCGCCCGGCACCTGGCTGACCATCGCGCTGATCGTGCCGATCGACAGCACCATGCCGATCTCGCCCTGCGTCCACTTGTGCGACGCGAGGTAGGACGCGATGAACGGACCGAACCCGGTTTGAACGTTTGCAACGAAAAAGTTGAGCCAGTCGAGGGCCCGGAGACTGCGCACGCTGACGGAATGCTTGATCGTCATCGGGTAGCACTCGCAGACGAGGCCGGTGCGGCCGGGGCAACGGGCGGGAAGACCGCGACGATCGGCTTGTCGGCCGCGTACGGCGGCGAGGCCTTGATCTGGGCGTCGTTCAGATCGAGCTGCGGGTGCAGCGCCTTGTCGCGCGTGACGAAGCGCAGCGCGCCCCAACTCGCGGCGATCGAGCGGCGGTCGGTATTGACGAGCCCGCCGAGGTCGAGCACGACGGCCTGCGGCTGGGCGCCGCGGTCGATCAGCACGTCGACGATGCGGCCGATCTTCGTGCCGTTCGGGCGCTCGACGTCGCTGTCGAGCATCGGCAGTCGCGTCGCCGGCGACGCCGCGGCCGAGCCCGACAGCGGCACGGCCTTCGGACGCGCGGCCGGCGGCAGGTCGCCCGACGGCACGTCGAGCACGATCGGCTCCTGTTTGCCGCCCGGCGTGAAGCGGAACACGTTCCACGGGAAGATGACCTTGCGGTCGCCGATGCCCATGAAGCCTTGCAGGTTGACGATCATCTCGCGCGGCTTGCCGCTCGCGTCGACCACCATGTCGACTGCGCGGCCGACGACCTTGCCGTTGCGGCGCGCGACCTCGCTGTCGAGCAGCGCGTGGATCTGGGTGCGGTCGAGCGAGCGCGTCGCGACGATCGGCGGGGGCGGAGGCGGCGGCGGGGTCGGCGATTCGGGGCGCTGCACGGGCTTCGGCCGCGTCACCTCGCGGTGCGGCTTCTTCGGCGCTTCCGGTTCCTCCGGTTGCGTCGGCGCGGGCACCGGCGGCATCGTCAGCGGCTCGCCGGCGGTCTCCTCGACAGGCTCGACGAGCGCCTCGCTGATCGGCGCGGGCGGGTTCTGCACCGGCAGCAGCCCGCAGCCGGACAGCAGCGCGGCGACGGCGAGAATCAGGAAGACCGTCGACGACGGCAACGACTTGCGGGATGCGGGAAACGGGAGTCCGCCGCTCATTGACACTCACTCCATGGGTCGGGGGGCGGCCCGAGGGCACGCGGCTGGCGATGGATGGCGGGTGCGGGCGGCGCACCACGCGAGGTGAGAGTTTAACGTGTCTTGCTTTCAGGACCGACTTCGATGGCCTGTTGCAGGCCGACCGTCGGGAAAAGGAAGGGATCGGACGCGGGTTGGAGGCCCGGCTGCGGTGCCTGATCGACGGCGATGCGGGCGCCGGCGCCGCTGCCGCGGGGCCCCCTTGGCTCAACGAGCCGAGGCCCGCGGACCGCGGCAACCGCGCCGCAACGCCTGTCGCAATCATGGCCATTCGGCGGACGCGACGCAGGCGCGGCTGCTGTCTGAAACAGCGTGAAACCGGAAAATCAGGCGTCCGGATACCACGCGTCGGCGAATTCGCTGACCTGGACGTCCTTCAGTTCCGGACGGGCGGCCAGCCACCCGCGCACGAGTTCGCGGTCGGCGTCGGTCGTCGTGCCGCGCGGCGCGCCGGAGATCACGTACGCGCCGATGCCTTCGTCCGCGGACGCGACGGTCAGCAACCCGTTCGCTTCGACGAAGTCGATGAATGCATCGATCAACTGGCCGCGCTCGAGGTCGGTCATTTCATTGCGGTAATGCGCGGTGGCGTTGAACGAGAGTTCCTGGAATTCGCCGATGTGGAGTTTCTTGCGCTGGCGGCGGTTGTGGCCTTGGCTCATGGTGTGTGGTGAATGCGAAAAGGGTCAATGAAAGGGCGGCGGCCGGCGCCGGCGCGGCAGGCGCGAACGGCCCGGACGCCGCATCGGGGCGCCGCGCGGCGATGCCGGCGGCGGATGGGCGGAAGGTTACATCAGCACGATATCGTACTGCTCCTGGCTCAGATTCGACTCCACCTGCAGCGACACCGGCTTGCCGATGAAGTCGATCAGCATCGCCAGATGCTGCGACTCCTCGTCGAGGAACAGGTCGATCACCTGCTGCGCGGCGATCACGCGAAACTCACGCGGGTTGAACTGCCGCGACTCGCGCAGGATTTCACGCAGGATGTCGTAGCACACGGTGCGCGACGTCTTCACCTGGCCCTTGCCCTGGCAAGTCGGGCACGGTTCGCACAGCACGTGCGCGAGCGATTCGCGCGTGCGTTTGCGGGTCATCTCGACGAGCCCGAGCTGCGAGAAACCGTTGACCGTCACGCGCGTGCGGTCGCGCGACAGCGCCTTCTTCAGCTCGGACAGCACCGCGTCGCGATGCTCGGCGTTCTCCATGTCGATGAAGTCGATGATGATGATCCCGCCGAGGTTGCGCAGCCGCAGTTGCCGCGCGATCGTATGCGCGGCCTCGAGGTTGGTCTTGAAGATCGTGTCGTCGAAGTTGCGCGCGCCGACATAGCCGCCCGTGTTCACGTCGATCGTCGTCATCGCCTCGGTCTGGTCGATCATCAGGTAACCGCCCGATTTCAGGTCGACGCGGCGCGACAGCGCGCGCTGGATCTCCGTCTCGATGTTGTACAGGTCGAACAGCGGCCGCTCGCCCGTGTAGTGATGCAGCTTCGGGCTCACGGCCGGCGTGAATTCGCCCGCGAATTCCGACAGGCGCTGGTACGTCTCGCGCGAGTCGACCTGGATGCGCGTCGTGTCGTCGTTCGCGAAATCGCGCAGCACGCGCTGCGCGAGATCGAGATCCTGATACAGCAGGCTCGTCGCCGGCAGGCGCTGCGCCTGTGCGACGATCGTCGCCCAGGTCTTGCGCAGGTACGTGACGTCGCCGGCCAGTTCGTCGGAGGTCGCATCCTCGGCGATCGTGCGCACGATGTAGCCGCCTTTCTCGTCCGGCGGGATCACGGCCGTCAGGCGCGCGCGCACGGCCTCGCGCTCGGCCTCGCTCTCGATTTTCTGCGAGATGCCGATATGCGGCTCCTGCGGCAGGTAGACGAGCGTGCGCCCCGCGATACTGACCTGCGTCGACAGCCGCGCGCCCTTCGTGCCGATCGGGTCCTTGATCACCTGGACCATCAGCGTCTGGCCCTCGAACACGATCTTCTCGATCGGCTGGTGCGGCGCGCCCGACTGCGGTTCGCCCGCGAGGCGCGGATGCCAGATGTCGGCGACGTGCAGGAACGCCGCGCGTTCGAGGCCGATGTCGATGAACGCCGACTGCATGCCGGGCAGCACACGCACGACCTTGCCGAGATAGATGTTGCCGACCCGCCCGCGCGACAGCGTGCGCTCGACGTGAAGCTCCTGCACCGCGCCTTGCTGGACGAGTGCGACGCGCGTTTCCTGCGGCGTGAGGTTGATCAGGATTTCTTCGTTCATGGTGCGGTTCAGAAGGCGACGCGTGCGGTACGCAGCAGCGCGGCTGTCTCAAAAAGGGGCAGACCCATGATACCTGAATGGGACCCGTCGATTCGCTCGATGAATTCGGCCGCGCGGCCCTGGATCGCGTACGCGCCGGCCTTGCCGAACGGCTCGCCGGTTTCGACGTAGCGCACGTATGCGTCGCGCGGTGCGTTCGAAAAGCGTACCGACGAGCGCGACAGCGCGGGCGGCAGCAGTTCGCCGTCGGCGCCGATCACGGCGACGGCGGTCAGGACTTCGTGTTCGCGGCCCGCGAGGCGGGTGAGCATCGCGAGCGCATCCTCGGCGTCGGCCGGCTTGCCGAGGATCGCGCCGTCGATCGTCACCGTGGTGTCCGCAACGAGCACCGGCGCGGTCGGTTTGCCGCTCGCGACGAGACGTGCACGCGCGGCCTCGGCCTTCGCGACGGTCACGCGCCGCACGTACGCGTCGGCGGCTTCGCCGGGCAGTTCGGCTTCGAGCGCTTCGGCGTCCTCGTCGGGGCGCGGCAGCAGCAGCTCGAAGCGTACGCCGATCTGCAGCAGCAGCTCCTGGCGGCGGGGGCTTTGCGAAGCGAGGTAAAGGATCGGGAAAAGCGCGGGGGACGTGCTGGACGGCATGGTGTCGTTATCTCGTTGAGCGCGCCCGGCGCGCGTCTCGAGGACGACACGTCATGCGCGGTGGTAGGGGTGATTCTGCGTGATGCTCCACGCCCGGTAAAGCTGTTCGGCGAGCAGCACGCGCACCATGCCGTGCGGCAGCGTCATGCTCGAGATGCGCAGCAGCACGTCGGCGCGTGCTTTCAGGTCCGGATCGAGCCCGTCGGCGCCGCCGATCACGAACGCGACGTCGCGGCCGTCCTGTTGCCAGCCGGGCAGCGCCTGCGCGAGCTGCATCGTGGTCCAGTCGCGGCCGCGCTCGTCGAGCGCGACGAGGCGCGCGCCCTTCGGCAGCGCGGCCTCGATCTTCTGCCGCTCGGCGGCCATCACGCTTTCGGCGCTGCGGCCGCCCGAACGCAGTTCAGGCTTGATTTCGCGCAACTCGATGCGCAGTTCGGGCGGCATCCGCTTCGTGTATTCGTCGAAGCCGGATGCGATCCAGCCGGGCATCTTGTGACCGACCGCGAGGATGAAAAGCTTCATCGACAGACGCGTGACGGCTCAACGGCGGCGGGCGGCCGTCTTGCGCGCCGGGCGTGCGGGCGCTTCTTCCTCTTCCTCGTCGTCTTCGCTCGCCGTGGCGAAACCGTTGCCCTTGCCGCCGCCCAGCTTCATCCGCACGGGCTTGTCGCCCCAGATTTCCTCGAGGTTGTAGTACTGGCGCAGGGCCGGCTGCAGGATGTGCACGACCGCGTCGCCGCAGTCGACCAGCACCCATTCGCCGGTGTCCTCGCCTTCGGAGCTGACGACGTCGCCGCCGGCTTCCTTGACCTTGTCGCGCACGTTCGACGCGAGCGCCTTGGTCTGGCGGTTGGAGGTGCCCGAGGCGACGACCACGCGGTCGAACAGTTCGGTCAGGTGGCTGGTGTTGAACACCTTGATGTCTTGCGCCTTGACGTCTTCGAGGGCGTCGACGATCACGCGCTGCAGTTTGCGAATATCCATGGATTCAGGAATGGTAGAGGCGATGTTGAAGAATATAGGCCCATACGGCGGCCGGCACATGTTCGGCCGATGCGTCGGGCATTTGCGCATGGCGTGCGATGCATTCGCGCAGGTGCGCGCGGATGTCGGTCGCGGCGATGTCGAACGAAAGGGTCGTATCGATCAGCAGGCGGCCTGCCGGCGTGGCCTTGAGCACGTCTGCGCCGGCCTGCCGCGCGGCGATTTCCCGCGCGACGTCCGGCGGCGCCGCGCCGAGCTCGAAGCCCGGGCGCGTCGACACGCCGATGTGCGCGTAGTCGAACAGCGTGCGCCAGTCGCGCCACGTATCGAGGCGCACGAGCTGGTCGGCGCCGATCAGCAGCGACAGCGACGCATCCGGGCCGATCCGCTCGCGCCAGCGCGCGAGCGTCTCGACCGTGTAGGTCGGGCCGGTATGCTCGATTTCGTCGGTGGCGACGGTCACGGTCACGCCCGGCACGGACAGCGTGCCGGCCGCCGCGCGCGTCATCGCGAGCCGGTGCTCGGCGGCCGACACGTCGCGCTTCTGGTACGGCTGCCCGGCGGGCAGCAGCACGAGTTCGGTCAGGTCGAGCAGTTCGGCGAACCGGCGCGCGAGCGCGAGATGGCCGTCGTGGATTGGGTCGAAGGTACCGCCCAGCAAGCCGATACGACGCGGCAGCGGGGCGGGGCGGGCGGTGGTGTCCAGAAACGCGTCCTTTCGTTGGGGCAGCGGCACGCGCGGGCTCAGACCCAGTCGCGCGGCACGAGGAAGTCGCTATAGAGGCGCGCTTCCGGCGAACCCGGCTCGGGTTGCCAGTTGTAGCGCCAGTTCGCGACCGGCGGCATCGACATCAGGATCGACTCGGTCCGGCCGCCGCTTTGCAGGCCGAACAGCGTGCCGCGGTCGAACACGAGGTTGAATTCGACGTAGCGGCCGCGGCGGTAGGCCTGGAAGTCGCGCTCGCGCTCGCCGTACGGCAGCTCGGCGCGGCGCTCGACGATCGGCAGGTAAGCGTGCAGGAACGCATCGCCAACGCTTTGCATCAGGTCAAACGAGCGTTCGAAACCGGGCTCCGAGAAGTCGTCGAAGAAGATCCCGCCGATGCCGCGCGTCTCGTTGCGGTGCTTCAGGAAGAAATATTCGTCGCACCATTGCTTGAAGCGCGGGTAGAGCTCGGCGCCGAATGGGTCGAGCGCGTCCTTGCAGGTCTGGTGGAAATGCCGCGCGTCGTCCTCGAAACCGTAAACCGGTGTCAGATCCATGCCGCCGCCGAACCAGAACACGGGCGCCTCGCCCGGTTTCGTCGCGATCAGCATCCGCACGTTCATGTGCACGGTCGGGCAGTACGGATTGCGCGGGTGCAGCACCAGCGACACGCCGAGCGCCTCGAAGCCGCGGCCCGCGAGCTGCGGGCGCGCCGCGCTTGCCGACGGCGGCAGCGCGTCGCCTGCGACGTCGGAAAAGCCGATTCCCGCGCGTTCGAACACGCGGCCGCCTTCGAGAATCCGCGTGCAGCCGCCGCCGCGCAGGCGTTCGGCCGGCCCGCGTTGCCACGTGTCGGTCGAGAGCGGCGTGCCGTCGAGCGCGCCGAGCGCGTCGGCGATCCGGGTCTGCAGGCCCTGGAGGTACGTGCGCACACGCGCCACGTCGTAGGTCGAATCGGTCATGTCTGGACTGGCTGCCCCCGCCTGACGCGGGGGCCGTAAAAAAAGCATCTGCCGGGCATTCTATCGAACCCCGGCAGAGGGGCCGCCGCCGCGCGGGCGCGGGGCGGCGATCACGACGTCACGTGCTCTTGCGGTTGAGCGCGCGAAAGCCGATGTCGCGGCGGTACTGCATGCCTTCGAAATTGATCTGGTTGATCGTGTCGTACGCATGCTGCTGCGCTTCGCGTACCGAATCGGCGAGGCCGACCACGCACAGCACGCGGCCGCCCGACGTCACGAGCTTGTCGCCGTCGGCGAGCGTCGTGCCCGCATGGAACGTCACCGCCTGTTCGGTCTCGGCCGGGATTCCGTTGATGCGGTCGCCCTTGCGCGGCGCGTCCGGGTAGCCGTGCGCGGCGAGCACGACGCCCAGCGCGGTGCGGCGATCCCAGTCGAGCTCGACCGTGTCGAGCGTGCCCGCGATCGCCTGCTCGACGACCTTCGAGAAATCGCTCTTCAGGCGCGCCATGATCGGCTGCGTTTCCGGGTCGCCCATCCGGCAGTTGAACTCGAGCGTGCGCGGATTGCCGTCCTTGTCGATCATCAGGCCCGCGTACAGGAAGCCGGTGAAGCGGATGCCGTCCTTCTCCATCCCGCGCACGGTCGGCATGATGATCTCGCGCATCACGCGTGCATGCATCTGCGGCGTGACGATCGGCGCGGGCGAATACGCGCCCATGCCGCCGGTGTTCGGGCCGCGATCTTCGTCGAGCAGGCGCTTGTGGTCCTGGCTGGACGCCAGCGCCAGCGCGTGCTTGCCGTCGACCATCACGATGAAGCTGGCTTCCTCGCCATCGAGGAATTCCTCGATCACGACGCGCGCGCCGGCATCGCCGAGCTTGTTGCCCGACAGCATCATGTCGACGGCCGCATGCGCCTCTTCGAGCGTCATCGCGACCACGACGCCCTTGCCGGCCGCGAGGCCGTCGGCCTTCACGACGATCGGCGCGCCCTTCGCGTCGAGGTACGCGTGGGCGGCGGCCGCATCGGCGAAGGTTTCGTAGTCGGCGGTCGGAATGTTGTGGCGCTTCATGAACGCCTTCGCGAAATCCTTCGAGCTTTCGAGCTGCGCGGCTTCGCGGGTCGGGCCGAATACCTTCAGGCCGCGTGCGCGGAACAGGTTGACGATGCCGGCCGCGAGCGGCGCTTCCGGCCCGACGAGCGTGAACGCGACGCCTTCGCGCTCCGCGAAATCGGCGAGTTCGTCGAGCGCCGTGATGTCGACGTTCTTCAGACGCTCGTCCTGCGCCGTGCCGCCATTGCCGGGCGCGACGTAGACCATCTGGACGCGCGGCGATTGCGCGAGCTTCCACGCCAGCGCATGTTCGCGGCCGCCGGAACCGACGACGAGTAGTTTCATGGGATTCCCCGCAGACTAGAAAACAGGGCGGCCGGCACGCTCAGGCGCGCCGGCCGCGAAATCGGTCGGGCCGCCGTCGCAACGCTGCGCGCGGCGGCCGGCATCTCATTCCTCGACGATGACGGCGTTCGTATACACGTCCTGCACGTCGTCGAGATTCTCAAGCGCGTCTAGGAGCTTCTGCATCTTCGCCGCGTCGTCGCCGGTGAATTCGACTTCGTTCTGCGGCTTCATCGTCACTTCGGCGAGTTCGGCCTTGAAGCCGGCGGCTTCGAGCGCGTCCTTCACCGCGGAAAACGCCTGCCAGTCGCACAGCACTTCGATCGAGCCGTCGTCGTTCGTGTTCACGTCGTTCGCGCCGGCTTCGAGCGCGGCTTCCATCAGCGCGTCTTCCGACGTGCCGGGCGCGAACAGGAACTGGCCGACGTGATCGAACATGAACGCGACCGAGCCGTCGGTGCCCATGTTGCCGCCGAACTTCGAGAACGCGTGGCGCACTTCCGCGACCGTGCGGGTGCGGTTGTCGGTCAGCGTGTCGACGATGATCGCCGCGCCGCTGATGCCGTAGCCTTCGTAACGGATTTCTTCGTAGTTCGCCCCGTCCGCGCCGCCGACGCCGCGATCGATCGCGCGCTTGACGTTGTCCTTCGGCATGTTCGCGTCGGCTGCCTTGTCGACCGCGAGACGCAGACGCGGGTTCGAGTTGACGTCGCCGCCGCCGAGGCGCGCCGCCACCTGGATTTCCTTGATCAGGCGGGTCCAGATCTTGCCGCGCTTCGCGTCGGCCGCAGCCTTCTTATGCTTGATGTTGGCCCATTTCGAATGACCAGCCATACCTTTCTCCGTGCCCGGGCGCGCAGCGCGGGCGATTGTTTCAGTGTGTCGTTGAATCGGCGGCCGTTTCGGCGGGCATGAAGCCGCGGGGCCGCGCGTGTCGAGTGGATCGTGATTTTATCACGCGGCGACCGCCGCTTCGGGGCCGCCGCGCATGGCCGAACGGCCGGGGCGGCCGTCGCGGCGCGCCGGGGCGCGCGGCATGGCGGCGCCCGACGCCCGGTGCGCTCAGTTCTTGGTGCCGAACAGGCGGTCGCCGGCGTCGCCCAGGCCCGGCACGATGTACGCGTGTTCGTTCAGATGCGAGTCGAGCGACGCGACGAACAGCTTCACGTCGGGGTGCGCGTCCTGGAACACCTGCACGCCCTCGGGCGCGGCGACCAGCGCGACGAACATGATGTTCGCGGCCGGCACGTTGCGGCGCTTGAGCACGTCGACCGCATGCACGGCCGAATAGCCGGTCGCGACCATCGGGTCGCACAGGATGAAGATGCGGTCTTCCAGGTCCGGCAGGCGCACCAGGTATTCGACCGGACGGTGGTCCTCGGCGCGGTACACGCCGATGTGGCCGACGCGCGCGGACGGCACCAGGTCGAGCAGGCCGTCCGACATCCCGATGCCCGCGCGCAGCACGGGCACGATCGCGAGCTTCTTGCCGGCGATCACCGGCGCGTCGACCGCCACCAGCGGGGTTTCGACCCGCTTGGTCGTGATCGGCAGGTTGCGGGTGATCTCATAGCCCATCAGCAGCGTGATCTCGCGCAGCAGTTCGCGGAACGTGCGCGTGGACGTGTCCTTGTCGCGCATGTGCGTGAGCTTGTGCTGGATCAGCGGGTGATCGGTGATGAAGAGGTTCGGGAAACGGCTGTCCTGTTTCATGACGGGGTGCCTTGGCGGCAAAAGGGGATCGGGGGCGGCGGCGGGCATGGGCCGGCCGTCGCTCATGGCCGCAATTTTACCAAGGCGCGCCGCGCGATCCGGATATTATCGACGTCTCACGACAATCCGCGTGCCGCGCACGCCCGTTTGCCCGCCGCCGGCGGCCACGCGGGCCCGTGCCGGCACGCGCGCCACCAGGGAAACGACTATGGATCTCGGCATCGAAGGAAAGACCGCGCTCGTGTGCGCGGCCAGCAAGGGCCTCGGGCGTGGCTGCGCGGAAGCGCTGGCCGCCGAGGGCGTGAACCTCGTGATCGTCGCGCGCACGCGCGACACGCTGGAGGAAACCGCGGAAGAGATCCGCGCCGGCGCGAACGTGTCGGTCACGGCGGTCGCGTGCGACATCACGACGCCGGACGGCCGCGCGGCCGCGCTCGCCGCGTGCCCGCAGCCGGACATTCTCGTGACGAATGCCGGCGGCCCGCCGCCCGGCGACTTCCGCGACTTCTCGCACGACGACTGGATTCGCGCGCTCGAGTCGAACATGCTGACGCCGATCGAGCTGATCCGCGCGACCCTCGACGGGATGATCGGCCGCGGCTTCGGCCGGATCGTCAACATCACGAGTTCGGCCGTGAAGGCGCCGATCGACGTGCTCGCGCTGTCGAACGGCGCGCGCTCGGGGCTGACCGGCTTCGTCGCGGGGCTGTCGCGCAAGGTCGCGGGGCAGGGCGTGACGATCAACAACCTGCTGCCGGGGCTGTTCGACACCGACCGGATCGCGACGACGCTCGCCGCGTCGGCGCAGGCGCAGGGCGTGACGGTCGACGAGATGCGCGCGCGGCGCACCAGGGACATCCCGGCCGGGCGCCTCGGCACGCGCGCCGAGTTCGGCGCGGCCTGCGCGTTCCTGTGCAGCGTGCACGCCGGCTACATTACCGGGCAGAACTGGCTGCTCGACGGCGGCGCGTATCCGGGTACGTTCTGACCCGCGCTTTTCGCTTCACGACGACAACAACCGAACGACGAAGGAACTGGAGATGAGCAAACCCCGCATCGCACTGATTGCGCACGACGCGAAGAAGGACGAGATCGTCGCGCTCGCGGGCCAGTATCGCGAGACGCTCGCGCAATGCCGGCTGGTCGCGACCGGCACGACGGGCGGCCGTATCGCCGCCGCGCACGGGCTCGAGGTCGAGCGCAAGCTGTCGGGGCCGCTCGGCGGCGACCTGCAGATCGGCGCGGAGCTCGCCGACGGCCGCGTCGACATCGTCGTGTTTCTGCGCGACCCGATGACCGCGCAGCCGCACGACCCCGACATCACCGCGCTGGTGCGTGCATGCGACGTGCACGACGTGCCGGTCGCGACCAACGTCGCGACCGCGCGGATGCTGCTCGACGATCTGGCGCGCAACATGCAGGACGTTTGCTAGGCGCGGGCATCGGCTGATTGTCCCTGCCGGCGGCAGGGCCATGCACGAACGGTGGCGACGCGCGAGAATCGTGCGTCGCCACGCGCGCCTGCCGGCACCCGCACGAATCGGTGCGGCGCGCGCATCGGCGCCCCGGATTTTCCTGACTGACAGACAGAAGAGGAGCAAAACGATGCCGAAAGCAATCCGATACGACCAGCCGGGCGGCCCGGACGTGATGAAGTGGGTCGATGTCGAGGTCGGCGCGCCGAAGGCGGGCGAAGTCCGCATCCGGCAGCACGCGGTCGGGCTCAACTACATCGACGTGTATTTCCGCACGGGCCTGTATCCGCAACAGCTGCCGGCCGGCCTCGGGATGGAGGCGGCGGGCGAGGTGACGGCCGTCGGCGACGGCGTGACCGCGTTCAAGGTCGGCGACCGTGTCGCCTACGTCGGCCAGCCGCCCGGCGCGTATGCGCAGGAGCGCGTGATGCCGGCCGAGCGCGTCGTGAAGCTGCCGGACGGCATCAGCTACGACGACGCGGCATCGGTGATGCTGCAGGGCCTGACCGCGCACTATCTGCTGCGCCGCACGTACCCGGTGAAGGCCGGCGACACGATCCTGATCCACGCGGCGGCCGGCGGCGTGGGCTTGCTCGTGTGCCAGTGGGCGAAGGCGCTCGGCGCGACCGTGATCGGTACGGTCGGCTCCGACGAGAAGGCCGAGCTCGCGAAGGCGCACGGCTGCGATCATCCGATCGTCTACACGCGCGAGAACTTCACGCAGCGCGTGAAGGCAATCACGAACGGCGCGGGCGTGCCGGTCGTCTACGATTCGATCGGCAAGGACACCTACGTCGGTTCGCTCGACAGCCTCGCGCCGCTCGGCTACTTCGTCAGCTTCGGCAATGCGTCGGGACCGCTGCCGCCGATCGACTCGAAGGAATTCTCGTCGCGCGGCTCGCTGTTCTTCACGCGACCGACGCTGTTCTCGTACATCGCGAAGCGCGCCGATCTCGAGGCCGCGGCCACCGAGCTGTTCGACGTGATCCTGTCGGGCAAGGTGAAGACGAGCATCAACCAGCGCTATCCGCTCGCCGAAGTCGGGCGCGCGCATGCCGATCTGGAAGCGCGCAAGACCACCGGCTCGACGATCCTCGTTCCCTGACGCATCCTTTCGTGCCGGCGTCACGCCGGCACGTCCCGGGCGGCGCCGGCGGGCCGCCCGTCCTGCCTCCTGTCTTCCGGCCTGTCCGACGTCCCATCCACTGTTCCCGCCGTACGCGTTTACGCGTTTTTTACACCCGCCCCGATACCTTTGACCCGCCCTTTACGCGCGTTCCCATAAGGTTCTAGTCGTCCGATTTCGACGACGGAGAACAAAAAATGGATGGGGTTTTCATCGGCGCACTGGTGCTCTTCACCGCGCTGATCCTCGGTTTGCTTGCCGGTTGCGACAAGCTCGTGCAATACGGTCGCGGGGGGCGGGCATGACCTGGATGCTTTGGCTGGCGGGCGCCTCGACGGCCCTGCTGTTCGCGTATCTCGTCTTTGCGCTGCTGCGCGCGGAGGACATCGAATGAACGCGAACAACCTGTTGCAGATGGTGCTGTTCATCGTCGTGCTGCTCGCGGCGGCCGTACCGGTCGCGCGCTACCTGAGCGCGGTGATGGACGGCAGCGCGCGCGTCGTGCGCGTGTTCGGTCCGCTCGAACGCGCGCTGTACCGCATCGCCGGCGTCGATGCGGGCACCGAAATGAACTGGAAGCAGTACACGGTCGCGACGATTGCATTCAACGCGCTCGGCGTGCTGTTCCTTTATGCGCTGCTGCGCCTGCAGGGCTTCCTGCCCGGCAACCCGCAGCAGTTCGGCGCGATGACGCCCGACGGCGCGTTCAACACGGCCGTCAGTTTCGTCGCCAACACGAACTGGCAGGACTACGCGCCCGAGCAGACCGTCAGCTATCTGTCGCAGATGCTCGGCCTGACGGTGCAGAACTTCCTGTCGGCGGCGACCGGCATCGTCGTCGTGATCGCGCTGATCCGCGGCTTCGCGCGCCACACCGCGCAGACGATCGGCAACTTCTGGGTCGATCTCACGCGCGTGACGCTGTACGTGCTCGTGCCGATGGCGGCGCTCGTCGCCGCGCTACTGATGAGCCAGGGCGTGCTGCAGAACATGAAGGCGTACCAGGACGTGCCGGTGCTGCAGGCGAGCACCTATGCGGCGCCGAAGCTCGACGCGCAGGGCAACCCGGTGAAGGACGACAAGGGCAACGCGGTCACGGTGCCGACCCCGCTCACGAAGCAGACGCTCGCGATGGGGCCGGTAGCTTCCCAGGAAGCGATCAAGATGCTCGGCACCAACGGCGGCGGCTTCTTCAACGCGAACTCCGCGCACCCGTACGAGAACCCGACGCCGTTCGCGAACTTCATCGAGATCTTCGCGATCCTGATCATCCCGGCCGCGCTGTGCCTGGTATTCGGCCGCATGATCGGCGACCGCCGGCAGGGCATCGCGGTGCTCGCGGCGATGACGGTCGCGTTCGCGGTCGCGACCGTCGTCGAGGTGAGCGCCGAGCAGGGCGGCAACCCGACGCTCGCGGCGCTGCACGTCGACCAGTCGGCCGGCGCGCTGCAGCCGGGGGGCAACATGGAAGGCAAGGAAACCCGCTTCGGGATCGCGCAGACCGGCATCTTCACGGTCGCGACGACGGCCGCGTCGTGCGGCGCGGTCGACGCGATGCACGATTCGCTGACGCCGGTCGGCGGCCTCGTGCCGATGCTGCTGATGCAGCTCGGCGAGGTGGTCTTCGGCGGCGTCGGTTCCGGCCTTTACGGGATGCTCGTGTTCGCGCTGCTCGCGGTGTTCGTCGCCGGCCTGATGATCGGCCGCACGCCGGAATACGTCGGCAAGAAGATCGAATCGTACGAGATGAAGATGGTGTCGATCGTCGTGCTGCTCACGCCGCTGCTCGTGCTGGTCGGCACGTCGATCGCGGTGCTGGCGGACGCGGGCAAGGCCGGCATCGCGAACCCGGGCCCGCACGGCTTCTCGGAAATCCTCTATGCGTTCAGCTCGGCCGCGAACAACAACGGCAGCGCGTTCGCGGGCCTGACGGTCGGCACGCCGTTCTACAACTGGATGACTGCGATCGCGATGTGGTTCGGCCGCTTCGGCACGATCGTGCCGGTGCTCGCGATCGCAGGTTCCCTCGCGGCGAAGAAGCGCATCGCGGTGACGAGCGGCACGCTGCCGACCCACGGCCCGCTGTTCGTCGTGCTGCTGCTCGGCACCGTGCTGCTGGTGGGCGCGCTGACCTACGTGCCGGCGCTCGCGCTCGGCCCGGGCGTCGAGCACCTGATGATGTGGCTGGGCGCGTGACGTGCGCCCGCATGGCGACACATTGAAAAGACTGAAGAGCTTGAAGAGATCGCAATGACTCAACATTCCGCAACACGGTCCATGTTCGATCCGGCGCTGCTGCGCCCGGCGATCGTGGATTCGTTCAAGAAACTCACGCCGCGCACGCAGTTCCGCAACCCGGTGATGTTCTGCGTGTACGTCGGCAGCATCCTCACCACGATCCTGTGGATCGCGGCCCTCGCCGGCCAGGCCGAGGCGCCCGCGGGCTTCATCCTCGCGGTCACGCTGTGGCTGTGGTTCACCGTGCTGTTCGCGAACTTCGCCGAAGCGCTCGCCGAAGGGCGCTCGAAGGCGCAGGCCGCGTCGCTGCGCAGCGCGAAGAAGGACGTGATGGCGAAGAAGCTGAACGAGCCGCATCCGAAGTCGCCGATCCGCATCACGACCGCGTCCGACCTGCGCAAGGGCGACGTCGTGCTGGTCGAGACCGGCGACGTGATCCCGGCCGACGGCGAGGTCGTCGACGGCGTCGCGTCGGTCGACGAGTCGGCGATCACCGGCGAATCCGCACCGGTGATCCGCGAGTCGGGCGGCGACTTCTCGTCGGTGACGGGCGGCACACGCGTGCTGTCCGACTGGATCGTCGTCAAGGTCACCGCGAACCCCGGCGAGGCGTTCCTCGACCGGATGATCGCGATGGTCGAAGGCGCGAAGCGCAAGAAGACGCCGAACGAAGTCGCGCTGACGATCCTGCTCGTCGCGCTGACGATCGTGATGCTGCTCGCGACCGCGACGCTGCTGCCGTTCTCGATGTTCTCGGTCGAAGCGATGAAGGCCGGCCACGTGGTGACGATCACCGCGCTCGTCGCGCTGCTCGTGTGCCTGATCCCGACGACGATCGGCGGGTTGCTGTCCGCGATCGGCGTGGCCGGGATGAGCCGGATGATGCAGGCGAACGTGATCGCGACGTCGGGCCGCGCGGTGGAAGCGGCCGGCGACGTCGACGTGCTGCTGCTCGACAAGACCGGCACGATCACGCTCGGCAACCGCCAGGCGTCGACGTTCGTGCCGGCGCCGGGCGTGACCGAGGAAGCGCTGGCCGATGCCGCGCAACTGTCGTCGCTCGCGGACGAAACGCCGGAAGGGCGCAGCATCGTCGTGCTCGCGAAGGAGCGCTTCAACATTCGCCAGCGCGACATGGCGCAACTGCACGCGACGTTCCTCGGTTTTTCCGCGCAGACGCGGATGAGCGGCGTCGATCTGCCCGGCCGCGAGATCCGCAAGGGCGCGGCCGACGCGATCCGCCGCTACGTCGAAACCCACGGCAGCCGCTTCCCCGAAGAAGTGCGCCGCGCGGTGGACGACGTCGCGCGCCGCGGCAGCACGCCGCTCGTCGTGGCCGACCTGCAGGACGGGGCGGCGCGCGTGCTCGGCGTGATCGAGCTGAAGGACATCGTGAAGGGCGGCATCAAGGAGCGCTTCGCGGAGCTGCGCAAGATGGGCATCAAGACCGTGATGGTGACGGGCGACAACCGGCTGACGGCCGCGGCGATCGCGGCGGAAGCGGGCGTCGACGATTTCCTCGCGGAAGCGACGCCGGAAACCAAGCTCGCGACGATTCGCGAGCATCAGGCGGCCGGGCGCCTCGTCGCGATGACGGGCGACGGCACCAACGACGCGCCGGCGCTCGCGCAGGCCGACGTCGCGGTGGCGATGAACACCGGCACGCAGGCGGCGAAGGAAGCCGGCAACATGGTCGATCTCGACTCGAACCCGACCAAGCTGATCGAGATCGTCGAGATCGGCAAGCAGATGCTGATGACGCGCGGGTCGCTCACCACGTTCTCGATCGCGAACGACATCGCGAAGTACTTCGCGATCATCCCGGCCGCGTTCGTGACGACCTATCCGCAACTGCGCGTGCTCGACATCATGCATCTGACGTCGCCGGCGTCCGCGATCCTGTCGGCCGTGATCTTCAATGCGTTGATCATCGTCGCGCTGATTCCGCTCGCGCTGAAGGGCGTGACCTACCGGCCGCTCGGCGCCGCGTCGCTGCTGCGCCGCAACCTGCTGGTGTACGGCCTCGGCGGCGTGCTGCTGCCGTTCCCGTTCATCAAGCTGATCGACATGACGCTCGCCGCGCTCGGCTGGGCCTGAGCCGGCCGCACTTGAAGGAACCATCATGAAAACGTTGATTCGCCCGCTCGTCGTGCTCTTTGTCGTGCTGACCGCCGTGACCGGCCTCGCTTATCCGGCCGTGATGACCGTGTTCGGTCAGGCCGTGTTCCCGTCGCAGGCCAACGGCAGCCTGATAGAGCATAACGGCAAGGTCGTCGGCTCCGCGCTGATCGGCCAGCCGTTCGACGCGCCGAAGTACTTCTGGGGCAGGCTGTCGGCCACCGCGCCGATGCCGTACAACGCGGCCGGCTCCGGCGGCTCGAACCTCGGCCCGTTGAACCCGTCGCTCGCCGACCAGGTGAAGGCGCGCATCGCCGCGCTGCGCGACGCGGGCACCGACCTGTCGAAGCCGGTGCCGGTCGACCTCGTGACGGCGTCGGCGAGCGGCCTCGATCCGGAGATCACGCCGGCCGCGGCTGCATATCAGGTCGAGCGCGTCGCGAAGGCGCGCAACCTGGCGCCGGACGCGGTCGCGCAACTCGTCGCCGCGAACACGGCGGGCCGCCAGTTCGGCGTGCTCGGCGAGCCGCGCGTGAACGTGCTGAAGCTGAATCTCGCGCTCGACGCGGCGCAGGCCGCGCACTGAGCGAGCGTGCATGCGGGCTCCCCGGCGCGGCTGGCTGCGCCGCCGGGCCCGACTTCGTTTCGACGGCGCTCGCGCCGTCTTTGCCTTTTGCGGCGATTTGGAACCACAATGGCTGTATCTCGCGCGCCATCCGGCGTGTCGCCCTCCTGACGCATGAACCGCCCCGATCCAGACCAACTCCTCGACAAGCTGCAGCGCGACGAAGAAAAGCAGCGGCGCGGCCAGCTCAAGATCTTCTTCGGCGCGTCCGCCGGCGTCGGCAAGACCTACGCGATGCTGCAGGCCGCGCGCCAGCGCGTGCAGGAAGGCGTCGACGTCGTCGTCGGCATCGTCGAGACCCACGGCCGCGCCGAAACCGCCGCGCTGCTCGACGGCCTCGACGTGTTGCCGCCCGCCCGCATCGACTATCGCGGCCGCACGCTCGCCGAATTCGATCTCGACGGCGCGCTCGCGCGGGCGCCGCAACTGATCCTCGTCGACGAGCTCGCGCATTCGAACGTGCAGGGCGCACGGCACCTGAAGCGCTGGCAGGACGTCTACGAGCTGCTCGACGCGGGCATCGACGTGTATACGACCGTCAACGTCCAGCACCTCGAAAGCCTGAACGACGTGGTCGGCGCGATCACCGGCATCCGCGTGTGGGAGACCGTGCCCGACCGCGTGTTCGACGCGGCCGACGAAGTCACGCTCGTCGACCTGCCGGCCGAGGAACTGCTCGAGCGGATGCGCGACGGCAAGGTCTATCTCGCGCAGCAGGCCGAGCGCGCGGTGCGCAACTTCTTTCGCAAGGGCAACCTGATCGCGCTGCGCGAGCTGGCGCTGCGGCGCACGGCCGATCGCGTCGACGCACAGATGCGCGAGTACCGCGCCGATCGTTCGATCCAGCGCATCTGGCAGGCGCGCGAGCGGCTGCTGGTATGCGTTGGGCCCGGTCCCGAAGCGCCGACGCTCGTGCGCGCGGCGGCGCGCCTCGCGGCGAGCCTGAAGGCCGACTGGATCGCCGTGTACGTCGAGACGCCGCGCCTCCAGCGGCTGCCCGACGCGCGGCGGCAGCGCACGCTCGACGCGCTGAAGCTCGCGGCCGAACTCGGCGCGGAGACGGCCACGCTCGCCGGCGCGGATGCGGTCGCCGCGCTGATCGGCTATGCGAAGGTGCGCAACGTGTCGAAGCTCGTCGCGGGCGGCTCGCCGAAGGTCGGGCTCGTGCGCCGCTTCGCGCGGCCGTTCGGCGAGCAGCTGGCGGAGCGCGCGGGCGACGTCGACCTGATGCTGATTCGCGCGTCCGCGAGCGACGAGACGCGCGCCGTACCGCTCGACGCACGGGCGCGCGACTGGCGCGATGCGTTCGCGCAGTTCGGCACGCACCGCTCGCCGCCGCGCCATTACGCGTATGCGGCCGCGATCTGCGCGGCGATCACCGTCGTCGCGAGCGTCGTGTCCGGGCGGCTCGACCTCACGAACCTCGTAATGCTGTACCTGCTCGGCGTAGTGTTCTCGGCCGTGCGGCTCGGGCGCGGCCCGGGCGTGCTGCAGTCGTTCCTGTCGGTGGCCGCGTTCGATTTCTTCTTCGTGCCGCCGCGCATGTCGTTCTCGGTCAGCGACACGCAATACCTGCTGACCTTCTTCGGGATGCTGCTCACGTCGCTCGTGATCAGCCACCTGACGTCGACGCTGACGCGCCAGGCGAGCGTCGCGCAGCGCCGCGAGCGCCGCACCGGCGCGATCTACGCGATGGCGCGCGAGCTCGGCGCGGCGCTGACGACCGAGCAGATCGTCGAGATCGGCAGCCGCCACGTGGGCGAGGTGTTCCGCGCGCGCGTCGCATTCCTTTTGCCCGACAGCGCGGACCAGGTGCGGCAGAAGATCGAGGAGCCCGACGCGGCCGTCACGCTGACCGGTGCCGAGCTCGACAGCGACGTGGGCCAGTGGGTGTACGACCAGCAGAAGCCGGCCGGGCGCGGTACCGATACGCTGCCGGCGACGGCCGCGCTGTACCTGCCGCTGAAGGCGCCGATGCGCACGCGCGGCGTGCTGGCCGTCGCGTCGCGCGAGCCGCGCGAACTCGAGGTGCCCGAGCAGCAGCGGATGCTCGACGCGTTCGCCGCGCAGATCGCGCTCGCGCTGGAGCGCGTGCACTACGTCGAGATCGCGCGCGACGCGCTCGTCAACATGGAATCCGAGCGGCTGCGCAACTCGCTGCTGTCGGCGATCTCGCATGACCTGCGCACGCCGCTCACGACGATCGTCGGCTTCTCGTCGATGCTCGCGAACGGGCGCGCGGCCGCGCAGGCGGGCGACGCCGCGGCGACCGCGCGCCTCGCGCAGCGCGAGGGCGAACTCGTCGACGCGATTCACGACGAGGCGCTGCGGATGACGGGCATCGTCACGAACCTGCTCGACATGGCGCGGCTGCAGGCCGGCAGCCTGCAGCTCAAGCGCCAGTGGTCGCTGCTCGAGGAAACGGTCGGCGCCGCGCTCGCGGCCTGCCGGCGCGTGCTTGCGCGCCATCCCGCGCGCGTCGCGCTGCCGGCCGACCTGCCGCTGCTGCAGATGGACGCGGTGCTGATGGAGCGGCTGTTCACCAACCTGTTCGAGAACGCGGCGAAGTACACGCCGCCCGATACGTCGCTCGACATCGGCGCCGAGCGCGTGACCGAGGACGGGCAACCATTCGTGCGCGTGCACGTCGACGATCACGGCCCGGGCCTGCCGGCCGGGATGGAAACGCGGATCTTCGACAAGTTCACGCGCGGCGAGAAGGAATCGGCGACGCCGGGCATCGGGCTCGGCCTCGCGATCTGCCGCGCGATCGTCGAGGCGCACGGCGGTAAAATCGGCGCGCTCAACCGCACCGCGCCCGAGGGCCACGTGACGGGCGCGCGCTTCTGGTTCACGCTGCCGGTCGATACGCCGCCGGCCGCCCCCGCCGTGCCCGACGACGAATCCGACCTGCCGGGCGCATCGCCCCCATCCGAGTCATTGCCAGACCATGAGTGAACCCAGCCTGACCGTCGTCCTGATCGAGGACGAAAAGCAGATCCGCCGCTTCGTGCGCGCCGCGCTCGAAGAGGAGGACATCGCGGTGTTCGAGGCCGAGACGGGCAAGCAGGGGCTCATCGACGCGGCGACGCGCAAGCCCGATCTCGTGATCGTCGACCTCGGCCTGCCCGATACCGACGGCCTCGACGTGATCCGCGAGCTGCGCGGCTGGTCCGAGGTGCCGGTGATCGTGCTGTCCGCCCGCACGCAGGAAGAGGAGAAGGTCGCGGCGCTCGACGCGGGCGCCGACGACTACCTGACCAAGCCGTTCGGCGTGTCCGAACTGCGTGCGCGGATGCGCGCGCAACTGCGCCGGCGCAACCAGGGCGGCGCGAACGAGTCGCCGAAGGTGAGCTTCGGCACCGTGACCGTTGATCTCGCGCTGCGCCAGGTGTGGCGCGACGACGCGATCGTCCACCTGACGCCGCTCGAATACCGGCTGCTCGCGACGCTCGTGCGTCACGCGGGGCGCGTGCTCACGCACCGCCAGCTGCTGCGCGACGTGTGGGGGCCGTCGCACGTCGAGAGCCATCACTACCTGCGCATCTACATGGCGCACCTGCGCCAGAAGCTCGAGGCCGATCCCGCGCAGCCCGAGCACATCGTCACCGAGACGGGCGTCGGCTACCGGCTCGTCGGCGCCGTGTGACGGCGGCGCGCGCGGCGGCGCATGCGGCCGTGACGCCGCGCATCGGCGGGGCTGCGCCGGCGCGACAGCCTCGCGATGAGCGCCGGCCTTGCACACCGGCTGCGCAATCCCCGCTATCCTGACCGTTCCGCGAACGAAAACGAGGAGCGTGCAATGTCCGTCCGTCTGGTCGTCATCTGTGCGCTGGCGCTGGTCGCGCCCGGCGCGTTCGCCCAGCCGTTGCCGCCCGGGCAGCAGCCGCCCGCGCAGGTGGCGCTGGCCAATCCCGCGTCGGTCAACTGCGAGAAGCTCGGCGGTCGCCACGTGATCCGCAACCTGTCGAGCGGGCAGGTCGGGATGTGCGTGTTCAAGGATGGCCGCGTGTGCGAGGAGTGGGCGCTGTACCGCGACGATCGCTGCGTCGGCGGCGGTGCGCCGAAGCGCGTGGCGAACTGAGCGCGGCCGGCCGATCGCGCCCCGCATCGGCCACCGACGTGGCCGGCAGCCGGCAGGTCCGTAAGCCTCTTGTTATACTCGGCGCCGCCCGGGGACGACCCCGGGCCATTCGCTTCAACGGGGACGGCCCCATCCGATCTGGAGTACGTCGAGATGGCGTGGGTATGGTTGTTGATCGCCGGTTTGCTGGAAGTGGCCTGGGCGGCCGGCTTGAAATCATCGGACGGCTTCACGAAGCTCGGTCCGTCGGTGTTTACGATCGTGACGGCGCTGGCCAGCTTCGGGCTGCTCGCGGTCGCGATGCGCCAGTTGCCGCTGGGCACCGCATACGCGGTGTGGACGGGCATCGGCGCGGTCGGCGCGTTCGTGTTCGGCATCGTGATGATGGGCGAGGCGCTGACCGTCGCGCGCGTCGCGAGCGCGGCGCTGATCGTCGCGGGGCTGGTCGGCCTGAAGCTGTCGTCGGCCTCCTGACGACGGGATGCCGGGCGCGCATGCGCCCGGGCGCCATCCCGCACCGCGGAATTGCGCCGGTCGTCTGCCCAGCCTGTCTATAATGGAACGCATTCGGGCCTGAATCCCGTCGTGCTTCTCGCGGCACGCGGTGCCGGTCGCCACGCGCCGCGCGGCCAGTCTGTCCGACCCGATCCGGTCAATCGGCAAAACGCACGGAAAGTGCAAGGAGAGGGCCATGATCGAAGCCATTTCGCTCGGCGCGGGGCTCGCGTGGGCGAGCGGCCTGCGCCTGTACCTGACGGTCCTGATCGCCGGCGTGCTGGCGCGCTTCGGCTGGCTCCATCTGCCCGACACGCTGGCCGTGCTGATGTCGCCGTGGGTCATCGGCGCCGCGGCCGTGCTCACCGTGACCGAATTCCTTGCCGACAAGATCCCCGCGTTCGACTCGCTGTGGGATGCCGTGCATACCTTCATCCGCATTCCGGCCGGCGCCGTGCTCGCGGCCGGCGCGCTCGGCCATGCCGACCCGACCATGCTGGCGGTCGCGGGGCTCGCCGGCGGCTCGCTCGCCGGCGCCGCGCACGTGGCGAAGGCCGGCACGCGCGCGCTGATCAACCTGTCTCCCGAACCGATTTCGAACTGGGTCGCGTCGTCGACCGAGGACGGTCTCGTGGTCGGCGGGCTCGTCCTCGCATTCTTCGTTCCGCTCGCGTTCCTCGTGCTGCTCGCCGCGTTCATCGCGGCGTCGGCGTGGGCGCTGCCGCGGCTGTGGCGCGGCGTGTCGGGTGGTTTTCGCGGAATGGCGAACCACATGGTGTCGCGGCTCAACTCGATCGGAGGGAAACGCGATTGAAGGGGCCGCAACACGCGGCGCAGCCGCCGGCCGGCCAACCCGGCCATGACGGGCGCGCGCATGCCGGCCGCTTCGGCCTGCGCGACCTGATCCACCAGGCCGCCCGGATGACCGCGCGCGACTGGCGCGCGGGCGAACTGACGCTGCTGGTCCTCGCGCTGGTGCTCGCGGTCGCGGCCCTGACGAGCGTCGGCTTTCTCGCCGACCGCCTGCGTCAGGGGCTCGAGCGCGACGCGCGCCAGATGCTCGGCGCCGATTTCGTCGTGCGCGCCGATCGCCCCGTCGATCCGTCGTTCGACCGCCAGGCCCGCGCGCTGGGCCTGCGTACCGCGACGACCGCCATCTTCCCGAGCATGATCGCGGCCGCCGCGGGCGGGCAGGCGGCCGACGCCGCGCCGTCGCGCCTCGCCGCCGTGAAGGCCGTGTCCCCCGGCTATCCGTTGCGCGGCGCGGTCGAGATTCTGCCGGCCGGTGCGACCGTCGCGCAGAAGGCGGCCGCGATTCCCGCGCCGGGCACCGTATGGGCCGATCCGGCGCTGCTCGACGCGCTGCATCTGAAGGCGGGCGATACGGTGCGCGTCGGGCTGCGCACGTTCACGGTCGCCGCGGCGATCACCCGCGAACTCGATCGCGGCTTTTCATTCGTGAATTTTTCGCCGCGGCTGATGATGCGCGCGGACGAGCTCGCCGCGACGGGGCTCACGGGCTACGGCAGCCGCGTCACGTACCGGTTGCTGGTCGCGGGCGACGCACCGGCCATTGCGCGCTTCGAAACGTATGCGCACCAGCGCGTCGACGGCGGGAAGCTGCGCGGCGTCGGGCTCGAGTCGTTGCAGGAAGGGCAGCCGCAGGTGCGGCAGACGCTGGATCGCGCGCGTCATTTCCTGACGCTCGTCGCGTTGCTGACCGCGCTGCTCGCGGCCGTCGCGATCGCGATGGCCGCGCAGCGCTACATGCGGCGTCATCTCGACGGCTGCGCGACGATGCGCTGCCTCGGCGTGAGCCGCCGCACGCTCGGCGCGCTGTTCGCGCTCGAATTCGTCGGCGTCGGCATCGTGTCGGGCGCCGCGGGCGCGGTGCTGGGCTACGGCGGCCACTGGGCGCTGCTGGCCGCGCTCGGCAGCCTGATCGACGTCGTGCTGCCGCCGCCCACGTTGTGGCCGGCGCTGATCGGCATGGGCGCCGCGCTCGTGCTGCTGCTCGGTTTCGCGCTGCCGCCGCTCGTGCCGCTCACGCGCGTGCCGCCGGTACGCGTGCTGCGGCGCGAGTGGGGCGACGCGTCGCGCACCGCGTGGGCCGCGTATGCGATCGGCGTCGTGCTGTTCGCGGGGCTGCTGATCGTGGCCGCCGGCAACCTGAAGCTCGGCCTGATCGTCGCGGGCGGCTTCGCCGGCGCGCTGGTCGGGTTCGCGCTGATCGCCCGGCTCGTGCTGTTCGCCGCCGCGCGCGCGGTGCGCAATGCGCGCGTGGCCGCGGGCGTCGGCTGGCGTTACGCGCTGGCGTCGCTGCACCGGCGCGGCACGGCCAGCGCGCTGCAGATCACCGCGCTCGCGCTCGGCCTGATGTGCCTGCTGTTGATCGCGATCACGCGCAACGACCTCGTGGCGGGCTGGCGGCAGTCGACGCCGCCCGATGCGCCGAACCAGTTCCTGATCGACATCCAGCCCGACCAGCGCGCCGATGTCGCCGCCTATCTGGCCGCGCACGGCGTGCGCGACGCGGTGCCCGCGCCGATGGTGCGCGGCCGCCTCGTCGCGATCAACGGCAAGCCGGTGAATCCGGACGCGTACCCGTCCGAGGAAGCACGCCGGCTCGTCGATCGCGAATTCAACCTGTCGTATACGACCGAACTGCCGTCCGACAACCGGATCGTCGAAGGCGACTGGTTCGGCAACGCGGCCACGCCGCAGATCTCGATCGAAGCCGGCCTCGCGAAGACGCTGAACGTGAAACCGGGCGATACGCTGCGCTTCGACGTGACGGGGCTGACGGTCGACGCGCCGATCACCAGCGTGCGCAAGCTCGACTGGGGCTCGTTCCGCGTCAACTTCTTCGTGCTGATGCCGCCGCCGGTGCTGAAGGATTTCCCGGCCGTGTACCTGACGAGCTTCCATCTGCCGGCCTCGAACGCCGCGCTGCTCGATCCGCTGATCGCGCGCTACCCGAACCTGACCGCGATCGACGTCGCGCCGATCCTCGCGCAGTTGCAGCGGATGATGCTGCAGGTGGTCGGGGCGGTGCAGTTCCTGTTCGCGTTCACGCTCGCGGCCGGCGTGCTCGTGCTGTACACGGCGCTCGCCGGCTCGCGCGACGAGCGGGTGCGCGAGGCCGCGCTGCTGCGTGCGCTCGGCGCGTCGCGCGCGCAGGTCAACGCAGTGCAGCGCGCGGAATTCGTCGTGGTCGGCGCGCTGGCCGGCGTGCTGGCATCGGCGGGCGCGATCGCGGTCGGCTGGGTGCTCGCGTCGCGCGTGTTCGACTTTCAGCTCGCCGTCGATCCGTGGCTCGTGCCGGCGGGCATCGCGGCCGGTGTCGTCTGCGCCGGTGCGGCCGGCTGGCTGAGCCTGCATAATGTGTTGCGGCGCCCCGCGCTGCAGTCGCTGCGCGACGCCTGAGCGTCGCCCGCGGCCCCGAAGATCCCGTTTTCCGACTATCCGTAATGACCGATGTGAATGACGATGCGCCGGCGCAGCCGACGGCGTTCGAACTCGTGGGCGGCGAAGCCCGCGTGCGCGAAATGGTGGACCGTTTCTACGACCTGATGGACCTCGAACCCGAGTTCGCGCAGATTCGCGCGCTGCATCCGCCGTCGCTCGACGGTTCGCGCGACAAGCTGTTCTGGTTCCTGTGCGGCTGGCTCGGCGGCCCCGACCACTACATCAGCCGGTTCGGCCATCCGCGGCTGCGCGCGCGGCACCTGCCGTTCCCGATCGCGTCGGTCGAGCGCGACCAGTGGCTGCGCTGCATGGCGTGGGCGATGGAGGACGTCGGGTTGCCGGAGCCGCTGCGCGAGCGGCTCATGCATTCGTTCTACGACACGGCCGACTGGATGCGCAACCGGCCCGGTTGATCGACCGGTACGCCGCTGTCCGCGCGCGGGACGATCTGCGTCTGGGCGCACGAGCGGCCCGGCGCGACACTGGCCGTTTCTCCATCGATACGAGGCTTGCCCGATGACGACACAAGCGCTGTTTCGCGAAGACGCGTACCTCACGCAATGCGAGGCGATCGTCCAGGCCGTCGGCGACGACGGCATCCGGCTCGACCGCACCGTGTTCTATCCGCTCGGCGGCGGCCAGGCCGGCGACACCGGCACGCTGACGCTGCCCGACGGCAGCACGATCGCGATTGCCGACACGCGCAAGGCGAAGTTCGACGGCGCGACGCCCGACGACGCCGTCCACGTGCCCGCGTCGGGCCAGGAGGCGAGCGTCGCGACGCTCGCCCCCGGCACGCGCGTGGTTGCTGAGATCGACTGGCTGCGCCGCTACCGGCACATGCGTCTGCACACGGCCGCGCACCTGATGTGCGCGGTGCTGCCGTACGCGGTCGACGGCTGCAGCGTGACGGCCGACTACGTGCGGCTCGATTTCGCGACTTCCGACGCGATCGACCGCGATGACGTCGAGCGGCGCCTCGCGGGCTTCGTCGTCGGCGCGCATCCGGTCACGACCGAATGGATCACCGACGACGAGATGGCCGAGCGTCCCGAACTCGTGCGCACGATGAGCGTGAAGCCGCCGATGGGCCTCGGCCGCGTGCGGCTGCTGCGCATCGAAAACGTCGACCTGCAGCCGTGCGGCGGCACGCATGTGCGCAACACGTCCGAAATCGGCGGGTTGCGGGTCGCGAAACTGGAAAAGAAGAGTGCGCGCACACGGCGCCTCGTACTGGAGTTTGCATGACGGTCGATACCGGGAAAGCTGGCGCGGCGGCGCTCGATCCGCAGGCACGGGAGATTCTCGATTTCTGGTTCGGCGAGCCGGGCTCGGCCGAATTCGGGCAGAACCGCAAGGTCTGGTTCAATGGCGGCGCCGCGTTCGACGACGTGCTGCGCACGCGTTATGGCGCGCTGCTCGACGCCGCGTGCGACGGCGCCTGCGATCACTGGGCCGATTCGCCGTCGGGCGCGCTGGCGTTGATCGTCGTGCTCGACCAGTTCTCGCGCAACATCCATCGCGGCACGCCGCGCGCGTTCGCCGCCGATCCGAAAGCGCTCGCGCTCGCCCGCCGCGTCGTCGCGGCCGGCTGGGACGCGCGGTTGCCGAGCGGCCATCACCGTGCGTTCGCGTATCTGCCGTTCGAGCACGACGAGTCGGTCGAGAGCCAGCGCGAGGCCGTGCGCCTGTGCGCGGGCATCCGCGACGAGGCCGGATGCGAGAGCTATCACCGCTTCGCGTTGCTGCATGCGGCGATCGTCGAGCGCTTCGGCCGCTTTCCGCACCGGAACGCGATTCTCGGTCGCGCGTCGACCGACGAGGAAACGGCGTTTCTGCGAGAGCCCGGCTCGTCGTTCTGACGATCCGTACGTTGGCGAGATGAGGGAGCGGGGCGGCTAACGCCCGGACGCTTGCGGGTTCGTGCAGGCACGGGTACGGCAGCACGGGCTGCGCACCGGTCGGGCGGATTGCCGCGACCTATGCCGAAGAGGAAAGTGAAGGCGGGCAGGACGGCGCATCGCGCCGTCCTGTATCACTGCAGGTGCTGTTCGGGCGTGCGCACGTAGACGCGCAGCAATTCCTCGTTGTCGCCCGGGCGGGCGCCCGCCCAGAACAGCTTCCATTCGCTGCCCGGCGCGGGATCGACGGCCCGCACGCCCTGCACGATCATCCACGTGCAGCGCGTCGCCTTCGCGTCGTCGATCGGCGTGTGCTCGATGCCGGAGAAGTAGTACAGCATCGGCGCTTCCGATTCGCCGAGCCCGTGCAGGCTCGCCATGCAGTCGCCGTCGTTCCATTCGAGCGCGAGATGCGCGTTCAGGTCGTCGAACACCGAGCGGTAGCTCTTCGCGACGTCGAGCCACGGCAGCAGCAGCGTATAGATGAGCCCCCACGCGACGAGCGCGCCGGCGCCCCACGACAGCGCGCCGCGCCACAGCCCCGTCGTGCGCAGCTTCGGCAGCAGCGTCAGCCAGCCGACCGTCAGCGCGAGCGCGCCGGTCACGAGCGCGGGCTGGATCGGCATCGTCCAGTCGAGCGGCAGCCAGCGGCCGAGCAGCGCGAGATCCGCGCGCGACGCGGCCGGATCGGCCATCATCGCCCAGATCGCCCACGCGAGCACGACCACCGTGCCGAACAGGATGCGGCTCAGGTAATCCCACGCGAGATGCAGCCGGCGCGGCAGGCGCTCGATCGCCTGCGCGGCGACCAGCGCGAGCGGCGCGAAGAACGGCAGGATGTAGAGCTGGCGCGACGTCGCGGACACCTGCAGCACCGCGAGCCCGATGCCGGCGAACAGCACGGGCAGCGCGATGCGCGGCGCACGCCAGTCGCGCCATGCGCCGCGGGCGAGCGCGACGATCGCGAGCGGCGCGACCGGGAAGCCGACGGTGAGGAACGCGCGCAGGATGAAGAACGGCTTGTCGTTTTCCGCGCCCAGTTCGGGCACGGAGAAGCCGAAGAAGCGACCGACGTTGTTGTCCCAGAACCACGTCATGAACAGCGTTTCGGAGCGCAGGAACAGCGCGGTCGGCCAGATCAGCGCGAACGGCGCGAACACGAGTGCGGCGACGCCCAGCGCGCGGGCGAACGAGCGGGTGCGGCAGGCCGGGTAGAGCGCCAGCGTGCACACGAGCGTGGCCGCGAACACGAGCGGCACGAACAGCCCTTTCGCCATCAGCGCGATGCCGACGCCCGCGCCGAAGATCGGCGCGGCCCAGCGGCCCGCCGGATGCACCGGCAGCCCGTGCCGCATCTGCTGCGCCCGCGCGACATGCTGCATCACGAGTTCGAGCAGCCCGCAGAACCCGATTGCCGTGCCGGCAAACAACGCGACGTCCGTCATCATGTCGTGCACGTGCTTGATGACGACGAGCGTGCCGGCGCTGAGTACCACCGGGCCCAGCACGCGCAGGTCGAACCAGGTGTCCGCGCGGCTGGCCACGCGGGCCGCGCGGGCGATGAAGCCGAACGCGAGCGCGGCGAACAGGGCGCTCGCCAGGCGCGCCGCGTCGTGCAGCGGCATCACGCGCTGCAGCAGCCACGCGAGGCTGGTCGCGACCCATGCGTAGAGCGGCGGCTTTTCCATGAACGGCAGGCCGGCATTGGTCGGCACGACGAAGTCGCCGGTCTCGAGCATGTGCTGGATGATGCCGAACGTGTAGGTTTCGTCCTGTTTCCACGGATCGTGGCCGAGCACACCGGGCAGCGTGTACGCGCACACCAGTGCGGCGACGAACAGCCAGGCGCGCCAGCCGAGCAGCAGCGAGCGGTCGCGCGGGGCGCTGATCGTGGCGGTCGAGGCGGCGATGGGCGGGGCGGCGACGTCGAGCGTCGCGAGGACGTCGGTATCGGCGGTCGAGCGGGTGTGCGCGGCCGGGGCGGGCACGGACGTGCGTCGCCGGCTGGGCGCTGCGGTTCCAGGCATGGAAAAGATCTCGGGTCGAGTCGAGCCGGTCCGGCGACATGGGCGGGACCGATAAGGGATTACATCCGGCTAACGGACAGGATGTTTAAGACACCTGTCTGAATGACCGCTAGTAGAGCACGGAATTGTTACGAATGTTTACTGAAACTGTCACGGAATTGTGGAGATTTGTGGCGCCGTGACCACGGGGCGTTTTCGGCGGCGCGTATTGTTGCGCCGCGCGTCAGCTTAGCGGCCGCCGCCGACGTCGAGCAGGGCGCCCGTCGTGTAGGACGCCGCATCGCCGAGCAGCCAGACGATCGCTTCCGCGATCTCGTGCGCTTCGCCCGCGCGGCCGAGCGGCGTCTGCGCGCCGAGACGGGCCGCCCGGCCCGGCTGGCCGCCGCTTGCATGAATTTCGGTCTCGATCAGGCCGGGGCGCACCGCGTTGACGCGCACGCCATGCGGGCCGAGTTCCTTTGCCAGGCCGATCGTCAGCGAATCGACCGCGCCTTTCGAGCCCGCGTAGTCGACGTACTCGTTCGGCGAGCCGAGCCGCGACGCGATCGACGACACGTTGACGATCGCGCCGCCGCGGCCGCCCCGGTCGGTCGACAGCCGGCGCGCCGCTTCCCGCGCGCACAGATAGGCGCCGAGCACGTTGGTATCGAACATCCGCCGCAGCCGGTCGACCGGCATGTCGGCGAGCGGCATCGACGGCGCGACGATGCCTGCATTGTTCACGAGCGCGTCGAGGCGCCCGAACTCGGTCGCAACCGTATCGAACATCGCGACGACGTCAGCCTCGTTCGCGACATCGCCCGCGACGATGCACGCGCGGCCGCCCGCGTCGCGCACGGCCTGCGCGGTCAGTTCGGCCGCCGCCGCGTCGCGCGCGTAGTTGATGCCGACGTCCCAGCCACGTTCGGCCGCGAGCACGGCGGTCGCGCGGCCGATGCCGCGGCTCGCGCCGGTGATGAGGACTACCTTGCGGTCGGACGGTGCGGTCATCGCGTGCGGTTTCCGGTGAGGATTACTTCGCTGCGTCGGGCGCCCATTTGTCGCGGGCAGGCGGCTGATAGTGGCGCAGCCGCTCGATCAGCGCGACGGGTTCCGATTCGACGCATAGCGCGTCGAAATAGGCAGGCCGCATGAAGCCTTCGTCGACCGTATGGCGCAGCAGCGCGATCAGCGGATCGTAGAACGAATCGATGTTGTAGAGCGCGACGGGCTTGCGGTGATAGCCGAGCTGCGCCCACGTGTAGACCTCGAAGAGCTCCTCGAGCGTGCCGGCGCCGCCGGGCATCGCGACGAACGCGTCGGAGAGGTCGGCCATCATTTTCTTGCGATGGTGCATGTCGGGCACGACGTGCAGTTCCGACAGCCCCGTATGGCCGACTTCCTTGTCGACGAGCAGCTCGGGGATCACGCCGACCGCACGGCCGCCGGCCGCCATCACTTCGTCGGCGATCACGCCCATCAGGCCGACGCGGCCGCCGCCGTACACGAGCGTGAGGCCCGCATCGACGAGCGCGCGGCCGAACGCACGCGCGGCGTCGGCATAGACGGGCCGCACGCCGGACGACGAGCCGCAGTAAACGCAGACTGCCTTCATTGCTTGGAATCCTTGGCGGACGCCTGCCCGGTGACGACGGGGCTGTCGGCGGGGCGCGGGGAGCCGTCGCGCGGCGGCAGGTAGTCGGTGAACTGGCGCTTGGGCAGCTTGCCGGAGACGAGGTCGTCGAACAGCTGGCGCGAACGGCCGCGCAGGTACGGGGCCATGATCGAGATCACGTGCATGCTCACCTGGTGCAGCTCTTCGCGGATCGCGTCCTGGTCGTTGTATTTGCGCGGATGCATCACGTACTGGTACGACAGCCAGTAGGTCGAGATCACCGCCATGTTGGTGGCGATGACTTCGATCTCGGCGGGCGTCGCGACCATTTCGGCATCGGAGACGAGCAGCTCGCACATGTCGTGCGCGAAGCGCACCTTGTGGCTGATGATCTGCTTGAAGTGCGTCTCGAGCGTGCGGTTGCGCGCGAGCAGGTCGTTGAGGTCGCGATACAGGAACCGGTAGGTCCACATGAAATCGGCCATGTACTGCAGGTACGACCAGGTTTCGTCGATCGTCGGACGGTGATCTTCGGGGAAGCGCAGCCGCCGTTCGATCTGCTGCTCGAACTGCGCGAAGATGCTGTTGATGATGTCGTCCTTGTTGCGGAAATGGTAGTACAGGTTGCCTGGACTGATTTCCATTTCCTCGGCGATCGTCGTGGTGGTGACGTTCGGCTCGCCGATCTCGTTGAAGAGTTTCAACGACAACTCGAGAATCCGTTCGCGGGTGCGGCGGGGAGGTTTCGCTTCCATGTCGTCCGGCCCTGTGTGTGCCGGACTGGCGGGCGCTGCAATCGATGCTGCGTGATTCGTCCGGCGCGGGTTGCTGTTCTATGTCTAGCGGACGATTATAAACCGGGGTTCCGCCACATCGGGGCATTTCATGATCGCGGCTCCGCGCGGCGCATGGTGCAGCGCCGCATGCGGGCGACGGGAAGGACGCCGGGCGGTTGCCTAGAAGCCGAGCCAGCGTGCGACGACCGGCCCGAGCACGAAGCCCCACGTCGTCACGCACGCGAACAGTGCGACCGTCACGGCCGCGCTGCCGAGGTCCTTCGCGCGCTTCGAGAGTTCATGGCGCTCGAGCGAGATGCGGTCGATCGCGGCTTCGACGCTCGAGTTCAGCAGCTCGACGATCAGCACCAGCAGCACCGAGCCGATCAGCAGCGCGCGCGATGCGGCCGGCACCGGCGCGAACGCGCCGATCGGCAGCATCAGCGCGGCGAGCGTGAGCTCCTGGCGAAACGCGCTTTCCTCGCGGATCGCGACGCGAAAGCCGTTCAGCGAATGCTTGAGCGCGAACCACGCACGCGTGATGCCGCGGTGGCGCTTGTACGGGTTCGGCGGCAACGGCGCGAGCCGGTCGTCGGGGCCGAGCGGCTCGTGCGGGTGCACGTCCGCGTCGGCGTGCGGCTCTTCCTCGTCGAACGGGCGGTGCCGTGAGGGCGTCGCGGCGGGGGGCGGGATCTTGTCGTTCAGGTCTCGTTTCAAACGGCGGCACCTTCGGCTGGCGAGTACGCGGTCTTCGGCAGCGGCTTCAGATGCGACGCGAACTGCTCGGATGCCGCGCGCCATGAGAAGCGTTCCGCCCACGCGCGCGCAGTCGTGCGTTCGATCTTCAGCGCCTCGAGGCAGGCTTCCTGCAGGTCCTCGTGCATCGCGCCGGCGTCGCCGCCGCTGAGCACGTCGATCGGGCCCGTGACGGGATACGCGGCCACCGGCGTGCCGCAGGCGAGGGCTTCGAGCAGCACGAGGCCGAACGTGTCGGTGCGACTCGGGAATACGAACACGTCGGCCGCAGCATACACCTTCGCGAGCTCCGCCTGTGACAGCACGCCGAGATAGTTCGCCTCCGGGTAGCGCGACTTCAGCTCCGCGAGCGCGGGGCCTTCGCCCGCGACCCACTTCGAGCCGGGCAGGTCGAGGCGCAGGAACGCCTCGACGTTCTTCTCGATCGCGACGCGGCCCACGTACAGGAAGATCGGCCGCGCGGTGTTGAGCACCTTCGACTCCATCGGCCGGAAGATGTCGAGATCGACGCCGCGGGTCCACAGCACGACGTTCGTGAAGCCGAATTTCTCGAGATCCTGCTTGACGACCGGCGTCGGCGCCATCACCGCGAGCGACGGGCCGTGGAACCAGTGCAGGAAGCGGTAGGTGGCGGCGAGCGGAATACCGAAGCGTGCCTGCACGTATTCCGGAAAGCGCGTGTGGTACGCGGTCGTGTACGGCAGCTTGCGGGCGCGTGCATAGCGCCGCGCGGCCAGGCCGAGCGGGCCTTCGGTCGCGATGTGCAGCGCATCGGGTGCGAACGCATCGATCCGCGCGCGCAGCTTGCGGTACGGCAGGATCGACAGGCGGATCTCGGGGTAGGTCGGGCAGGGCACCGTGCGGAATTCCAGCGGCGTCAGCAGTTCGACGCGGTGGCCGAGCGCCGTGAGTTCGCGCGCCGTGCTCTTCAGCGTGCGCACGACGCCGTTGACCTGCGGTTCCCACGCGTCGGTGACGATCATGATCTTCATCGCGGCATGTCCTGTAAGTAGGGTTGTGTCAGGCAGCGGCCTTGGCCTTGCGCGACGTGGTCTCCGACGGTGCGGTGCGCATCACCGTCCAGTAGACGATCTTCAGTTCGCCTTCCATCGTTTCGACGAGCGCGGACAGGCTTTCGACCCAGTCGCCGTCGTTGCAGTACAGCACGCCGTCGATGTCGCGGATCTCGGCCTTGTGGATGTGGCCGCACACGACGCCGTCGCAGCCGCGGCGGCGCGCCTCGTCGGTCATCACGGTCTCGAACTGCGAGATGAAGTTGACCGCGTTCTTGACCTGGTGCTTCAGGTACTGCGACAGCGACCAGTACTGGAAGCCGAGCCGGCTGCGGATCCGGTTGAACCAGCGGTTCAGCACGAGGATCAGCGTGTAGAGCGTGTCGCCGAGGTACGCGAGCCATTTCGCGTGCTGGATCACGCCGTCGAACAGGTCGCCGTGCACGATCCACAAACGTTTGCCTGCGAGCGTCGTGTGGAATGCCTCGCCGCGCACCTGGATGTCGCCGAACGCGAGATCGCAGAACTGCCGCGCGCCTTCGTCGTGGTTGCCGGGGATGTAGACGACCTGCGTGCCCTTGCGCGCCTTGCGCAGGATCTTCTGCACGACGTCGTTGTGCGCCTGCGGCCAGTACCAGCCCTTTTTCAGCTGCCAGCCGTCGATGATGTCGCCGACGAGGTACAGGTATTCCGAATCGTTGTGACGCAGGAAATCCAGCAGGTAGGGCGCCTGGCAGCCGCTCGAGCCGAGGTGGATGTCGGACAGCCAGATGGTGCGGTAGCGATGGGCGGACGGCTCGGGGTCCTCGTGCTGCGTGGTGGGCGCGACGGGCGGCTTGTGCGACACCACGCCGTCGGTTGCCCCCGAGCCGGACAGGAACGCAGTGGCGGCGCGGGCGCCGATGGGGTGACGAAACAGTGAGGTCGCGGACGTTTTCTGGCCCATGCATGACTCGCGCCGGTTGACATTACCGGCATTCCGCCATGCGGGCGTGACTGTGCCATGACAGTCACGAGACGTTCTTATTACGGCCGTTGAAGGGTGTTTAGCAGTGAACGAGCGGGCGTTGCGTCATCTGCCGCACTGAACGGCCGAGGCTTGTCCGGCAAGGCCGTCCGGAGGGCAGGGGCACCGAGCGAGCGGTTTTCGTCTGGCGAATGCGGCGCGTCAGCGCGGTATCGCGACGACGCGGGTGCGCGCGATCCGGTCGTGCGGGAACTGGCGGCCGGCGTGCAACCGGGCGGCGCCGGCCCATACGACGATCCACGCGGCGGCGAGCGCGAATGTGACGGGTACCGACAGGCCGAGGAGCGGGTGCAGCGCGAGCGGCGGCAGGAACCACAGCCAGCCGAGCACGTAGCGGACGAGCGCGTGGCCGGCGCTCAGCGGTCGGCCGCTCGACGATTCGAGCCGCAGCCGCCAGGTTTTCATCGGCAGCGTCTGGCCGCCGTGCGTCCAGAACCACACGAAATACGCGCCGACGACGAGCGCGATCCACGCGGCAAGCAGGTTGTGATGGACGAGGCCGTTGCGTTGCTGCGTCGCGAGGCTGAACGCGAGCCCGGCGAAGAACACGACGCCGAACAGCAGCACGCCTTCGTAGAGCAGCGCGGCGAGGCGCCGTCGCACGGACGGCGCGGCGGTCGGGGTGTCGGGGGCGCGGGCGTTCGCCACGGCCGTTCAGGAGCCCTTGAACAGCGAAGGCGCGTCGGCGGGCGACACCGGCGCCACGGCGGCCGGTGCGGACGCGGTGCCGGACGTCGACGACGCGGGCACCGGCTGCGCGGCGACGCCGGCCGACGCGGGCGCCGGGGCGACGGCCGCGCCGCTGGCCGGGTGTTCGTGCGAATTGACGAGGCGGCGGACGTCACGGTCGGCGACGGTCGGTGGCGCGCTGACGACGCTCGGCTTGCGGCGGCGTTCGGCGGCGGCAAGCCGTTCCTTCTGCTCCTCGGGGAGTTGCTGGTAGGCCTTCCACGCGCGCTCGCGCGCCTGCGCGGACAGCTCCTTTGCGCTCTGGTAGTTCTCGCGTGCGACGCGGCGCTGCTCGGGCGTCATCTTCGCCCATTCGGTCATCCGCTCCTGCAGGCGCTTCTGGTCATCCGGCGACAACTTCGCGAAACGCGATGCGATCTTCAGCCATTTACGCTTGCGGGCATCGCTGAAGCCGTCCCACTGGTCGGCGAACGGGGCGAGGGCCGCGTGCTGCGCCGGCGTGAGGCGCGCCCACGACAGCGGGCCGGCGGCGGCCGGCAGCGGCAGGGGAAGCGGCAGCGGGGGAAGTTCGGTGGTCAGCCCGGCCGCGGCCGACGCCGGCGCGGCGGAACTGGTGGTCGCGACGGGCGTCGTCGCGGGGGCCGGGTGGAATCGGGGATACGTGGCGACGTAGGAAACGGCGATCGCGATCACGCATCCGAAAAATACGGCCAGGCCGCGCTTCTGACTCACCCGTACGATCCCCTCGTTATTGTCTGTTAGTGAGCGCGCGAAAGATACGCGTTGAACCCGTGGTCGAGATACGCGTTGAGCGGCAGGTCGTCGCTGAGCATCGCCGCGTCGATGTCGGCGAGTTCGGCGGTGCGCTGCATGTCTTCCCAGTACGCGATGCCGACGAGCCCCGCGAGCAGCAACGCGAGCGGCCATGCGCGCAGCAGGCGGCGGCCGAACGACGTCGGCGGGCGGTTCGCGGGCGTCGGGCCGTAGGCGCCGGCCGCGCCGGCGAAGGCCGGCACGAACACCGGCGCGGTCGCGGCTTCGGGCTTCTTGCGCGCGAGCGCGGCCCGGCGGGCGACGGCCAGCCGATCGGTGGTCGCGGCAGGCAGCGCGGCCGCCCGCTCGTCCAGCGCGCGGCGCACCTTCAGCGCGAATTCGTGTTCTCGGTTTGCGGAGCTCATAGCGTGATTCCTTTGGCCTTGAGCGCTTGCGCCAGGGTATGAGTGGCTCGTGAGCAGTGCGTCTTGACGCTGCCCTCGGAGCACCCCATTGCGGCGGCAGTCTCGGCGACATCCATATCTTCCCAATAACGCATCAGGAACGCTTCCCGTTGACGCGCCGGAAGTTTCTGGATTTCTTCGTCGATCAGGGCCAGAACCTGCTCTCGTTCGAGGCGGTGCTCGCTGCTCTCGACGCCCGCGTTGTCGTCCGCGGATTCGAGTGTTTCGAGCGGGTCGAAGTCGTCGTCGTCGGTGTTGTTCAGCGACGAGAAGAGCGTCACCCATGTATTGCGGACCTTCTGCCGGCGGAACCAGTCGTGGATCGCGTTCTGCAGGATCCGCTGAAAAAGCAGCGGCAGCTCGGCCGACGGCCGGTCGCCGTACTTTTCCGCGAGCTTGATCATCGCGTCCTGCACGATGTCGAGCGACGCATCGTCGTCACGCACGGCGTACGCAGCCTGCTTGAACGCGCGCCTTTCGACGCCCGCCAGAAAGTCGGCGAGTTCCTTGTCTGATGCCATTCCGTGAAGGTATGCGCTGCGGCCCGCTGCGTGGTGTAAAAGGTCGAAAAATTTCGTAAAACCCGCGGATGCTATCAAATTTTCGTGCGGCTTGGCACCGGGTCGGGCGCCGCACGTTGCGCGCGAGCCGCGCCGGCGGGGCGCCCGGCGGCGTGCATGATGCGCTGCGGGATATTTTGCTTGACGGCCCCAGCGCGACCCGCTATCGTCAGCGATTCGCAACATGAAGTGATGGTCTCATTTGAGGCTGGCCCAAGAAGCCCGCCCTTCAAACTGGACGCGCCGCTTGAACCCGAGCCACAAGCCCGGCAGAGAGCACCCGATCAATTTTTTGCCGAAAATTCGAAAGGTCAAAATGAACATGCCCAGCGCGGAATTCTCCACGTCGGAACCCCTTTCCCCTCCCGATAGCGACTCCATCGGCGGTACCGTGCTCATGAAGGCACTGGCCGACGAAAACGTCGAATTCATCTGGGGCTATCCCGGCGGCTCGGTTCTCTACATCTACGACGAGCTGTACAAGCAGGACAAGATTCAGCACGTGCTGGTGCGCCACGAACAGGCGGCCGTGCACGCAGCCGATGCGTATGCGCGCTCCACCGGCAATGTCGGCGTCTGCCTCGTGACGTCGGGCCCCGGTGTCACCAACGCGGTGACCGGCATCGCAACGGCTTACATGGATTCGATCCCGATGGTCGTGATCAGCGGCCAGGTGCCGACTGCCGCGATCGGCCAGGATGCGTTCCAGGAATGCGACACCGTCGGCATCACGCGTCCGTGCGTGAAGCACAACTTCCTCGTGAAGGACGTGCGCGACCTCGCGGCAACCGTCAAGAAGGCGTTCTATATCGCCCGCACCGGCCGTCCGGGCCCGGTGCTGATCGACATCCCGAAGGACATCTCGAAGACGCCGTGCCAGTACGAGCCGATCAAGAGCGTGTCGCTGCGTTCGTACAACCCCGTCACGAAAGGCCATTCGGGCCAGATCCGCAAGGCCGTGTCGCTGCTGCTGACCGCGAAGCGTCCGTACATCTACACGGGTGGCGGCATCATCCTCGCCGACGCGTCGCGTGAACTGAACCAGTTCGCGGACCTGCTCGGCTACCCGGTCACGAACACGCTGATGGGCCTCGGCGGCTATCGCGCGTCGGACAAGAAATTCCTCGGCATGCTCGGCATGCACGGCACCTACGAAGCGAACATGGCGATGCAGCACTGCGACGTGCTGATCGCGATCGGCGCCCGCTTCGATGACCGCGTGATCGGCGACCCGGCGCACTTCGCGTCGCGTCCGCGCAAGATCATTCACATCGACATCGACCCGTCGTCGATTTCGAAGCGCGTGAAGGTCGACATCCCGATCGTCGGCGACGTGAAGGAAGTGCTGAAGGAGCTGATCGAGCAACTGCAGACGGCCGAGCATGGCCCCGACACCGAGGCGCTCGCGCAATGGTGGAAGGACATCGAAGGCTGGCGCGCGAAGGACTGCCTGAAGTTCGACCGCGAAAGCGAGATCATCAAGCCGCAGTACGTGGTCGAAAAGGCGTGGGAGCTGACGGACGGCAATGCGTTCGTGTGCTCGGACGTCGGCCAGCACCAGATGTGGGCCGCGCAGTTCTACCGTTTCAACAAGCCGCGTCGCTGGATCAACTCCGGCGGCCTCGGCACGATGGGCTTCGGCCTGCCGGCGGCGATGGGCGTGAAGATGGCCCATCCGGACGACGACGTGCTGTGCATCACGGGCGAAGGCTCGATCCAGATGTGCATCCAGGAACTGTCGACCTGCCTGCAGTACGACACGCCCGTGAAGATCATTTCGCTGAACAACCGCTACCTCGGCATGGTCCGCCAGTGGCAGCAGATCGAATACAGCAAGCGCTATTCGCATTCGTACATGGATGCGCTGCCCGATTTCGTGAAGCTCGCCGAAGCGTACGGCCATGTCGGCATGCGGATCGAAAAGACTTCGGATGTGGAGCCGGCGCTGAAGGAAGCGCTGCGCCTGAAGGACCGCACCGTGTTTCTCGACTTCCAGACCGATCCGACCGAAAACGTCTGGCCGATGGTACAGGCCGGCAAGGGCATCACCGAGATGCTGCTCGGATCGGAAGATCTGTAACGGCGCGACGCGCGTCTGGCCCGATGCGGCCGCCTTCACGAAGGGCGGTGCGGCACGCGGCGGCGCGCGGCGCGAGTGAATCGACACGGACACATTCTGGAAGAAGCGAACATGAGACACATCATTTCCGTCCTGCTGGAGAACGAACCGGGCGCGCTGTCGCGCGTCGTCGGCCTGTTTTCCGCACGCGGCTACAACATCGAAACCTTGACGGTGGCGCCGACCGAAGACCAATCGCTGTCGCGGCTCACCATCGTTTCCATTGGCTCCGACGACGTGATCGAACAGATCACGAAGCATCTGAACCGCCTTATCGAGGTGGTGAAAGTGGTGGACCTGACCGACGGTGCACACATCGAACGCGAGCTGATGCTGATCAAGGTACGTGCAGTGGGCAAGGAGCGCGAAGAAATGAAGCGGATGTCGGACATTTTCCGCGGCCGCATCATCGACGTGACCGAGAAGACCTACACGATCGAATTGACGGGCGCGAGCGACAAGCTCGACGCATTCATCCAGGGGCTGGACGCGGGCGCGATCCTCGAGACCGTGCGCACCGGCAGCTCCGGCATCGGACGCGGCGAGCGCATCCTGAAGGTGTGATGCCGACATAGCCAAAGAGGCACGCCGGGTGCGCCGTCATGTCCCGGCCCGCAGTACTCCATCCGAACGAATTATTGAATTTTTTGAATTAGCGAAGGAACCATCATGAACGTTTTCTACGACAAAGACGCTGACCTCTCCCTCATCAAGGGCAAGCAAGTCACGATCATCGGCTATGGCTCGCAAGGCCATGCACACGCGCTGAACCTGAAGGACAGCGGCGTGAACGTGACGGTCGGCCTGCGCAAGGGCGGCGCGTCGTGGAGCAAGGCCGAAAACGCCGGCCTGTCGGTCAAGGAAGTCGCGGAAGCGGTGAAGGGCGCGGACGTCGTCATGATGCTGCTGCCGGACGAGCAGATCGCCGACGTGTACGCGAAGGAAGTCCACGCGAACATCAAGCAGGGCGCGGCGCTCGCATTCGCGCACGGCTTCAACGTGCACTACGGCCAGGTGATCCCGCGCGCCGACCTCGACGTGATCATGATCGCGCCGAAGGCGCCGGGCCACACCGTGCGCGGCACGTACTCGCAAGGTGGCGGCGTGCCGCATCTGATCGCGGTGGCGCAGAACAAGTCGGGCGCGGCACGCGACATCGCGCTGTCGTACGCGGCGGCGAACGGCGGCGGCCGTGCCGGCATCATCGAGACGAACTTCCGTGAAGAAACCGAAACCGACCTGTTCGGCGAGCAGGCCGTGCTGTGCGGCGGTACCGTCGAGCTGATCAAGGCGGGTTTCGAGACGCTGGTCGAAGCCGGCTACGCGCCGGAAATGGCGTACTTCGAGTGCCTGCACGAGCTGAAGCTGATCGTCGACCTGATCTACGAAGGCGGCATCGCGAACATGAACTACTCGATCTCGAACAACGCCGAGTACGGCGAGTACGTGACCGGCCCGCGCGTCGTCACGGAAGAGACGAAGAAGGCGATGAAGCAGTGCCTGACCGACATCCAGACGGGCGAGTACGCGAAGAGCTTCATTCTCGAGAACAAGGCAGGCGCTCCGACGCTGCAGTCGCGTCGCCGCCTGACGGCCGAGCACCAGATCGAGCAGGTCGGCGCGAAGCTGCGCGCGATGATGCCGTGGATCGCGAAGAACAAGCTCGTCGACCAGACGAAGAACTAAGCACCTCGTGCTGTTCCGGCCCTTCGAGTGGAGGGTCGGCATCAAAAAGCCGTCCGAAGGCAGCAGTGCCCCGGGCGGCTTTTGTTATGCTACGTGCTTTGCAATTCACCGAACACAGAACGAATCCATGAACTATCCTCATCCGATCATCGCGCGCGAAGGCTGGCCGTTCATCGCGATTGCAGCCGTCGTCGCGCTGTTGATCCATGCCGTCGGGGGCTTCGGCTTCGCGTGGCCGTTCTGGCTGCTGCTCGTCTTCGTCGTCCAGTTCTTCCGCGATCCGCAGCGCCCGATCCCGGCGCAGCCGAACGCGGTGCTGTGCCCGGCGGACGGCCGCATCGTCGCGGTCGAGACCGCGCAGGATCCGTACGCGAACCGCGAAGCGCTGAAGATCAGCGTGTTCATGAATGTCTTCAATGTCCATTCGCAGCGTTCGCCGGTCGATGGCGCGATCAGCAAGGTCGAGTATTTCCCGGGTGCGTTCCTGAACGCGGCGATCGACAAGGCGTCGACGGAGAACGAGCGCAATGCGGTCGTGATCCAGACGGCGAGCGGCAAGACCGTCACGTCCGTGCAGATCGCCGGCCTGATCGCCCGCCGGATCCTCTGCTACGTGCGCGCCGGCGAGCCGCTGTCGCGCGGCCAGCGTTACGGTTTCATCCGCTTCGGTTCGCGCGTCGACGTGTACCTGCCGCTCGGCAGCCGCGCGAAGGTGTCGATCGGCGAGAAGGTCTACGCGTCGTCGACGATCCTCGCCGAGCTCGAGCAGTAAGCGGCGGGGCGCACGATGGCCGCATTCAAACCGCGTCGGCCGCGTAACGGCTCCGGCCAGACGCCACGCCCGTTCCGCCGCAACAAGGTGATGGCGCCCGATGCGGCGCCGCTCGAGAGCCGCCGCGCCGCGCGCCAGCGGTTCCTGAAGACGCGCGGCATCTATCTGCTGCCGAACGCATTCACGACCGCCGCGCTGTTCTGCGGCTTCTTCGCGGTCGTGCAGGCGATGAACGTACGCTTCGAGATCGCCGCGATCGCGATTTTCGTGGCGATGGTGCTCGACGGGATGGACGGGCGCGTCGCGCGCATGACCCATACGCAGAGCGCGTTCGGTGAGCAGTTCGACAGCCTTTCCGACATGGTGTCGTTCGGCGTCGCGCCTGCGCTCGTGATGTACGAGTGGGTGCTGAAGGATCTCGGCCGCTGGGGCTGGCTCGCCGCGTTCGTCTATTGCTCGGGCGCCGCGCTGCGCCTCGCGCGCTTCAACACGAACATCGGCGTGGTCGACAAGCGCTTCTTCCAGGGGCTGCCGAGCCCGGCCGCCGCCGCGCTGATCGCCGGCTTCGTGTGGCTCGCGACCGACAACCGCGTGCCGATGAAGCTCGGCTGGCTGCCGTGGGTCGCGTTCGTGCTGACGATCTATGCGGGCGTGACGATGGTGTCGAACGCACCGTTCTACAGCGGCAAGGCGCTCGACGTGCGGCACCGCGTGCCGTTCGCGGCGATCCTGCTCGTCGTCGTCGCGTTCGTGCTCGTGTCGTCCGATCCGCCGCTGATGCTGTTCTGCCTGTTCGTGCTGTACGGGCTTTCCGGCTACGTGTTCTGGGCCTACATGGCCATCCGCGGGCGCGCGAATCCGGCGCGCTCGTCGCAGCGCGATCACTGACGCCGACGCGCGATCTGCCCGGAAACGGCGGCCTCGGGGCCGCCGTTTCCATTTGCCCCTTTTTCGAGCCGGGCTGCGCCGGTTCACGGTTCCCGGGTGCCGTCCCCGGGTGTCGTCCAATTGCGCGGCCCACGGAATGTCGCTATAGTCTGCGGCATGACTGCATTTCCCCGCTTCTCCCTCCTTCTAGCCGGTGCGCTGCTACGCGCGCCAGCTTCGGCGCGCCTGCCGCGCTGACCGTTCTCGCCCTCCGTCTCAAGCCTCGTCTGTTGTTGAGCGTCGCCAGCGGTGGCGCGATCTCGTTACGTTTGACTTCCGTATAAAAGAGCCCTGGAGCCCCCCATGACAGACAAGCTGATCATTTTCGATACGACGTTGCGTGACGGCGAGCAATCGCCCGGCGCGTCGATGACGAAGGAAGAGAAAATCCGCATCGCGAAGCACCTCGAGCGGATGAAGGTCGACGTGATCGAGGCCGGTTTCGCCGCCAGCTCGAACGGCGATTTCGACGCGATCCACACGATCGCCGGTCTCGTGAAGGACAGCACGATCTGTTCGCTGGCGCGGGCCAACGACAAGGACATCCAGCGCGCGGCGGACGCACTCAAGCCGGCCAACAGCGCGCGGATCCACACGTTCATCGCGACGTCGCCGCTGCACATGGAGAAGAAGCTGCGGATGACGCCGGACCAGGTGTTCGAGCAGGCGCGTCTCGCGGTGCGTTTCGCGCGCAAGTTCACCGACAACGTCGAATTCTCGCCGGAAGACGGCAGCCGTTCGGATCTCGATTTCCTGTGCCGCGTGCTGGAAGCCGTGATCGCCGAGGGCGCGACGACGATCAACATTGCCGATACGGTCGGCTACGGCGTGCCGGAACTCTACGGCAACCTCGTGAAGACGCTGCGCGAACGCATTCCGAACTCGGACAAGGCGATCTTCTCCGTGCATTGCCACAACGACCTCGGGATGGCGGTGGCGAACTCGCTCGCCGGCGTGAAGATCGGCGGTGCGCGGCAGATCGAATGCACGATCAACGGCCTCGGCGAGCGCGCGGGCAACACGTCGCTCGAGGAAATCGTGATGGCCGTGAAGACCCGCAAGGACTACTTCGGTCTCGACGTCGGCATCGACACGACGCAGATCGTGCCGACGTCGAAGCTCGTGTCGCAGATTACCGGCTTCGTCGTGCAGCCGAACAAGGCGGTGGTCGGCGCGAACGCATTCGCGCACGCATCGGGCATTCACCAGGACGGCGTGCTGAAGGCGCGCGACACCTACGAGATCATGCGCGCGGAAGACGTGGGCTGGACCGCGAACAAGATCGTGCTCGGCAAGCTGTCGGGCCGCAACGCGTTCAAGCAGCGTCTGCAGGAACTGGGCGTGTCGCTCGACAGCGAAGCCGAACTGAATGCCGCGTTCATGCGCTTCAAGGATCTGGCCGACCGGAAGGCGGAGATTTTCGACGAGGACATCATCGCGATCGTGTCCGAGGAATCGGCGCTCGCGCAGGAGCAGGAGCACTTCAAGTTCGTGTCGCTGTCGCAGCGTTCGGAAACGGGCGAGCAGCCGCAGGCGAAGGTCGTGTTCGCGGTCGAAGGCAAGGAAGTGACCGGCGAGGCGCGCGGCAACGGCCCGGTCGACGCGACGTTCAATGCGATCGAGGGTGAAGTCGGCAGCGGGTCCGAGCTGCTGCTGTACTCGGTCAACGCGATCACGACCGGCACGCAGGCGCAGGGCGAAGTGACCGTCCGGCTGTCGAAGAGCGGGCGGATCGTCAACGGCGTGGGCACCGATCCGGATATCGTCGCCGCATCCGCGAAGGCGTACATTTCCGCGCTGAACAAGCTGCACTCGAAGGACGACAAGCTCAATCCGCAGCGCGCGTAAGCGCCGCGCGTTGCGCGGCACCGAAACGCCCCGTGCGGCCCTGCGCCGCCGGGGCGTTTTTTCATTGGCCGCTCATTCCGCGGCCGGCGCGCGGAACAGCCAGCGGCGCGCCGCCGGGCGTGGCGCCGGATTGCGCCGGCGGAACTCGACCGCGATCCCGCGCCGCGGCGCATCGGCGACGAACGCATCGAGCAGTTCGAGCACGTCGTGATCGATGTAGTCGGCGCGCGTCGCGTCGATGATCACCGCCGCACGGTCCGGAATGTGCCGCAGGTGATGCTTGACCTGCACCTTGCCGAGAAACGACACGTCCTTGCGGAACGACAGCAGGAAGTGATCGTCATGCTGCGCGAGCGTGACGGGGCTCTTCAGGTTCGCGACGGCGACGGCCAGCACGCTGCATGCGAGACCGAGCGCGATGCCGAACAGCAGGTCGACCGCCAGCACACCCGCGATCGTCGCCGCGAACGGCGCGAACGCGGCCGGGCCTTGCTTCATGACCGAGCGGAACAGCGCGGGCTTCGCGAGCTTCAGGCCGGTGTGGATCAGGATCGCGGCCAGGCTCGCGAGCGGGATCAGGTTGATCAGGCCGGTGAGCGCAAACACGCTCGCAAGCAGCAGGACCCCGTGCACGATCGCGGACATCCGGCTTTGCGCGCCGGCGTTGACGTTGGCCGAACTGCGCACGATCACCGACGTGATCGGCAGGCCGCCGACGGCGCCCGCGACCAGGTTACCGACACCCTGCGCCTTCAGCTCCCGATCGGGTTGCGTCGGCCGCCGCTTCGGATCGATCTGTTCGACCGCTTCGAGGCACAGCAGCGTCTCGAGGCTTGCGACGACCGCAAGCGTGATCGCCACGCGCCATACGTCCGGATTGAGCAGTTGCGCGAAGTTCGGGCCGAGCTCTGCATGCTTGAGCGATGCCGCGAGCGCCGCGAACGAGTCGAATTCGGGCAGCGTGACGCGATGCGCGGCGCCCGGTGCGGCTGCCGGTGCGACCACGCCGAGCACGAGCGTCGCGCCGATACCGAGCACGACGACCGCGAGCGGCGCGGGTACCGAGCGCACCCACGCGAAGCGCTTGAGAGCCGGCGTGTCCCACGCGATCAGCAGCCCGAGCGACGCAAGCGCGATCGCCGTGGCGGCCCATGCGGTCGGCAGGCTCGGCCAGTTCGCAAACGATTGCGCGGCCTGGCCGCCGAGGCCGAATGCGAACGGAATCTGCTTCACGATCAGCAGCAGGCCGATCGCGGCGAGCATGCCCTTGATGACCGGCGATGGCACGTAAGCGGCGAAGCGGCCGGCGCGCAGCATGCCGAAGCCGAACTGCAGCACGCCGGACAGCAGCACCGCGAGCAGGAACGCGGAGAAGCTGCCGAGTTGCGCGATCCCTTCGACGACGATCACGACGAGGCCGGCGGCCGGCCCGCTGACGGACAGCGACGAGCCGCTCAGCAGTGCGACGACGATGCCGCCGACGATGCCCGACACGAGCCCGGCGAACGGCTCGACGCCGGACGCATTGGCGATGCCGAGACAGAGCGGTAGCGCGACGAGGAAAACGACGATGCCGGCGACGATGTCGCGCGGCAGGGTGGACAGGCGCTCGTTCAGTTTCATGGTTGGGGTGGTTTCGTTGGCGTGGAGGGGCAGGGCGCGGGTCAACCGAGCGCGACGGCGGCAGCGCGCTCGGGCTCGGGCTCGGCTTCGGCCGAAGGTGCTGCATAGCCGGAATCGAGCTCCTTCAGGCGGCCGTCGGCGAGCGAAAAGATCCAGCCGTGCACGAGCGGCGGCCGCTCGCGGCCGCGCACGATCGGCGACGCGCGCAGCAGCCGAACCTGTTCGAGCACGTTCAGCTCGGCGAGGCGGTCGGCCGCGGCGAGCTCGTCGAGCCCGTCGAGTGTGTCGCGATGGCGCCGCGCGAGCGCGCAGAGCGGCGCGATGCGGCGCGCGACGTGCGGCAGGTCGGCGGGCGGCGGCAGCAGCGATGCACGCACGCCGCCGCACCCGTAGTGACCGCACACGATCACGTGGTCGACCTTCAGCACCCGCACCGCGTACTCGAGCACGCTGGCGGAATTGTCATCGTCGGGGTGGAACAGGTTCGCGATGTTGCGATGGACGAACAGCTCGCCGGGCGCGCAGTGCGTGATGGTTTCGGCTGGCACGCGGCTGTCCGCGCAACCGATCCACAGTACGCGCGGATTCTGGCCGCGCGCGAGCGCGTCGAAGAAGCCGGGCGTGTGTTCGCGCGTCTCGCGGGCCCAGGCAATGTTGGCAACCAGCATGCTCTTGGGGCGATTCATGAGGACTCCTTTTTGATAAAGGCAAATAAATATCGAACGAAATGGCGCAATCGCATGCTTTCTAAATTGAAAGGTTGGATTTTCGACTGATATTAGGGGTATGCCCTAGCACTGCGGGTGGGTTGATACAAATTGTTTCAAATTGATTGGGCGTAGTGCATTGCATGCACCAGCGCGACGCATGCCACGCACCGGCCGTGCCTGTTTCCCGCTACGGCCCGCATGACGGGGCGTTCTGCGTCTTGCCATCGCAATGTCATCGATCGGAAAAGTTTTCCGTCTTATTCGTTGAATTAAATAAGGCAGCGGAAAAAATGAAATGGCCATTCACGCAATAATTCGTGAATGGCCATTGCGACAATTGCGTATAAATACGCAATCGGTCAGAACAAGGTGCGGCGATCGGGATCGTGCAGCGGGTCGGGTGTTTTCTGCGTGGTGCGCAGGATGCCCTGCGGATCGAAGTAGAAGCTGTACATCATGTACCACACGTTGTCCTCGAGATACCGGTACGTCCACACCTCGCGTTTCATCAGCGGGAAGTAGGAGGTTTCGACCGGGCGTCCGAAATTGACGAGGACGTCGGTCTTCGTCCACTTGCCGATCTCCGCGCGATAGAACTCGCTCGGCTGCAGCACCTGGCGCACGTTGACGATTCGGTGGGCTGCATCGACGTCGGCCGCGACCGTGATTTCGCCCATCGGCTGGGTCGGCCACATCAGGCGCTTGCCGCCGCCGGGCAGGTCGTAGATCTCGCGCGGCGGGCCCATGCGCGCGACGATCGCCGACTCGTCCTGGCCGGCCTGGTATTGCTGCCACGGTTGCGCGCAACCGGCCAGCAGCGCGGCCGCACCGGCGATCAGCACGGGCAGGCGCGCGGGAATGCGAATGCGCATCGGATTCTCCAGAACACGGAAACAAGTCCCGTTTTATCACGGACGGCGCGCGACGGCGCATCGCGCGGAAAAAATCGGTGCGGATCGCTGGCTGTCGCGCTTGCGGGTGGCGGGCGCGGCGGCCTATGATCCGCGCTTCTCGGGCAGATTGAAGGGCAGGTGGCCGATGCAGGGGTGGAAACGGTGCGCGCTCGCGTGGAGCGCGGGGTGGATGCTGGTGTCGTCCGCGTTTGCCGGCGGCGAGCCGGTGCGGATCGCGCTGATCGAGGGGATGTCGGGCCCGTTCGCGAACGCGGGCGCGGCGGTGGAGCGCAACCTGCGCTTCGGTGTCGAGCGGGTCAATGCGGCAGGCGGCGTGAAGCTGCGTGACGGCGCGCATCCGCTCGAACTCGTCGTGCTCGACAGCAAGGGCAGCCCGGAGGAGGCGCTCGTGCAGTTGCGCGCGGCCGCCGACCGGCATGTCGGCTTCGTCGCGCAGGGCAACAGTTCGGCCGTCGCGGCCGCGCTCGCCGCCGCGCTCGACAAGCTGAACGCGCGCGATCCGGACAACCGGATGCTGTTCCTGAACTATTCGGCCGACGATCCGGCGCTGACCGGCGCGCGTTGCAGTTTCTGGCATTTCCGCTTCGATGCGCATGCCGGCATGCGGATGGCCGCGCTTGCGGACGTGATGGCGCGCGATCGCGCGCTGCGCAAGGTCTATTTGTTGAACCAGGACTACAGCTTCGGCCATGACGTCAGCGCCCTCGCGCGGCAGGCGCTCGCGGCGCGGCGCCCGGACGTGACGATCGCGGGCGACGAATTCCACCCGATCGGCCGGATCAAGGATTTCTCGCCGTATATCGCGAAGATCCGCGCCAGCGGCGCGGATGCCGTCGTGACCGGCAACTGGGGCAACGATCTCACGCTGCTCGTGAAGGCGGCGCGCGAACAGGGGCTCGACGCGAAGTTCTATACGTTCTACGGCAACAGCCTCGGCGCGCCGGCGGCCCTTGGCGACGCGGGCGTCAGCCGCGTCGTGGCGGTGGCCGACTGGCACCCGAACGCGGGCGGCGCCAAGTCCGACGCGTTCTACCGCGCGTTCCGGACCCGTTTCCCGGCCGCGCAGGACGACTACCCGGTGCGGCGGATGAGCCAGATGATCGAGATGCTGGCCGCGGCGCTGACCCGTGCGGGTTCGGCCGACCCGGCGGCGGTCGCGCGTGCGCTCGAGGGCCTGCCGTTCGACGACGGCTTCCACGCGTCGCGGATGCGCGCCCAGGATCACCAGTTGATCCAGCCCCTTTACGTGATGGAAATGGACAAGGTCGGCACGCCGGGCGTGCGCTTCGACAACGAGGGATCGGGCTACGGCTTCCGGACGGTGCTCGCGGTGCCGGCGCAGCGTACGGAGATGCCGTCGACGTGCTCGATGACGCGCCCGTGACGGAGGGCGGTAAGAACGGCACCGAGTTGTGCTACAATGCGCGCCGGTTGTAAGTCACGGCACGGCCATTCTTCCGTGTCCGCCTGTTCAGTTAGAAAGGAAATCACATGTCTGTTGCAGATATCAAGAAGTCGGAAGTCGTTGCTCAGTTCGCCCGCGGTACCAACGACACGGGGTCGCCCGAAGTCCAGGTCGCACTGCTGACCGCACGTATCGTCGAACTGACGGGTCACTTCAAGACCCACGCGAAGGATCACCACAGCCGCCGCGGTCTGCTGCGCATGGTGAGCCGCCGCCGCAAGCTGCTCGACTACCTCAAGGGCAAGGATGCCGACCGTTACCGCGCACTGATCGAGAAGCTGGGTCTGCGTAAGTAATCGAGGCGATTGCCGCCAGCAAGATGCCTGTGTCAGTCCGCTGATACAGGCATTTTGTTTTTGCGCGGTGCGTAGCGTCACACGCATCGCAGGCTGTCCGGCACGTTCGTGCGGGGCCGCCGCCACGACCGATACCGGGGCAGGATTTGTGTCATTCCAGCGCGTCGCTGCCTGAGCGCCGCGCTGGAATGGCATAAAAAACACACCTTGCTCCGGGTGATTCGGTCGGGACGCCGCCGCGCGGGATGGCCGGCGCGGCGAATGAAATGCATGAATACAAAGGAGCAACCATGTCCATGTTCAACAAGGTCGTGAAGGAATTCCAGTGGGGCCAGCACAAGGTGCGCCTCGAAACCGGCGAAGTCGCCCGCCAGGCGAGCGGCGCCGTGATCGTCGACGTCGAAGACACCGTCGTGCTGGCAACCGTCGTCGGCGCGAAGTCGGCGAAGCCGGGCCAGGATTTCTTCCCGTTGACCGTCGACTACCTCGAGAAGACCTACTCGGCCGGCAAGATCCCGGGCGGCTTCTTCCGCCGCGAAGGCCGTCCGTCGGAGCACGAGACGCTGACGTCGCGCCTGATCGACCGTCCGCTGCGCCCGCTGTTCCCGGAAGGCTTCTACAACGAAGTCCAGGTCGTGATCCACGTGCTGTCCGTGAACCCGGAAATCCCGGCCGACATCCCCGCGCTGATCGGCGCATCGGCTGCGCTCGCCGTGTCGGGCCTGCCGTTCAACGGCCCGGTCGGTGCCGCACGCGTGGCATACATCGACAACGCGTACGTGCTGAACCCGACGCGTGACCAGCTCAAGGCATCGAGCCTCGACCTCGTCGTCGCGGGTACGGAGCGCGCGGTGCTGATGGTCGAGTCGGAAGCCGACCAACTGTCGGAAGAAGTGATGCTGGGCGCCGTGGTGTTCGGCCACGAGCAGATGCAGATCGCGATCGACGCGATCCACGAACTGGTGCGCGACGGCGGCAAGCCCGAGTGGGACTGGCAGCCGGCGCCGAAGAACGAGGCGCTGATCGCACGCGTGACCGAGCTGGCGCAGAACGATCTGCTCGCCGCTTACCAGCTGCGCGACAAGCAGGCGCGTTCGGCGAAGCTGAAGGAAGTCTACGCGGCGACCTCGGCGAAGCTCGAGGAAGACGCGCTGGCGGCCGGTACGGTCGCGGCCGACAAGGCCACGGTCGGCAACGTGCTGTTCGACATCGAAGCGAAGATCGTCCGTTCGCAGATCCTGAGCGGCGAGCCGCGCATCGACGGCCGTGACACGCGCACCGTGCGTCCGATCGAAATCCGCACCGGCGTGCTGCCGCGTACCCACGGCTCGGCGCTGTTCACGCGCGGCGAGACGCAGGCGCTGGTCGTCGCGACGCTCGGCACGAAGGGTGACGAGCAGATCATCGACGCGCTCGAAGGCGAATACCGCGAGCGCTTCATGCTCCACTACAACATGCCCCCGTTCGCGACCGGCGAAACGGGCCGCGTCGGCTCGCCGAAGCGCCGCGAAATCGGCCACGGCCGGCTGGCCAAGCGCGCGCTGGTCAAGTGCCTGCCGAGCGCCGACGAATTCGGCTACTCGATCCGCGTCGTGTCGGAAATCACCGAGTCGAACGGTTCGTCGTCGATGGCATCGGTGTGCGGCGGCTGCCTCGCGCTGATGGACGCCGGCGTGCCGATGAAGGCGCACGTCGCGGGTATCGCGATGGGCCTGATCCTCGAAGGCAACAAGTTCGCGGTGCTGACCGACATCCTCGGCGACGAAGATCACCTCGGCGACATGGACTTCAAGGTGGCCGGCACGGAGCAAGGCGTGACGGCGCTGCAGATGGACATCAAGATCCAGGGCATCACGAAGGAAATCATGCAGGTCGCGCTCGCGCAGGCGAAGGAAGGCCGCCTGCACATCCTCGGCAAGATGACGTCGGCGGTGTCGGGTGCGAACACGCAACTGTCGGAATTCGCGCCGCGCATGATCACGGTCAAGATCAACCCGGAAAAGATCCGCGACGTGATCGGCAAGGGCGGTTCGGTGATCCGCGCGCTGACGGAAGAAACGGGCACGACCATCGACATCTCGGATGACGGCGTCGTGACGATCGCCAGCACGAGCAGCGAAGGCATGGCCGAAGCGAAGAAGCGCATCGAGCAAATCACGGCCGAGATCGAAGTCGGTCAGGTGTACGAAGGCACGGTGCTCAAGCTGCTCGATTTCGGCGCAATCGTGAATCTGCTGCCGGGCAAGGATGGCCTGCTGCACATCTCGGAAATCGTCAACGAGCGCGTGAAGGACATCAACGACTACCTGAAGGAAGGTCAGCAGGTGAAGGTCAAGGTGATCCAGACGGACGAGAAGGGTCGCGTGCGTCTGTCGGCCAAGGCGCTGCTGAATGAAGCAGCGGCGGCAGCGCAGTCGGATACGCCGCCGCAGCAGTAAGCGGACAGGCGGATCAACGGCCGGCAGTGCGAAAGCGTGCCGGCCGTTTTTTCTGTAGCATCGTTGTGCGGCGCAGCAGCGCCGGCGAGGCGCCCGCGCCGTGCGCACGGGCGTGCCATCCGATTCCGATCCTGGAGCGATTCTCACCATGAAAGCCATCGAAATCACCGAATTCGGCGCTCCCGACGTGCTGAAGCTCGCGGAGCGTCCGCGCCCCGAACCGAAGCGCGGCGAGGTGCTGATCAAGGTGGCGGCTTCCGGCGTGAACCGGCCCGACGTGTTCCAGCGCAAGGGCGCCTATGCGCCGCCGCCGGGTGCGTCGGATCTGCCGGGCCTCGAGGTCGCGGGCGAGATCGTCGGTGGCGATTTGTCCGATGCGGCCCTGAACCCGTTCGGGCTGAAACTGGGCGATCGCGTGTGCGCGCTGCTCGCGGGCGGCGGCTATGCCGAATATGCGGTCGCGCCGCTGCCGCAGTGCCTGCCGGTGCCGGATGGTCTCACCGATATCGAGGCCGCCTCGCTGCCCGAAACGTTTTTCACCGTGTGGAGCAACGTGTTCGACCGTGCGCAGCTCGGCGCGGGCGAGGGCGGTGAGCAGGAGACCCTGCTCGTGCAGGGCGGCTCGAGCGGCATCGGCGTGACGGCGATCCAGATCGCGCATGCGCTCGGCTTTCGCGTGTTCGCGACGGCCGGTACCGCCGACAAGTGCCGTGCGTGCGAGGCGCTCGGCGCCGAGCGCGCGATCAACTACAAGACCGAAGACTTCGTCGAAGTCGTGAAGTCGCTGACGCACGATCGCGGTGTCGACGTGATCCTCGACATGGTGGCGGGCTCGTACGTGCCGCGCGAGCTGGCCGCGCTCGCGGACGGCGGCCGTCTCGTGCTGATCGCGCTGCTCGGCGGCGCGAAGGCCGAGGTCAACCTGAGCGAGATCCTGCGCCGCCGGCTGACCGTGACCGGCTCGACGCTGCGTCCGCGCCCGGTCGAATTCAAGGCCCGTATTGCCGCGCAGCTGAAAGCGCGCGTGTGGCCGCTGCTCGCCGACGGCCGCATCAAGCCGGTGATCTATCGCGTGTTGCCCGCCGCGGACGCCGCACAGGCGCATGCGCTGATGGAAAGCAGCGAGCATACCGGCAAGATCGTGCTCGATTGGGGAACGAACGCCTGACGGCCCGTGCGGCGGGCTTGACATGCGCGGTTTGACCGGTTCAAGCCGCGCGCAGTAAAATCGCGGGTTTGCTTCGCCAGATCCAACCTGACGGCCGGGTTCCGGCACGTTAATGACAAGATAGTGACGAGACGGACACGATGTCGAAACAACGAACAAAGCGAGTGATCGGCAACTGGAAGATGCACGGCCGGCTGGCCGGCAACCAGGCGCTGCTGAACGAAGTGGTGCAGGGCGCGGGCACGGTGGCGGCTGAAACGTCGATCGGCGTGTGCGTGCCGTTCCCGTATCTCGCGCAGGTTCAGGCGCAGCTCGGCGATGGCCGTGTCGCGTTCGGTGCGCAGGACGTGTCCGCGCACGAGCAAGGCGCATTCACCGGTGAGGTGGCGGCGGCGATGGTGGCGGAGTTCGGCGCGCGGTATGCGATCGTCGGCCACTCGGAGCGTCGCGCGTATCACGGCGAAAGCAACGAGACGGTCGCGGCGAAGACGCAGCGCGCGCTCGCGGCCGGCCTCGTGCCGGTCGTGTGTGTCGGCGAGACGCTCGACGAGCGCGAGTCGGGTGCGACCGAGCAGGTTGTCGGTGCGCAGCTCGACGCGGTGCTGGCCGTGCTGACGGCTGACGAGGCTGCGCGTATCGTCGTCGCGTACGAGCCGGTCTGGGCGATCGGCACGGGCAAGAGCGCGACGTCGGCGCAGGCGCAGGACGTGCATGCGTTCCTGCGAACGCGTCTCGCGGCAAAGGGTGCGGCGGACGTGTCCGTGCTGTACGGCGGCAGCGTGAAGCCGGACAACGCGGAAGAGCTGTTCGCGCAACCGGACATCGACGGCGGCCTGATCGGCGGCGCGTCGCTGAAGGCGGAAGATTTCCTGGCGATCTGCCGGGCCGCGCGTTGAGCGGTCCGAGATCGAATTGAACCATGACGGCGGCCGGTCGGTCCGGTCGCCCGATCCAATCGGGTGGGTGTGATGCTGTTATTCAAGACGCTGATTATTGTGGTGCAGGTGCTGTCTGCACTCGGTGTGATTGGGCTCGTGCTGCTGCAGCACGGCAAGGGTGCCGACATGGGCGCCGCATTCGGCAGCGGCGCGTCGGGCAGTCTGTTCGGTGCGACGGGCTCGGCGAACTTCCTGTCGCGCACGACGGGCATTCTCGCGACGATCTTCTTCGTCGCGACGCTCGCGCTGACGTACCTCGGTTCGTACAAGTCGACGCCGTCGGCAGGCGTGCTCGGCACGGCAGTGACCGCACCGGCATCGGCCCCCGCGGCATCGGCGCCGGCTGTCGCGGCGTCTGCTGTCGCTGGTTCGGCCGCAAGCGCGCCGGGCCAGGATGTCCCGAAATAAAAAGTTAATTTTTTTGCGGTTGTGCGTTGAACAAATCCGGAACTCGGGTTAGAATTTAATTCTTGAAGCGATTCGCGGGAACGAGCAGCACAACCCGAGTTGCATGCAGTGCCGACGTGGTGAAATTGGTAGACACGCTATCTTGAGGGGGTAGTGGCGAAAGCTGTGCGAGTTCGAGTCTCGCCGTCGGCACCAAAGTTACTCAATGCCAGCCGCTTCCAGTGGCTGGCATTTTTCATTTGTGGGGTGGGCTTGCGGTTGTCTTGCGATCGCCTGCACTCCGAAATGATTCCTTCCGCCGGAAGTGGTATTCTCCGGACGCTCAGAACCAACCGATAGAGGATTGCCTTGAACCTCGCAGCCTATTACCCCGTCTTGTTGTTCCTCCTCGTGGGCACTGGTTTAGGTATAGCGCTGGTCAGCATCGGCAAGCTCCTTGGTCCCAACAAGCCGGACGTCGAGAAGAACGCACCGTACGAGTGCGGCTTCGAAGCCTTTGAAGACGCCCGGATGAAATTCGACGTCCGGTATTACCTCGTCGCCATCCTGTTCATCATCTTCGATCTCGAAACCGCATTCCTGTTCCCGTGGGGCGTCGCGCTCCGGGACATCGGCTGGCCGGGTTTCATCGCAATGATGATTTTTCTGCTCGAATTCCTGCTGGGCTTTGCCTATATCTGGAAGAAAGGCGGGCTTGACTGGGAGTGATGGGTTAATCGCCGGTTTGCATGAGCGGCCACGCTCGGTCGCTCGTCTGGAGTGGAAAGCAAATGAGTATCGAAGGGGTCTTGAAGGAAGGGTTTGTCACCACGACGGCTGACAAGCTGATCAACTGGACGCGTACCGGCTCGCTGTGGCCGATGACGTTCGGGCTCGCGTGTTGCGCCGTCGAGATGATGCATGCGGGCGCGGCCCGTTACGATCTGGACCGGTTCGGCGTCGTGTTTCGCCCGAGCCCGCGTCAGTCGGACGTGATGATCGTCGCCGGCACGCTGTGCAACAAGATGGCGCCCGCGCTGCGCCGCGTGTACGACCAGATGGCCGAGCCGCGCTGGGTGATCTCGATGGGGTCGTGCGCCAACGGTGGTGGTTACTACCACTATTCGTACTCGGTGGTCCGCGGCTGCGACCGGATCGTGCCGGTCGACGTCTACGTGCCGGGCTGTCCGCCCACGGCCGAGGCGCTGGTCTACGGCGTGATCCAGCTTCAGGCGAAGATCCGCCGCACCAATACCATCGCCCGTCAATAAAGCCCCGAGCGTCCCCTCAATATGGCAAGCAAAATCGAGACCCTGAAGGCAAACCTCGAAGCCGCGCTCGGCGCGCGCGTGGTGAGCCTCACCGAAGCGATCGGTGAACTGACGCTCGTCGTGAAGGCGAGCGATTACCTCGAAGTCGCAAAGACGCTGCGCGATGATCCGAAGCTCCGTTTTGAGCAACTGATCGACCTCTGCGGCGTCGACTATCAGACCTTCGGCGACGGCGCCTACGACGGCCCGCGCTTCGCGGCCGTGTCGCACCTGCTGTCGGTCACGAACAACTGGCGCCTGCGCCTGCGCGCATTCGCGCCGGACGACGATCTGCCGATCGTGGCGTCGCTGGTCGACATCTGGACCTCGGCGAACTGGTACGAGCGCGAAGCGTTCGACCTGTACGGCATCGTGTTCGAAGGCCACCCCGACCTGCGCCGCATCCTCACCGACTACGGCTTCATCGGTCACCCGTTCCGCAAGGACTTCCCGGTGTCGGGCTACGTCGAAATGCGTTACGACCCGGAAGAGAAGCGGGTCGTGTACCAGCCGGTGACGATCGAGCCGCGCGAAATCACGCCGCGCGTGATCCGCGAGGATCGCTATGGCGGTCTGAAACATTAAGGGGGCGTCATGGCAGAAATCAAGAACTACACGCTCAACTTCGGCCCGCAGCACCCGGCAGCGCACGGCGTGCTGCGCCTCGTGCTCGAGCTCGACGGCGAAGTTATCCAGCGTGCCGACCCGCACATCGGCCTGCTGCACCGCGCGACGGAAAAGCTCGCGGAATCCAAGACCTTCATCCAGTCCGTGCCGTACATGGACCGTCTCGACTACGTGTCGATGATGGTCAACGAGCACGGCTACGTGCTCGCGATCGAAAAGCTGCTCGGCATCGAAGTGCCGGAGCGCGCGCAGTACATCCGCGTGCTGTTCGACGAAATCACGCGCGTGCTGAACCACCTGATGTGGATCGGCGCGCACGCACTCGACGTCGGTGCGATGGCCGTGTTCCTGTACGCTTTCCGCGAACGCGAAGACCTGATGGACGTGTACGAAGCGGTGTCCGGCGCCCGGATGCACGCGGCCTACTATCGTCCGGGCGGCGTCTATCGCGATCTGCCTGACGCAATGCCGCAATACAAGGCGTCGAAGATTCGCAACGAGAAGGCGCTCGCGAAGATGAACGAAGCGCGCAGCGGCTCGGTGCTCGACTTCATCGACGATTTCTTCACGCGCTTCCCGAAGTGCGTCGACGAATACGAAACGCTGCTCACCGACAACCGGATCTGGAAACAGCGTCTGGTCGGGATCGGCGTGGTGAGCCCGGGGCGTGCGCTGCAGATGGGCCTGACCGGCCCGATGCTGCGCGGCTCGGGCATCGCGTGGGACCTGCGCAAGAAGCAGCCCTACGAAGTGTACGATCGGATGGATTTCGACGTGCCGGTCGGCGTGAACGGCGATTGCTACGACCGCTATCTGGTGCGCGTCGAAGAAATGCGCCAGTCGATCCGCATCGCGAAACAGTGTATTGAGTGGCTCCGCAAGAATCCGGGCCCGGTGATGACGGACAATCACAAGGTTGCCCCGCCGTCGCGCGTCGGCATGAAGACCAACATGGAAGACTTGATTCACCACTTCAAGCTCTTCACCGAAGGTTTCCATGTGCCGGAAGGCGAAGCGTACGCGGCGGTCGAGCATCCGAAGGGCGAGTTCGGCATCTATCTCGTGTCGGATGGCGCCAACAAGCCGTATCGCCTCAAGATTCGCGCGCCGGGTTTCGCGCACCTGGCGTCGCTCGACGAAATGGCGCGCGGTCACATGATCGCCGACGCCGTCACGATCATCGGTACGCAGGACATCGTGTTCGGCGAAATCGATCGCTAATGGTTGCGCCGCCCGCGAGCGCGGGCGGCGAGCAGTCAGTCACACGCGAAGTCACAAGCGGTATGCGCCGAACCGGCGCGGCTTCGCAAGCTGTCAACAGAGTGAGCGCCAGGTCTGCCGTCCATGCACCCCAGTGTGCGGCAGGTTGTTCGTTCGGTAGGAATTGAAAGAGTCGTGTCTGAAAATGATCTCAGCTGAAGGCCTGAAGGAAATCGATCGAGCGTTGACGAAGTATCCCGCCGATCAGAAACAGTCCGCCGTGATGTCGGCGTTGGCCGTGGCTCAAGAAGAGCACGGCTGGCTGTCGCCCGAACTGATGCAGTTCGTCGCGGACTATCTCGGCATGCCGGCCGTTGCCGTGCAGGAAGTCGCGACGTTCTACACGATGTACGAGCTTAAACCGGTCGGCAAGCACAAGATCACGCTCTGCACGAACCTGCCGTGCCAGCTCGGCCCGCACGGCGGCGCGGAAGCGACTGCCGACTACCTGAAACAGAAGCTGGGCATCGGCTTCGGCGAGACCACGCCCGACGGCAAGTTCACGCTGAAGGAAGGCGAATGCATGGGCTCGTGCGGCGATGCGCCGGTGCTGCTGGTGAACAATCACAGAATGTGCAGCTTCATGAGCCGCGAGAAGATCGACCAGCTGCTTGAGGAGCTCTCGAAATGACGTCCCTCCACGACCGTCACATCAAACCGCTGATCCTCGCTGGTCTGAACGGCGAGAACTGGCACCTCGAAGACTACGTTGCGCGCGGCGGCTACAAGCAGCTGCGCCGCATTCTCGAAGAAAAGATTCCGCCCGAGCAGGTGATCGCCGACGTGAAGGCGTCGGGCCTGCGCGGCCGCGGCGGTGCGGGCTTCCCGACCGGCCTGAAGTGGAGCTTCATGCCGCGTCAGTTCCCGGGGCAGAAGTACCTCGTCTGCAACTCGGACGAAGGCGAGCCGGGCACGTTCAAGGATCGCGACATCCTGCGCTGGAACCCGCACGCGCTGATCGAAGGCATGGCCATCGGCGCATACGCGATGGGCATCACCGTCGGCTACAACTACATCCACGGCGAGATCTTCGAAGTGTATCGACGCTTCGAAGCCGCGCTCGATGAAGCGCGCGCGGCCGGGTTCCTCGGCGACAACATCATGGGCTCGGAATTCTCGTTCCAGCTGCACGCGCACCACGGTTACGGCGCGTACATCTGCGGCGAGGAAACGGCGCTGCTCGAGTCGCTCGAAGGCAAGAAGGGCCAGCCGCGCTTCAAGCCGCCGTTCCCGGCGAGCTTCGGCGTGTACGGCAAGCCGACCACGATCAACAACACCGAGACGTTCGCCGCGGTGCCGTTCCTGCTGTCCATCGGGCCGCAGAATTACCTCGAGATCGGCAAGCCGAACAACGGCGGCACGAAGATTTTCTCGGTGTCGGGCGACGTCGAGCGTCCGGGCAACTACGAAGTGCCGCTCGGCACGCCGTTCGCGACGCTGATGGAGCTCGCCGGCGGGATGCGCGGCGGCAAGAAGATCAAGGCCGTGATTCCGGGCGGTTCGTCGGCGCCGGTGATCCCGGGCGACATCATGATGCAGACGGATCTCGACTACGACTCGATCGCGAAGGCCGGCTCGATGCTCGGTTCCGGCGCGGTGATCGTGATGGACGAGACGCGCTGCATGGTGCGTTCGCTGCTGCGCCTGTCGTACTTCTACTACGAGGAATCGTGCGGTCAGTGCACGCCGTGCCGTGAAGGCACCGGCTGGCTGTATCGCGTCGTGAACCGTATCGAGCACGGCGAAGGGCGCCAGGAAGATCTGGACCTGCTGAACTCGGTGGCCGAGAACATCATGGGCCGCACTATCTGCGCGCTCGGCGATGCGGCGGCGATGCCGGTTCGCGGGATGCTCAAGCACTACTGGGACGAATTCGCGTACCACGTCGAGCACAAGCACTGCATGGTCGGCGGCCACGCGCACGCGGCGGCAGCCTGAAGCGAACCCGGTTGCGGAATTTGAGCGCACGGTCGGGCCAAGGCGCGAACGGGCGGAAATAGGTTAAGGACCATTCACCATCATGGTTGAACTTGAAATAGACGGCAAGAAGGTCGAGGTGCCCGAAGGCAGCATGGTGATCCAGGCTGCGCACAAGGCGGATACGTACATTCCTCACTTCTGCTATCACAAGAAACTGTCGGTCGCGGCCAACTGCCGGATGTGTCTCGTCGAAGTCGAGAAGATGCCGAAGGCCGTGCCTGCCTGCGCGACCCCCGTGTCGGCCGGCATGATCGTCCGCACGCAGTCCGACAAGGCTGTGAAGGCGCAGCAGTCGGTGATGGAATTCCTCCTCATCAATCACCCGCTCGATTGCCCGATCTGCGATCAGGGCGGCGAATGCCAGCTGCAGGATCTGGCGGTCGGCTACGGCAAGTCGTCGTCGCGCTACTCGGAAGAAAAGCGCGTGGTGTTCCACAAGAACGTGGGCCCGCTGATCTCGATGGAAGAAATGTCGCGCTGCATCCACTGCACGCGCTGCGTCCGCTTCGGCCAGGAAATCGCCGGCGTGATGGAGTTCGGCATGCTGGGCCGCGGCGAGCATTCGGAAATCACGACGTTCGTCGGCAAGACGGTCGACTCCGAAATGTCGGGCAACATGATCGACCTGTGCCCGGTCGGCGCGCTGACCAGCAAGCCGTTCCGCTACAGCGCCCGTACGTGGGAACTGTCGCGCCGCAAGTCGGTGAGCCCGCACGATTCCGTCGGCGCGAACCTCGTCGTGCAGGTGAAGAACAACCGCGTGATGCGCGTGCTGCCGTTCGAGAACGAAGCGATCAACGAATGCTGGATCTCGGACAAGGACCGCTTCTCGTATGAAGGCCTCAACAGCGAAGAGCGCCTGACGAAGCCGATGCTGAAGCAGGGCGGCCAGTGGATCGAGACCGACTGGCAGACCGCGCTCGAATACGTCGCGAAGGGCCTGAAGGGCATCGCCGCGGATCACGGCGCGAACGCGCTGGCGATGCTCGCGAGCGCGCACAGCACCGCGGAAGAGCTGTTCCTCGTGAAGCAGCTCGCCAACGAACTGAAGACGCCGAACGTCGACTTCCGTCTGCGTCAGCAGGATTTCTCGGCGCCGGTCCAGGGCGCGCCGTGGCTCGGCATGCCGATCGCCGATCTGTCGAACGTGGATGCCGCATTCGTCGTCGGTTCGTTCCTGCGCCGCGACCACCCGCTGTTCGCATCGCGCCTGCGTCAGGCCGCGAAGAACGGTGCGAAGCTGCACTTCCTGCACGCGACCGGTGACGATTCGCTGATCCCGACCGCGCAACGCATCGTCGCCGCGCCGTCCGCATGGCTCGACGAGCTGGCCGGCATCGCCGCCGCCGTCGCGCAACTGCGCGGCGTCGCGCTGCCCGACGCGCTCGCCGGCGTCACGGTATCGCCGGCTGCCCAGGCTGTCGCGCAGTCGCTCGCGAACGGCGAACGCCGCGCGGTGCTGCTCGGCAACGTCGCGGTCCGTCATCCGCAATTCGCGAAGCTGCACGCCGTCGCGCAGTGGATCGCCGACAACACCGGCGCCACGTTCGGCTTCCTGACGGAAGCGGCGAACACGGTCGGCGCGCACATCGTCGGCGCACTGCCGGGCGAAGGCGGCCTGAACGCACGCGAAGCGTTCGAGCAGCCGCGCAAGGGCTACGTGCTGCTGAACGTCGAACCGGAATTCGACACCGCCGATCCGGCACAGGCGCTTGCCGCGCTGAACCAGGCTGAAATGGTCGTCGTGATGTCGCCGTTCAAGCACGGCCTCGACTACGCCGACGTGCTGCTGCCGGTCGCGCCGTTCACGGAAACGGCCGGTACGTTCGTCAACGCGGAAGGCACCGTGCAGAGCTTCAACGGCGTCGTGCGCCCGCTCGGCGACACGCGTCCGGCCTGGAAGGTGCTGCGCGTGCTGGGCAGCCTGCTCGGCCTGCCGAACTTCGAATACGAGACCGCGGAAGAAGTGCGTCTCGCCGCGCTCGGCGACGCTGGCGTCGCGGGCCGCCTGTCGAACCAGACGTCGGTCGCGCCGGCCCGTGCCGCGGCGAATGCCGCGAACGGCGGTTTCGAGCGCCTGGCCGATGTGCCGATCTATCACGCCGACGCGCTCGTGCGCCGCGCGGGTGCGCTGCACCTGACGGCCGCGGCGAAGGCGGCGAATGCCGCAGCCCTGCCGGCCGCGCTGTTCGACAAGCTGGGCTTGAAGGAAGGCGACGCCGTGCGCGTGCGCCAGGGCGAGCGTGCGGTGCAGTTGCCAGCCGTGCGCGACGCGAATCTTGCGGAGACGGTCGTTCGCGTGTCGGCGGCGACGCCTGCCGGCGCAGCGCTCGGCAGCCTGTCCGGTGAACTGGTGGTGGAGAAGGCGTAAATGAGCTTGTTCGATACGATCAACGCGGGCGGGGCCGAGCTTCTCGGCTTCGCGTGGCCGACGGTGTGGGCAGTCGTGCGCATCCTCGTCGTCTCCGTCGTCATCCTGCTGTGCGTCGCGTACCTGATTCTGTGGGAACGCAAGTTGATCGGCTGGATGCACGTGCGTCTCGGCCCGAACCGCGTCGGCCCCGGCGGCCTGCTGCAGCCGATCGCCGACGTGCTGAAGCTGCTGCTGAAGGAAGTCATTCAGCCGAGCGCCGCCAGCCGCTGGCTGTACCTGATCGCGCCGGTGATGACGGTCGTGCCGGCGTTCGCGGTGTGGGCGGTGATTCCGTTCCAGGCGGAAGCCGTGCTCGCGAACGTGAACGCGGGCCTGCTGTACGCGATGGCGATCTCGTCGATCGGCGTGTACGCGGTGATTCTCGCCGGCTGGGCGTCGAACTCGAAGTACGCGTTCCTCGGCGCGATGCGCGCCGCGGCACAGATGGTGTCGTACGAAATCTCGATGGGCTTCGCGCTGGTGCTCGTGCTGATGACGGCCGGCAGCCTGAACCTGTCGGAAATCGTCGGCTCGCAACAGCACGGCTTCTTCGCCGGCCACGGCGTGAACTTCCTGTCGTGGAACTGGCTGCCGCTGCTGCCGGCGTTCGTCGTCTACTTCATCTCGGGCATCGCCGAAACGAACCGTCACCCGTTCGACGTGGTGGAAGGGGAGTCGGAGATCGTCGCGGGTCACATGATCGATTACTCGGGCATGGCGTTCGCGCTGTTCTTCCTCGCCGAGTACATCAACATGATCGTGATCTCGGCACTGGCCGCGACGTTGTTCCTCGGCGGCTGGGACGCACCGTTCGAATTCCTGTCGTTCATCCCGGGCATCTTCTGGCTGGTGCTGAAGGTCTTCGCGCTGCTGTCGGTGTTCATCTGGGTGCGCGCGACGTTCCCGCGCTACCGTTACGACCAGATCATGCGTCTGGGCTGGAAGGTGTTCCTGCCCGTCACGGTGGTCTGGGTGATCGTGGTTGGCTTCTGGATGATGTCGCCGCTGAACATCTGGGTGAAGTAAGGACGAAATCATGACGGCTATCCAACACTTCTTTAAGACTTTCTTCCTGACCGAGCTGCTGAAGGGGCTCGCGCTGACCGGTCGTTACACGTTCAAGCGCAAGTTCACCGTGCAGTTCCCGGAAGAGAAGACCCCGATTTCGCCGCGTTTCCGCGGGCTGCACGCGCTGCGCCGCTACGAAAACGGCGAAGAGCGCTGCATCGCGTGCAAGCTGTGCGAGGCCGTGTGCCCCGCACTGGCGATCACGATCGAATCGGAAACGCGCGCGGACAACACGCGCCGCACGACGCGCTACGACATCGACCTGACGAAGTGCATCTTCTGCGGTTTCTGCGAAGAGAGCTGCCCGGTCGATTCGATCGTCGAGACGCAGATTCTCGAGTACCACGGCGAAAAGCGCGGCGACCTGTATTTCACGAAGGAAATGCTGCTCGCGGTGGGCGATCGCTACGAGAAGGACATCGCCGCGGCGAAGGCTGCCGACGCGCCGTATCGTTGATTGTGTTTGCAGTGCCGGCCCGGCATGAACGATGCACGGGCCGAGCCGCCGCGACGGGTGCGGGCGTTCCGCAAGCCGCGCCTGACTATGGCCTAACGATGAACCGGTAATCATGGAATTCACGACCGTACTGTTCTACATCTTCGCGCTGCTCCTGGTGGTATCAGGGCTGAAGGTGATCACTTCGCGCAACCCGGTGGCGTCTGCGCTTTTCCTTGTGCTGGCGTTCTTCAACGCCGCCGCGATCTGGATGCTGCTGGAAGCGGAGTTCCTCGCGATCCTGCTGGTTCTGGTCTACGTGGGCGCGGTGATGGTGCTGTTCCTGTTCGTCGTGATGATGCTGGACATCAACATCGACTACCTGCGCCGCGACTTCAAGCGCTTCGTGCCGATGGCGACCGTGGTCGGCGCGATCATCGTGATCGAAACCGCGCTGATCCTGTGGCGCGGTTACGGCGACACGCACACCGTGCATGCGATGGCGACGGGCGAGATGGCCAACTGGTCGAATACGCGCCTGATCGGCAAGGTGATCTACACCGACTACATCTTCGCGTTCGAAATCGCCGGCCTGGTGCTGCTGGTCGCGATCATCGCCGCGATTGGGCTGACCGAGCGCAAGGGCAAGGACAGCAAGCGCCAGCGCGTGTCGGATCAGGTCAAGGTGCGCCGCAACGACCGCGTGCGCCTCGTGAAGATGGAAGCGGACAAGCCGCAGCCGGAAACGGCGCAGAGCGAAGCCGGTTCGGGCACCAACGGCTAAGCGGAGGAAAAGAAAACCATGCTGACTCTTGCTCACTACCTTGTGCTCGGCGCGATCCTGTTCGCGATCGCGATCGTCGGGATTTTCCTGAACCGCCGCAACGTCATCATCATCCTGATGTCGATCGAACTGATGCTGCTGGCGGTGAACACCAACTTCGTCGCGTTCTCGCATTACCTCGGCGACGTGCACGGCCAGATCTTCGTGTTCTTCGTGCTGACCGTCGCCGCAGCGGAAGCCGCGATCGGCCTCGCGATTCTGGTGACCCTGTTCCGTAAGCTCGACACGATCAATGTCGAGGATCTCGATCAGCTCAAAGGTTAATTTCAGGCTACGCTGTTATGTCAACGACACTCAATGAAAACCTGCTGCTGGCGATTCCGCTCGCTCCGCTGGCCGGCTCGCTGATTGCGGGGCTGTTCGGGAACGCAGTCGGGCGCAAGGGCGCACACCGGATCACGATCCTCGGCGTATTGATCGCGTTCCTCCTGTCGGCGAAAGTCTTCTTCGACGTGATGGGCGGGGCAAGCTTCAACGCGACCGTCTACGAATGGATGAACGTCGGCTCGCTGAAGCTCGAAGTCGGCTTCCTCGTCGATTCGCTGACCGCGATGATGATGGTCGTCGTGACCTTCGTCTCGCTGATGGTGCACGTGTACACGATCGGCTACATGGCGGAGGAAGACGGCTACCAGCGCTTCTTCTCGTACATCTCGCTGTTCACGTTCTCGATGCTGATGCTCGTGATGAGCAACAACTTCCTGCAGCTGTTCTTCGGCTGGGAAGCGGTGGGTCTGGTGTCGTACCTGCTGATCGGCTTCTACTTCACGCGTGAGAGCGCGATCTACGCGAACATGAAGGCGTTCCTCGTGAACCGCGTGGGCGACTTCGGCTTCCTGCTCGGCATCGGCCTGTTGCTCGCGTTCGCCGGCTCGATGAACTACGGCGAAGTGTTCGCGAAGCGCGCCGAACTGGCGAGCCTGCACTTCCCGGGCACCGACTGGGGCCTGCTGACCGTTGCCTGTATCTGCCTGTTCATCGGCGCGATGGGTAAGTCGGCCCAGTTCCCGCTGCACGTGTGGCTGCCGGACTCGATGGAAGGCCCGACCCCGATCTCGGCGCTGATTCACGCGGCGACGATGGTGACGGCCGGCATCTTCATGGTGTCGCGCATGTCGCCGCTGTTCGAACTGTCGGATACCGCGCTCTCGTTCATCACGGTGATCGGCGCGATCACGGCGCTCTTCATGGGCTTCCTCGGCATCGTCCAGAACGACATCAAGCGCGTGGTCGCGTACTCGACGCTGTCGCAGCTCGGCTACATGACCGTCGCGCTCGGCGTGTCCGCTTACCCGGTCGCCGTGTTCCACCTGATGACGCACGCATTCTTCAAGGCGCTGCTGTTCCTCGGCGCCGGCTCGGTCATCATGGGCATGCACCACGACCAGGACATGCGCAACATGGGCGGTCTGCGCAAGTACATGCCGATCACGTGGATCACGTCGCTCGTCGGTTCGCTCGCGCTGATCGGCACGCCGTTCTTCTCGGGCTTCTACTCGAAGGACTCGATCATCGACGCGGTGAAGCTGTCGCACCTGCCGGGGTCGGGCTTCGCGTACTTCGCGGTCGTCGCGAGCGTGTTCGTCACGGCGCTGTACTCGTTCCGCATGTACTTCCTGGTGTTCCACGGCGAGGAGCGCTTCCGCAAGCCGAAGCATCCGGAATCGCCGATGGGCATGGCGGCCGCGCACGGTCACGACGATCACGGGCATGGCCACGGTCATGACGACCACGCGCACGAGCCGCACGAGACCCCGTGGGTCGTGTGGGTGCCGCTGGTCCTGCTGGCGATCCCGTCGGTGATCATCGGCGCGATCGCGATCAGCCCGATGCTGTTCGGCGATTTCTTCCAGCACGGCGTCGCATTCGACAAGGTGATCTTCATCGGCGAAAACCATCCGGCACTCGCCGAGATGGCCGAAGAGTTCCATGGCTGGGTGGGCATGGGCCTGCACTCGGTGTCGGGCCTGCCGGTGTGGCTGGCGCTCGCCGGCGTGGTCGTCGCGTGGTTCCTGTACCTGAAGCGTCCGGAGCTGCCGGCGTCGATCCGCCGCGCGTTCGGCCCGATCTACACGCTGCTGGACAACAAGTACTACATGGACAAGATCAACGAAGTGGTGTTCGCCCGCGGTTCGGTGGCGATCGGCCGCGGCCTGTGGAAGGAGGGGGACGTCGTGGTGATCGACGGCCTCGTCAACGGCAGCGCCCGGTTCATCGGCTGGTTCGCCGGCGTGATCCGCTTCCTCCAATCCGGTTACATCTATCACTACGCGTTCGCCATGATCATCGGCATGCTGGGGCTCCTGACCCTGTTTGTAACGCTCGGCGGCAAATAAGGCGGGGAGACAACACTAATGCACGCTTTTCCGATTCTCAGTACCGCGATCTGGCTGCCGATCGTTTTCGGCCTCCTCGTGCTGGCGGTAGGTAACGACAAAAATCCGGGGACGGCCCGCTGGGTCGCGCTGATCGGTGCGCTGCTCGGTCTCGCGGTCACGATCCCGTTGATCACGGGCTTCGACTCGAGCACGGCCGCGCTGCAGTTCGTCGAGAAGTCGACCTGGATCGAACGCTTCGACATTGCGTATCACCTCGGCGTCGACGGCATCTCGATGTGGTTCGTCGTGCTGACCGCGCTGATCACGGTGATCGTCGTGATCGCCGCATGGGAAGTGATCACCGAGAACGTCGCGCAGTACCTCGCGGCATTCCTGATCCTGTCCGGGATCATGATCGGCGTGTTCTCGGCGGCCGACGGCCTGCTGTTCTACGTGTTCTTCGAGGCGACCCTGATCCCGATGTACATCATCATCGGCGTGTGGGGCGGCCCGAACCGCGTGTATGCGGCATTCAAGTTCTTCCTGTACACGCTGGCCGGCTCGCTGCTGATGCTGGTCGCGCTGATCTACCTGTACACGGAAACGCATTCGTTCGACCTCGCGACGTGGCAGAACGCGAAGATCGCGATGACGCCACAGATCCTGTTGTTCATTGCCTTCTTCCTCGCGTTCGCGGTGAAGGTGCCGATGTGGCCGGTGCACACGTGGCTGCCGGACGCGCACGTGGAAGCGCCGACGGGCGGCTCGGTCGTGCTGGCTGCGATCATGCTGAAGCTCGGCGCATACGGTTTCCTGCGCTTCTCGCTGCCGATCACGCCTGACGCGAGCCACTTCCTGGCACCCGTCGTGATCACGCTGTCGCTGATCGCGGTGATCTACATCGGCCTCGTCGCGATGGTGCAGGCCGACATGAAGAAGCTGGTCGCGTATTCGTCGATCGCGCACATGGGCTTCGTCACGCTCGGCTTCTTCATCTTCAACCAGCTCGGCGTCGAAGGCGCGATCATCCAGATGATCTCGCACGGCTTCGTGTCGGGCGCGATGTTCCTCTGCATCGGCGTGCTGTACGACCGCGTGCACTCGCGCCAGATCGCCGACTACGGCGGCGTCGTGAACGTGATGCCGAAGTTCGCGGCATTCGCGATGCTGTTCTCGATGGCCAACTGCGGCCTGCCGGGTACGTCGGGTTTCGTCGGCGAGTTCATGGTGATTCTCGCGGCCGTCCAGTACAACTTCTGGATCGCATTCGGCGCGGCATTCACGCTGATCCTCGGCGCGGCCTACACGCTGTGGATGTACAAGCGCGTGTATTTCGGCGCGGTGGCGAACGATCACGTCGCCAAGCTGAAGGACATCGGCCGTCGCGAATTCCTGATGCTGGCCGTGCTTGCCGCGTTCACGCTGCTGATGGGCCTGTATCCGAAGCCTTTCACCGACGTGATGCACGTTTCCGTCGAAAACCTCCTCTCCCACGTCGCGCAGTCGAAGCTGCCGCTGGCCCAGTAATCGCGAGCGGAGGAACTCAAGATCATGAACGCTCCTATGAATGTCCTGTTGCCTGACGCGCTGGTGATGGCCGCCATCGTCGTCGCATGGCTGAACGACACCTTTGCCGGTGCTTCCGGTCGCCGCCTGACCTATCTGATCGCAGTCGTCTCGTCGGTGGTCGCCGGCGTGTGGTTCGCGGTCCAGGCGCTCGACCCGCAGCCGTACTACTTCTTCTCGAAGATGATCGTCGTCGACTCGTTCGCGAGCATGATGAAGGCGGTCGTGTCGTTCGGTTTCGCGGTCTCGCTCGTCTATTCGCGCAAGTACCTCGAAGACCGCGACATGTTCCGCGGCGACGTGTTCCTGCTCGGCATGTTCTCGCTGCTCGGTCAGCTGGTCATGGTGTCGGGCAACAACTTCCTGACGCTGTACCTCGGCCTCGAACTGATGTCGCTGTCGCTGTACGCGGTCATCGCGCTGCGCCGCGACGCCGCACAGTCGAGCGAAGCCGCGATGAAGTACTACGTGCTGGGCGCGCTCGCGTCGGGCTTCGTGCTGTACGGCATCTCGATGCTCTACGGCGCGACCGGCTCGCTCGAGCTGGGTGAGGTGTACAAGGCGGTCGGCGGCAACACCGACGCGGCCGTGCTGATGTTCGGCGTGATCTTCATCGTCGCCGGTATCGCGTTCAAGCTCGGCGCCGTGCCGTTCCACATGTGGGTGCCGGACGTCTACCAGGGCGCACCGACCGCGATGACGCTGTTCGTCGGCGGCGGCCCGAAGGTTGCCGCGTTCGCATGGGGCCTGCGTTTCCTGGTGATGGGCCTGCTGCCGCTCGCCCAGAACTGGCAGACCGCGCTCGTGATCCTCGCCGCGCTGTCGCTGATCGTCGGTAACATCACCGGTATCGTCCAGCGCAACATCAAGCGGATGCTCGCGTACTCGGCGATCTCGAACATGGGCTTCGTGCTGCTCGGCCTGCTCGCGGGCATCGTGAAGGGCGACGCGGCGGCGCCGGCGAACGCGTACAGCTCGGCGATGTTCTACGCGATCGTCTACCTGATCACGACGCTCGGCTCGTTCGGCGTGGTGATGCTGCTCGCGCGCCGCGATTTCGAAGCGGAAACGATCGACGACTTCAAGGGCCTCAACAAGCGCAGCCCGGTGTTCGCGTTCGTGATGATGGTCATGATGTTCTCGCTGGCCGGCATCCCGCCGACCGTCGGCTTCTACGCGAAGCTGGCCGTGCTCGAGGCGACCGTCAACGCGGGCCTCACGTGGCTGGCCGTGCTGGCCGTGATCACGTCGCTGTTCGGTGCGTTCTACTACCTGCGCATCGTGAAGCTGATGTACTTCGATGCCCCGCAGGATTCGACGCCGATCTCGGGCGATTTCTGCAAGCGCACGATCCTCGTGCTGAACGGCCTGGCGGTCGTCGCGCTCGGCCTGATCCCGAGCCCGCTGCTGACTGCCTGCCTGCAGGCAATCCGTCACACGCTGCCGCTGTAATGTCGGCAGCCGGCTGGTTCATCGTGCTGTTGGCGCTCGTCTGCGCCAACCTGCCGTTCCTGAACCAACGCCTCTTCGCCGTCGTGCCGTTCGGCGCGACGAAGAAGAACGCGTGGGTGCGGATCGGCGAGCTGATCGTGCTGTACTTCGTCGTCGGCGCGCTCGGCTTCTGGCTCGAGTCGCGCGCCGGCAACCGCTTCGAACAGGGCTGGCAGTTTTACGCGATCACGTTCAGTCTCTTCGTCGTGTTCGCGTTTCCCGGCTTCACGTTCCAGTATCTCGTCAAACGACGCTGACGGCTTCGGCCGTCCGTCGTGCTCATTCAGGAGCCGCCGATGGCCGAACTACCCAATCACGACGCCGCACTGACCGAAACCTGCCTCGAGAGCGAGGCGATCTTCGAAGGCGCGTTCCTCAAGCTCAAGCGCGACACCGTCCGTCTGCCGGACGGCAAGAAGGCCACGCGCGAATACGTGCAGCACCCGGGCGCGGTGATGGTGATCCCGCTGTTCGACGACGGCCGCGTGCTGATGGAGAGCCAGTTCCGCTATCCGATCGGCAAGGTGATGGCCGAATTCCCGGCCGGCAAGCTCGATCCGAACGAAGGCGCGCTCGCGTGCGCGGCGCGCGAACTGCGCGAGGAAACCGGCTACACGGCGCGCGAGTACGTGTTCCTGGCCCGCATCCACCCGATCATTTCCTATTCGACCGAATTCATCGACCTGTACCTCGCGCGCGGGCTCACGGCCGGCGAGCGCAAGCTCGACGAAGGCGAATTTCTCGAAACCTTCACCGCGACGCTGGCAGACCTGCAGGAATGGGTGCGCACGGGCCAGATCTCCGACGTGAAGACGATCATCGGCACGATGTGGCTCGACAAGGTGCTGTCCGGCACGTGGCCGCTCGGGCCGGTCGTCACGCCCTGAGTACGGCGTCAGCGGCGGACGGGGCGCCGCGTTACAATCCCGTGACGCGGTGCATTCGCGCTGCGCGATCGCGATTTAGCACGACCGTTCACAAAACCGCTTTTTGCGCTACACTCGTCACACGCCCTGATTCAGCATGAAGGTCCTCGATTTACAGTGCCCGCACGGTCATCGGTTCGAAGGCTGGTTCGCTTCCGCCGATGAATTCGAAGCGCAGTTGTCCCGCAAGCTGGTCGAATGTCCGGTGTGCGGGACCACCGAGGTCAACCGTCTGCCGTCGGCGCCGCGCCTGAACCTGTCGGGCGCGACGCAGGCGCAGCCGGCCGATCCGCGTGCGCTGCAGGCGCAGGTGATGCGCGCGCTGCGCGAGGTGCTGGAGAAGACCGAGAACGTGGGCGAGCGCTTCGCCGAGGAAGCGCGGCGCATCCATTACAACGAGGCGCCCGCACGCAGCATTCGCGGCGTCACGACGCCAGAGGATGCGCAGTCCTTGGTCGAAGAAGGCATCGACGTGATGCCGCTGCCGATTCCAGCCGCGCTGAAAGAACCGCTGCAATGACGTACGCAGTGTGTCCTGGCCGGCCCGGACGGTCGCGGACAGGAGACACTGCGCATGGATCTGGATTATTCCCCCGCCGACGACGCGTTCCGCGTTGACGTCCGCGCCTGGCTCGAGGCCAACCTGCCTCACGCACTGCGCGCCAAGGTACTCGATCACAAACGACTCGACCGCGAGGATTTCGCGAGCTGGCACCGCATTCTGGGCCAGCGCGGCTGGTCCGCACCCGCATGGCCGGTCGAATATGGCGGCCCGGGCTGGAACGCGACGCAGCGGCACATCTGGGACGAGGAGTGCGCGCGGATCGGTGCGCCGACCGTGCTGCCGTTCGGGGTGTCGATGGTTGCGCCGGTCCTGATGAAATACGGCAGCGAAGCGCAGAAGCGCCACTATCTGCCGCGTATTCTCGACGGCTCGGACTGGTGGTGCCAGGGTTATTCGGAGCCGGGTTCCGGGTCCGACCTCGCGTCGCTGCGCACGCGCGCCGAGCGCCACGGCGATCACTACGTCGTCAACGGCCAGAAGACCTGGACCACGCTCGGCCAGTACGCCGACATGATGTTCTGCCTCGTGCGCACCGATCCGGCCGCGAAGAAGCAGGAGGGCATCTCGTTCCTGCTGATCGACATGAAGACGCCCGGCATCACGGTGCGGCCGATCGTGATGCTCGACGAGGACCACGAGGTCAACGAGGTGTTCTTCGAGGACGTGAAGGTACCGGTCGAGAATCTCGTCGGCGACGAGAACCGCGGCTGGACCTACGCGAAATACCTGCTCGGCCACGAGCGCACCGGCATCGCGCGCGTCGGCGCGTCGAAGCGGGAGCTTGCGTTCCTGAAGCGCGTCGCATCGAATCAGCGCAAGAACGGCAAGCCGTTGCTCGCCGATCCCGTGTTCGCCGCGAAGGTCGCGGCACTCGAAGTCGAGTTGATGGCGCTGGAAGTGACGGTGCTGCGCGTCGTCAGCCGCGAGACGAGCGGCAAGGGGCCCGGCCCCGAGGCATCGATGCTGAAGATCAAGGGCACCGAGGTGCAGCAGGCGCTCACCGAGCTGATGGTCGAAGCGATCGGCCCGCTGGCCGCCCCATTCGACGTGCCGTTCCTCGACGGCGAGCGCGAGCACAGCATCGCGGGCGACGACGATGCGGCGCCGCTCGCCGCGTACTACTTCAATTACCGGAAGACGTCGATCTACGGCGGTTCGAACGAGATCCAGAAGAACATCATCGCGCAGATGATTCTGGGGCTGTGATCAGGGAACGGAGACAACCATGGATTTCAGCTTTACCGATGAGCAGCAGCAGTTCGCCGACGCGCTGCGCCGGTATCTCGGCGAGCAATATGGCTTCGAAGCGCGCCAGGCGATCGTGCGCAGCGATGCCGGCGTGTCGGACGCGCAGTGGCGCGCGTTCACCGAACTCGGCTTGACCGCGTTGCCCGTGCCGGACGCCCAGGGCGGCTTCGGCGGCGGCCCGGTCGACATGCTGGTCGTGATGCAGGAGCTGGGCCGCGCGCTCGTGATCGAGCCGTACTGGGCCACGGCGGTCGGCGTCGAGGCGTTGCGGATCGCCGGCTCCGGCGCAGGCGATGATGCCGCGCTGCTGGAGGCGGTCGCGCAAGGGCAAAAGCGCGTGGCGGTCGCATTCCACGAACCGCGGGCGCGCTACGATCTATACGAACTCGACACGCACGCGCACGAGCAGGGCGGCACGTACCGGCTGACCGGCGCCAAGTCGGTGGTTCAGCACGGCGCCCAGGCGCACGTGTGGATCGTGCCTGCGCGGGTCGACGACGGCGGCATCGGCCTCTTCGTCGTCGAACGCGATGCAGCGAACACGAAGGTGGTCGACTACCGGACCATCGACGGCCAGCGTGCCGCGACGATCACGTTCGACGACACGCCGGCCCGACTGCTGACGGGCGGGGCGCGCGACGCGGCGGCACTCGAGCAGATCGCCGATTACGCGACCTTCCTGCTGTGCGCGGAAGCGGTCGGTGCGCTCGACGAGCTGAATCGCGCGACGGTCGAATATACGAAGACGCGCGAGCAGTTCGGCGTGCCGATCGCGCGTTTTCAGGCGCTGCAGCACCGGATGGTCGACATGCTGATCCATGCCGAGCAGGCGCGTTCGCTGACCTATCTCGCGGCAGTGCGCTACGCGAACGGCGATGCCGATGCACGGCGCAAGGCCGTGTCGGCCGCGAAGGCCCGGGTCGGGGCGGCCGCGCGCTTCGTCGGCCAGCAGGCGGTCCAATTGCACGGCGGCATGGGCGTGACCAACGAGGTGGCCGCCGCGCACCTGTTCAAACGGCTGTCGATCATCGAGACGACGCTCGGCGATACCGATCATCACCTCGCCCGCATCACGGCGCTGCCCGATTTCGCGCAGACCGACGTAGCATGACGGTGACGCGCGAGCGCGTCAGACAAGGAGACTTATCAGTGGGCATCAGTTACGAAGATCTGGTGGTCGGCAGTACCACCGAAGTGGGCCGCTACACGTTCGAGCCGGACGACATCAAGACGTTCGCGAAGCGCTACGATCCGCAGCCGTTCCATGTCGACGAGGCAGCGGGGAAGGCCTCGCATTTCGGCGGGCTCGTCGCGAGCGGCTGGCATACGTGCTCGGTGTTCATGAGCCTGCTGGTTCAGAAGCTCGGGCCGGATTCGACCAGCATGGGCTCGCCGGGCATCGATTCGATCCGCTGGCTGAAGCCGGTGCGCGCCGGCGACACGATCACGATGTATCAGAAGGTGCACGACAAGCGCGTGTCGGAGAGCAAGCCCGATCGCGGCATCGTGTCGACCGAATGGGTCGGCGTGAACGAAGCCGGCGAGACGGTGATCAGCGTGCACACCAAGGTGATTTTCGGGCTGCGCCATCCGGGAGGCGCGAACCCATGACCGACGTGACCTTGCCGCTGATCGCCTCGGCGCAGGCGCTGCAGGCGCGGGTCGGCGCGGAGCCGCTCGCGAGCGGCTGGATCGAGATCGACCAGCCGCGCGTCGACGGTTTCGCCGACGCGACCGGCGATCATCAATGGATTCACGTCGACCCCGAACGCGCGCGGCGCGAGTCGCCGTTCGGCGGCCCGATCGCGCACGGATTCCTGACGCTGTCGCTGATTCCGGCGTTGATGACCGACGCGATGCGCTTCGAGCAGAAGATGGGCGTGAACTACGGGCTGAACCGCGTGCGGTTCCTGAAGCCGGTGCCGGTCGGGGCGCGCGTGCGTGCGCTGTTCGCGGTGAAGGAAACCGTCGACGCCGCGCGCGGCGGCATCCAGGTGACGTGGTCGGTATCGGTGCAGGTCGAGCGCCCCGACGCGCCGCTGCCGGTGTGCGCGGCGGAGTTCATCACGCTGCATTACTTCTGACGCACGGAGCGGCATGCACGGATGCCGCTCCGCCCGCCACGTGCGGGTCAGCGCTTCGCGTATTGCGTTGCGCCGAACAGCACCTCGCGTGCCTTGTCGTCCTGCAGCGCCTTGCGCATCGACGCAAGCACTTCGACACCGCGCTGCACGGCCGGTCGCGCGGCGATCGTCTCGTGCCAGCGCTTCACGTTCGGCAACGCGTCGAGCACGATGCCCTGGTTCTGCCATGAGCGTGTCCACGGGAACGTCGCAATGTCCGCGATCGTGTACGTGTCGCCCGCCAGATACTCGGATTCGCCGAGGCGCTTTTCCATCACGTTGTACAGACGCTTCGCTTCGTTCGTATAGCGGTTGACCGCATACTCGATCTTCTCCGGCGCATACAGCCGGAAGTGGTGCGCCTGCCCGAGCATCGGGCCGACACCGCCCATCTGGAACATCAGCCACTCGAGCGTCGCATAGCGCGCGGCCGGATCGGCCGGCAGGAACTTGCCAGTCTTCTCCGCGAGGTAAATCAGGATCGCGCCCGATTCGAACAGCGAGATCGATTGGCCGCCGGGGCCGTCCGGATCGACGATCGCGGGGATCTTGTTGTTCGGGCTGATCTTCAGGAACTCGGGCTCGAACTGGTCGCCCGCGCCGATATCGACCGGATGCGCACGATACGCGAGGCCGGTTTCCTCGAGCATGATGTGTACCTTGTGGCCGTTCGGGGTCGCCCAGCTATAGACGTCGATCATCGTCAACTCCTGTGTGGCATGCGCGAAAACGGCGCCGGCGGCGCCGCGACAGGCGGTCATTAGAGCATGGATCGACACGGGCTGCTGACGACGCAGACGCGCGTGCCGACGGGCAGGCACGGCGGGGCCGGAGAGCGTCGCCGACATGGCGTACGCGTCGGCGGGCCGCATCGGATGGACCCGGCGGCGTGGCGTCGGTTCGAAGTCCGACGCGGTGGATCAGCGCTTGTAGCGCGGCTGACGCTTCTCGAGAAAAGCGGTGATGCCTTCGAGCCCGTCCGCATGATGCAGCGACGCGACGAAATGATCGCGCTCGGTGCCGAGGTGCGCGTCCAGCGGTTGCGCGGTCGCGTCGTCGAGCAGCGACTTGATGCGCGTGAGCGCATTCGGCGAGATGCCGGCGAGTGCGTCGGCCCAGGCCAGTGCGTCGCTCAATGCGGTGCCTGGCGCGGCGAGCCGGTTGACGACGCCGAGCGCATGCAGGCGTTCGGCGGCGACCGGTTTGCCTTCGAACAGGATTTCGGCCGCGATCGCACGCGGCAGCGCGCGGGCGAGAAACCACGAGCCGCCGCCGTCGGGTGTCAGGCCGACGCGTGCATACGACATCACGAATTTCGCATCGTGTGCGGCGACGATCAGGTCGCACGCGAGCGCGAGCGAGAAGCCCGCGCCGGCCGCGGCGCCTTCGACGGCCGCGATCACCGGCTTCGTCGACGCGCGGATCGCCGTGACCCATGCCGCGAGCTGATCGATGCTGTCGGCCTGGAAGGACGGATCCTTCGAGCGATTCTCGAGCAGCCGGTTCAGGTTGCCGCCGGCGCAGAAGAAGCGATCGGCGCCCGTCAGCACGACGGCGCGAATCGCTGGATCGCGCTCGGCGGTGGCGAGCGCTTCGATGCCCGCCGCATACATGTCGGGATGCAGCGCGTTGCGCGCGCCGGGATTGGACAGCGTGAGGACGAGCGTCGATTCGCTCTCGGGCGGACGCGAGGCCAGCAGTTCAGCACTCATGCGAGCGTGTCTCCATCGGGTGGCGCGGCAGCGACGCCGCGTGTGTCGTGCGGACGGCCAGAGCCGACGCCGCAGCGGATGTAATGTTGTCGTGACGAACGCAAAACTTGCTTTAGACTAGCACGAACGTGCTTTTCGGCGCGATGAATCCCGATGCGGCTGGCGTCGATGCGGCCGCCCCTGAGCAAGGAAGGAGACTTCGATGTTACAGCTGTGCGGTATCCCGTTGTCCAACTACTACAACAAGGTGAAGTTCGTCCTGCTCGAGCACGACATTCCGTTCGAGGAAGCGGTGTGCGGTTTGCCGATCAGCGATCCGGCGCAGCTTGCCGATTCACCGCTCGGCAAGATTCCGTTCCTGAAGACCGAAGAGGGTGCGCTGTTCGAGTCGCAGGCGATCATCGAATACCTGGCGGCGCGCTATCCCGAGAAGGGCATTTTCCCCACGCGCCCGTTCACGGCGGCGAAGGTGCGCGAACTGGTCGAGACGCTTGAGTTGTATCTCGAATGGATGGCGCGCGAGGTGTACACGGAAGCGTTTTTCGGCGGCAAGGTCAGCGACGGGATGAAGGCGCACGTCGAGAAGCGCCTGCCGCGCGCGATCGATGCGTTCAAGCAGATGACACGGTTTTCGCCGTATGTGCTCGGCGACTCGTTTGGCCTCGCGGACATCGCCGCATGGGTCCATCTGCCGGTCATCGGCATGGCGACGAAGGCCATATACGGGCGCGACTTCCTGCTCGATGCAGGCATCGACTGGAAGGCGCACGCCAAGATGGTGAGTGAACGCCCTGCCGCGCAGCGCGTGGCCGCCGAGCGCAAGGCGTATGTCGAAGCGGCGAACGTCGCGCGTTCGTAACCGCGGTTCCCGAAGGGCGGCGTACGGCCGCCCGTGCGGGTCTTACAGGCGGGCCAGCCGTTCGAGCGCGGACGCGAGCGTGCTTTCCTGCTTCGCGAAGCAGAAGCGCACGACGCCCGATTCGTGCGGCTCGTGATAGAACGCCGACACAGGAATGGCCGCCACGCCGATCTCCGACGTGAGCCACTTCGAGAATTCCGCTTCGGGCAGGTCGCTGATCGCCGAGTAATCGACGCACTGGAAGTACGTGCCCGTGCACGGCAGGAGCTTGAAGCGCGTGCGCTCGAGGCCGGCCCGGAAGAAGTCGCGCTTGCGCTGATAGAAGCCCGCGAGCGACAGGTACGGCGCCGGGTCCCGCAGGTAGTCGGCGAGCCCGATCTGCATCGGCGTGTTCACCGTGAACACGTTGAACTGGTGGACCTTGCGGAACTCCGCGGTCAGCGCCGCCGGCGCCGCGACGTAACCGACCTTCCAGCCCGTCACGTGATAGGTCTTGCCGAAGCTCGACACGATGAAGCTGCGCGCGGCGAGTTCCGGATAGCGCGCGACGCTCTCGTGGCGCGCGCCGTCGTAGACCATGTGCTCGTAGACTTCGTCGGACAGGATCAGCACGTTGGTGCCGCGCACGATGTCCTCGAGCTTGCGCATGTCCGTCTCGCGCCACACGGTGCCCGTCGGGTTGTGCGGCGTGTTGATCAGGATCATCCGCGTTTTTGGCGTGATCGCAGCCGCGAGACGGTCGAACGGGATCGCGTAGTCGGGCGCCTCCAGCGTGACGAACACGGGCTTGCCGCCGGCGAGCTCGATCGACGGCAGATAGCTGTCGTAGGTCGGCTCGACCACGATCACTTCGTCGCCCGGATGCACCGCGCACAGGATCGCCGTCAGCAGCGCCTGGGTCGCGCCGGCCGTCACGGTGATTTCGGTGCCCGGATCGTAGCGCCGGCCGTACACCTGCGCGATCTTGTCGGCGATCGCGTCGCGCAGCGGCGCGACGCCGGCCATCGGCGGGTACTGGTTGTGCCCGTTGCGCATCGCGGCGGCGACTGCATCGACGATGCGCGGATCGCAATCGAAATCCGGAAAGCCCTGGCCGAGGTTCACCGCCCCTTTTTCGGCGGCAAGCGCGCTCATGATCGTGAAGATCGTCGTGCCGACGTTCGGCAGGCGCGACGGGAAAACGGGAGTCGTTGGCATATCTGAAGGAGCGTTCATCGATACGGTCGAATTCGGGTTGGGGCGTCAGGCCGGCGTCGCCGTGGCGGGCGGCGCGGCATCGAGGGCGCAGGCTTCGGCAAACGGCGCGGGTTGCGCGATCCGGAAACCGAAGTCGCGTGCGGTGCGTTTCGCGAGCTTCAGCAGCGCGCGGTCTTTCGACACGAGCCAATCGGCCTGCGCGGCGCGGGCGAGTTCGAGAAATTTCTGGTCGTCGCGGTCCTTGCACTTCGGCAGCGGCGGCGCGTCGGCGTCGATGGGTGGCGGCTCGACGAGGCTCGCGAGCCGGGCGACCGTTGCGAGCGCGGCCGCCTTGTCGATCGCGCGTGACTGGAACTGCGGATAGTCGAGCACGTATTCGAGTTCGGTCAGGCAGCGGCCGTCGATCACGGCGGCCAGCGTGCCGTGCTCCAGCGCGGCACGGATCGGGCGCGTAGCGGGGTCGTCGAATACGAGAATGTCGATCCAGACGTTCGAGTCGAGCACGACGCGGTGTGCGGCATGCGGGGCGAGAGAGCGGGTCATTCGTTACAATCGGTGGTTTTCGTCTGACCGCAAGGCACGGCGTGCCAGCGAGCCTCTATGATAATCGTTCTCTCTCCCGCCAAATCCCTCGACTACGACACGCCCGCGCATGTCGAGTCTTACACGAAGCCTGCATTCGTCGACGACGCGTCGGAGCTGATCGATGGCCTGCGCAAGCTGTCGCCGCAGGACATCGCCGCGCTGATGGATATCTCCGATCCGCTCGCGCGCCTGAACTTCCAGCGCTACGCCGACTGGTCGCCGACCTTCACGCCGGCCAACGCGAAGCAGGCCGTGCTCGCGTTCAACGGCGACGTCTACGAAGGGTTCGACGCGAAATCGCTGTCGTCCACCGATCTCGACTATGCGCAGCAGCACGTGCGCGTGCTGTCGGGCCTGTACGGGCTGCTGCGCCCGCTCGATCTGCTGCAGCCGTATCGGCTCGAGATGGGCACGCGGTTCGCGAACGCGCGCGGCAAGGATCTGTATGCGTTCTGGGGCGACCGCATCACGCGGGCACTGAACGAGCAGCTCGAGACGCGCAGCGGCGCGGCGCGCGTGCTCGTCAACTGCGCGTCGACCGAATACTTCAAGTCGGTCAAGCCGAAGCTGCTGGCCGCACCGGTCATCACGCCGGTATTCGAGGACTGGAAGGGCGGACGCTACAAGATCATCAGCTTCCATGCGAAACGCGCGCGTGGCCTGATGGCGCGTTTTGTCGTCGAGAACCGGATCACCGACCCGAAGGCGCTGAAGGCATTCTCGACCGAAGGTTATGCGTTCGATGCAGCTGCGTCGAACGATTCGACTTACGTATATCGCCGGCGCGTCGGCGAGTAACCCTGTCGGCCGTTCACGAGACGGCCGGCGCTTATGAGGCCGGACAGGCGGTACACCGTCCGCTTCGGTCGCGAGCTTTGCATGGGACTGGTGTAAGCGCCAAAGCGCTAACTCCGGTCGACAGCTTTGCATGGGACCTGAGTAAGCGCTAAAGCGCTAACTCAGGTCGACAAAGGAGAGATAGATGGCCCTTTCGATCACCAGTAATTTCGACGCAGGCGCAATCGACGTCGTGTCGTGCGACGGCCCCGACGCAATCCGGCTGCGCGTGCGCGGCGACAATCGTTCGGAATTCGCGCAATGGTTTTACTACCGCTTGACGGGTGCGCGCGGCGAGCGCTGCGTGATGACGTTCGAGAACGCAGCCGAATGCGCGTATCCGTCGGGCTGGCGCAACTACCACGCGGTGGCGAGCTACGACCGGGTCGACTGGTTCCGCGTGCCGACAACGTTCGACGGCAAGACGATGACCATCGACCATACGCCGGAGTTCGACAGCATCTACTACGCGTATTTCGAACCGTACTCGGAAGAGCGTCACGCGGCGTTTCTCGGTGCGGTCCAGCAGTTGCCGCAGGCGAGCGTCGTCGAGCTCGGCCGTACGGTCGAAGGCCGTCCGATGTCGCTGCTGACGCTCGGCACGCCGGAAACCGATGGTGCGCCGAAGAAGAAGGTGTGGATCATCGCGCGTCAGCATCCGGGCGAATCGATGGCCGAGTGGTTCGTCGAAGGCCTGGTCAAGCGGCTGGCCGGATGGGGCGACTGGGCTGGCGATCCGGTTGCGCGCAAGCTCTACGATCGCGCGACGTTCTACATCGTCCCGAACATGAACCCGGACGGCAGCGTGCACGGTAACCTGCGCACCAATGCGGCCGGCGCGAACCTGAACCGCGAGTGGATGGCACCCGATGCCGAGCGCAGCCCCGAAGTGCTGGCCGTGCGCGATGCGATCCACGCGATCGGTTGCGACATGTTCTTCGACATTCACGGCGACGAGGATCTGCCGTACGTGTTCGTCGCCGGCTCGGAGATGCTGCCAAGCTTTACCGAGCAGCAGGGCAAGGAGCAGGCTGCGTTCATCGACGCGTTCAAGGTCGCAAGCCCCGACTTCCAGACCGAGCATGGCTACGCGGCGAGCAAGTACAAGGAAGATGCGCTGAAGCTCGCGTCGAAGTACATCGGCCACCAGTTCGGCTGTCTGTCGTTGACGCTCGAAATGCCGTTCAAGGACAACGCGAACCTGCCCGACGAGCGCGTCGGCTGGAACGGCGAGCGCAGCGCGGCGCTCGGCGCGGCGATGCTCGCCGCGATCCTGGTGCACATCGACACGTTCGGTTAAGCACGGCCGTCGTCGCATGAAAAAAGCCGGCGCATCTTGCGATGCGTCGGCTTTTTTGCTGCTGTCGTTGCCGCTCCGTCGTATCAGGACTTCTTCGCGGTTTTTTTCTTCACGGCTTTCTTCTGGCCACTTGATTTCTTCGTCGCGACGGCCTTCTTGCTGCCGGTGCGACCCGATGCCTTCGCCTTGGCCTTGCCGCGATGCGACTTGCCCTTGAACTTCTTCGTCGAAGACGACGAGCGCTCGACGCGTGGCTTCAGCGGCGGAACCGGGTCGTTCCAACTGAACGCGAGCATTTGCTGGCCGACGTAGCCGCAACGGAATTTCAGCGGCGTCGGATCGCTGCCGTTGCTGTGGATGCCGAGCCCGTCGACGGTGACGATGTTGTCGACCTTCACGCGCTGCTTGCCCTGGTCGAACGAGTCGTTCCACGGCGTGATCGTCGCGTTGCCGCTGTCGAATGCGTTCGGTGCGAAGTCGACGCGGTCGAACGCCGTCGACGTGCTGGCGATGAAGCTGCCGTGCGCCGCACAATCGGCGGCGAGCGGATCGGCATGCATCTCGTTGACGAATTTGTTGATCAGTTCGGAGCGCTGGTCGAGCAGGTCGGCGAATACCGGTGCGGGAAGCGCAAGCGACAGGCCCGCGATACAGGCTGCCAGCTTGCCGAGCGCCCGGAAAATCCGGAGCGAGGCAGGAGAGCTGTCCATCTGGTTATTGGTGAGGAGCGAAGGAGACATCGGGCACGTATAGATGCCCGATGAAGAACAGGAGTTCAATCTTAGCGTAAAAAAGTTGTGCGGCAGTAGGTGGCGTATTCGGCGCGCGCCGCGGAAGTACCGCCGGTACGCGTGTGCGCCGAGCCGATCAGGGGGATTTTCAGGCGCGCGGGCCGCCGAGGCGGTAGCGCCGGACGTCGAAGGTCGTGACCCACGCGGGGCGATAGACGGCGATGAGTGCCGTTGCCATGCCGGTGAACCATGCTTCGCCGAGCGCCAGCAGTGCGGTGTTCAGCAGATAGCCGGCCGGAATCACGACGGGCACGCCGTCGGCGAGTGCGAGCTGGACACCTGCCGCCGCGGCGGCGACCGCGACGATCGCGATGGCCGGCGACAGGAAGCCCTGCCCGGTGATGAACGAGGCGAGGTTATGCGGCAGCCAGGCGAGCGCGGCGCGTTGCAGCAGCGCCGACACGCCGACGGGCAGCGCACCGTAGATCAGATAGGTCAGGCCGATGCCTTGCCACGGCGCGTCGAAGATGACCGCGGCAATCGCCGTGACGGCGCCCATCGCGACCAGCGCGAGTGTCCAGTCGAACAGCGTGACGAGCAGGGTTGCGCCAAGCAGATGCATGACGATGCCATCTTCGAGCCATGCGTTCGAGGCCCACAGGACCGTGATCGCGGTGACGAGCGCGAGCCACACGTGCTGAAGCGTGGCGTCTTGCAGGCGTACGAACGGGCGATTCCAGATCGCGAGCGCGAGCAGGACCACGGCGGCGATCCAGCCACCGATGCCAACCCAGAGCGGAAGCGGTGTGAAAAGAAAACCCATGCGTCCATATTACTCGTTGAGCATCAAAGGTGGGAATCTGCACATGCCCGACCGTCGCAATATCGAGACTGTTTGCCTAGCGTTCGCGCCGGAACCGTGGCCGCGGCTCGGCGGCGAGCGGCAGGTCCTGCGTGCCGGCATGGGCGGTAGGCAACGGGTACGGACGGTCGTGCCGTTGTGTACGCAGCGGAACCGGGCCGTGTTCGCCGATGGCCGGTTTGCGGGTGCGGTTGCGGTTCGCCAGCAGCACCTCGAGATGGGGCGACAGCCAGCCGTTGTAGATCGCGACGGCGGCGGCGCGGTTTGCTGCGCCGAGCTGCTGGAAGATGCTCGCGAGGTGGATCTTCACGGTGCCTTCGCTGATGCCGAGCGTACGCGCGATCATCTTGTTCGTGCTGCCCATGTGGACGAACCGCATGATCTGCGCTTGCCGCGGCGACAGGAGGCCGCTCGGCGGGCGGCGGGGCAGCGAGCCGGCGAGCGTCTGGAAATGGGCATCCTGGCGTGCCGTCGTCGGGGCGGGCAGCAGGCTGAGGGCGATCGGCGGAATGTAGTGCCCGCCCAGCAGCACGATCTCGAGCGCACGTACGATCAGGTGCGGCCGCGTGGAATGCGGGATCACGCCCGCGACGCCGTAGTTGAAGAAGCGCTGGATGGCTTCGGGCGAGACTTCGTCGACCAGGACGGCGATCGGCGTCGGCGAGCACGCGTTGCCGAGTGCCTGGAGCTCGCTGAGCCGGCCCACGTCGAGCCAGTCGATCGCGACGAGGTCGAAACGCTGGGTGCGCAGTAGCCGGCGCGCCTGGAAACTGTCGGGCGCATCGTTGATGCTGGCGTGCCGGTCGATCTGCCGCAGCAGGGCCTTCAGTCCGTCACGCCGTTCGGCGTCTGAGTTAAGCACCAAGAACCGCATATTCAATCTCCGTAAGGTGAGTCATCGACTGCTATCGGGTATAAGCTGGTCCCGATAATGACAAAGACCTTACACGATGTCTGCTTGGCTGAAAGGCTTAGGAAAAGTTCGAAATTTTCGGCGACAGAGCATCGGACAAGAAAAAAAGCCGCTTCGGCAGGCACCGGAAGCGGCTTTTGGCGGGGCAGGCCGACGGGCCTGCGGGGACATGTCAGTGGAAGTGCGGCTGGGCGGGCGACGCGTCTTCCGGCATTTCCGCATGGACGATTTCGCCGAGCGGATCTGCGTAGAGCGGCACGCCGCAATCATCGCAGTATTCGGGTTCGAAGCGGCCCGCGTGCCTGCGGACGTCGGTTACGCCGCATTCCTTCAGCAGGCTCACGATTTCTTCGAGCGGCCCTTCGATCGGCGCTTCGCCTTCGAGCGTCGCGCTGTCGGTCGATACGTCGCCGTTTTCACGGCCGTAGAGCGGCCACACGACACCGTAGATCACGTCGTTGCTGGCACGCCGCGTGAAGCCCACGCGATACTCGTCGATACGACGCTCGCCGAAGCCGGCGACCACCGCCCGCAACTCTTGCGGCGCCGCACCAAGTGTGTCGAATAGATAACGAATGGCCGTTCGGACGGTGTGCGGACGCACACGTTCGTCCGCATCGCGACAGGCCGAGTAGTACGCGTCCGGAAGCAGGCATTCGAACTCGCATCCGGGCAGCGCGATCGACAGGTTCGGGCCGCCTTGTGCCGTCCACTGTTCAAGGCACTGGCCGCGCTCGATGCGGCTGCCGTTTTCTTCTTCCTGCCAGCGGAACAGCGGTGCGCCGGCCGGCGCGGCGACGACCGCCAGCAGGAAGCGCGGATCGGCCAGGATCGGCGAGGTTTCCGGCAGATCGCCGAAGCTCAGCTTCGGGGTGTGCTGGCCGATTGCCGCATGGGCGAGTTGCTGCGCAAGCCGGTAGGTTTCCACGTGGTGCCGCGGCAACTGGTCGATGCTGTAGAGGAACGGGGCGAGCCCGACGAGCGTGCCGTTCGCCAGGACGTGCGCCTGCAGATGTGTTCGCAGCGCGTCGGCCACGTCGCCCTTGAGCGGACCGGACGGAATCATGTAACGCGTCCAGGCGAGAACCGGGACGGCGACCAGCAGCGCATCGTACGGTTGGCCGTCGTGCTCGATCACCATCGACTCGCTGTGCGTCTCGGCCATATCGGCGAGCGCGCCGTAGGCGTCGGGATGATTCTGCTGGAGATGGTCGAGCGCGGCGTCGAGCGTGGTCTGATTGCCGTTGCGGACAATCTTGGAGAGCAGCGCATCCAGCTTCGCTTCCCAGAAGCGATCCTCGATGCGGCTGCCCGACGCGAAGAGCGCAAGCGACAGACCGACCAGTTTGTCGGCATCGGGGGGGAGGCGTTTGGCGATTCGCTGGCGCATATTAAAGACGTATATAGAAAGAGGCGAAGAACCTCACATTCTAGTCCGTTCTTTGCACCATAAGCGGTCTCGTGCCTCAGGCATGGCCGGACGGCCGAATTGCGGCGTTTGTGAAAAAGTTGCGTCAAACCCCTTGCGCGATCGCCGGTGGGTGCATAGAATCACGCCTCTTTCGCGCTAACGGAAACGCAGCGCGGAAGGAAGGGAAGCAGTGCTGTTGAGGTTCGGCGGTAGCGAGCCTTGGCGGTACGGAAGTTGAGCCCCGCGGTCGCAACGAAGTCGTTCAGAAAGTTGTTGACGAGCTGCGAAACACGGTTCATAATCTCGCTTCTCTGCTGCTGAAAACGCAGCGCTGCTGAGGGGTTTCGGATCTCTCGCAGAAATGCTCTTTAAAAATTAACAGCCGATAAGTGTGGGCGCTTGATGGCAGCGAGCTGATCCTCGGATCAGATAGCGAAAGTATCAAGAGTCTCACACTAAAGTAAGTCAGGTTTATGAAG